>WNFI01227371.1_pt1 | contig 30661 bp, 29 predicted proteins | sample 5400471 | NCBI WGS metagenome assembly WNFI01 (sample SAMN13153348, study PRJNA577476) | soil metagenome | isolation source: 100 cm saprolite on Douglas fir-dominated hillslope | place: USA:California | collected 2013-09-17
ACGATCTGGCGTCGAGCGCGAGGAGATCGATGTCGCGTGAGACTCGACTCTATCCCGAGGACATGCTGGAAGCCTGATCGAACAGCAGCGCCTCGAGCGTGTCCGGCAGATGCGCGAAGTCGGGGATGGTGAACTCTGCGCCCGCCTGGCGTAGCTCGTCGGCCGGCGTGGTGGAGGTGATCGCCGCGACGCGCATCCCCGCTGCGACGGCCGCGCGCACTCCGTTGACCGCGTCCTCGAAAGCGATGCAGCGGGAAGGCGCGACGCTCAAGGCGCGCGCCGCTGCGAGATAGAGGTCGGGCGCCGGCTTGCCGCGCGGCGCCTGCTCCTCTCCCACCACGGCGTCGAAGAGCGGGCGGATGCCCAGCCCGTCCAGCGCGAAGTCGCGGTTGGCTCGCGGCGCGGCGGTGGCGATGGCGGTGCGCACGCCGCGCGCGCGCAACCGTTCGATCAGCTCCCGCGCGCCGGAGACGAGCCGCAGCTCCGGCCCATAGATCTCGCGGTAGAGCGCTTCCTTGCGCGCGGCGAGCCGGGCGACCTCCTCGTCGGGCAGTCTGCGCCCGAGCACCGCCTCGAACGTCTCGGCGTGCTTCATGCCCGCCAGATCCCGCTCGAACCGCTCTGGCGGCGTTTCTACGCCCAGCTCGCGAATCACCGCCGCCCAGGCGCGGCCGTGCGCGTGCATGTCGTCGATGAGCGTGCCGTTCAGATCGAAGATGGCCGCGTCGATCACCGCCGGAGTATGCGCGTGCCGCGCGTCAGTTCCAGGGAAGTTTCCTGGCACGACGCTCCGTGTCTTGCTTTCGCCGATACCTGAGCGGAAAAGCTCCGCGGCAACTGAACCCTCACGCGGAGGTTCCGGACCATGCGACGATCGAGCAGCTCGATGGCATTTGCACTCATCGTTCTTCTCACGCTGTCCTTTCCGGCTGGAGCATGGGACCGGGGCCGGGTGAGCACCTTCGCAGTCCTTCCCGAGGGATCGTCCGGCCCCGAGGGCCTCGAGGTCGACTCCGCGGTCAATGTCTACGTGACCACGTTTGGTTTCACGGCCAGCGGTTCCGCATCGGGTCCAGGGCAGCTCTTCGTGTTCGCTGAGGACGGCCGGCTCGTTCGGCAGGTCTCCGTCGCGGGGTCGAGCCCGCACCTGCTCGGTCTGCGCTTCCATCCGGTGACCGGAGCGCTCCTGGTGATCGATTTCGGCGGCGGAAAAGTTTTCGATGTGGACCCACGAACCGGAGCTTCGGTCGTCTTCATGACCCTCCCGGTGCTGCCTCACCCGCGCTTGGGCGCCGGCCTGAACGACCTCACCTTCGACAAGGCGGGAAACGTCTACGTCTCGGACTCCTTCCAAGGCATCGTCTGGAAGACGGGCCGGCACGGCGGCGTCGGGACCGTCTGGGTAGATGATCCGCTGCTGCGGACGAGCGGCGTTCCTCCCTTCGGGGCCAACGGCCTCCGCTTCAACAACCAGGAGACTGCGCTTTTCGTCGCCAATACCGGGAGCGACACCATCGTGAAGGTCCCCGTTCAGGCGCCATCGCAAAGCTCGGCGATTTCGACGGCGTGAGCGAAGGCGGAGAGCCGATCCACATGCTTTTCCCCGCGAGCTTGCGGTTCAGCGGGGAGGATCTGCTGGTTACGAACCTCTCGCTCGACCTGCGGCTCTTCAGTCCAACGTTCGCCACCATCGACTCGGAGTGGTGTGCGCGGGTTTCACGCTACACGGTCGTCAAGGTTCGCCCGCGCATGCATTGATCATCGCCAGCTGCGGCCCCCGGATGCGGGCCCAGGCACGCCCGAATCAGGGCAAGGGATTCCCCGCGTTCGAGATTGAACGAAATCCGGTCCAGCGCGAGGACCGACCTCCCCCCGGTTTGAAAGCGGACGGACAGTTCGTGGACCCGCAGCACGCGCCGTTCTTTACCGGCCGGCGACCAAGTGTCAAAGTCCGAGCACCCCAGGAGTCCACCTGAATGCAGAGCCAACCCGTCGTCGCCCATCCGACAGGCGTGCTTCCGCATCCGGAGCCATCCCGGGATGCGGACGTGACCGAGGTGCCGCAGCTGGTCGGAGGGCGCTACCGCGTCCTTTCGCTGCGGGGATCCGGCGCCGAGGCGTCCGTCTACCTGGCCACCGACCTCTTCACCGACCAGGAGGTGGCACTCAAGGTCGGCGCACCCGGCAGGCTCGCGGCAGAATATCGAAGGGGCGCCGAACTGGCGCATCCGCACCTTGCGCGCGCTCTGGTCTTCTGGCGCGGTGCAGGAGCTTCCTCGCTGGCGTTCGAATACGGCGCCGAAGACCTCACCGTGCTGCGGGGCGCGCCGGAACCCGACGTGGTCAGGCACGTCGCGGGGATCGCACGCGCGCTCAGCTATCTGCACCGGCGCGGCATCGTTCACGGCGACGTGAAGCCGCAAAATGCGGTGCTCGCCGGTCCCTCCGCGGCGCGCAGGGCGCTTCTCGTCGACCTGGGCCTGGCCGGCGCGGAACCCGCCGCGCGCGGCAGCCTCGAGTATGCAGCGCCGGAAGTGCTGCAAGGCGCCCCGCCTGACGCTGCCTCCGATCTCTACTCGCTCGGCGCTACGCTGCACGAGCTGCTCTCCGGATCGAATCCATTCGCGGCTGCCGGGAACCCCGCGGGGATCATCCGCGCGCATTTCGAGACGCCGGCAGCGCCACGAGCCAGTCCAGGCGTGCAGGCCGTGGTCAGCAAACTGCTCGCACGCGAGCCGCGCTCGCGCTATGCGCACGCGGACGAGGTCATCGAGGCGCTGGCCGCCGCCACCGGTCTGCCGCTGGAAAGTGAAGGCGAAGGCCTGGCGCCGGACCGCATCGGTCTCGGTCAGATGTACGGACGCGAAGCCGAGCTGGCCCGGATCGAGACTGCGGCTGGCAACGTCGCCGGCGGCGATGGTGAACAGCTCCTGCTCGTCGGAGCGTCGGGCTCGGGGCGATCGCGGCTCTTGCGAGCGTCCGCGGTGCTGGCCGAGCTGGCGGGCCTGCGGACCTTCCATCTCAACCAGGGTGAAGGGCTCGATGTCCTGTGCCGCCGCCTCGGCCTCCTCCTCGGCCTCGGCCATGGCCTGGGCGGGCACTTCGAGGCGTCGGTCGGCCTGGCGCGAGAGAGGCTTTCCGCTGCTTGCGCACAGCATCCGCTCGCGCTCCTGGTGGACGACGCCGACCGCAGCAGCGACGGGCTGGCGGCGGTGCTCCTCGCCATCGCGCGCGAACCGATCTGGAAGATCAGGCAGCTCCTGGTGGTCGCGGCCTCGTCGAGACCGCCGATCGACTCGAACATGGAGCGCCTGGAGCTCCAGCCTCTCGCGCCGTCGGTCGGGAAAGCGAAGGTCGCCGAGGCGCTGGGATCGAGGAGCTGGGCGGACGGCCTCGCCGAGAGGATCATGAACGAGACCTCGGGTCACCCTCGCGAGTTGGAGGATGCACTCCGCGACCTCGCGGCCCGCCGACTTCTCGTGCGCCAGCGAGGCCGCTGGGAGCTGGACCTCTTGCGCGCGGGCCCCCGCTTCGCAGGCTGCATCCCACGCGCGTCGGCACGCGGCGCCCGCGAAGCGGTGCTCGCGCTCCCCAAGGCAGAACAGTCCGAGCTCGGATTTCTGGCCGTGCTCTGGCCCGAGCTGGACGCCAAGGCGCTTGCCGGTCACGAGAGCGATCTGGTCGCGGCAGGGCTTCGCGTCGCGGAAGCGCTCAACCTGCGCCTCTCGCAGCTCGCCTTGCTCCAGGCTGCCGAGAGCGCCCTCTCCCCCGGCGAACGTCGCCGGGCGCATCTGCGGGCCGCCGCGATGGCGCAGGACGCCGCGGGGCGGGTGCATCAGCTGTTCCGCGCCAAGGCGGGCGGTGTCGTGCGCGCGGCAGTCGCTGCGGCGCACGCGCGGACCCGGGCCGGCGAGCCTCTCGATGCGGCGCGCTTCTACCAGATCGCCGTGGCGGCGCTGCACCATCCGCTGCGCAGCGCGCGCGCCGCGCTCCTCTGCGAGCGCGCCGGCGATTGTCTCGCGCTCGCCGGCCATCCCGGCGAAGCCCGGCATGCCTATGCGCGCGCCCTCGACCGCGGTGGAACGGCAGCGCGCATCTGGCAGAAGATCGCCAAAGCGCGCTGGCAGGAAGGCAGGTTCGACAAGGTCCTGGAGGCGATCTCTCGCGCGCGTGGCGAGGGCGCGGACCTGCTCGCGACCGCCACCGTGGAGGCGCGGGCAGAGGCGATGCTGGGCAATTATCCACGCGCCGAAGAGCTGGCCAGGACGGCGCTGCCGCTGGCACGCCAGCGGGGCGACGGGGAAGCGGCGACGCGGCTGCATCACCTGCTCGGCACCAGCGCATGGCACCGCGGCGAAGGCCGGCGGGCCGCGGTGGAGGAGCGCATCGCGGTCCTCATCGCGCGCCGGTTCGGGGATCGCCGCGCGGAAGCGGATGCCCGCTCGGGTCTGGGAACAGCCTGGAGGATCCTCGCCAGATACGACCGTTCCGCCCGCGAGACGTTGCGCGCGATCGACCTCTACCGCGCTCTCGGCGACGAGCGCCAGGAGGCCATCTCCTGGAACAACCTCGGCGTTGCCCGCTACCTGGCGGGGCAATGGGAGGGCGCGCTCGAGGCCTGGGAGAAGCTGACCGAAAAAGACAGCCAGACGCTGGAAGAAGAGCTGCTCACCCTCAACAACCTCGGCTTTCTCTACCGGGAGCGCGGCGACTCGCCGCGCGCGCGCGAGCTGCTCGGCCGCGCGCTGGAGAAGATCCAGGCTTCCGGAGGCTATGCCCGCATCGAGGCGATGGTCAGAGGGAACCTCGGCGAGGTCGCGGCCCGCGAAGGCGACCTGGCGACGGCGGAGAAGCTGTACGGACAGACGCTCGAGATCGCCCTTGCCATCGGCGCGCGCGACGAGGTGGTCGAGACCGAGCGGCGCCGGTGCGAGCTCGACCTGCTGCGGGCGGATCCCGCAGGCGCGGCTGCGCGCGCTGGCGAGGCGCTCAACCTCGCCGCCGGATCCGGCAACCTGATCGAGCGGGGAAATCTCTGGCGCATCCTCGCCCTCGCCGCCCGCGCCCGGGGTGACGGCGCGGCCGCCGCCGATGCGGCTGCCAAGGCGCACGAATCGCTCCGCAGCGCCGGAGCCGCGCTCGAGGATGCGCGCACCGACTGCGTCGAGTGCCTGCTCGGCCTCGACCGCGGCGATCCGGTAGGCGCCACGGCCGCCTTGCGCCGCGCGCGGACCGTCTTCGAAAGCCTGGGAGCGGCGCCCGATCTGCGGGAGATCGATCGCTTGCAGAAGGACGTGGACGCGCTCCACCGCAAGTCCTTCTCGCACGTGGAAGCGCTGACGCAGGCGGCGCAGAGGCTGGCGGCGCGCACCGACCCGGCGGCGATGCTGGAGGACGCTCTCGACGAAGCGCTGCTCCTCACCGGGGCCGAGCGCGGCTTCATCCTCCTCAAGGAGGGAACCGGCGAGCCGCGCGTGGCCGCGGTGCGAGGCGCGAGTCCGGGCTCGGTCCTGCGCATCTCGCGCACGGTCGCCGACCGCGTCCTCAACAGCGGCGAGATGCTGGCGGTGGCGGACATCGTCGGGCATGAAGAGCTGAGCACGCGCAAGAGCATCCTCGACCTCGGGTTGCGATCGGTGCTGTGCGCGCCGATCCGATTCGGCGGACGGCAGCTCGGCATCCTCTACGTGGACTCGCGGCGGGTGGGCTCGCTGCTCTCCGAGAAGGATCTCGCGCTGCTCAGCGCCTTTGCCGCGCTCGCGGGATCGGCGCTGGAGAACGCCCGGCTGATCGACGATCTGCGCCGCAAGACCGAGCTGCTCGCGCACATGGCGCACGAATTCCGTTCGCCGCTCAATGGAATCACCGGATACGCGGAGCTGGTGAAGCTGGATGCCGGACTGGGCCCGCGCGGGCGGCGCGGGATGGAGGTGATCTCCTCGCAGGCGATGCGGCTCGCGAACATCGTCGGCCGCACCCTCGAGCTCTCGCAGATGGAGGCGGGGGCTGTGAGTCTCGTCCGCGACCAGGTCGATCTCGCGGAGGTCGCCAAGGCGGCCATCGAGGGCCTCGATCCGCTCGCCCTGATGAAATCGATCCAGGTCGATCTGTCAGCCGAGGCTTCGGTGCCGATGGTGGCCGGCGACTTCGATCGGCTGGTCCAGGTGATCACCAATCTGGTGGGGAACGCCATCCACTATTCCGGCGAGGGCACCTCCATCGCCGTCCGCGTCGCCTCGGGTGAGCCGCTGGCCGGGAAGGCGCGCCCGCGGATCGAGGTCGAGGGTGCGCCGCCGGGAGCCGAATCCCAGGCGCCGCCCCTGCGCAGCGTGCAGGTGGTGGTCACCGATCACGGACCGGGTATCGCGGCCGAAGACATCCCCCGGCTGTTCACGCCATTTTTCCGGGGCGGAACCGGGACCGGCACCGGGCTCGGCCTGGTGATCAGCCGCGAGATCGTGCGCGAGCACGGAGGGGAGATCCGGGTGGAGAGCAAGCTGGGGGAGGGCACCACGTTCGCCGTCGTGCTTCCGGGATTCGCGTGATGCAGCCGGGCGCTCGAGACAGGGTGCGAGTCCTCATCGTCGAGGACGACGCCAGCCAGGCAGAGGCGCTCTCCGCGGTGCTGGCCGCGGAGGAGCGCGAGATCCTCGTCGCCACCGACGGCGAGACGGGTCTTGCGCTGGCGCGCACCGGCGTCGATCTCATCGTCGCCGACTACATGCTGCCGCGGATGAACGGCGTGCAGATGGTGCGCAGGCTGCGGGAGGAGAAGATCGGGGCGCAGGTGCTGATCGTCTCCGGCGAAGGGACCATCGCCATCGCGGTCGAGGCGATGAAGGCAGGCGTGCTCGACTTCGTGCAGAAACCGTTCGACGTCGACTTCTTCCGCGCGCGCGTGGCGCAGGCGCTGGACATGGGCCGCACCGCCCACGAACTGGAGGCGCTGCGCCGCAAGCTTCAGCAGCGGAGAAAGACGGAGCTGATCGTCGGCGTCTCACCCGCCATCACCGAGGTGCGCCGCCTGCTCTGGACCGTCGCTCGCACCGAAGTCGACGTGGCGCTGTACGGAGAGACCGGCACCGGGAAGGAACTGGCTGCGCGCGCGGTCCATGATTATGGCCTGCGAAGCGAGAAGCCGTTCGTGGTGGTGGATTGCGCCGCGCTGCCCGAGCCCCTCCTGGAGAACGAGCTCTTCGGGCACGAGGCGGGTGCGTTCACGGGCGCGGACCGGCATGCGTCGGGCCTCCTCGCGGAGGCGGATGGCGGCACGCTCTTCATCGACGAGATCGGCGAGATGCCGCTGCCGCTGCAATCCAAGCTGCTGCGTTTTCTGCAAACCAGGGAATTCCGCCGCATCGGCGCCTCGCGGCAGACGCGCGTGGACGTGCGCATCGTGGTGGCCACCAATCGCGAGCTGGAAACGGAAGTGGCGGGAGGGCGCTTCCGTCAGGATCTCTTCTATCGCATCAACGTGTTTCCCATCCGGCTGCCGCCGCTGCGGGAGCGCCGCGAGGACGTCCCCCTGCTCGCGGACCATCTCCTCCGCGCCATCAGCCGCGGGATGGAGCACGCCGTCGAGGGGTTCACTCCAGAGGCGCTGGCCGCGCTCGCCGCGCAGGATTGGCCCGGCAACGTCCGCCAGCTGGACAACGTCGTGCGGCGGCTGGTGGTGATGGCGGCGGGACCGCGGATCGGACTGCGCGAGTGCGAGACCGTCCTGGGCGGAGCGGTGCCGGCCTCGCCGTCCGGACGCCAGGTCGAGCCGTTTCACCAGGCGCGCGCGGAGGCCCTCGCGCGGTTCGAGAAGGCATATCTGGACAGCCTGTTGCAGACTGTCGGCACCAACGTCACCGAGGCGGCACGCCGGGCGGGAATCGATCGCAAGAACCTGTGGCTGAAGCTGAGGCGGCACGGGATGCGCCGCGCTTCCAGGTAGGGCGCTGGCGCAACGATCGAGGCGCCGGCGCCCCGTCGCAAGCGCTTGATCCTTCGAGGTCCGGGGTGCGCGCGCCACGGTTGTGACGGCCATTGCAATCGCAAAGCATTGAATTCCTTGAATGCCGGTGTGGCCGCAAGATTGCTCTGACCCCGCATCTTATGACCCGACCCAGGCTAGCAGCAGTTTGCGCTTCGTTCATGGCCCTCGTCGCCGGTTGCTCTTCGCCGACTGGCCCCGTCCATAGTGCCAACGGGCCCGCGAAAGCTGACCTCGCCGGTGCGGTGCCTGCCGTGACGCAGGTGATCGACGGGATTCCTCAAGTCATCGCGCCGCAGCAGTTGATCGTAAGCTGCAACGCCACGGTGCTGCCGCTGCTCTGCACGAGCGCGCTGGCGAGCGTCAGCGCGACGGTCATCGCCACCGGTCAGGACGCGTTCAATCTCGTCGCACTGCCAGACCTGGTCTCCTTGCAGGGCGCTCTCGACACGCTGCGTGCCTCGAGTGCCATCGCGACCGTGGAGCCGAATCGCATCCTCATCGGCAGCACCGCATACCCGCAGACCTGGCACTTCCCGGCTGTGCAGGCGCCGGGCGATGCAACCATGCTCCCCGGCGGCGCGTCGCCCCTGGTGGCGGTGCTCGACACGGGCATCGCTTACGAGAGCGACCTGCTTGGCGTGCATCAACGCGCGCCCGTCTTCAATGCGACTGCCTTCGCGCCCGGTTGGGATTTCGTCAACAACAGCTCACACCCGGACGACGACAACGGCCACGGCACCGCCATGGCGTCGATCATTGCCGGCCGGGGCACAGTCTCCACCATCTCGATTCCGTACGTCGGGCCGGCGGCGGGCGCGACCCTGATGCCGGTCAAGGTGCTCGACGCCAACAGCCGGGGCACCGAGTTCTGGCTCGAAGAAGGAATCCGGTATGCGGTCAGCAACCACGCACACGTGATCAACCTGTCGCTCAATTTCGCCCGCAACTATGTTCCCGGCGCAGCGCTGAGAGACGCCATCGCCGCCGCGCGCGATGCCAAAGTGGTGGTCGTTGGTGCGAGCGGAAATACCGGCGATGGCCGGGTGCTCTATCCGGCTGCCTTCCCCGACGTCATCTCGGTCGGCGCGTTCCGGCTCGACGCGGCCGCGGGCTACGCGATGACCTCGTATTCGAACTGGGGCGACGCGCTGGACCTGGCGGCGCCGGGCGGCATGCCGGGGCAGGACGTCAACAACGACGGTCTCTGGGACGGCGTGCTGGCGCAGTCCTTTCCGCCCGGCGCACCGACGCAGATCGGGTGGTGGCTGTTTGCCGGCACGTCGCCGGCAGCCGCGCACGTGACCGCCGCCGCCGCCGCGCTCATCGGCAATGGGGCCTCTCGCAAACTCGTCCGCCTCCTCTTGCAGGCCACCGCGGCGCAGCTGGGCGCGAGCGGATGGAACCCCGCCTCGGGCTCAGGCCGCATGCAGGTCGCGGCCGCGATCAACGCCATCCAGTACCAGAGTTGGGACTGGCCTCCGAAGCCGCTCTACGCCGACGCCGTGGCGGCGCTGCGCGCGGACGGCAGGGCCGCCGGCGCGGTGATGATCGCCGATGCGAACGGGAACCCGGTAGGCAACGTGGAAGTGCACGCGCGCTGGCGCGGCGCGGCGAATGGAGCGCAGACGGCGACGACCGACTGGTCCGGCATCGCCAGATTCGTCTCGCCGGCGCCGACCTCGTCGCGCAAGCTCTTCGTCATCGAAGTGCCGCGCGTCATCTACCGCGGAGCCGCGCAAAGGCCACGCCCGTTCGCGCACTCCGGCTCCGGCTTCAACACGGCGGTCCTCACCGTCAGCTTGTCCACGGGCGGCGTCGCCAGCTCCGTCGACGGTCTGGGCATCTGGGGCTACGGCTACTCGCAGGATTCCGGCCTCGCGTCCGGCACGACCGGTTCGGGACTTGCCTCCGGCACGAGCGGCTCCGGGCTGGGATCCGGAACCACCGGATCGACAGGCTCGGGTTCGGCAGCCTCGTATCCGCTCACCACCGGCATCAACGCCTGTCTCCAGCCGCTTCAACTCCATGCCTACGGACCTTTCTCCTGGCAGGCCGCTTCGACGTACTTCTCCGGCGCTCCGCTGGCGATCGGTTACAGCGCGCGCACGGTCGACTCCTCCTGGGTGCTCACTCCTGGCGCCGCGGCCCTCGACACGGCGGAGCTGGGCAACATCTGCAGCGTGAGCGTGGCGTACAGCGCAACGCTCACCACCGACTATTTCAGCTTGGGGACGCTGTACGTGGCGGGCTCCGGATCGCCGCCGCCCGGCCTCGGCGCGGGCGACAACGCGCGCTTCTGGTCGGAGGTGATGAACGCCGAGGGTTCGACGGCCCCCTGAGCGCGCGGGTCGAGCGCATCGCGCAGGCCTTCGCCGACCATGTGCGTGGGAAAACATTTGCGCACAAACGGACAGGCAAAAACACTGGCGTGCGCGGGAGGAGGGCATGATCATGCCCGCGGTGTTCAGGATAGAGTTCAGAGCCGAGGCAGAGCAGGCCATCAAGGACAACGTGCCGACCGACATAGTGATCCGTGTCGTCGACATGCTGCGCGCCATCGGGGAGACGGCCCTCGAGATAGAGGCCGGGCCGGATCCGCAACTGGGGCGCGAGCGCCTCACCCTCTCGCTCAAGACCGATGGCTTCGTGTTCCACTACACGTTGGACCTGCGAGCGCGCCTCATCACCGTCTTCTCGGTCGTATCGAGCGTCCACGCCGTCGGCTGACCGCTTACAGCCAGACGCGGAAGAAGTAGAAGAAGCGCTCGCGCAGCTTCTGCGGCAGGCCGCGCTGGCGCCAGCGCACCGGGTCCACCTTTTCGCTCAGCTGGAGGTCGTCGCGGAACTTCTGCTCCAGGCGCCCGGCGACCTCCGCATCCAGCACCTCCAGCGTCAGCTCCCAATTGCTCAGCAGGCTGCGGGCGTCGAGGTTGTAACTGCCCACCGTGCTCCAAGCGCCGTCGATGCAGATGGTCTTCGCGTGCAGCATTCCCGGCACCCACTCGAAGAGCTGCACTCCGGCGCGCAGCAGCGAGGCCCAGGTGGAGCGGCTGGCGTCGGCGAGGCCAGGCACGTCGAGGTGGCGCGGCACGATCACGCGCACGTCGACGCTGTGCCGGGCGGCCCGCTTGAGCGCGCCGCGCAGGGCGCGGTTGGGGACGAAATAGGCGGCCTCGATCCAGATCCGCTCGCGCGCAGCGGTGATGGCGTGGTGCAGGTGATGCTGGATGGTCCGGCGTCCGAAGAAGCGGCCCACCGCCACCGCCTGCACGCGCACTGTCGAACCGTGGATGGCCACCGGCGCGGGCGATGGACGGTGCGGCTCATGCGCCTGCTCGAACGTCCACGGCGCCGACGAGCGCCAGCTCACCTCGAAGATTCTTTCCAGGTCGTGCAGGACCGGGCCTTCGACCTGCGCGTGCACGTCGTTCCAACCGCTCCCGCCCCAGTCGACGGGAGCGTAGTCGTTGCCGAGGTTCATCCCGCCGGTGAAGGCGACGCGGCCGTCGACGATGAGGAGCTTGCGGTGGTCGCGCACCTGCCAGCCCCAGCGCCTTCGCCAGGGACCGACCGGGTGGAAGATGGCCAGCCTCACGCCGGCGGTCCGCATCTGCTCGATCGCGCGGCCGTCGAAGCCGAAGGAGCCCGCGCCGTCGACGATGCAGCGGACCCGCACGCCCTCCTGCGCCTTGATGCAGACTGCGTCGACGAAGCGGCGGCCGTTCTCGTCGGAGGCCCACCCGTAGGTCTCGAGGAGGATCTCGCTGCGCGCCGAGGCGATCGCCTCCAGCATCGCCGGATACGCCTCGCCGCCGCCGAGGAGCAGGCGCAGGCGGTGGCCGGGCAGCATGCGCTCGGGAGTGAGGGCGAGCCGCTCGAGAGGAACGAGCTTCACCCTCCGAGGTGTAGCACTTCGCGCTTCAGCCGCGCGCGGTGAGTACGGTTTCGGGGCGCAGGCCGGCGTCGACGTCGACGCGCATCTCGTCGGAGACGCCCTCGGGCACCGCGAAGTCGAAGTCCCGCAGATGCAGGATCAGCGTCGTGTGGCCGAAGAGCATTCCCGCGGCGCGCACCAGGGTGATCGGCACGGAGAGCGGGAGCGCCTTGCCGTGGAAGGTCAGCGTTCCCTCGAGCTGCAAAGCGCTCTGGTTGCCGGAAGCGGGCGCCGCGCCCTTGAAGACGATCTCGGGGAAGTCGGCGGCGCCGCTCTCGTCCCGGAGCTGCTGGTCGCGTGCGGGCGTGCCGGCGGCGAACGACAAAAGCGAGAGGCGGATTTCGGCCTGCATGGTGCCGTTCGACAGCTCGCGGACCCGGCCGCTCATCCCCAGCGAAGTAGCCGACAGGCGCGCGCGGGCGGGGCCCATCTCCACGCTCACCAGCGCTTGCCCCGGCTCGAAGGTCCAGGCCTTGTCCGCCTGCGCGCCGGCGGAAGCCAAGAACAGGGGCAAGAGGATTCGGCCGGTCACGCCCCAGTGGATGCGGTCGAGGGAAAAGGGATTCGGATGCCGGCGCTACGGAAGCTCGACCGCGCGAATTTCGCCGCCGTCGCGGCGCAGCTCGGGCGCATAGAGTCCCAGCTCCTGGCGCCGCCACCAGGCGCCGGTGCGCCGCTTCTCTTCGGGCGTGGTGAACCAGTACTGCCATTTCACCGCGCGGACGTAGTCGGGCGGCGCGCCGGCAAAAGGATCTTTTGCGAAGAGGCGCAGGACCTCCGGCGATCCCTCGAGGAGCCGCAGCTCGGTGCGGACGGTGAACGGGTATCCGCGGAAATCGCCCAGCGAGGCGAACCACAGGTTCCACTCGAAGCGCGGCTGGTAGGGCGCGTAGATGCCGGGCGCTTTGAGCGGATCCTGCGGCTTGTAGCGGAAGGGGTAGGGAGTCCAGGTTTCTCCGTCGCGCGAGCCCTGGAACTCGATCTCGAAGCGATCCCTGGTCATCACGGCGAAGAGCCCGTAGCGGTTGGCGATGCGCAGGGGCTCGAGCAGCCTAGCGGGCACCAAGAGGGCGCGCGGCAGTCGATGCGACAGGCCGGGCGCGAGGACGATGGTGGAGTAGAGCACCCAGCCCAAGACCGCCGGGGCGACCCAGTCCGCGGCCCGGCCGAAAAATAAAAAAATTTTTTTTTCCGTCCAATTTCGCGACAGCAACTGGGGCGGGGGTAAGCCGATGGTCTCAAGAAACGCATCGTCCAGCAGCCACACGGCGAGCGCCAGCACGATGTAGTTCAGGAAGGCGTAGTTCGCGGTGAGGATGATCGCGGCCTGGAAAGGCGTGACCAGGAAGAAGCAGGCGAGTCGGAACCGCCGCGGCAGGAAGGCGAACCACACCAGCGCAAGCTCTACGATGAAGACGATCACCACAGTCCCGGCGTGGAACGCGTGCGGCAAGCGCTCCTGGACGTACCAGCCCACCCAGCTGGGGAGCGGGCCGTTCTCGTAGTAGTGGTCAACGCGGTGAGGGCGCGCCATTGCGCGTCGCCCGAGAGGATCTTCACCACCCCGGACTCGAAGTAGATACGGAACCATTCCCAGACGAGGAGGAAGGCGGCGAAGCGGCGCGGCGGATCTGCGGCGCCGAGCTCCGGCCGCAGGCCGCCCGGCGCGAGGAAGAGCGAGAGGAACGCGGCCTCGAGCAGCATTCCGTCGGACTGATAGCTGGCGAAGTCCTGCGCCGCGCCGACGAAAGAGAGGAAGCAGACGAACGCCACCAGAAGGGATGCGCGCGGCGCGAGGTTGAGGGTCAGCAGCACCGAGGCGGCGGCGCCGAGCAGGGAAAGCCAGCGAGTAGAAGGCGCTCAGGAAGATGAGCCCCAGCGCGCGCAGCCAGATCCACCGCGGCCATGCCATCGCTACCGAGAGTTGAAGTAATTGAGCGCGATGGCAAGCCCCTTGCGGAAGGGCAGCGTGATTCCGTAGAGCGCGAGCGCTGAGGCGACGAGGCCGATGCGGTAGCTGCCGAGGTTCTTCGGCGGCAGCGCGATGAGCACGATGAACATCACGCCGGTCAGCATGGCCGTGGAGAGGTACATGAAGCCGAGCGACTCGCCCTTCGGATCGTAGGCGAGCCCGCAGCGCGGGCATTCGCGGTATTCAGTGTATGTCCACCAGCGGCGGAAGATGGGCCCCTCGCCACAGCGCGGGCAGCGCAGGCGGAGACCGCGGGAGATGAGCTGTGCCACGAGACGTTGCTGGGTTTGCGGCATCGGTCTCAGGAATCGCCCGGAAATTTCCGGTCGGTTTGAACTATGCAGGACTTCCGGCTGATTGCGCGAGCGGGCCATGCGAGCATGTTCGGCGGATGCGCGCCCCCTTGCTCCTCCTGCTGCTGATGGCCTGCGTACACGCGCCGCAGCTCGTTCCCGCTCCCGGCGCCCCGCGCGATCCCAACTCTCCCGATGCCGCCGCAGCCGCCGTGGCGGACGTGGAGGTCTCGGTCGGGGGCAAGCGCTGGTCCGGCCAGCCAGCGGACCTCGACTCTCTCGTCACGCCGCTCTACGTGCGCGTGCGCAACGGAGCCAGCGTCCCCGTCCGCCTCCGCTATGGCGACTTCACAGTCACCGCGCAATCCGGTCTGCAGACCGCCGCGATTCCGCCGTTCCAGATCCAGCGGCCGGGCACGGAGGTGGTGGCCTTTGCCCCGGCGTTCGCCTCGGACCGCTTCCTCCTCTACGAGCGCTATCGCAGGTTCTACCCGTCGCTCTCCTACTGGGACGGCCCCTGGGACTACGACCCTTGGTTTTACGATCACTACTACTCCACCTGGCAGCCATCGCTGCCCACCAAAGACATGCTGCAGCAGGCGCTCCCCGAGGGTGTCCTGCAGCCGGGCGGATCGGCGGGCGGCTTCCTCTATTTCCATCACCTGCAGGAAAAAGGTCCGGTCGTGTTCAGCGCCGAGATCGTCGCTGCGGGCACTCGCGAGCCGCTCGGCGCCGTGCGCATCCCGATGGTGCTGCAGTAGATTCGGAAAACCCAAGCGCTTGGGTTATTGTCTTTTCGCGTGGACGCAAGAGACATGGGCCGGCTGGGTGGGCGCAGCAAGAGCGCGGTCAAACGTGCAGCGGCACGCCTCAACGGCGCGCGCGGCGGACGGCCGCGTGACGTGGACCTGCTCGCGCGCAAGGTCCAGGACGCCTGCCTGCGCCTCGCGCCGCAGCTTCCTGAGTTGGATCCGGGCGACTTGCGGTTGATCGTCCGCTGCCTCCTGTTGCCTCCGGGGCGCCGGGCCGTGTTCCTCGCTCGCCGCGAGGACGGTCGCTATGTCTTCTGACTTCTCGGAGAAGACGCTGATCGCCCTAGCCAAGGCGCTTCGCAGGGCGAAGCTCGAGGCCATCATCATCGGGAATTCTGCGAGCATGCTGAATGGGGCGCCGGTCACCACGCAGGGCATCGACCTGCTCATCCGGGATACCAGGCCGAATCGGCGGAAGCTCGCCCGATTCGCCGACGAGATCGGCGGTTCCGCCCCGATGCCGGTCTCCGATTTGAGCAAGGTCCAATGGATCGTGGGCAGGCTGGCGGTGCCAGTCGAGATTCACTACGACCGCATCTCCGGCGGCATGACCTTCACCTCGCTTCGCTCTCGCGCGCAGGTCGTCGCGGTCGGTGACGAGAAGCTCCTGGTCGCGTCCCTGGCCGACGTGATCCGCTCGAAAAAGGCCGCTGGCCGGCCCAAGGATCGCGCGCTGCTGCCCATCCTCCGGCACACGCTGGCGGTCAGGAAGAAGCTGGAAGGCTGATCGAGCCAAGCTAACCGCAGTTCGAAGGCACCGAAAAGGAATGGTCACACCCGTGGGCCCTTACGCGGGCCCAGTTCCTCCTCCAGGATGTCCCGACACAACCCGAGGCATTCGTCGCAGATGGTGGCTCTCTCACCGCCGAGGAGCACGCCGACTTGGCGTCGCGTCTTGCCGCAGAATGAACACTTGTCGTGGAGGGCGGCGAGGCGCGCTTCTTCTCGCGCGGCTGTCTCAGAGTGACTCCGACACATTCGTCACAGATGGAGTACGGCGGAGGTCCGGCGATGATCTTCTTCGCCTCCACGCCAGATTTGCCGCAGAAGGTGCAATGAAGGTCGGCCGGGTTTGGCGGTTTCTTCCTACGCAAGCCGAACCAGTCCCGGAAGCCCACTCGTTTCCTCCGACTGAAGCCTTGCTGCCAGCGCAATCAATAAACCGAAAAAAGCCGCCGGTTCATCGCTCCGCTCGGCCAACCATCCCGTGCGTCGCTCCTCGCCTGCTAACTTCCTTTCCTTCACGCAGTGGGCGGAGAGGGTCCGGCGGCGAGCGGTTGCATGCTCGCCTATTACTCCAATGGGACGCTATCGAGGCGAACTGAAGCTATCATCCTGACGGGCGCTTGCTCCCCTGTTGTCACTGTGGCCCAGTCGGCGATTCCAAGGTGCGAGCGTTAGCCAAGTGTGTTTCGTGCTACGATTGGTTGATGAAACTGAAGCAATACTTCATTCGCCTGATCCCGATCTTCCTCGCGTCGGTTGCGCCTCTGATGGGCGCGTGTGGCTCTGCTACGCCAAGCGTACCAGCCTCCGTAAGTTTGACGTTTTCGTATACGCCTTCCAGTTGCTATTTCAACAACGTCTATTTCAAGGCAGTCGACTCGTCCAACGCTACGGTTCTCTTCCAGGTTTCGGGGACCGCGAATTTTTCTGGCGTAATGTGGACGGGGCTTGCTCCTGGCCTCTACAACGTGTCCGTAGGCTACCAGCAGAGCGGCGCTTTCTCCTCCGCTATTTTATCTGCTACAATGAACTTTGTCGACGGCGCAAACCAGATCAGTCTAACTGGCCCCGTATCTTGCTCTGTTGGCAGCAACCAGCCTACCTATTCAGTAACCTCCTATCCTCACTGAGCGGCGGGCTACGGAGGATATAGATTCTGGATTCGCGCGAGGCTCGTGATCCAGGAGAGCGTCGGACGAGCACGGCATTCCCTACTTGTAAAGGGGTACTTGGATTTTCGCCCGCTCCCCCCCCAGCGAGCATGAGCGAAAGCGGGCCTTCGAGGGCTCGAAGGGAATTGCGACTTCAAGACAGATGCGGATCCGCGTTCTTCTCGTCGATGACGCTCACGTCGGCATCAAGCCTGAGTCGGAAACCCTTTTGGACATGGGGAAGCGGGCGAAACTCAGCTTTCGTGAATGGGCTGGAGTCATGGTGTCGCTGGGAATGGGATTGATGGGAGCATGGGTGATCGTGATGGCCGTGTTGGATCCTGAACCCTACTCGAAGGTCGCCAGCACGATTGCTGCCGGAGTGGTCCTAGTCGGCGCTGGCGGCTTCGCTGCAATTAGGATCTTGACTCATCACAAGCCACCAAAGGTGAAAGTCTCGCCGCTCGGCTTCGAGATCGCATGGGATTGACCACGTTCCGAAATCCCCGTCCCTGTTCAGTGGGTGCGCCTTACTCTTAGCTGCACTGCGCCTCTCATGTTCCAATTCCGTCCTGATTTGCGACAATGAGTTACTTGCCTTCCGCGCGGTGCGCTGGTCTGAAATCCTGCTCCCAATGATCTGAACGCTGGCGAGCTGCCGCAAGTTGGGTCGCGGTCATTCCCTGCGCGAAGCGTTCAGTGTCAGTTGCCAGTTCGCTTCTCTGTTCTCGGGTGTTCGCGCGTGCAACCGCCTGCGCACAAAGCTGGACTCGGACGACTTCGACTCGGCTAGGCCATTCCCAGAATCTGCCGCAGCACGTACGGCAGGATCCCGCCGTGGCGGAAGTACTCCACCTCGATCGGCGTGTCGATGCGCACCGTCACCGGCACCTCCCCGACCGCGCCGCCGGAGCGGCGGATGACCAGCTGCGCGTCCTGCCGGGGCGAGAGGTTGCTCTCGAGGCCCAGCAGATCGAACGTCTCCGTCCCGTCGAGCCGCAGCGACGCCGCGTCCATGCCTTCCTTGAACTGGCAGGGCAGGACTCCCATCATCACCAGATTCGAGCGGTGGATGCGCTCGAAGCTCTTCGCCACCACCGCGCGCACGCCGAGCAGCCGGGTGCCCTTGGCCGCCCAGTCGCGCGAGCTGCCGGTGCCGTACTCGTGGCCGGCGAAGACCACCAGCGGCGTGCCGCGCTTCTCGTACTCCATCGCCGCGTCGTAGATGGGAAGCTGCTTGCCGTCGATCACGGTCACGCCGCCCTCGACGCCGGGCACCATGAGGTTCTTGATGCGCACGTTGGCGAAGGTGCCGCGCACCATCACCTCGTGGTTGCCGCGGCGGGCGCCGTAGGAGTTGAAGTCCTCCTTCTTCACGCCCTGCGCCTGGAGGTACTGGCCGGCGGGGCTGGAGGCCTTGATGTTGCCGGCCGGCGAGATGTGGTCGGTGGTCACCGAGTCGCCGAAGATCGCGAGCGGCCGCGCCCCGCGGATGTCGCCCACCTTGGCCGGCGTCGCAGCGAACTTCTCGAAGTAGGGCGGCTCGCGGATATAGGTGGACTTCCTGTCCCATTCGTAGACCACGCCGGTGGGCGCGGGGATCTCCGCCCACTCGCGCGCGTCCTTGGAGAGGTCGCCGCCGTAGTTCTTGCGGTAGAGATCGACGTCGGCGGCCGCGCCCAGCGCCGCGTTCAGCTCGTCGGCGGTGGGCCAGATGTCCTTCAAGAAGACCGGCTTCCCGTCGCGGCCCAGCCCGATCGGTTCGCTGGAAACGTCGATGTCCACCCGCCCGGCGATGGCGAACGCCACCACCAGGGGCGGCGACATGAGGAAGTTCGCCTTGATGCTCTGGTGGACGCGCGCCTCGAAGTTGCGGTTGCCCGAGAGCACCGAGGCGGCGACCACGTCGTTCTTGGTCACCAGTTGCTCGACGTGCGGCTCGAGCGGCCCGGAGTTTCCGATGCAGGTGGTGCAACCGTAGCCGACCGTCACGAAGCCGAGCTTGTCGAGGTACGGCTGCAGCCCCGTTTTTTCCAGATAACGCGAGACCACCCGCGAGCCCGGCGCCAGGGAGGTCTTCACCTCGGGCCGCACGTGCAGGCCCTTCTCCACCGCCTTCTTCGCGAGCAGGCCCGCCGCCAGCATCACCGAGGGATTCGAGGTGTTGGTGCAGGAGGTGATGGCGGCGATGAGCACGTCGCCGTGCCCGATGTCCACCGGCGTCTTCATCTGGTGCACTTCCTGCGCCGGCACCCGGTCCGGCGTGGGCCGGTTCTGCATCATCTCCGTCTCGGTATGCGGGTTCGTGTTCTTGGTGGTGACGCCGTTCGTCTTCACCTCGGGCGCCGACTCAGTGTCCTGCGCTCCGCCGCCTTGCACGCTTTCGATGGGCGAGGCCGCGACCACCGCATGGTAGCGCTTTCCGATCTCGTCCTTCGCCTTGCCGTAGCCGTTGGGCGCCGCCTCGAGCAGGAGCTTGTTGAAGGTCTCCTTCATCCGCGGCAGCTCGATGCGATCCTGCGGCCGCTTGGGGCCGGCCACGCTGGGCCGGACGCCGCCGAGATCCAGCTCGAGCGTCTGCGTGTAGTCGCACTGGCCCTGCTTGGGGATGCCGAACATCTCCTGCGCCTTGAAGTATGCGCGCAGGGCATCGACCTTGTCCTTGGGGCGGCCGGTGGCGAGCAGGTACTGGCAGGACAATTCGTCGACGGGGAAGTAGCCCATGGTCGCTCCGTACTCGGGCGCCATGTTGGCGATGGTGGCGCGGCCCGGCACGGTCAGGCTCGAGGCTCCCTCGCCGAAGAACTCGACGAACTTGCCGACCACCTTCGCCTTGCGCAAGAGCTCGGTGATGGCGAGCACCACGTCGGTGGCGGTGACGCCGGGCGCGATGCTGCCGTAGAGGTGCACGCCGACCACGTCGGGCGTGAGGAAGTAGACCGGCTGGCCGAGCATCGCCGCCTCGGCCTCGATGCCGCCCACGCCCCAGGCCACGATGCCGAGTCCGTTGATCATGGTGGTGTGCGAGTCGGTGCCCACCAGCGAGTCAGGGAAGACGACGCCGCCCTTGTCGTGCACGCCGGGCGCCAGGTACTCGAGGTTGACCTGGTGGACGATGCCCATGCCGGGCGGGACGATCTTGAGCCCGTCGAAGGCGCTCATGCCCGGCGGCGAGGTCGACCACCAGCGGCACGCCTGTGAAATCTTGTAGCAGGACGCGCGAGACCACGAAGGGGATCTCTTCGGTGCGCGTTGCCTTGGCCTTCCAGGAGGCGAGCGACTTTATGTCCTGCTCCCGCACCCGCTTGCCGTCGAAATTGCGGAGCAGCGACTCGAGCACGATGCGCAGGCTGACGGGCAGCCGCGAGATCTTGCCCAGGCCCTGCTTCTCGACTTCCGGGAGCGAATAGAACGAACCGTGGCTGAAGCTTTTCTTGAAGTCCATGGCGCGCTCTATATGCGTTCCGGGCACGCGCCGCCACTCTCAGCGTCTTGACTGTGCGTCCGGCCCAAGGTCTTGTGGCCGCGCACATGGGAACGCTCTATCTGGTGCGTCACGGGCAAGCGTCTGCTTTCGAAGAGAACTACGACCGGCTCTCGACTTTGGGCGAGCGGCAAGCGCGCCTCCTCGGTGAGTGGTGGGTGCGGCGGGGGCCGAAGCTGGACCGCGTCTTCACCGGCCCGCGCGTGCGGCAGCAGCGGACGGCGGAGCTGGCGGCGGAGGCGGGCGGGCTGCCTTTGCCGGTGGTGCTGGGGGAGCTGGACGAGATGGGGGTCGAGCCCATCTTCAGGGAGCACCTGCCCGATCTGTTCGCGCGCCACGCTCATCTGCAATCGCTGGGCGACGCGATGCTGCTGGCCGAGGGCGATGAGGCGCGGGCGAAGTCGATCGCGCGGCTCTTCGAGGCCACCCTCCTGCTCTGGGTGCGCGGTCAGGTGAACGGCTCCGGCGTCGAGCCCTGGTTGGCGTTTCGCGGCCGGGTGCGCAAGGCGCTCGCGGCGGTTCGCAGCGAGGCGCGGGGGCAAAAGATCGCGGTCTTCACCTCGGCGGGGCCGGTGGCGGCGGCGATGCAGCTCGCCCTCGGCGCCGACGACGAGACCGCGCTCTCGCTGGCGTTCCGGGTGCGGAACACTGCGGTGTCGGAGTTCCTCTACTCGGGCGGCGATCGGTTTTCGGTCGCCTCCTTCAACGAGACGCCGCACATCGACGATGCGGCGCTTCTGACGGTGCGCTGATGCAATTGTCGGTCGCCTTAGCCTTGGCCCTAGCCTTAGCCCGAGGCCCGAGGCCCGAGGCCCGAGGCCCGAGGCCCGAGGCCCGAGGCCCGAGGCCCGAGGCCTGAGGCCTGGCCGAGGCCTACCGCCGGTAGAGCGTGACGCGCGTGTGGAGCTTTTCCGCCGGGCGCTCGTCGAGGCGGCAGCGGGCGAGGGCGTCGAGGTCGTCGCAGAAGTCGTGCGGGTAGCGCCAGCAGCGGATGTCGCCGGTGATGCCGCTGCCCGCGCCGATCTCGAGCAGGAGCGGCGCGGCGCGGATGATCCGCCCGAGCAGCGGGCCCGGCGGCAGCCAGCTGGCGAGGACGAGGTCGGGCTTCAGCCGCTGGATGGCGTCGAGCGCCTCGAGGCGCAGCCCGTCGCCGGCAGCGACTTCGAGGACCGTTCGCGCGCCGGTGGCGCGGATGCGCCGCGCCAGCGCACGCAGGAAGGGCCGCGTCGGGATCAGGTAGATGGGCGCGAGAGGGTTGAATTCGCAGAGCCGCTCCAGCTCCCCGCGCCGCAGCTTCGCCACCGCCCGATCGAACGCCGCCGCCGAGGGAACGCGCCGCCCGCCGTTCGCATCCCAGAGCAGCCCTTCGACTCCGTCCCGCGCGGCCATCGGCTTCACGCTAACAGCTTCGAGAGGAGGCGATCCCGCGCTTGACAAATAGCACGACCGGTCGTAAACAAGCTACCATGAGCGGCAAAGGCGCCGAGACTCGCGACCGCATCCTCGACACGGCCTTCCGGATGGCCGCGCAGGAAGGGCTCGAGGGCTTGAGCCTGGGCGACATCGCGCAGCAGCTCGGGATGTCGAAGAGCGGGCTGTTCGCGCACTTCCATTCCAAGGAAGAGCTGCAGATCGACATGCTGCGCACCGGCGCGGGCCGCTTCGTCGCTACCGTACTGCTTCCGTCCTTCCGCAAGCCGCGCGGGCTGCCGCGCCTGCGCGCGCTCCTCGAGAACTGGATGCGCTGGACCACCGCACCCGAGCTGCCCGGCGGCTGCCTGATGATGGCCGCCTCCACCGAGCTGGACGACCGCGAAGGTCCGGTCCGCGAAGTGCTGGTCGGGTTCCAGAAAGAGCTGCTCGCGACCCTGGCAAAGGCGGCGCGCATCGCGGTCGCCGAGGGCCACTTGCGCCGCGGACTCGACGTCGAGCAGTTCGCGTTCGAGCTCTACGGCATCGTGCTCGGCTTCAACCACGCGCGGCGGCTGCTGCGCGATCCGAAGGCGGAGCGCCGCGCGCGCGACGCCTTTGCGCGGCTGCTCCAGTCCGCTGCTCCCGCTGCCTGAACCCGCACTGCCCGAGAGGAGAAGAACCATGCTCCATCCTTCGCCTGAGAAAAGCACGACCGGTCGGTCCGCCGTGGCCGATTCACTTTCGCCGGCTCCGACGGCACGCGGCGTCCGCCAGAAGCAACGCATGCCCGCGCGAATCCAGGTCGCGAAAGTCGGTTTCCGGCTTCTCGACGCGGTCGCGCCTCTGGCTGCGGGCCGGCTGGCCGCCGACCTCTTCACCCGCCCACGTCCGCACGCCCGATCGCCGATCCCCGACGCACCGCCGCTGACCACCCACGGCTTCACGCTGCGCGACGGCGGACCCGACCTCGCCGTCTGGGACTGGGGCGAGGGTCCGACCGTCCTGCTCGCCCACGGCTGGGACGGCTGCGCCGCGCAGATGGCCTCCTTCGTCGCGCCGCTGGTCCGCGCCGGGTACTTCGTCGCTGCGCTGGATCTTCCGGCGCACGGCTCGTCGGCGGGAACGCAGACCAACATCGCCGAGATGGCGGAGGCGCTGGTGCGCGCAGGCCGCCGGCTCGGGCCGGTGCACGCGGTCATCGGGCATTCGCTGGGCGGCGCGGCGGCGGCTCTCGCCCTGCAGCGCGGGCTGCGGGCGAAGCGCGCGGTGCTGCTCGCGGCCCCCGCCGAGATGCCTCCATTCTTGCGGCGATTCGCCGCCGCCCTGGGACTCGGAGCGCGCGGCGCCGCCGCCATGGTCGACGAACTCGATCGGCGCGTCGGTGGTTTCGCTTCCATGGAGTTGCCCCGATTGTGCGGGGCGCAGACCGCACGACTCTTGCTGCTCCACGACCCGGCCGACCGCGAGGTGCCGTTCTCCGAGAGCGAACGCATCGCCGCCGCCTGGCCCGGCGCCCGCGTGCACGCGGTTCCCGGCAGCGGCCATCTCCGGATGCTGCGCAACCCCGAGGTCGTCCGCGCGGCAGTCGACTTCGTCCGCGAAGACCGGACTCCTCTCTCTCTCGCCAGCTAGCGCAGCCGCAAGTCCCAGTCGAGGTCGCGCTCGAGGTCGCGGTCGCGGTCGCGGTCGTCGCCGTCGCAGTCGTGTCCGAGCCACAGGACACGAGAACGCCCGGATCTCACGCCGTCGGCAGCTCTGCGCGGACGCGCAGCGGGTACGCCTTCTCCAGCCGCTTCACCTGCGCCGCCGAGAGCTTCACGCGCTTCGCGTTCTCGCGCACGTGCGCGACGCGCGAAGCCTTGGGGATGGCGAAGGTGTCCGGCAGCCGCGTGAGGAAGGCGAGCGCCACCTGCCGCGGCGTCGCATCCAGCTCGCGCGCCACCGCCGCGAGCTCGCCGGCATCGTCTGCGCCAGCGAACGGGCTGTACCCGACAAGGGCGACGCCGTGCTCGCGGCACGCCGGCAACACGCCCGCTTCGACGTGGCGCTCCTCGAGGTTGTAGAGCACCTGGTTGCAGGCGATCTTCCCAGGACCCGCGATCCCCACTGCCGTAGCCAGCAGCTCCTCGTCGAAGTTGCTCACTCCGTACGCGCGGATCTTGCCTGCGCGCAGCAGCTCCTCGAACCCCGCGACGGTGTCTTCCAGTGGATGCGAGCCGGGCCAGTGCAGGAGGTAGCAGTCGAGGCGGTCGGTGCTCAGCTGCGCGAGGCTCTGCTCGCAGGCCTTCACCGTGCCCCTGCGCGACGCGTTCGAGGGCAGCAGCTTGGAGACGAGGAACACCTCGTCGCGGCGCCCCTCGATCGCCTGGGCGACCAGCTCCTCGGTGCCGTACATCTCCGCCGTGTCGATGTGCGTGAGGCCCAGCTCGATCCCCACGCGCAGCGCAGCCACCGCCTCCTTGCCCGACAGGTTCCAGGTGCCCTGACCGATGACGGGCACCCGGGCCGCTCCGAACTTTCGCTTCTCCATGCCAGCAATCTATTACGAAGCGCACTCGCCTTCAGAGAGCTGCACCTGGAACTGCTTCTCTTCGTCGAGGTCGACGAAGTCCGACTCCGTCGCGTCGGCGGAAGTCAGCGCTTCGAGGTCCGCCAGCAGCGCCGAGACGCGCGCCGGCGCGAGGCGCGCGAGGAAGACCTCGGGCGCTTCGCCCGGCGCCTTCTCCGCGGTGTAGAGCGCGATCAGCCGCTTCACCGCCTCGGGCACGCGGCGCGCCGGCAGCTTCGCCGCCAGGCGCCCGAACGTCGCCGCCTCGGCGCCGAATCCGCCGCCGAGATAGAGGTGGTATTGCGGGACCGCGCGCCCGTCGAGCTTGCGCACCGAGCCCTGCAGGCCGATGCCCGCCACGTAATGCTGGCCGCAGCCGTTGGGGCAGCCGGAGATCTTGATGTGCAGGCCCGGCACCTGCGCGTCGTGCAGGGCCGTGGAGAGCTCGCGGGCCATGCCGCGCGACTGCGTGACCGCGAGGCGGCAGGAGAATGCGCCGGGGCAGCTGACCACGTCGCTCACCGTGCCCGCGCCTGGCTGCGAGAGGCCGATGGCGTCGAGCGCGGCGTGCAGCGCGGGCAGGTGGGCGCGGGCGACGGAGCGCAGGACCAGGTTCTGATCCACCGTGGTGCGAACCTCGCGCTCCTCGCTGAACTCCTCGGCGATGGCGGCGAGCTCGCGGAATTGCGCCGCGGTCAGGTCCCCGAGCAGGACGCGGACGGTGACGGCGGCGCAGTCAGGATCTTTCTGCGCGCGCACGTTGCTGGCCTTCCACTCGTCGAGACCCGGTCGCACCGCGCGCGGCCGCGGATGCGCGACTACCCTCGGCGGCGTCGCCGGCAACACGAGCTCGTCGTCACCATTCCGAGGCAGCGTCGTCGGCAGCGGCAAGCCGCGCTCGTAGTTGCCAGCCCGAGGCCCGATGCCCGAGGCCCGAGGCCCAAGCTCTTCGCGGATGAGCTCGCGCTCCTTGAAATACTCCGCGAGAAACGCCTCCACGCCCATCCGCTCCACCACGAACTTGAGCCGCGCCTTGTCGCGCCGCTTGCGGTTGCCGGTGCGGTTGAAGACGCGCACGACGGCTTCCGCGATCTCCAGCACCTCCTCCGCCGGCGCGAACTCGTGCGCGAGGATGCCCGCGCGGCGCAGCGTGGAGAGCCCGCCCGCCAGCGTGACGCGGAAGCCGGGGCGCCCGTCCTTCCAGCGCGCGAGCAGGCCGATGTCGTTGAACGAGGCGCCCACGCAGTCGGTGCCGCAGCAGCCGCCGAAGGCGATCTTGAACTTCCGCGGCAGAGATGCCGAGAGCGGGCCGCGCAGGAGGCGGCGGGTCACCAGCTCGGCGTAGGGCGTTACGTCGAACGGCTCGAGCGCGGAGACGCCGGCGAACGGGCAGGTGGTGACGTTGCGGACGGAGTTGCCGCACGCCTCGCGCGTGGTCAGGCCCGCAGCGCCGAGCGCTGCGACGACGGCGGAGGTGTCGTCGAGCTTGACGAAATGGAACTGCACGTTCTGCCGCGTGGTGATGTGGCCGCGGCCCGTCGAGAAGCGCTGCGCGACCTCGCCCAGCGCGCGGAGCTGATCGGCGGTGAGGAGGCCCTGCGGGATCTTGACCCGCACCATCATCGCGTCGCCCTCCTGGCGTTGGCTGTAGACGCCGTTCACCAGGCGGAACTGCTTCCAGGCCTCGGGGCTCAGGTCGCCGCGCTCGAACTGGTCGAGCTTGTCGACGAATGCGTCGAGGTCCTTCTCGTCGGCGAATCCGAGCCGCGCCGGTCCTGCGGTCTTCGAGTCGAGCAGAGGCATGTCAGACTCCCGTGGCACGCTGCTTGTGTGACGCTGAAAGCGCTTCCAGTTGCGATGCGACAGAGACGGCGGCGCCGATCGCCAGCAGGCCCGGCGCCTCCGTGTCGGGCAGCTCTTGCGCCCCGAGCCGCGCCAGCGTTCCGCGCCAGGTGTGGCTCTGCGGAGTCGCGGCCGAGAGCACGATCGCGGCGGGCGTTTGCGCGTCCCATCCGCGCGCGAGCAAGAGGGCCGCCACGCGGGCGCGAGAGGCGAGACCCATGAGCACGACGACAGTGGCGGAGCCCGGCGCGAGCGAGCCGAGCACGGGCGCGTATGCGCTCTCGGCGTGGCCGGAGACGACCAGGAAGGCGGAAGCGAGCCCGCGGTGCGTGACCGGGATCCCGCTCAACGCGGGGCCGGCCACCGCTGCGCTCACGCCGGGGACGACCTCGACGGGAATGCCGGCGGCCGCCAGGGCGAGCGCCTCTTCGCCGCCGCGGCCGAAGACGAACGGGTCGCCGCTCTTGAGGCGGACGACGCGCTCGCCGCGCAGCGCGCGTCGGATCATCACGCGCTCGATGGTCTCCTGCGAGATGGAGTGCCGTCCGGCGCGCTTGCCGACGTACGCCCAGCGGGCCTGCGGCGCGTGCCGCAGCGCCCCGCGATCGACGAGCGCGTCGTAGAGGACGAGGTCCGCTTGCTGGAGCCGCTGCACCGCGCGCAGCGTGAGCAGCTCCGGATCGCCCGGCCCGGCGCCGACCAGCGAGACCAGCCCTGCCGCACGCCGGCCCGCGCCCACGGTGGAGAAGAAGTCGCTCATCGGTACCTTTCCTGAAGGACGCGCAGCAGCAGCGGCCGCCGCTGGTCGATGGGGATGTGCTCTTCGCGCCAGCGCGCGCGCAGCTTCTCGGCCGTCTGGATCCACTCGGCCAGCTCGTCGGGGAGCAGCGCCTCGAGCGCTTCGCGCAGAAGGCCCGAGAGGGCCGGCGCGCGGCCGTCGGTCGAGACGGCCAGCGTGACGCCGCCTTTGCGCACGACGCCGCCCAGGTACGCGCTGGCGGAGTCCTTGTCGTCGACCGCGTTGACGAAGATCCCGCGCACCTCGGCGGCCTGCGCGACTTGCCGGTTCACCTCGGCAGGCGCGGCGGCGACTGCGAGCCATTTGCCGTCGAGGTCGTCGGCCTGGAATGGGCGCGGGGCGTACCGGACGCCGGGCTTCAAGAGCTCGCTCCGGATCTCTGGCGCGACCACGGTGACGTGCGCGCCGGCTTCGAGAAGGCCGAGAAGCTTTCCGGCGGCGACGTTTCCGCCGCCGACGAGCAGCACCGGCCTTGCGCGGAGATGGAGGAACACGGGGTACAACGGCGAGCTGGGCACGGCGACTGGCTCCTTGCGCCACTTCTGGCGTCGAAACGGGATGCGGACGAACAGCCGCGAATCCGAGACGGGCCGGGCGGGTCAGGAGCGGAAGGCGATGTGCGGGATTCAGATCGCCGTCAGGCTCGCGCGCGCACCGGCCCACAGGCCGGAGCGACGACAACAGGCGCAAGCCAACGGAGACTTCATGCTGCGTTGGTAACAGCAGGGCGCATGGGTTGTCAAATCGATCGCTCGGGCTGCTAGAAGTTCGAGGATGCAACTGTCACTCGGCAAGCTCGCAGCATTGGCTGTCTTCGTCGGCGCCGCCCTCTTGGAGGTCGTTGGTGACGCGCTCATCCGCAAAGGAATGCGCGGCGGCGGCCTCGCCTTGGTCGGTCTCGGCTTCGTGGTCCTTGGCACCTACGGCGTCCTGGTCACTTTGATCGATATCAACTTCTCCAAGCTACTCGGCGCCTACGTGGGCGTCTTCGCCATCGTGAGCGTTCTCATCGGCCACCTGGTCTTCCGCGACCAGGTCCCGGCCTCCACCTGGGCCGGGCTCGCGGTCATCCTCGGCGGCAGCCTGATCATTCACTTCGGACCCGGCGGGTAGCGGCAATCCCCGATGCCGGCCGCGCCACCGTAAAATTGCCAGGCGCACGACCCAGGCTGACTATGGGCGCGCATGCGCAGCGTGTTTGCCGCCCTGGCGCTCGGCGCCTTCATCTCGAGCTCGGCCGTTGCCGACGAGAAGCCGCTCGACGAGCGCGAGCCGCCGTACGGAAACGGCGACTTCAGCTGGCTGAACGGCGGCAACCGCCAGCCGGACTCGCTGCTCAAGTGGGGGCCGCTCACCGGGTCTATATTCGTAGACGCTTACTATGCGTTCCAGTTCTCGCAGCCCGCCGATCACACCATCTTCCAGACGACGTCGGCGCCGCGGCACAACGAGATCGCGCTCAATTTGGTGGCGCTCGGCGTCGAGGTCTCCGGATTGAACGGCCCCATCGGCCGCCTCTACCTGCAGGCCGGCTCGAACGAGGAGACCGACTGGGGCCAGGACGCGAGCACGCTACGCGGCCAGTTCCTCACGCTGCGCACCTTCGCTCCGGTCCAGCAGGCCGCGGTGGGATGGCACTTCCACGCGCTGCACGGGATCAACGTCGAGGGCGGCATCTTTCCCTCGTACTTCGCGCTCGAAAGCTACCTTCCACAAGAAAACTGGAACTACACCCATCCCTTCGTTTCCGATTTTACGCCCTACTACTTCGCCGGCACGCGCACGCAGCTCTTCTTCCAGCAGAATATGAAGCTGGAGCTCTGGATGGTGAACGGCTGGCAGACCTTCGGCCAATGGCACGAGACGCGCGCCGGCGGATACCAGATCAACGTGCGGCCGAGCGAACGGCTCTCCCTCAATCATTCGACTTATCTGGGCAAGGACGAACCAGCCGATGCGCACCCGGTCCGGTTCTATACGGACAACTTCGTTCAATGGCAGTGGCTCAAGGGCGGTCCGGTGAAGAGCTCTGCGCTCGCGCTGGTGGCGGACATCGGCTGGGAGCACCGCTCGCGGGGCGCCTCCGGATTGATGGCCGGCGGCTCCCTCACCGACCGCGTCGAGCTCGACGAGCGCTGGGCTGTATGCGCGCGCGCCGATGTCTTTTACGACCAGACCCAGGCACTGGTGATCCAGCTTCCGCTCGGCTCGCCGTATTCCCTTCCGGACAAGGGGGAATTCCTCGGCGGCGGACTGGCCGCGACCCTCGATTTCTCGCCCAGCCCGTGGCTCTTGCTCCGGTTCGAGTATGCGCACCGCTGGGCGAACATTCCGTATTTCAGCGGCCGGCGCGGAATCACCGGCCCGGGCGGCGTGGCGCCCGCGGATCCCGCTGCCGCAGCGTCGTTCGTCCCGGACCTGCGCAAGAGCGACGACCGCATCGTCGCCAACGCCACGCTGCGGCTGTAGCCCGGCAATGGTTAAGTAACGGCTTGACAATTTGCGGGCCCTCGCCAATACTAAAGCAGATGCTTAACAAACGACACGTCGACCGGGTCTTTCACGCCCTGGACGACCCGACCCGAAGGGCCATGCTGGAGCGGCTCAGCCGCGGTCCGGTCTCGGTCAGCCAGCTGGCCGGACCGCTCGCGGTCTCGCTCGCGGCGGTCGTCCAGCACCTCCAGATCCTCGAGGAGAGCGGGGTGATCCGCACCGAGAAGGTCGGGCGGGTGCGCACGTGCAGCATCGATCCGGAGGGACTCAGGCTCGCCGACCAGTGGATCAACGAACGCATGACGCTATGGGAGCGCCGCCTGGACCGGCTGGGCGAGCTCCTTGCCGAACAGGAAGCAGGAGAACCACTCCAAAAAAGGAAGAAGAGACCATGAGCACCCCATCGATCGTCCACAGCACCTTCGTCGTCGAGCGCACCTATCCGGCGGTCGCGGCGCGCGTCTTCGCCGCGTTCGCCGATCCCTCCATCAAGCGCCGCTGGTTCGCGGAGGGAGAGGGCTGGCAGATCGACGAGTTCAATGTCGACTTCCGCGTGGGAGGCCGCGAGAGCAGCCGCTTCCGCTTCAAGGACGGGCCGGAAGTATCCAACGACACCGTCTACCAGGACATTCGTCCCCGACAAGCGCATCGTCTTCACCTACGCGATGACCGTCGGCGGCAAGCGCATCTCCGCGTCGCTCGCCAGCGTCGAGCTGTTCGCTTCCGACAAAGGCACCCGCATCGTCTACACCGAGCAGGGACAGTTCTTCGACGGCATCGAGCAGCCCAAAGAGCGCGAGGTGGGCTGCGCCGAGCTGTTCGACAAGCTGCGTGAAGAGCTGAAGAAGTCCAACTGAGAGGAGAACGCCATGAGACTTCGTCTTCTGTACTGGATTCCCACCGCCCTGATCGCTTTGGTGATGGCCGGCGGCGGCTTGGGCGACGCGCTGCGCACCGAGTCCGGTCTCCACGTCTTCCACCACCTGGGCTACCCGGACTACTTCGCGACCATCCTGGGTGTCGCAAAGTTGCTCGGCGTCGTCGCGTTGCTGGCGCCGGTGCCCCGCACGCTGCGCGAGTGGGCGTATGCCGGCTTCACCTTCGACGTGGGCGGCGCGATCCTCTCCATCCTCGCCGTCGGTGAACCGCCAAGCCACGTCGCTATCCCGCTGTTCGCCCTCGCGATGCTGCAGCTGAGCTATTTCGCCTGGCG
>WNFI01093871.1_pt1 | contig 30651 bp, 26 predicted proteins | sample 5400471 | NCBI WGS metagenome assembly WNFI01 (sample SAMN13153348, study PRJNA577476) | soil metagenome | isolation source: 100 cm saprolite on Douglas fir-dominated hillslope | place: USA:California | collected 2013-09-17
ATCACGAAAGGTCCGCCAATCCTTCTGACGGCAGCCTAACTCGCGGACTTCGCTGAGCGAATGCCTTACGCTTTGACGTGGCAGCTCGCCAGACCGCGCTTTTCCAGGTATTGCTGGTGGTACTCTTCCGCGGGATAAAACGTGACGGCGGGAACGATTTGCGTCACGACCGGCTTCGAATAGCGATGCGCCTTCTCCAACGCGTCCTTCGATGCGCGGGCGGCGGCCTCCTGTTCGGGAGTATGGAAATAGATGGCCGAACGATATTGCGACCCCCGATCCGGTCCCTGGCGATTCAATTGCGTGGGATCATGGTTCTCCCAGAAAGTTCTCAGTAGCTCATCGTAGCGAGCGACCGCCGGATCAAATTCCACCTCCACGGCCTCGGCGTGGCCAGTGCCATCGGTGCAGACAAGTTTATAGGTCGGATTCTCCGTGTGTCCGCCGATATAGCCCACCCGGGTTGAGATCACACCGGGAATCTGCCGAAAGGTCGCTTCCACCCCCCAGAAACATCCTGCTGCAAATGTGGCCTTCGCCATTTTTAGTTCTCCCCTCAAGAAACTACGTTTAGGAAACCCTGTTCCGTCTTCACGCCTGGTTTCATTATGTATTAGATGACGAAGCGGCGGGAAAGTCACGTCGAGGCCGGCTGCCATCCGTTTGGCCAATTGACGCCTCCCCGGATTTCAGGGTAAAGTCCGGGCAGCGTTGTCCCAGGAGATTGTTCTGTGGGGTCTAAGACCAGCCGCATCAGGGCTGTGCAAAATTTTGCTGTCTTCCTTGCCGTCCTGATGGCCGCCGAGGCCGCCCTAGCAGTTCCCGGCTTCACGCCTCAGCGGCGGGTTGGCCACATCACCGGTGACCAGTGGGAGCCGGCTATTGCTGCCGACGGCCATGGACACGTGTATATCCTCTACCCGCAGTATGGCGGTGTGCCAGATTGTCCGGGCTGCACAGCACCGTCGATATCGCTGCTCGTAAGCAATGACAATGGGATCTCGTGGGAGCCGCCGCACCCGCTCCTTCCATTCCCGACTGGCCAGTTTGACCCCCAGATCGTAGTTGATCCGGCGGACCGGCAAGTCGTCTACGCTTCGTGGCTGCAGAACAACAAGCGCGACACGGTCGTTGCCAGATCATTGGATTTTGGGCGCACCTGGTCGTTTTCGGTGGCCGATCGCTCCCTGGAAGACACGGACAAACCCGTGCTGGCTGTGCGCGGGCCGGATGTTTACGTCAGCTTCAATCATGAAGAAGAATTCTTCGTGGCGGCGTCGCATGACGCTGGCCAGACATTCAGTTCGGTAAACGTCAATCCCGGGGCAGGCCCCGGTTGGTCGTTGGCCGGTGGCGCCACGGTTGATCCGGCAGGCAACATCTATTTCGGCTGGACTAGCTACGCGCGGCGCGAGGCGCCCACCCGTCCCGTCAGTGTTTACGTCAGCCGTTCATCCGATGCGGGACACAACTGGACTACGAGTCTGCTCGACGTCTCAAGCGCGCCTCCAGATTGCGCAGCTCAAGCCTGCGAGACCGGTTATCTGGGCGCGCAGGTTTCTTTGGCATCGGATGCTGCTGGTACCATCTACGCGTTATGGAACGCGGGCACAACGAACGGAGGCCCCGAGCGGGTCTACTTCTCTTCGTCGACCACCGCTGGTGAGAGCTGGTCCTCCCGGGCCGATGTTTCCACAGCCAGTGGCAATGTTGAAAGCTGCTTCCCGGCAATCGTGGCAGGCGTGTCCGGCGATGTTCGCATCGCCTGGATGGATACGCGGATGTCGGATACGAGACTTTCGGACGCGCATAATGCTCCTGTGTGGAACACCTTCTACCGAAGTTCGACCAACGGCGGCGCCACCTGGTCTCCCGAAGCGCAACTTTCCGGCCCTGCCCGGGGCTACGACTACATTCTTCCCGGCGGTTTCCGCTTTCCTTTTGGTGACTATTTCGGTCTTGCGATCGACAATCAGGAAGTCACCCACGCGGTGTGGGGCGAAGGGCAGAACTATAAATCGCCGGGTTCGATCTGGTACAGTCGCGGCCGGTAGCAAGACTCACTGACTCACCGGTACTGACTCCCCAAGCACTATTCCAGCATCATGCCGCCGGTCAGGTCGGCCAGTCGTACGACTTCGTGCTCCGCACACCACGCCTGCAGCTCATCCACGATCTTTTCAGTAGCGCACGGATCCCAGTAGCTGGCGGTACCGATCTGTACCGCAGTCGCGCCCGCCAGCATGAACTCCACGACGTCAGCGGCGGTTGAAATCCCGCCCATGCCGATGACCGGAATCCTCACCGCATGTGCCGCGTCGTACACCATGCGCAGCGCAATCGGCTTGATGGCTGGGCCAGAGAGCCCTGCGGTAACGTTGGCGATGCGCGGCCTGCGCGTTTCTGCGTCGATCGCCATGGCCACGAATGTATTCACTAAAGACACGGCATCAGCCCCCGATTCCTGTGCCACATACGCCATTTGAGCGATGCTGGTCACGTTGGGCGAAAGCTTGACGATCAGGGGCCGCCGCGCCACGCGTTTGGCTGTGGTCACCACTTCATCGAGCGATCGCGGATCGCTGCCGAATTGAAGTCCGCCATGCTGCGTGTTGGGACATGAAACATTCAACTCGTAGGCCGCGATCCCCTCGCCTTCGTTCAGGATCTCGATCGTTCGCTCATAGTCCTCGCGCGTGTAACCGAACACGTTGGCAAAGACCACGATGTTTTTGAGTTGCCGCAGGTGTGGAAGCTTCTCTTCGAGGAATGCTCCCGCGCCGATGTTCTGCAAGCCGATCGCATTCAGCATGCCCGCCGCGGTCTCCCACAAACGCGGCGGCGGATTCCCGATCATCGGTTCCCGGGAGAGCCCCTTCACCACGAAACCGCCGAGCTTGCTGAGATGCACCACATCCTCGAACTCAACCCCGTAACCAAACGTGCCGCTGGCTGCAATCACCGGGTTTTTGAGTTGAATGCCCGCAAAGCTCACGCTGAGATCAGGAGTCGCGTGTCCGGGGCTGGCTGGGGAAGCCGTCATTGCTGGCCCGCCCCAACTGGGATCGACGAGCGTTTCGGGCCAGCGAGGGCCTCGGTCAACACCCTCCCAACCGAATGTGTGGGCGCGTTGATGCCGAGCAACGATGCCAAAGTGGGCGCAAGGTCGATGGGTTCGGAGTGCGTGCGATAGGTCCCCGGCTGAAAGGGTAGCCCATACAACGCCAGTGGCACGTGCGTGTCGTAGGTGTAGGGTGAAGTGTGATCGGACCCATGAACCTGGCCAATGGTGTACGGTTCGGGAACACCCATGACCCACCAACCTCCTTCGGGAGAATAGCTGTTCAGATATTTCCGTCCCCACGGTGTATTGGGGACAGTACCCTCGGCCAATTGCCACTTGGCGTGATAGTCGCGCAGGCCGGCGTGCTTCATCGCCTCGCCAGCCGCCGTTTCGGCGTCGCGCTCTTTCACTTGTACCGCAATAAAGGCCCCCTCATTGAGCCAAGCCATGGGGTAGTCCAGCTTGATGTAAGCGGCGGGATGTCCGGGAGAGAACCTCGCGGTCAGGGCATCATTGATTTCGGCGTTGAGCTTCGCGCCATCCATGCCGATCGGCCGAATGCGCATCTTTGCGGCCGTCTCCGGGGTGGCCGAGATCCCGTGATCGGCCGAAAGCGCGATCCATACATTGGCCAGCCCGATCTGATGACCGAGGAAATTGAAGAAATCCGCCAGTTCCCGATCCAGAGCCAGTGCCATTGCCTGCATTTCGGGAGCATCCGGGCCGCCCTGATGGCCGAGAATATCGTTGGGTGAGAGGCTGATGGCCAGCAAGTCCGTGGCCGGGCCGTTCCCTAGATTCTCATAGACCATGAGCTCCTTGGCGAATTCGAATTCGTAATCGTTGCCAAAGGGCGTCGCACCGATTACTTCATAGAAGCCGGCATCGGAACCGTCTTTCCCTTTACGGTGCGCCGTGGAACGCAAGACGCTTCCCTGCGCATCTTTCCAGTCTCGATCCCAGTACTTCGCTGCCCGATTGCTGGAGTTGAAATCCTGCGCCCACTTCGGAAGCTCGCTCTTGTAGTACGTCGACGTAACCCACAGACCGCTCTTAGGCTCAATCCAATAGGCCGCGTCTCCGGCATAGCCAGCGGGTAGAACGGCGGCTCGGTCCTTCAACGAGATCCCAAACACGCGAGACTTGCCCTGCGTGGCCAGCTTGAGCTCATCCCCGACCGTATCGGCTAACAGGTTGCGCGGGGACGCTCCAGCCTTATCTGCCGAAGCACCCACAAGCTTCGTCTTGTCATCTTCAACAAAAGGAACCGCGCGCTTGTTCTTGAAATCCCACCACTCGTTCGCGACCAGGCCGTGGCCGTTGGTATAGGCCCCGGTAAACAGTGTGGAGTGTCCCGGCGCCGTACGCGTATTTGCGTAGTCGTAGTTGCAGTCGGTGAAATAAGCACCATGATCGAGCAGAAGGCGAAAGCCGCCGTCGCCGAACTGGTCGCGGTAGCGTTCTAAATAGTCCCCGCGAAACTGATCGATCACGATAACCACGACCAGCCTGGGATGTCCGTTGTAGGCGGAGGCGAAACTCGCAATCGACAGACTGACCACAGCCGCCATCGCGGCCAGCGTAGAGAACACGCGAACGCCGGCCGATCGGGGGAGGGATCTCATCGCGATGGTAGTTTACACAGGCAACGCTTTTAAGCCAAAGCGAACATGGGCCAGCGTGCATTCCCCGCTGGGTTTCCGATACAGTATCTAATTCCATGCTTGATCTGAACTTTGTCCGTGACAACGTGCCTTTGGTGGAGGAAAAGCTGCGCCAGCGCGGCCTGGATCCGGCCGCTGTTCTCCGGGATTTCCGCGAGGTCGACTCCCAGCGGCGCCACGCGATCACCGAGGCTGAGACGCTCAAGGCACGCCGCAACAAGGCCTCTGAAGACATCGCCAAATTGAAGAAGACCGGCCAGGATGCCACGGCGGCCATGGCCGAAACCAAAGACCTGCGCGAACAAATCCAGACACGGGAAAAAACTGCCGCCGACCTCGATGCCCGCCTGCAGGAGATTCTCGCCGGCATTCCGAACCTCCCGCACGCGAGCGTGCCCGTCGGCCACAGCGCCGAGGAGAACGTTGAAGTCCGCCGCTGGGGCCATGCTCCGCAGTTCGATTTCACTCCCAAGCCTCATTGGGAACTGGGTGAACAACTCGGCATTCTCGATCTCGAAAGGGCGGTAAAGCTTACCGGCGCGCGCTTCGCCGTATATTGGGACTTGGGCGCAAAGCTCGAACGTGCACTGGCCAACTTCATGCTTGATCTGCACACTAGCGAGCACGGATACACGGAAGTTCTCCCACCTTATCTGGTGAACTCCGACTCCATGTATGGCGCCGGCCAGTTGCCAAAATTCGCCGCCGATCTGTTTCGCGTGCCGCACGGCGAGAAAGATCTCTGGCTGATTCCCACGGCCGAAGTGCCGGTAACGAATCTGTACCGCAACGAGATCCTCGACCCCGCGCGGCTGCCGATTTCGCTCACGGCCTATACGCCGTGCTTCCGCAGTGAGGCAGGGTCTTATGGAAAAGATGTGCGCGGCATCATCCGTCAGCATCAGTTTCAAAAGGTTGAGCTGGTGAAATTTTCGCGCCCGGACAATTCCTACGAGGAGCATGAAAAGCTCACCCGTGACGCGGAACAGGTTCTGCAGAAGCTTGGATTACACTATCGCACGATGGCTCTATCCACCGGCGATATGGGGCCTTCTTCTGCCAAGACATACGACATTGAAGTCTGGCTGCCCGGGCAGCAGTTGTTCCGCGAGATTTCGTCGTGCTCGAATTTCGAGTCGTACCAGGCACGGCGCGCCAACATACGCTATCGCCCCGAAGGCAAGAATAAGACCGAGTTCGTACACACACTGAACGGCAGTGGATTGGCCGTCGGTCGAACCTGGGTTGCAATCATTGAAAACTATCAGCAGGCCGACGGAAGTGTCATTATTCCCGAGGTGCTGCGACCTTACATTGGAGCAGAACGCATCACCCGGAAGAGTTTTTAGCTAAAGTGTGGGCGTAAGAATTGAATTGAAGGAGTAACAATTGTCATCCCGAGCGTAGCGAGGGACCTGGGTTCTTGCTTGCATCGCCACAGCTTCGAGAACGGGCAGAAACCCAGGTCCCTCGCTTTGCTCGGGATGACAGTCAGCATTGGCATGCGCTCTAGCCCGGTGATGGGCCAAGAGCTGTTTGCGCATTGCCAAGACAAGGAGCGGTCACTAGACTTGCAGAGAGCCGAAACTAATACGACCGCGGCCCACTCGCTGCCCCTGCCGATGAACGCCATCTGGCGCACAATTCGCAGCTACATCCTCTGGCAGCATGAGCGCGGAACATTACACTACGACATCATGGTCACGCTGATCCTGATTTTCGTCCTGTTCTCGCCCTATTGGATCAACTTCAACGACAAACCCATCGCGCGGAATCCGCATCCGACTGGAGTAGTGGTTACGCCCGATGCGCAGGGCCGCCTCGTTTATCAGATTGACGGCAGCGCGATTGCACCGGGCGATGACCGCGCCGTACGCCAGCAATTGCTGCGCATTATCGAACCGATCTCCGGCGGGGTCTCAATCGTTCAATACGATACTGTGGCCGACGGCAAGGGCCACGTGCAAAGCTACAAAGTCCTGGTACAGCGAGAGTAGCAAGTTTTGTAGTCCATGATTCGTAGTCGATGTTTCGCAGCAGGCAGTCCGCAGTCGAAAGCAACTGATCCAGGAATCGGAAAGTCCTGAATGAAACTTCTCTGCCGAATCTTTTCCATCGCGATTCTTGCCGCTCTCGCCTGCGGCTTCGCGCCAGCCCTGCAGCAACCCGCCGACTCCGACAGTCTCGACGCCGTCCTCAAGAAAATGGACGCGGCCGCCGCCAGTTTCCGCACCACGCAGGCCGACTTCGTCTGGGAGCAGTATCAGAAGGTGGTGGATGAAACTGATACTCAGGAGGGAACTGTCTATTACCGACGGTCGGGCAAAGAGATCGAAATGATGGCGGAAATCAAGAAACCCGATCGCAAGTTCGTGCTTTACAGGGACAGCAAACTTGAAGTGTATCAGCCCAAGATCGAGCAGGTCATGGTTCACCCGGCGGGAAAGAACCGCGCCGAAATTGAAAGCTACCTGGTCCTCGGTTTCGGAGGCAGCGGGCAGGACCTGACCAAGGCATTCGACGTCACGTATCAGGGACCCGAAACTGTTAACAACATCGCAACCGCCAAGCTGCAACTTATTCCTAAATCGCAAAAGCTTAAAAATACTTTTGCGCGCATTATGCTCTGGATCGACCTTCAACGGGGCATTTCCGTACAACAGCAATTCTTCGAGCCCCAGGGAGACTACCGTCTGGCTAAGTACTCCTCGATCCGGGTGAATGAGAAGATCAACAACGACGTTTTTCAGCTAAAAACCACAAGCAAGACACAAATCGTCTCGCCCCGAAGCTAAGCTGTTGAATCTAAACGGCAATAACATGTGCTAAGAATTGCACTTCGGGCGCTATACTGACCAAACGTTGCTATCGAGTTCATTCATGGCTAAAGTTTTTACGATCCCCGTCCCTCCCCAGCTAGGAAACAAACGCAGAGAGCGTACTTCGGACCCTCGCTACGTCGACGGACAGCGTCTACTGGTAGAAGCCATGAAGTATCTGGCCCATTCCGATCCAGTAATCAACCGCCCCGCCATCGAACTGCTCTCCGAACACGTGCGTACCCGCTTCCGCATGAGCGATTCGCCGCTGGGGTGAGTTCCGCAAATCGTCCGCCCAGCCTCCACAGCTTCAGACGCTAGACTCAGCACGGACTGCATCGCCCGCGGCTGAGCGTGGAAGTGTATGCCCGAAGTTGGTTTCGAAGTTATTGGAAGAGGCGGCTGAAGAATTCAAGAGGGGGCGGAATCTCCGCCCCTCTCTCGAACATTTAGACGCAACTGACCTTTAGAACTCGTACCGCATTGCAAACTGCATCACCCGCGGATTGGTGAGCACTCCACTGAAAGTACCGAACGATCCTTTTTGATCAAGCCCATTCGTAATCGTCGCCACGTCGAACATCGTGTGATTGAATACGTTGAAAACCTCCCAGCGGAACTTGAGCTCGTGCGATTCGGCATAGGGCAGCTTCCAGGTCTTGCTGAGAGCCGCGTCCAAGCCAGCGAAGCCGGGGCCACGTAGCGTATTGCGTTGACCGGACTCACCAGGAAAATCGTGCCGGAAAGCGCCAATCCCCGTTGCCCCAAGAGGATCCGCAAAGAGATTCGGCACCTGGGTGGGGAACGCGCTGCTTTGCTTGGTGACACCGGTACGCGCCGGACCGATTTGGATTGCATCCCCACCCAACTGCCAGTTCGTCGGCCACGTGCCTCCGTTGCTGATCTGTACCGGGAATCCACTGGTCCACCGGGCCAGTCCGGAAAGTTGCCACCCGCCTACGACCGCATTGGCGAAACCATTGGCGTTCCTGGCGAACTCCTTGCCCCTGCCAAAAGGCAGTTCCACAATAAAGTCCGTGTTGAACTGGTGGGTGGTATCAAAGTCAGAAACCGCACGCAATCGGTTGGGATCCCATGAATTGATGATATTGCCGCTGCCCTGAGCGATGCCTTGCCATGGCGCAACCCGTTCGGCGCTTGAGGATAGGTCGATGGATTTCGAGTAGGCGTAGTTGACATCAAACTGCACGCCGTGCGTCATCCGCTTTCGCAACGACAGTTGCAAGGCGTTGTAGTTCGCATTCGCAACCGAACGCCAGGCATATAACGAGTGGAACTGGTTGTTGAAGAATGCGTTCTGTCCGAAGATCGTCGGGTAGTAGTTGGCTGGGCAATTGGAGTAACCGCAATTGGCTCCGCCGGTTAGCATCCCGGCGATGCCGGCAGTCCCAGCGGCGTTGAAGTCGGAGCCGGCATAGTCCAGCGCCGACAGAGCGGTGGTTTCATTGAACGTGTAGCAACTGAATAGATCATAGGCCGCCTGCAGGGGATCTGAGGTGAACAGCGGCGCTCCTGAGTTTATGCCTGGGTTCGTATTCCCCTGGCAGGAGAGGTTGTACTGGTCTCCGGGCCGCAGGGGCGCGACCATGTTCTGCCAGTAGGCAGCAGTCGGGCCCACCAAAGCGGGCGTGATGGAGCTGGTGGGAGTGCCCGCAGCCGACAACTGCGAGAAACGGCTCGCAGCGGCGAAATAGGGAATTCCCGATTTCTTATCCACCAGATTGAGTGGCATCGCCATGTCTTCCTGAGCCAGCAGACGGTGGGCCAGATGTCCTACATAGGAGACATCCAGGCTCATGCTCTTGGTCAACTCGCGGCCCACTGAAAAGTCCAGAACATACGAATAGGGCGTCTTTATCTGGTCGTCCAATCCCCAATAGATTCCTAAACCCGAACCCGCCGACGGAGGCGTGTAGGGGAATCCTCCCGCGGGCGTTGGGGGAGCAAAGGGTGTGACATTGTCGAACAACTTCGTCGGTACATCCGTCAGGCTGGTTAAGCGCGGCGCGTTGCCGGCTGTGGGAAGAACGGAATTGGTCAACTGTGTGGATAGACCGAACGAACCGTTCTGGTCGAAGCTGGACAGCAGGCCCGGCCCAATGTGATCGTAGACGATTCCGAACCCAGCACGGATGACGGTCTTGTCACCATCGCCGATCAGATTCCTCAACCAACCCCCGTCGGGTCGCGGTGTATAAGCAAAAGAGATGCGCGGCGCAAAATTGTGGTAGTCCCAGTTGTAGTAGCCCTTCTTTCCGTTAGCCGCGCCCGCCAAAGCGAACGTGACAGTCGGGTCGGCGCTGGAGGGCGTGCCATTTAGCATATTTTGGGCTCGCTGCTTAAACCACTGCCCCATGCTGAATGTCGGTGCCACCTGAGTACCCGTGGTTTCCCAAGGCGGAGAAAACAGAGAGTATCGCAGACCGAGGTTCACAGTAAGGTTCGACTTCACGCGGTACGAATCCTGGACGTAAAACTCGTATTCGTCGGCGCCCCAATGCCGGCTCACCGGAGCCCCCAAAGGCAGCGCGACTCCGCTCTTGTTGAAATTGAACGTAGCGTTGTACTGCGTGACTAGCCCGAGCAGCGCAATTGTCGGGTAATCGTACTGATTGTTGAAGTTGCTGTCGACAGCAGGAAGGCCGTTGTTAGCCGGGTCAAACGGGCTGGGCGTGTTGGCGAACCCGGCCGTGTCCAGCGCCGAGACGTTGGTGACACCACTGGGGAACGAGTTCACGAAATTGTTACGTGGACTGCGGATGATCCGCACATTGGTGCCAAACTGCCACGTATGCTTACCTCTCGACCACGAGACATCATCGACAAAGTTGTTGACGATTGACCGAAAGTCCTCGCCGCGCGTTACGGCTTGACTGGAGTTATTCGGAGTGCTGTTGTCGTTGAGCCCGCGAAAGAAAATTACCGGCGTGCTGTCGTTATTGCCTGGCAGGCCCCAGCTTTGGCGCGTATATCCCCAATGGAAATTATTGACCAGTGTGGGTTTGAGTGTGGCCGTGTAACCCACGGTGAATCCCTTACTGTAGTCCACCAGACTCGACAGGGGAGGAGTCCCGGGGAGATAAGGGGCATCAGAATGGTTGTCGTTGCGTAAGGCACCACGCCAGAAAAGGCTGTGGTTCCCGTTGTTCGTGATTCTGTAGTCGACTCGGGCAATGTACCAGTTCTTGTTGGTGGGGATCGCACCGCTGAAGCGATAGCCCAGAAAGTTAAATGCATCTCCCTGGGAGAAATCATTGGCGTGCGGAAAGGAGTTGAAATAATTCATGACGACGGGATCCGGACCCAAGCCGTTCGGATCCATGGTCGTGAGTTGCGTTCCCGTCAAGCCGAAAACTCCAGCCGGCGTCGTAACTGTGGTGCCCGCCACCAAACCTCCCGGGCATTGGCTCGGGTCTGCACACTGGTACTGAACCACTCCTTGGCGCAGAGCGTCGCTGGGCACGATGCGCAAAGCGCTGGCCTCTTCCCGTTGGCGAGCGGCCTCATAGTTTACGAAAAAGTAAAGACGGTCCTTCATGAACGGCCCGCCCACGGAGCCGCCAAAGATGTTGCGAATAAGCTTTGGGGCCTTGTTGGGCGCGCCGGTCTGCGCCTGCGCCGACTTCACGAAGTAGTCGTTGGCACTGGTGTATGTGTTGCGGAGATATTCATAGAGCGATCCATGAAACTTATTGGTTCCACTCTTGGTGACCAGAGAGACTTGCGCCCCTGAGGAACGCCCGGCATCCGCGCCATAGTTAGTCGTAGTTACACGAAATTCTTGCATCGAATCGAGCGTGACCGGCAAAACCGACGAAAACGCGTAGCCATTGACCTGGTCGTTCACGTCTACACCGTCCAGAGTAATGTTGCTCTGGTCGCTATGCGCACCGTTCACTGCTCCGCCCCGCGTGTCGTTATTCAGTTCGTTGGGAGTCTCCCGGTTTCCGATGTAGGTGACGCCCGCTTGCAGCGTCAGCAGGTCGGGAACGTTTCTTCCTTCCATGGGAAGCTCTTTCACCTGGCGCTCGTTGAAGGCATTGCCCAACGACGCATCCGTAGTGTTGATAACCGCGCCCTCGGCGGTAACTTCCACCACTTCCGTCGGCGCTCCTACCGCCAGCTTCACGTTGACCGTTACCGGCGTGTCGACGAGTAACTGCAGTCCCTTCTGCTCGTACTTTCGGAAGCCGGCCATCTCCACCGTCAGCTGATAGGACCCGGGCTGGAGCTGAACAAACTCGTAGCTTCCCGTATCGCTGCTGATTGTGCTGCGCTCGAAGCCGCGATCCGAACTGCTCAAAATGACTTTCGCCTGAGAGATTGTGGCGCCACTCACATCTGTTACGGTTCCACGCAAGGAGGTGCTGCCGGTCTGCGCCCAAACCTGAGCGCCGACAGCCAGGAAAAATCCGGCGAACACAACAATGAAACGTGAGCCAGAACGCATAGGAAGCTCCTCCACCCGCCAGGGCGTCAGATTCTGATTGTCTTGCCCAGGAACTAGAGACCGCAGGGAGACCCTGGGGACCTGATGGGGCGCTATTGTGCAACTCGGGGACCACAATGTTCAAGCTGAATTTTCAGTGGCTTAAGTTTCCTTAAAACGTTTGAATACGTCTTCCCACATTTTTAGTGTCCCGGATTTGGAAGTTTATCCGGTCTGCTGAATACCGCCGAAGCCATCAAAATCACCACTGGATAACACTCCAGCGTGTATCGCGGCTCAGGATTCTCCAGCGTTCCCAGAAACAACGACCGCAGCAACAGAAATAAAACAAATAGTCCGACCCCGAAAATTTCGCGCGCACGCATCAATCCGGCAGCCGCCATCCCGACGTAAACAACGTTGACAAGACCGAAGATGATGCTGACAGCCAGCCAGCGGCCATCGTCGTTAAATTCCCACCAGCGCGGGTCCGATGGCAGCAACTCCGTCCGCGGACGCAGCCACATGTCAACCATGCGTACGGCGGGCAGCCAGACGTAATATCGCAACGGTTCGCTTCGAATTCGAGTCGCCGCCAGGGCCGCGAATCGCGCGTCCAGCTCCGGCGTCATTTCGTGATCGTTGTTGTATTCCGCGAAGAGTGCCTTGGTCTCTTCTCTCTGCTGCGCGGAGTCGAAGGCACGACTCGGCAATCGAGTCATTTCAATCGCAGAGCCTGGCACGTTCCAGTAAATCTCCTGCACCGACACATAGTCGGCCATCCAGGTCTTGACCCAGCGATTGAAACCGGTCATCACCAGTTCGTCCGAATCGTTGGCATAGCGCGGGGCTAAAGGTTCGAACCGATGGAGCGTAAGCAGATTCCGTACCGTCCACGGAAGCAGCGTCACAGTTACACCTGCGGCCAGAAGCGCTCCGGCGCGCAGGATCGGGCGCAGCGTAGCCAGCGTATCCGACGACTTCGAGCGCAGCGCACGACAAACAAGAATCAGCAAATATCCGACTACCGCCGCCAACAGAATCCCCCCATCGGGCCGCAGCAGAACGCCCGCGCCAACGGCGAGTCCGCAAACTGGCCAGACAGCTCGTCGCGGCTTTTGCGCGACCCCGGCAGTTGCGGAATTGCCGCCATCGAATCTCAACCCACAGACAGCAAGATCCAGTGCGAGCGCGGTAAAAAAGATTTCAAGGGTCTCGGTGAGAGCTGCCGCAGCATAGTTCGCGAGAAACGGACAAATCGCGGCCGATACAAACGCCGCCTTGGCTGCCCGTGCTGAAAGCAAACGCCGCGCCAGGTCCGCAATCAGAAAACAGGTCCCCAGATCAAAGAGCACCTGCACCAGCAACACAGCACGAAAATTGTCCGCCCCGAAAATAGCGAAGATTGCCGCGAGAAATGCTGGATACCCTGGCAGCCGCGAAAGCGTCGGCACAATCTGACCGGAGTCGGTCACGCCATAGACGCCGTGCTGCAGCCAGTTCTTGGCGATGTCTGCGTAAAGCCGGGAATCGTCGACCACCCCAGGAAAGAACAGGACGAAAAATAGCCGCAGGCCCAGCCCCGCCAGGCCGGCCAAAAGAAAGAACCGCGCATTCCTCCGCACCAGCTCTCGCACGCAGCGAATATAGCGTGTTTTCAGCTATCCCCGTATCAGGAAAGCGCATCTTATGACTCAGCGCAGCCACCTCTGCCCTGTCTCGCCGAGAATTGACCGTGTGCCGCTTGCAGCATACGATGAGTTTTCATCCCCCATGGCTGAACCAGTCTTTTATGATCCGGGACGTGCTCGCTGGAAAGCCCTGCGACGCCTGATTGACGTTTCTGCCGTCGTATTTTCTTTGCTCGTCATCTTCTTCGTATACACCGCCCTGCGCGACGAACCTCTGCCCGAACTCCTGTTCTCTCCTCAGAAGCGCGCCTTCAAGGCGATCAGGGAGAATGAAAAACAGAAAGCGCGCGACCGCCAGAAGAAGCTGGCTAACCGCACCCACCGCAAGACCAAGGTTGCTCCTTCACAAGTCAAGCTCAACCAGCAAGAGGGCATTCGAGCCGCCTTCTACGTCCCTTGGGATGCCGCCAGTTTTTCTTCCTTGCGCGACTTCGCTCACCAAATCGACTTGCTCTACCCCGATTGGCTCCACGTACTGACCCCCGACGGACGACTGCAGGCCGTGGACGATCAGACCAACAAGTTCTTTGATGTGGTGCAGGGCAACGCTGTCCACTCCGTCGACGATCGCGTCATGCCTCTCCTCAAGGCGGAAGACACCAACGTGGAAGTCTTCCCCATGGTCAATAATTTCAACGGCTCTGATTGGGTGGGCGACATCACCGCCTTCCTTAACAGTCCCGATGCCCGCGCGCTCTTCCGCCGGCAAGTCGCCCAGTTTCTTTCCTCCGACCGGTTTCGCGGTCTGATGGTCGATTTTGAAGCCTTCCCCAAAGTTGGTCAGCCTGGCTATCTGGCATTGCTTCAGGAACTGTCTTCCGATCTGCATGGCCGCGGAATGAAGCTCTACGTTGCAGTGCCGTACCACAACGACGAATTCGACTACCCTGCGGTTGCGGCCGCTGCGGACGGAGTCGTCGTCATGAACTACGATGAGCACTTCCCGGGAGGAACACCCGGTCCAGTGGCTTCTCAAGATTGGTTCTTGCAGAACCTGACTTTTGCCAGGAGCGTAATCCCCCAGGACAAACTCATCTGCGCCATTGCCAACTATGGCTACGACTGGGTGCTGAAACCAAAAAAGGGAAAACTTCCGCCAGATGCCAAAGACACCTCAGTCACCGTCCAGGAAGCCTGGCTCGCGGCTCGAGATTCGGAAGAAGACATTACCTTCGATGATGACGCGCAGAATCCACACTTCAGCTATCTGGACGAGGGCAGCCTTCGGCACGATGTGTGGTTCACGGATGCTGTCACCGCCTTGAATCACATGCGGGCCGCTCAATCTCTGGGCATCAGGACATTTGCCTTGTGGCGCCTTGGCGGCGAAGACCGATCCCTGTGGCGGGTGTGGGATGTACCCGGCGATGCGGCTGCTACCGATAAGCTTCGTGACGTCCCTCCTGGCCAGGATGTGGACATGGAGGGCCAGGGAGAAATCCTGCGCATCGAAGATCGGCCCGCCCACGGCACGCGGGATCTGACGATCGATCCGAACACGAACCTGATTACTGACGAGAATTTCCAGTCATTCCCTGAGCCCTACCGCGTAGGCCGTTATGGCTACAGTCCCAACCAGGTAGTGCTCACTTTCGATGACGGCCCCGACCCGCAATGGACTCCCAAGATTCTTGATGTCTTAAAGCGCGAACACGCGACCGCTACGTTTTTCCTGATCGGCATCCAGACCGACAAGTTCTCCGGCTTGGCCAAACGTATTTACGACGAAGGCCATACCATCGGGAACCATACGTTCACCCATCCCGATGTCAGCAATATTTCCTCCAGCTACATGCGGCTGGAACTGAATCTCACTGAGCGGCTTTTCAGCAGCCTCATCGGAGTCCGCACCACGCTGCTGCGTCCGCCCTATGCCATCGATGAAGAGCCCGATACTGCTGACCAGGTGCGCCCGCTGGAGATTGCGCAGGACATGGGCTACCTGACCGTCGGAAACAAAATCGATCCCAACGACTGGCGGGACAACCCGCGCCGCTCGGCCGAGCAGATCACCTCTTACGTGCTGGCGCACCTGCCCCCCTGCCGCCCCAACGATCTTCGCTGCGGCAATATCGTCATGCTGCATGACGGAGGCGGCAACCGTGCGGAAACCGTCCGCGCTCTGCCCATGATTATCGACGGTGTCCGCGCTCGCGGCTACGAGATCGTGCCCGTGTACCAGTTGCTGGGCAAGACGCGTGCCGACGTTATGGCGCCCCTGCCAGCCGGTGAACGTTGGGCCGCGCGCCTTGACCGGCTGGGCTTCTGGCTCTTTGACGTCGCAGTAACGGGAATCACCTTGGTCTTCTTTCTCGGCGACCTGCTCATGACCGGACGTCTCCTCTTTATCGGGGCCGCGGCCATCTATGATCGCGTGCACGAAAAAATCTTTGGCAAGCCGGCTGAGATTGCATCGTACAAACCCAAAGTTGCCATTCTCATCCCTGCGTACAACGAAGAAAAAGTCATCGAACGCACTGTGCGCGCCGCCCTTAACTCCAACTATCCCAACCTGCGCGTCATTGTGATTGACGATGGCTCCAGGGACCGCACGCTCGCGGTCGCGCACGCCGCCTTCGACGCGGAACAGGCCGCTGGCCGGGTGCTCATTCTCACCAAGCCAAACTCCGGCAAAGCCGATGCCCTCAACTACGGCATCGAGCACATTCGGGAGGCCGAGATCTTCGTGGGCATCGACGCCGACACCATCATCGCGCCCGATGCAGTCGCACGACTCGTGCCGCACTTCATTGATCTGAAGGTCGGCGCCATTGCCGGCAATGCCAAGGTCGGCAACCGCGTCAACTTGTGGACCCGCTGGCAGGCTCTCGAATACATTACCAGTCAGAATTTCGAGCGCCGCGCGCTGGATGTTCTAGGTGCGGTAAGCGTCGTGCCCGGAGCGATCGGCGCCTGGCGCGTCTCCGCCGTACGCCAGGCTGGCGGCTATCACGTCGATACCGTGGCGGAGGATGCCGACCTCACCATGGCGCTGTTGCGCCTCGGCTACCGCGTTGAGTACGAAGACATGGCCCTCGCCTATACGGAGGCTCCCACCAATGCGAATGCCTTGATGCGCCAGCGCTTTCGCTGGTCGTTTGGCATCCTGCAGGCCGTGTACAAACATCGCGGAGCGTTCGCGCGTAAAGGAGCGCTGGGTTTTGTCGCGTTGCCGAATATCGTGATCTTCCAGATTCTGCTGCCTCTGGTTTCTCCGCTAATCGACATTATGTTCGCCGTCGGCGCCATCTGGTATTTCATCCAGAAGCACTACCATCCAGATTCCACCGATCCCGCCAGTTTTCACAAGCTCTTGGTATTCTTCTTCGCTTTCCTGGTGATCGATTTCGTCGCTTCCGCCATTGCTTTCGCCCTCGAACGCCGCCGTCCCGACGACAAAGAAGACGTCTGGCTCCTAAGCCAGGTCTGGCTGCAGCGATTCGCCTACCGCCAGCTGTTTTCGATTGTGCTTTTCAAGACGCTGAAGCGCGCGCTCGAAGGACGGAAGTTTGCCTGGGACAAGCTCGAACGTACGGCCGCCGTGAATTACGTGCCGGCAGAGAATCGGGATTCAGTGAACGTGCCGTAGCGAGCCACCCTATCCAGCTACTTTGCCTAAAAGCCTGTCGTCTTGAGGATTGGAATCTTAAGGCTTGTCATCCAGAGCGGAGTGTTTGCTTTCGCGAAGCGAGAGCAAGCGCGCACTCGAAGGATCCCTTGCACTGCCACAGTCGCAAGAGGTTCCTTCCTCTATTTGCCTTGGGGCGTTGTTCTCACAACTAGAGCCTTGCACAGTCGCGTTGATTTCGAAGGACAATGTGAACGTGCGTTCTGACGGATTTTCGGTGCATCGTGGCTCCAGTCAATCGTCTCATCTACGTGGTGAAGGACGAAATTCTCAAATCCCTTGTCATTGGAAGCAAGTTTAGCGAACTCGTCGAAAGAGTCCCATCTGTTCGCCAGCAGTTTAGCCACTGCATCGCTGATGAGTTCGGCGATGCCACCATCGTCGCAATGGGAAAATTGCTTGTAGAATTTGTAAACCGAATCCCAAGTCTTGACGTTGTCAGTCTCCGTTTCAGCCTGCATCGCTTCTGCTCGAGTACACGGTTCTCTTGGCAACGGCAGCCGCCGTACTCAAGATACCGATGACAATTACCCAACAAAGAGATTCCTGAAATGGAAGTCTCATCTCAACCGCACTCCTATCGAAACAACAGCCCCGCAAACTCCGCCAGATTCCGCCGCCAAACCATCCACGTATGCGCGCCCGGGGTTTCGATGTCCGTGTGCTGCACTCCCTTGGTCTTGAGCCATTCTCGAAAACTGCGGTTAACCTCGATCAAGTGGTCGTCCGTACCGCACGCGATCCACAATAACCGGATCTGCTGGTTCGCCCTGGCATCGAGCCCGGGAAAGTCCGTCTCAAAACTCTCCGGGATGCCTCCCGAGCTGAACGCGCCGATCCAGGCAAACTTGTCCAGATTGTTCAACCCCGTCAGCAGCGACTCCGAGCCGCCCATGGAAAGCCCCGCAATGGCGCGCGCATTGCGGTCTTTCGTGATCCGGTACTCGCTCTCCGCCCGCGGCATGACTTCCCGAAGCAATGCCTCCCGGAACTTATCGAAATTCTGCTTCCGAAGTTGGGGATGGCTCCATGCATCCCATCCCACCCGAATCATTTCCATGGTGCCATAACCAAGCGGCATGACTACAATCATCGGCTTGGCTTTTCCCTGCGCGATCAGGTTGTCCAGAATCACGTTCGCGCGGCCTACGGCCGTCCATCCGCTCGCGTCGTCGCTGAACCCATGCAGCAAATAGAGGACGGGATACGTCCTCTGAGCGGATGGATCGTATCCCGCCGGCGTGTAGACGTAGTAGTCGCGGTCATCGCCCGCAACCGCAGACTTGTAAAAATGGTGATGAACTTCCCCGTGCGGCACATCGTTCAACTCCCAGGGCAACGATGGCGGACCGGGAACGTGCACCGCGTTCTCCGTCGCCAGCAAATTTGGCTTCAGCAGCGCATTCGAAGGATCAATCAGCCGCACGCCATCCGCGACAAAAGAGTACCCGTAGTAATCCGGACGCAGCGGAGTGGTAGTCCCACTCCAGACGCCCTGATCGTTCTGCTGGAGCGGAACCGCTTCTGCCCCTTCCACCTCAACCTTCACTTCCTTTGCATTGGGAGCGCGGAAGCGGAAAGTCACGCTGCCGTCGGCGTGCACCTCGGGCGAGATCAAGGCCGCAGGCCGTGGCGGGGACGGAGCTTGGACCGGTTTGCTTGCTTGGGCAATCGCCAACACAGGAAGGGCTAGCAACAAAAAAGAAACTAGGCCGCTGTTCAATTTCATGTGCCGCATCCTACCAACAGGATTGGTTCCCATTGTAAAGGCTCGGCCGCGTCCAAAAAACGTCGGATTTAAATGCGGGATCGATAGATCTGAAGTCGCAAACCGCGGCAAACTAGTTCTTCTGCGCCACTTCCAACCGGGTCTCAGCCCGATGCAGCGCATCCAACGCACGTTCGACGTCCACGTTCGGATCCCCGCTCGTAAGCAACTGCTCGGCGCGTTCTTTGGCCTTGCGCGCCCGCTCCACATTAATCTCGGATGGCCGCTCAGCCGATTCAGCCAGAATCGTCACCTTGTCCGGCAGGACCTCGGCAAATCCCCAGGCCACGGCAAGCCGCTGCTCACTCGCACCCGCACGAAACGTAATCGCCCCCACCGCCAATTCAGTGATCAGCGGCGCGTGTCCCGGCAGGACGCCGAGATAACCGTTCTTCCCCGGAATCTGCGCTTCCTCCGCAGCCGTATCCACCACCTTCTTCTCCGGCGTGACGATCTCGAGTTGGAATGTGTCGGCCACTCGTAAGTATTTCGTAGAGACGTAGCTTGCTACGTCTCTCTTTACGTCGGCACGAGACGTTGCAAGCAACGTCTCTACGCCGTCGCCTTCATCTTCTCCGCCGCTTCGAGCACTTCCTCGATCGTTCCCCGCATATAGAAAGCCTGTTCCGGGATGTCGTCATACTTCCCTTCGACAATGGCCTTGAAACCCTTTACCGTTTCGGCCACCTTTACGTAGCGTCCCGGCGTACCGGTAAACTGCTCAGCCACAAAGAACGGCTGGGAAAGAAAACGTTGAACTTTGCGGGCTCGCGCTACGGTAACTTTCTGATCTTCGCTGAGTTCGTCAATACCGAGAATTGCGATGATGTCCTGCAGATCTTTGTAAGTCTGCAGCGTCTTCTTCACCATCTGCGCCACGTCGTAATGTTCCTGGCCCACAATGCGCGCATCGAGAATGCGCGACGTCGACGCCAGCGGATCGACTGCGGGATAGATTCCAATCTCCGTCAATGCGCGCGATAGCACGGTAGTGGCGTCTAAGTGCGCAAACGTTGTAGCCGGGGCGGGATCGGTCAAATCGTCAGCGGGAACATAAATCGCCTGCACTGACGTGACCGAGCCTTTCTTGGTCGACGTGATGCGCTCCTGCAGTTCGCCCATTTCCGTTGCCAGGTTCGGCTGGTAACCGACGGCGCTGGGCATGCGTCCCAGCAGCGCCGATACTTCTGAGCCGGCCTGGGTAAACCGGAAAATGTTGTCGATGAAGAGCAGCGTATCCGCGCCCTCAACATCGCGGAAATATTCTGCGACCGTCAGCCCGGTCAGCGCGACGCGCAACCGCGCCCCTGGAGGCTCCGTCATCTGACCGTAGATCAGCGCGGCCTTCGACTCCGCCGGCTTGCCGGGCTTGATTACGCCTGATTCCGACATTTCCAGCCACAGATCGTTACCTTCGCGCGTCCGTTCGCCCACTCCGGCAAATACCGAGAAGCCGCCGTGCTGCTTCGCGACGTTATTAATCAGTTCCTGAATGAAAACCGTCTTGCCGACGCCAGCGCCGCCAAACAAGCCGATCTTGCCACCCTTCAAAAACGGCTGGATCAGGTCAACGACCTTCACTCCGGTCTCGAACATCTCCGCCGTGGTGGCTTGCTCTTCGAACGACGGCGCCAGGCGGTGGATGGGCAGCCGCTCCTTATATTCGATCGGACCAAGCTGATCCACGGGCTCGCCAATCACGTTCATCACGCGCCCCAGAGTGCCGCGTCCCACTGGCACAGATATTGGACCGCCCTGGTCGATGGCTTTCATCCCGCGAACCATGCCGTCGGTCGGCTCCATCGCGATACAGCGGACGCGTCCCTCGCCCAGATGCTGTTGCACCTCAAGAATGACTTTGATCTCGCTGGGCACGGTGAAGCCATCGCTCACTACTTTGATCGCTTCGTAGATAGGTGGCAATTTCCCTTCAGGAAATTGCACGTCGACCGCGGGCCCCGAGATTTGAACAACATGTCCGATATTTTCTGGCATATCTCTTTTCGTAGAGACGTAACTTGTTACGTCTCACTCTCCCCCTCGCACGGAAGACGTTGCAAGCAACGTCTCTACGACTCACATCGCCGCCGCGCCGCTGACGATCTCGATGATTTCTTTCGTGATCTTCGCCTGCCGCGCACGGTTCATGACGAGCGTTAGCGAATCGATCATGTCGCTGGCATTGTTGGTGGCAGAGTCCATAGCGGTCATGCGCGCCGCATGCTCGGCTGCCACCGACTCCATCAGCGCCCGGAAGATCTGGATTGCCACATACTTCGGCAGCAGAGCGCGAAACAACTCCTCAGGCGGCTGCTCGTAAATGTAATCTACCTGCTCCGTTCCGAAGTGCGTAGCCGCCTCTTCCCCTGGGCGGTCCGTCCTGCGCAGGCCAACTCCCGCGCTCACCGCAGCTTCCTTGGCCCTTTTCTTATCTTCGTCCGTCATCTCCTCGGCCAGGCGCACCGCTGGTTCGCCAATCTGCTCGATAGGAAGAATCTGTTCCACGATAAGACGTTGCGCAATCACCGACTTGAATTCGTTGAACACGACATAGACCGCGTCGACTTCCTCGCGCTTGTAGCGTGCAATCACGTTCTCGGCCAGCGCCCTTGCTTGTCCAAAGTCCACCTTGCCGAGAATCCCAACGTGCTCCCCTGTAATCTGCGTCGCCGCCAGCCGCTCCGCCGCTTCGTGTGCGGCTTCCAGCGACTCTTCGGACTCGGCCAGGCTGGGCGTCTGCACCGCCGCTGCCGGATAACGACGCCTCAAGAAGTCGCGCCCTTTGCGGCCCACGGCCTCAATGTCGACGTTCTTCCCCGCCTTCGACTCGAGAAATCTGGCCGCGGCCTTCGTGATGTTGGCATTGAACGCGCCGGCCAGCCCTTTGTCCCCAGTTACCACGATCAGCAGTATGTTTTTCTCTTCGCGCTGCGCCAGCAAAGGATGCTTGGGCTCACCTGTCTCCGGATCATAAATCTCAGCCCGCGCCACCAGCGACTTCAGCACATTGCTCAACATCTGCGCATACGGACGCGCCGCCAGCGCGCGATCCTGCGCCCGGCGCAGCTTGGCCGCCGAGACCATCTTCATGGCCTTGGTGATCTGCCGCGTGTTAATCACGCTGCGAATCCGCCGGCGTATATCAAGAATGTTAGCCATTTGTCGTAGAGACGTAACTTGTTACGTCTCGCACTCACCACGGACACTGCACACAAGACGTAGCAAGCTACGTCTCTACAAATTATTTCGCGACCGCTTCGCGCGATGCCACAAACTGCTGCTTTGCTTCTTTGATCACATTCTGCAGCTGCCCCTTCAATGCATCATCGAGGATCTTCTTCTCCATGATCGAGCGCAGCACCCCGGGATTGGTCGCGTCCACGTACTTATAGAGCTCGGCCTCGAATTCGCGCACCTGGTTCACCGGAAGGTCGTCGAGAAATCCACCCGTACCTGCCAGGATGATCAGAATCTGCTTGGAGAATGACAACGGTGAGAACTGGTTCTGCTTCAGCAGTTCCACCAATCGCTGGCCGCGGTTCAATTGAGCTTGCGTAGCCTTGTCCAGGTCGCTGCCGAACTGCGCAAACGCCGCCAGTTCGCGATACTGTGCCAGTTCCAGCTTCAGCGTCCCCGCAACCTGCCGCATCGCCTTGATCTGCGCGCTGCCACCCACGCGGCTTACCGACAATCCCACGTTCACCGCAGGACGCACGCCCTGATTGAACAAATCGGTCTCCAGATAGATTTGCCCGTCGGTAATCGAAATCACATTCGTCGGAATGTAAGCCGGGATAAGCCTCCCGTCCCGGCGGACGCCGCAACAACAACGAAATCTCGCGATACGACGCCGCGTGTTTCGAAAGATCGTCGTAGATCACCAGCGCATGCCGCTTGCTGTCGCGGAAGTGCTCGCCCATGGCGCACGCTGCGTAGGGCGAAATATACTGCATCGGTGCCGGCTCCGATGCCGAGGCTGCCACCACGATGGTGTACTCCATCGCGCCGGCATCTTCCAGCATCTTTACCACCTGCGCAATCGACGACCGCTTCTGTCCGATCGCGTTGTAAATACAGATCAGGTCATTGCCTTTGCTGTTGATGATGGTGTCAAGCGCGACGGCGGTCTTGCCCGTCTGCCGGTCACCGATGATCAACTCGCGCTGGCCGCGCCCAATCGGAATCATGCTGTCGATGGCTTTCAGCCCGGTCGCCATGGGTTCGCGCACTGGTTGCCGGTCGATGACGCCGGGCGCAATGCGCTCCAGCGCGATAAATTTGTCGGTCGCGATGGGTCCTTTGTCGTCAATCGGCTGGCCGAGCGAATTCACCACGCGCCCGACCATGGCGTCACCCACCGGCACGCTCATGATGCGTCCGGTCCGCTTCACTTCGTCGCCTTCCTTGATCTCGGTGTACTCGCCGAGCAGCACCACGCCCACCTGGTCTTCTTCCAGGTTCATGGCGATGCCGGCCACGCCGTGCGGGAAGGAAAGCAGTTCGCCGGCCATGACCTTGTCCAGTCCATACACGCGAGCGATACCATCGCCCAGCGAGATGACCGTGCCAGTCTCGTCCACGGAGATCTTTGACTCGTAGTTCTCGATCTGCTCGCGGATCAGCTTCGTAATCTCGTCTGCCTTGATTTGTGCCATAAAATCAGCTTTTAGCCCTTAGCTTCTAGCTGTTAGCTCCTAGCCACAGACTCTTTCAAACCTGTCATCCCTGAGCAAGCATTGAGCGTCACGAAGTGACGGTCAATGCGCGTCGAAAGCCTGCCCTGAGCGAAGTCGAAGGGGATCCCTTGCACCGTTACGCTCCACCTGCTCAAGTAGGGTTCCCACAATCCCTGAAGCCAAAGGCTAAGAGCTAATAGCCTCCCTAATCTTTTCCAACTGCCCCTTCACCGTACCGTCGTAAATCGTGCTTCCTACGCGGACCAGCGCACCGCCGAGCAACGACGCATCCTGCCCGTACTGGGCCCGAACTTTCTTGCCTGTGACTTTCTCGATCCGACCCTCGAGCGTGCGTTTCTCCGCATCACCCAGTTCGCGGGCGCTGGTGATCTGCGCTTCGGAGCACCGCAACTAGGTTCCGTACCGGACGCGAAATCTCATCCCGCTGCACGATCGCATCCAGCAGTCCCCGCTTCTGCTCCGCCGGAATCGCGGGATTCTCCCACACCCGCCGCAGATCCGCACTCTCAGCTAGCAATCCGGCCAGCGTACGCAACTCGGCAATCGCCCGATTGGCGTCGAGCTTCGCACTGAGCACAACGTCGGCGAAGGCTCGAGCATAGCTGCTGGCAACGGAAGCCATGCGTTAGCGTCTCTCCTTTCCTGCGTCCCCAGCACCATCTCCCGGCGCATTTCCCGGCCCTTCAGGAGCCGAGCTCAACTGTCCAGCGAAAATCCCCACAAGCGCCTGATCGGTCGCGGCATCCACGTGAATCTGTTTCTTCGCTAACCCGACCGCCAGATCGGCCGCATAAGCCGTCAACGCGCGTCGCGCCGCCTTGATCGCCGCGGAGATCTCCTGTTCCGCTGACTGCACAATCTTTCGCGCATCTTCCTGTGCCGCAGCTTGCAGGCACGATTCCTCCGCCAAACCTTCTTTCTCGGCAGCGTCCCGCATCATGCCAATCTCGACATCCAGCTTCATCAGGCGTGATTCGATCTCGGCGAGTCTGCGTCGTGCCTCTTCGCTGGCCTTCTGCGCCTCCTGCATCGCCTTTTGGATCGCCGACGTGCGGTCGCGAAACATTCCAGGCAGGTATTTGCGCCCGCCCCAGAAAATCGCGCCACCGATGACGACGAAGTTCAGCAGGATGCTCAACCAATAGGCATGCTGTAGGCTCAGCCGAGTCTTCTTCGCAATCCACTGCACTGAGCCGGATTCCTTGAACTCCGCCATCTCGTCTCTTTCTCCCCCGGCCGCTTCGCGCGTCTCTCGCGCCAACTGCTCGCCAGCGCCTTCATGCTGGCGGGCCGAATCGCCGGTCGGTGTCTGCGGTTGCGGTTGCGAAGGTCGTTCCTGCGCCCGCAGTGATCCGATCGCCCCGGCAAAACTCAATATGAGCAACGCCAGCAGCCACGCTCGAACACTTTTTTCCACGCTTGACATCTTGTTCGACGTCATCTTCTTCCGGATCATCGCCCTACCTCCGCCGGCTGAAGCACGCGACGCACAATTTCCAGCGCCAGCGCCGCAGCTTCTCCCTGCAGTGCAGCCCGGGCCGCCTCTCGATCCTTCTGTATATCTTTCTTGGCTGCCTGCACTTGCGCCTGTGCTCGGCTGCGCGCTTCCGCCAAAGCCTTTGCCCGGGCCTGCATTGCCGCTTGCCGCCGCGCTTCCTGGGCCCGAAAGACCGTTGCCCGCGCCTCGCGCAGCCGCTGCTCATACTCAGCGGTACGCGCCTCGGCCGCGGCAATGTCGGCTCGCGACTTCTCGACTGCCCCCTCCGTCTTGCTGCGCCGCTCCTCCAGCACACGCCGCAGGGGTTTGTGCACGATGTTCGCGTAGAGCGCGTAGAGCAGCGTCAGCAGAACCACCGTCGGCACGGCTCCGAGCAGTAATTCGCCTAGTTGGTGCAGCGTTTGATCCATGTGGCGCTGATATAGACCGGAAAATGAGGGCTATGAAAACTGTTAAAGTTAACATCCGAAGGAGTTTATGTCAACGCGAAGAGTCTGGTTTTTTGGGCCCGAACAGGCCCGAAAACTCGAGGAATGGCCGCTCTCAAGCCTTTCTCAAACATGCAAAAATGTGCACATAATCCTTGACTTCCCGCCAAAGAGGACTAGCATAGACGTATCACCTCCGATCCAATTCAGGATCGAATGGGCCGATAGCCAAGGAATGTCACCGCTTCTTGGTTGCCGGCCCATTTAAATTTGCCTAGTCATTCACTGAGCTTTAGGTTGGACTCCCGATAATTGTTGTGCTCGTTTCCTGTTGCAGGGGGGGGTAAAATTCAGAGCCCCCGCTTTTAGCGCCGACCAAAGGGAAATACCGATATGAAAAATCGGACTATGGTTCTGTTTGTATTAGCCCTGATTTGCGTAGCATCGGCCAGCACAAAGAGCGCCGGAAATCTGTCTGCGTGCGGCAACGGGTCGCTCTTCATCGATTCCATGCAAGAGAACTTCGGGCAGTACATAACAACCGAGATTATGGCTCAAAATCTCAAGCTTAACGTCACGACGGAAGCGAACAAGGCTGTTTGCGTCATGAAAGGTGCCGTGGCACTCGGTGGTTTTCGCAACACCGGCTCCGCCAGCATACAACTGATTGCGCCAGGCGGTGACGTACTGTGGTCGGCAACTTCAGGGGATAAAGACAGTGTTAAAGACCTGGCGCACAATCTAGTGAAGCAACTGAAGCATGACCTCCGGAACCCAGCTAAGGCGAAATAGCTCGTCAGTGCCAAACATGGCTCGTGCGACCTAGGCTGGAACGGCCTCAATCCAAACTTCTGCGTGGCCGCTACTAGCTAATTCTCGAAAGATGGAATCCACAACGTCAGGCCCTAGCCCGTAGTCAGCGTCCAAACAGTACTTTAAGTCTTCATCGCCCACTCGAGGTTCTTCTCTGGGATTTCCATCCACTAAGCTATCGAAGACCAAGACCTTGTAGTGCGGAGTTGCTCCAACCGATTTCCAAGTCGTGCACACAACCTCTAAGCGCTGTTTCATCTGGTCAGTATATTGAATTGCAGCGCGGTAGAACCTTAAAACGTTGTAGCATCAGAGAAGATAACATCGCGGGCCAAACCGTATTCTTCAGGGCCTCTCGCGCTTAACCTTCAGTGCGTTGCGCCGCAGTTCCGTACGCGCAGGGCTGGCAGAATCCGATTAACTAACTCCCTATCTCCCGCGGGATCCTTGAGAATTTCCCATCCAGTGAAAACTGCGATCAAATCTTCCTCTGGAAACACCATAAGCCGCTGCCCGCCGAATCCCCTCGCCATCCAGATATGCCCTTGCCGGTCCGTGCGCGGAAGCAGCCACCATTTGTATCCATACTTGAAGCCTTCCTCGGCCTCGATGAACGGCGTTAGCGACTGCTTCACCCAGTCTTTCGACACAATCTGTTTCCCGTCCCACATGCCGTCGTGCAAATAGAGATATCCGATCTTCGCCAGGTCCGTCGTGCGGAGAAATAGCCCTCCCTCGGTGTCGGCTAAACCTAACGGTGTCCGCTTCCAGAAACTATCCATGCCTAACGGCGCGAACAAATACTTCGCTCCATATTTCTCGATGTCCTGCCCTGTCTCCTTCTGGAAGATATAAGCCAGCAATTCCGACACGCCACTGCTGTAGTTGAAAACCTTTCCTGGTTCCTGCGCCATGGGCCGGTCAATGACGTACTGTACCCAATCATCGGTTGCCTCCATCAAACTCGCGTCGTTCTTGGGATCGTCGTAGGCCACCTCTTCATTCCAGTCCAGCCCAGTCGACATCGTCAAAACGTGGCGCAACGTGATGCGGCGCTTTCTTTCATCCACATTCTTCACCTTCGCCACGTCGAAATAATTAAGCAGCGGGGTGTCCAGGCCAGCCTTGAAGTCGCCGCGGGTAATAGCAATTCCCATGATGACCGACGACACCGTCTTGCTCACCGATTGCATGCTATGCAGGTCGCTGCCGTGATAGTAAGGGTGCCAGGCCGGATCGAAGTAGTTGTAGGGTCCGGTCAAATGCGCATTCAGCGGACCACGCGTCTTGGCCTCTTTCGCGTAGATAGTTCCATAGTCGTGGGAGTAGGTTCGCTCGAAGACGTCAGTCCCGCAGCGAAATACAGCAAAGCTATCCACCAGCGAATACTTACCGCTTGCGAGATCAGAGTCCAGCGCCGCAAGAACTTTTTCGTCGAGTCCCACGCTGGCCGGTGCAGCCTTCGCCCAGCCAGCGGTCGGCCATGCCATTGCGCTGGGTCGGGAGCCGTGGGGACTGTGCGCCCGCAGAGGTTCGACCTGCGCTGCGAGAACACAGCTCGCTAATACAAAGACTGCAGCAGTCTTTTTCATTCTGATTTGATCTTTGAGAAAAGCTCTCTCTCGATTTTCAAAAGCTTTGATTCCGGCACGACAAACTCCCGCACCCGCCGCACCACCGACTCCGGAGCCTCGGCGTCAAACTCCACCGCGCCGTCCTTGTACTTTCGCGAATAAATCCGCGCTCGCGCCTCGAGCATCGCCAGCGTCTTCCCTTCCTTCTGTGGCACGCGCAGATGCACACGGCTGATGCGATCCTCGTCGATCATCGCGTCGACCCGCGCCAGTAACCTGTCTAGCCCGGTGCCTTCCACGGCAGAGACGTATACCGTCTGCGCGTCATGGCGCAAGGTGTCGCTCATTAAACCCTCCGCCACTTCCTCATCCAGCAGATCGACTTTGTTCATCACCCGCAGCCGCGGCTTCTTCTCCACTTCGAGCTCTTTCAGAACAATCTCCACCTGCGCATCCTGCTCGGCCGAAAGACGGCTGCTGGCGTCGGAAACATGCAGAATCAGCGACGCCCGCTGCACCTCCTCCAATGTGGCGCGAAACGCCGATACCAGCGTGTGCGGGAGATTGCGAATGAATCCGACCGTATCCGACAGCAGCACTTTCCGCTTCGACGGCAGCGTCACCGCCCGGATCGTCGGATCCAACGTGGCAAACATCTTCGGCGACGACAAAACTCCTGCCTGCGTCAGGGCATTGAACAACGTCGATTTCCCCGCGTTCGTATAGCCGACCAGCGCCACGGTCGCCACCGGCGCCGACTCCCGCCGCTGCCGCTGCTGGGCGCGAATCCTGCGCACGTTTTCCAGTTGCTGCTCCACATGCCGGACACGTCGCGCGATCTTCCGCCGGTCGGTTTCAAGCTGGGTTTCACCGGGACCCCGCGTCCCAATGCCGCCGCCCAGTTGCGACATCTCTACTCCGTGCCCGGCCAGCCGCGGCAGCATGTAATGCAATTGCGCCAGCTCCACTTGCAGCTGGCCTTCCCGGGTGCGCGCATGCCGCGCAAAAATATCCAGAATCAGCTGCGTGCGGTCAATCACCCGGCGCTGAACAATCTTTTCGATGTTGCGCTGCTGGGAAGGACTGAGGTCGTGATCAAAAAGCAGAACATCGGCGTTCATGGATGCCGACGCTCCTGCAATTTCTTCGAGTTTGCCCGCGCCGATCAGCGTGGCCGGATCAGGCCGGTCGCGCCGCTGTAGAATCTCGCCGACGACCTGCGCCCCCGCGCTACCTGCGAGCGTGCGCAGTTCGGCGAGGGACTCCTCCGCGTCAAACTCAGGAATGTTGGGCTTCGGGCTCGACTTGGCCTCCGCCTTACCACCTGCAGCCGGCGGGGCCGATGCCGCATCCCGCGCAGCTTGCGCCTGCGCGGTCACCGTGTTCCTGCCGCCCGCACGGCGGCGCGACCGCACATCGAGCCCCACCAGGAACGCGCGTTCGCGGCCCGATTCTTCGGGTACCGTAACCGTGCTAAGAGGCACACGTCTCCGCACACGCGTAGTGTCGCGGGAATCCTTGGAGTAAGAACTGCGCAAGCGGAAAACGCCCTATCCTTCAGTGCCCGTGCCCGACGCGGTCGCCGCCGACACCGCCGGTACCACAGCCGTTCCAGTTCCGGCTGCCGTTTTCGTCTCCGGATGCGTCAGGTGCGTGCCGTGCGCCACCATCCGGCCCATCACCACCGTCGAGATGGCGTGCTTGAAGATCAATTGCTCTTGCCCGTTGGCCTCCAGCACCACAGAATACTTGTCAAAGGAACGGATGCGGCCCGTCAACTTCACTCCACTCAGCAGATAAATCGTGATGCTGAGTCTCTCCTTGCGGGCCGTGTTGAGGAAGGAATCCTGAATGTTCTGCGCCGGCTTGTTGCTGTCCATAGCCGATCTCCTCAATCGTTAGATACGACTCGAGCACTGACGTCACGTACAACAGCGTGTTCCCGCAGCCTTCCCACGCACCACAGGAACAAGGGGGGACAATCCCGCCGCAATCGCAGCCTTGCTTCCGCAGGGGCGCGTTCGCGATAGGTAGCTGCGAGTACCATACGGCGTCCTCCCTAGCTTTTCAACCCAGAACTGGAACCGGTCCCGACCGGGGACGTCCCCCGGATCCTGCCTAATTCGGGTCTGACCCATCCGGAGCCAAACTCCGCCATTTAGACTTTGGTCGGCATCCGGCAACGAACCCGCCCAGACCTCCCTAAGGTGTACAATCCCGCATCCGCGTTGCATAACGAATCGCGGGTCTCATCCGTTAGACATGCGTTGGACATACGTTGGAAACAGTCAGGCATTCCCCAGGAGGCATTCATGGTAAGCGGCATCATGCCAAGCGCAGCTCTCGTAACCATCCTCGGCCCCAATATCAACTTCCCCCAGGATTTCAATACGAACTTCCTGATGGCCCTCCGCTGGATCCACTTCCTCGCCGGCATCACCTGGATCGGTCTCCTCTACTTCTTCAACCTGGTCAATGTCCCTTTCATGAAAGGCTTGGATGCCGCCACCAAGGGCAAGGTCCTTCCCGATCTGATGACGCGCGCCTTGTGGTGGTT
>WNFI01621169.1_pt1 | contig 30642 bp, 28 predicted proteins | sample 5400471 | NCBI WGS metagenome assembly WNFI01 (sample SAMN13153348, study PRJNA577476) | soil metagenome | isolation source: 100 cm saprolite on Douglas fir-dominated hillslope | place: USA:California | collected 2013-09-17
GCGAGGTGCGCTGCCAGATCTCGAGCGAAGGGTAGGCGAGGAGCCCCTCGAGCACTTCGTTCCAGCCGGTCTCACGCGGGTCGGCGAAGCTCGCTTCGAGCGCGGCGAAGAGGATCGGCAGCGCGCCCGGATAGCGATGGCGCGCGAGGTACGACGTGAATCCGTCGATGCCGTTGCGGCCCTTGGGCAGCTTCGAGCCAAGCTTCAGCAGGTCCTCCTCGATCCCCGCTTGCTCGGTGTTGAGGATCTGCCCGATGGAAGGCTCGCCCAACTGGTAGGCCTTCGCCACGCGCGCGTAATGCAGATCGAACAGGGCGCGCGATCGGTATTTCACCGGCATGGCGCGCAAGGCTTCGCCCATGCGCGGGTCGTTGAAGCGCGCGACGACGATCGCTTCGACCTCGGGGGGCATCTGCATCTGCGCGAGCTGCATGCCGCGCCCGAACCAGGAGACGAGCGCCGGGTCGCCGAGGGCGACGATGCGCTCGAGGCCCGCGGCGTCGCCGGCGCGGCCGTAATCCTCGGCGGCCTTCTGGGAAATGCCGCGCGCGAGGAGCTCCTTCTCGGCGTTCGTGAGCGGCGCGCCGGCGCACGGGAGGGCGAGCGCGCAGACGAGCGCGGCAATGGCACGCCTCATCGCGGCGCCGCGCGCGGCTCGTTCTCGGCGGGCGCGATGACGAACCCGTCGACGCGCTTCTTCGGTCCCGACTCCTTCGCGGGGACGGCGGAGATGCCTTGTATCGACGAAGTCGCCTTCGAGGCAGGATACGGCTCGAGCTCGTCGATACCGTATTCGCTCTGCGCGAGGAGTCCCTCCCCCGCGCCGGGCGCGCGTGCCGATAGCGCGATCGTCGAAGCGGGATCGAAGCAGATGCCCGCGCGCGCATCGAGGGTGAGCCGGGCGCATTCCTGGACGAGAAGCCGGATCAACGGTTGCTGGGCGGCGAGGGCCTCGCTGGGATCGCCCTTGGCGAGCTCGGCTTCGATGTCGCTTCGCCATCCGCGCAGCTCGCCGAGCGCTGCTTCCTTCGTTTCGGCCAGCGGCTGCATCGCGAGCGACGCGCCGGCTTCTGTCCACGCACGATCGGGCAAGGCGCGATATCCCGGCGCATAGACGCGCACGAGCGGCGGCTCGTCCAGCGCCGCGCTCCACCCCGGCCCGCCGGGCTGCGGATAGCGCCACGGCGAGATGTAGAAGCGGGTCATCGACTCCGACAGGCCGACGCGGCCCTGCTGCACGAAGCGCCGTCCCGGCCTGCCGTCGTCGCTGCGCAGCCGCCAGGTGATCGCGACGACCGGCAAGCTCGGGGGCGAACCCGCGACACGCCGCACGATGCGCGACTCGAACCCGGGCAAGTTCAATTCGCCTTTGCCGGACCGACCCTGCAGGCGGTGCGCGCCGAGGATGCGCGCTCCGTCTTCCGCGAGCCGGCCCTTCTCCCGGTGCAGGGCGAGGATCATGCGCGGCATGCCTTTCCAGTCGTCGCGGGCGTAGAGCCACTTCAACCCGTCGCGCTGGAACGCGCCGATCGACTTCGCGTATTCCTTCGGCGCGGCCGTCGGTTTCGCGAGTCGAATGGCGCTGGCCGCGCCCGGCTCGAACGCCCGATTGGCCGGCTCGTATCCCGGCTTGAACACCAGCACGCGCGGCTCGACTTTCCCGCGCTCGCGCACGACCGGCCCCCAGGCGGGAGCGGAGTAGCGGCCTTCGGCGTCGGTCGCCGTTTCGGCGAGATGCAGGACCTCGCCCTGGTTCTCGAAGCTGGGGCTGCTGTGCCATCCGCCCGCGTAATACTGCAGCCACTCCCAGCGCAGCACCACGACGGCGCCTTGGAGCGGCGTGCCGCGCTCGGCGTCCATGACCCGGCCGCGCGTCTGCGGCGCGCCATGGACTTTCGGGAGCTGCGCTTCGGCGGCCGAGGTCGAGAGCGAAATCGACGCGAGCAACAAGCCGAGGATGAAGCGCATGCGACTCTCCCCTACCGTTCGTGGCCCCAGCTTACGGGATCGGGCGCTCGCTCAGGGCTCGTCGCCGCCCGCCCCCGCGCCGGCGGCGGCGCGCTCGAGGCGGTCGTTGACCGCTTCCCACGGCACGGTGTCCGGCGGCATCTCGACCAGGATGCGCTTGGCGCCGGAGGCGTCGAGCTTGCGCAGGTTCGCGTAGAGGTCGTGGGCGTAACGCACCGGATCGCTGCCCGCGTCGATCCAGGTGAGCACGCGCGCCGAATGCGGCGCATCGCGCATCGCGAGGACCGCGGCCTTGGCGAGCGCGCGCACCTCGAGCTCGAGCGCCTGCGGGCCGAGAAGCGCCATGGCGGTGCGCGGGGCGTAGTGCGCGGCGAGCGTGCCGGAGGCGCGCGGCGCCTCGGCGTCGCGGCGGGCGAGCTCCATGCCCGCCACGCGCGCGATGGCTGCGCGCGTCACCGCGCCGGGGCGCAACAGCACGGGTAGGCCGCGCGAGAGGTCGACGATGGTCGACTCGAGGCCGATCTCGCAGGCTCCGCCATCGAGGATGAAGAGGCGCGCGCCGAATTCGTCGAGGACATGGTCGGCGGTGGTGGGGCTCACGTGGCCGAAGCGGTTGGCCGAGGGTGCCGCGATCGCGCCGCTGCCGATCTTCGCGAATTCGCGCAGCAGCTCCTGCGCCATGGGATGCGACGGGCAGCGCAGCCCCACGGTGTCCTGCGAGCCGGTGACCGCATCGGGCACATGCGCCGCTCGCTTCACGATCAGGGTGAGCGGCCCCGGCCAGAAGGTGCGCGCGAGCGCGAGCGCTGCGGGAGGCACCTCGCGCGCCCACACGGCGAGCGCCTCGGGCCCCGCCACGTGCACGATCAGGGGATGGTCGGCAGGACGGCCCTTGAGCGCGAAGATTTTCGCCACGGCCGCCGGGTTCGCGGCGTCCGCGCCCAGCCCGTAGACGGTCTCCGTCGGGAAAGCGACGAGCTCTCCCGCGTGAAGGAGGCGCGCTCCCTCGAGGACGCGTCGGCTCACGGCAAGTAGCGCCCGCAGCGAAGGCTGAGCGGCATGGTGACCACCCTCACCTCGTTCCTGCCCCATGCGGGCTCGATCGCGGCGCGTGCACGTTCGAGAAAGTTCGGCGCGACCTGGTCCACGTAGCGACGCGTGGCCGACCAGGTGCCCGCGTAGTCGATGAGCTGCGCCAGGGTCCAGCGCATCTCGATCGCGAATTCCGGGGCCGCGATGGGCACGAAGGGAAACGGCTCGTCGCGATAGCCGGCCCACAGCTTGGCGTTCTGCACCGGCCAGTAGGGCTCGAGCGGGGCGAGGAAACACTCCTCGAACGCGGCATCGATTTGCGGCGTCACCCGATGGCGGGCGTAGCCCCACGCGGCGAAAACGGCGCCGGGCTTCATCACGCGCTGGGCCTCGGGGTAGAAGCGCGCGAGGTCGAACCAATGCAGGGCCTGCGCGACGCATACCGCGTCGAACGCCCGGCCCGGAAAATCCGTGCGCTCCGCGGTCTGCACCGAATAGCGCACGCGCGGATCCACGAGGGCATTGGCCACCTGCTCGCGGCTGGCATCGGTGGCGTCGACGCAAGCGAAGTGGCGCGCGAGCCCGAGCGCCGCCTGCCCGCTTCCCGTCGCGCAGTCCCAGGCGCGCTCGCGCGCCGGCGACTCCGCGGCGATGAACGCGAAGAGCGCATCGGGATACCTGGGCCGCGCGCGCGCGTACGGGTCCGACTTGTCCGAGAAGTTGTCGATGAATTCCAACGCTAGTGAGCCTCTTCCCAGTTCGCCCCCACGCCCGCGTCCACCACCAGCGGCACGTCGAGCTTCGCCACGCCCATCATGAGCTTTTCGACGTTGGGCTTCACGCGCTCGAGCTCGGCTTCGGGAACTTCGAGCACCAGCTCGTCGTGCACCTGCATGATGAGCTTGGTGGCGAGCTTCTCGCGCTCGAGCCACCCCTGCACCTCGACCATCGCCACCTTGATGAGGTCCGCCGCGGTGCCCTGCATGGGCGCGTTGATCGCCTGGCGCTCGGCGCCCTGGCGGCGCTGCAGGTTCGAGGAGCGGATGTCGGGCAGCCACAGGCGGCGGCCGAACACCGTCTCCACGTAGCCGCGCTCGCGCGCCTCTTCGCGCGTGCGCTCCATGTAGCGTGCCACGCCCGGGTAGCGCGCGAAGTACTTGTCCATGTAGCTCGCCGCCGCACTCCTCTCGATCGCGAGGTTCTGCGCGAGCCCGAAGGCGCTCATGCCGTAGATCAACCCGAAGTTGATCACCTTCGCGTAGCGGCGCTGCTCGCTCGTCACCTCCGCGGCCGGGGTATCGAACACCTCGGAGGCGGTATGGCGGTGCACATCCTCGCCGCGCGAGAACGCCTCCACGAGCCCCGCGTCGCCCGACAGGTGCGCCATGATGCGCAGCTCGATCTGCGAATAGTCGGCGGAGACGATCCTCGAGCCGGGCGGCGCGATGAAGGCTTCGCCCGGTCTTCGCATGCACCATGCGCGGCAGCTTGTCGGTGTAGGTGCTTTTCAGCTTCGCCACGCCGCGATGCTCGAGGAGCGCCGCGCAGATGGGGTGGTCGCCGGCGAGCTTTTCCAGCACCTCCTCGTCCACCGAGGGCGCCCCCGACGGCGTCTTCTTGATGGTCTTGAGCCCGAGGCGGTTGAAGAGCACGTCGCAGAGCTGCTTGGGCGAGCCCAGGTTGAAGGGGCCGCCGGCCAGCTCGTGCGCCTTCTTCTCCAGATCCAGCATCTTCTGGCCGAGCTCGTGGCCCTGCCGCGAGAGGAGCTGCGCATCGATCAGCACGCCGTTGCGCTCCATCGCGAGGAGCACGCTCGCCACCGGGATCTCGATCTCCGAGTAGATGCGGTTCAGCTTCGCGTCGCCCGTCACCCGCGGCAGGAGCGCGCCGTGCAACTGAAGCGTGACATCCGCGTCCTCCGCCGAATATTGTGTGGCGCGCTCGATGTCCACCTGGTCGAACGGGATCTGCGAGGCGCCCTTGCCGGCGACGTCGGTGTATTGCAGGAGCCCGCTTGCGCCGAGGAAGCGCGTGGCGAGCGCATCCATGTCGTGGCGCTGGTGGCTCTCCAGGACATAGGACTGCAGCAGCGTGTCGTGCATCACGCCGCGCACGGTGATGCCGTAGTTGGCGAACACGTGGCGGTCGTACTTCGCGTTCTGGCCCACCTTGATCCGGCTCGCGTCCTCGAGCCAGGGCCTGAGGCGCTCGAGCACCCTCTCGGTCGCGAGCTGCGCCGGGGCGCCCGCGTAGCGGTGCGTGAGCGGCAGGTAGGCGGCTTCCCCCGCCACCGCCGCGAAGGATAGCCCGACGAGGTCGGCGCTCATCGGATCGAGGCTGGTGGTCTCGGTGTCGAAGCACGCGATCGGCGCGGCCTCGAGGATCGCCGCCCATCGCTCCAGCGCCTCCTCGTCGAAAATGGTCTCGTACTTGCGGGTCGCGACGAAGGGCGTGACGTCCTCCACCGGCTGCTCGACCGCGGTGAGGAGGGCGAAGTTGCGCCCGGCCTTGGGCGCCGGCGGCGGCGCGGAGTCGCCGTGCTCGGGCGCGTCTTCCTTGTTCACCAGGGCGTCGCGCAGCGTGCGGAAGCCGAAGCGCGTGTAAAGCTCGGTGAGCCTCGCGTTGTCGGGCCCCTTGTCGACCAGGGATTCCATCTCGAAGGGGAGCGCCACGTCGGTCTTGACGGTGACGAGGCTGCGTCCCGTAGGCAGCCAGTCCTTCACCTTGCGCAGGTTCTCGCCAACCGCGCCCTTCACCTCGTCGGCGTGCGCGATCACCCCTTCGAGCGAGCCGTACTGCTCGATCAGCTTGCACGCGGTCTTGGGGCCGACCTTGTCCACGCCCGGCACGTTGTCCACGGCGTCGCCCATGAGCGCGAGGTAATCGATGATCTTGTCGGGCGGCACGCCGAACTTGGCGCGCACGCCCTCCGCGTCGAGCTTCTCGATCGGCACCGCCATCGTGTTCACCCACGTGACGTGGTCGTTCACGAGCTGCGTCAAGTCCTTGTCGCCGGTGGAGATGACCGAGCTCCATCCATGACGCTCGGCGTGGCGCACCAGCGTGCCGATCACGTCGTCGGCTTCGACCCCGTCCACGCACACCACCGGCCAGCCGAGCGCGCGCATGGTCTCCAGCAGCGGATCGATCTGGCGCGCGAGGTCCTCGGGCATGGCCTGGCGCGTGGCCTTGTATTGGGGATAGATGTCGTCGCGGAAGGTCCTGCCCTTGGGATCGAGGACGCAGGCGATATAATCCGAGGGAAAATCCTGCTTGAGCTTCCTCAGCATGTTGACCACGCCGTAGATGGCGTTGGTGGGCTCGCCCGCCGGGCTTCGCAGCTCGCGGATCGCGTGGAACGCGCGGTAGAAGTAGCTGGGCGCGTCGACCAGCAGGAGCCGTTTCTTCGTATCGTTCATTTCAAAGCGCAGGTCCCGCCATGGCAATCACCGCCCCCAAGGTTCCAAAACCGTCGGATCCCCAGCTCGTGAAGCGCTCGCAAAGCTCGGCGCGCGAGGCATGGCGGATGTTCGAAATTATCGCAGAGTTCGTCACCGCGACCGAAAGGCTGCAGGCGATCCAGCCCGCGGTGGCGATCTTCGGCAGCGCGCGCATGACGCCCGAGCACCCCTATTACCGCGTCGCCGAGGACATCGCCAGGCGTTTGTCAGAAGCCGGCTTCTCGGTGATTTCCGGCGGCGGCCCGGGGATCATGGAGGCGGTGAACAAGGGCGCCTTCGAGGGCGCGAGCCCGAGCGTGGGCCTGAACATCCAGCTGCAGCACGAGCAGTCCGGAAATGAATATCAGGACGTCTCGCATACTTTTCAACACTTCTTCGCGAGAAAGGTGATGTTCGTGAAGCTCTCGTGCGCGTTCGTGATGATGCCCGGCGGCTTCGGAACCATGGACGAGCTGATGGAGGTCCTCACCCTGGTGCAGACCGGCAAGATCCGCAAGGTGCCGGTGATCCTGGTGAATTCCGCCTTCTGGAAGGGCCTCCTCGACTGGGTGCGCGGGCAGCTTCGCGCAGACGGCATGATCGGCGTCGACGACCCGAACCTCATGCAGGTGATCGACGATCCGCAAGCCGTGGTCGACGCGATCTTCAACCACTACCATTCGCGCGGATTCGAGCCGTCGCCCGCGGAACGCGAGGCGGAGCTGGCGCTCTAACTGCTACACTTCGCGACGAAATCGAGGCTCACATGAGAGTCATCCTGGCCGCAGTCCTTGTCGCCCTTTCGCTGCCGGCGCTCGCCCAATCCGGCGCGCGGGCGCGCCCCCCGGGCACGGTGCCGCTCGAAGAGCCGCCGCCCCCGCCGCCGATGGTCGAGACCGATCCCGCCCTCGAGCCGGTGGTGAGCTTGCGCACCGAGGGCGACCAGGAGATCCAGGAATACCGTGTGAAGGGCAAGCTCTTCATGCAGCGCGTCACGCCGAAAGGCGGCAAGCCCTACGTGCTGGTCGATCACCAGGGCAACGGGACCTTCATGCGCGCGGACAATCCGCTCGACGGCGGAGTGCGCGTGCCGCAGTGGGTGTTGAAGGAATTCTGATTCGCCTGCAGGCGGCCGCGGCACAACCAGAAGAAAGCGGGACGGGAGGCATGTCGGTTTTCACGCCGGTTTCGAGCGCCGAGGCGCAGGCGCTCCTCGAGCACTACACGCTGGGCGAGGTCGAGAAGCTCGAGGGCATCGCCCAGGGCGTCGAGAACACCAACTACTTCCTCACCACCACCACCGGCGAATACGTGCTCACGCTCTTCGAGCACATCGCGCGCGCCGACCTGCCTTTCTACGTGGGCCTCATGGACCACCTCGCCCATCGCGAGGTGCTGTGCCCCGCGCCGATGCGCATGGACAGCGGCGAGCTCATCGCGGAGGTGAACGGCAAGCCCGCGATCATCGTCACGCGGCTCGCGGGCGCGCCCGAAACGCGGCCCGGTCCGCGCACCTGCGAGCGCGCCGGCGCGATCCTCGCGGCGATCCACGTGGCCGCGGTCGACTACGACGCCTCGCTCGACAACTGGCGCGGGCCCGCGTGGCGGCAAAGCTTCGCGCAGGCGCTCGAGCCCAAGCTCTCGCGCGCCGAGAACGACCTCATCGCCGCCGAGAACCGCTACCAGGCCATCCACGACGACTCGGTCCTGTCGCAAGGCATCATTCACGGCGACTACTTTCACGACAACGTGCTCTGGGACGGCGAAGGCCGCGGCGGCGTGATCGACTTCTACTTCGCGTGCGACGACGCGCTCCTCTACGACGTGGCGATCGCCGTGAACGACTGGTGCGTGAATCCGGACGCCACGCTCGACGCCGCGCGCGTCCACGCGTTCATCAAGGGCTACCAGGAGCTGCGCCCGCTGGAAAGCTTCGAGCGCAGCCTCTGGCCGGTGATGCTGCGCCGCGCCGCCTTGCGCACCTGGCTGGGCCGCCTGGGATACAACTATTTCCCGCGCGACTCGCACATGACGATCCCCAAGGACCACGAGTTCTCGCGCCGGCTCCTCGAGCACCATGTCGCGCACGCGCGCGAGCTCGCGGAAACGCTCGGCTAGGCGATGGACGCGAGCATCAAGGTCGCCGAGCTCAAGGCCTCCCGCGGCGCGGCGTGGCTCGCCGAGGCGTTCACGCTCTTCCGCGGGGCGCCGTTCGCGTGGCTCGGGCTTTGCGCGGGCTGGATCGCGATCACGTTCGGCCTCATCCTCATGCCTTTCATCGGCGGGGTGCTCGCCAACTTCCTGCAGCCGGTGTTCTTCGCGAGCTTCGCCATCGCCGCCTACCGCCAGACCCAGGGCGAGCGCCTGGTGATGGGCGACCTCTTCGCGGCATTCAAACGCAACATGCGCCCGCTCGTGAACCTGGGAGCGCTGCTGCTGCTCGCAGAGATCGCGATCTTCGCCCTGATGGCGCTCCTCGGGCTGCCGATGGCCGCCTCCAGCGAGCGCAGCTTCACCCTCGCGGAATACGTGGACGCGCTCAAGGGAAAGGAATGGATCCTCTCCGTGGGATTCCTCATGACGGTGGTGGTGAAAGGCGCGCTCTGGTTCGCCGCACCCCTCATCGCCTTCCACGGCATGAGCACGATGCAGGCGATGCGCTGGAGCGTCTTCGCGGCGATCGCCAACCTCGGCGCGATGATGGTCTACGGCGCCGTGCTCCTCGCGCTCTTCCTGGCGGCGCTCATCCCGTGGGCGATCGGCCTCCTCCTCGTGATCCCGATGATGGTGATCAGCACCTACATCGGCTATCGCGAGGTCTTCGAAACCGGGGATGCGAAAGTGGTGTCAGGTACAACTTAAAAAGTCGTACCTGACACGACTTTTCAGAATGCCGAGAGCTTGGCGTACTGCAGGGCGAGCCACTTGGTGCCCTCGGAGGCGAAGCGCACCTGCACGCGGGCGTCGAGCCCGCGGCCCTCGAAGTTGATGACGACACCGTCGCCGAACCTGGCGTGGCGCACGTTCTGGCCGATCGCGAACGGCTGCTCGTCGGGACGTTGCATCTCGAAATTCGCGCGCTGCGTGCTCTTGTACATGTCGCGGTCGGCCGGCGGCGCGCGCCCCCCGCCGGCGCTCCACGAGCTCGAGCTCGCCGCCCCGCCGCGGTTGCCCCAGCGATGCTCGAACTGCTTTTCCGGCAGCACGATCCACTTGCACAGCTGCGCCGGGATCTCCTCGACGAAGCGCGACACGATCCCGTAGCGCGGCTGGCCGTGCAGCATGCGGCTGCCGGCGTACGAAAGGTAGAGGCGCCGGCGCGCGCGCGTGATCGCGACGTACATGAGGCGGCGCTCCTCCTCGATGCCGCCGTCCTCGAGCATGCTGTTCTCGTGCGGGAAGAGTCCCTCCTCGAGCCCGGAGATGAACACCGCGGAGAATTCGAGCCCCTTCGCGGAGTGCACCGTCATCAACTGCAGCGCGTCCTGGCCGGCGGCGGCCTCGCGCTCGCCCGCCTCGAGACTCGCGTGCGAAAGAAACCCGGCGAGGACCTGCTGCTCGGGCGTGCCGGCCACCGCGGCGACGTCCTCCTGCGCTTCGCCGGCGGGCTCGAGGCCGTGCTCGAAATCCTCGGCGAAGAGCGCGGCCGCGTTGATGAGCTCGTGCAGGTTCTCGAGGCGGTCCCGGCCGTCCTTCTCCGCGGCGTAGTGATCCTTGAGGCGGCTTTTCTCGAGGACCTCCTCGATCAGCTCGGCGAGCGTGAGCGTCTCAGAGGACTTGTTGAGGGCGTCGATGACGGCGATGAACTGCGCGATCGCCGCGCCGCTGCGGCCGCTGACGATGCCGGAGCGCGCCACGTGCATGAGACTTCCCATGCCGCGCTCGGCGGCCTCCTGCAGCTGCTCCACGGATCGCGAGCCGATGCCGCGCGGCGGGAAGTTCACCACGCGCGAGAACGCCGTGTCGTCGTCGGGATTGCCCGCGAGGCGCAGGTAGGCGAGCGCGTGTTTCACTTCCTGGCGCTCGAAGAAGCGCAGCCCGCCGTAGACCCGGTACGCGATTCCCGCGCGAAAAAGCGAATGCTCGAGGATGCGCGACTGCGCGTTGGAGCGGTAGAGGAGCGCCATCTCGGAAAGCGCCATGCCCTCGCGATGCAGTGCCTTCACCTCGTCCACGATGAAGCGCGCTTCCTCGTCGTCGTTGGCCGCAGCGTACACGCGCAGCTGCTCGCCCTTGCCCTGCGCGGTCCACAGGTTCTTGCCCAGGCGCGCCTTGTTCTGCTGGATGATCGCGTTGGCGGCGTCGAGGATGTGGCCCTGGGAGCGGTAGTTCTGCTCGAGCTTCACCACCTCCTTCACGCCGAAGTCGCGGACGAACTCGTTCATGTTGCCGACTTCGGCGCCTCGGAACCTGTAAATCGATTGATCGTCGTCGCCCACCGCGAACACGCACCCGTTCGAGCCGGCGAGCATCTTGATCCACTGGTACTGCAGCTTGTTGGTGTCCTGGAACTCGTCCACCAGGATGTAGCGGAAGCGGTTCTGGTAGTGCTGCAGCAGGTTCAGGTTCTTGGCGAGCGTCTCGAAGGTGCGCAGCAGGAGCTCGGCGAAATCGACCACGCCCTCGCGATTGCACTGCGCGTCGTAGTCGGCGTAGAAGGCGACCATGCGGCGCGTGAATTCGTCGCCCGCCTCCACCGCGTTGGCGCGCAGCCCCGCTTCCTTGCAGTTGTTGATGAAATTCTGCAGCTGGCGCGGCGGGAATTTCTCCTCGTCCAAGCCCTGCGCCTTCGCCAGGCGCTTGATGAGCGACTGCTGGTCGCCCGAATCGAGGATCTGGAAGAGCTGCGGCAGGCCCGCGTCGCGGTGATGCGTGCGCAGCAACCGGTTGCAGAGCCCGTGGAACGTGCCCACCCACATGCCGCGCGTGTTGATCGGCAGCATCGCCGAAAGCCGCGTCAGCATCTCGCGCGCCGCCTTGTTGGTGAAGGTGACCGCGAGGATTCCCGCCGGGCTCACCTCGCCGCTCTGGATCAGGTGCGCGATGCGCGTGGTGAGGACGCGCGTCTTGCCGCTGCCCGCGCCGGCGAGGATGAGCGCGGATTCGCGCGGCAGGGTGACGGCCTGGTGCTGCTCGGGATTGAGGTTCGCGAGAATCTGGGGCATCGATCAAAAGTGGTGTCAGGTACGACTTTTCCAACCGCACAAGCGATGGATTTTGCAGTCGATTTTCCGGCAAAAAGTCGTACCTGACACCACTTTTCTCAAAAAAAGAGGGCGCATTATGCGCCCTCAACTGTCTGCCCCAATTGCAATGTCACGCCGCAATGGCGCGACCCGTGGAAAGACACGCGGCGCGCGCGGGAAGTTCCCGGACTAGTTCGCGGGAAGCACTACCGGCGCCAGCACGCCATTCACCGCTCTCAAGTTGGCCATCAGGGCGCGCGCCTCGGCTTCGCCGGCGAGATTGCCGACCACCACGGCGAAATCGCCCTCGCGCATCGCGACCTCGGACGGATAGCCGCCGGAGCGAAGCGCCCGATTCAGGGCGAGCGCCTCGTCGCGCGTGCGGAAGGTCGCGGCCATCACGCGCCACTTGCCGCCGGCGCGCGCCGCCGGGCCATCCGCGGCGATCTCGGTCTCGCGCGCCCAGATGTCGATCTGCTTTTGATCCACCTTGGCGACCGCCGGCGCCCCGTCGCGCGGCTTCTGGTAGAAGTCGAGCGGCTGGTCGAGCGTGACGGTCGGATGGCCCTCGGAGCCGACCGTGATCTTGCCTTCGAGCAGGCACACGATGTCGCGCTCGTCCGTGGACTTGCCCCACAGGTCCGTGCCGCGGATTCCGGCGGTCGCGTTCTTCACCTTGATCGCGATGTCGCGCCGCTGCCCCTTGCGCAGCGCGTCGGTGGTGAAGCGGAATGCGCCGGCGAGCACCGAGAGCGTCGCGCGGAAGACGCCGCGGTCGTCGGCGCCGCGCTCGAAGACGAACTGCGCGTTCTCGCCGAGCTTCACCGCGCTGCCCTCGGGCATCTTCAACTGCACGCGCGCGTTGGCGCCGGTACGCAGGCGGTCCTGCGCCTGCAGCGGCGTGCCCGGCGTGAGCGGCACGGCGTTGCCGCCGCGCTCGAGCCACGCGGGATACTGCACCGACTCCACGATGGCGGGTGCCGCATCGGCGAAGCGCGCGCCTAGCAGGAGCGCGCACGCGAGCGAAACGATCGTTCTTTTCATGTTGTCCTCCCGAATGCTTCCCCGTGCTGTACGGCGTTCGCCCCGGCGCGGATGCGGGTAGCTGGAAAATGCCCGAGACTGCGCGCCAAATCAAGGGTTTGGAGCACCCCTCCTGATATAATTTCGAGTCTATGGAATCCCAATATCACCCGCGCGAGCTCGAGCCGCGCATCCAGGCTCGATGGGCCGCGACAAAAGCGTTCGTCGCGCCCGATCATTCGCCCAAGCCCAAGTACTACTGCGTGTCCATGCTGCCCTATCCCTCGGGCAAGCTGCACATGGGGCACGTGCGCAACTACACGATCAACGACGTGCTCTACCACTACATGCGCATGAAGGGCTGGAACGTGCTCATGCCGATGGGGTGGGATGCGTTCGGGCTGCCCGCCGAGAACGCCGCGATGGCCAACGGCGTGCCTCCGGCGAAGTGGACGTGGGACAACATCGCGTACATGAAGAAGCAATGCCAGGCGATGGGCTGGGCGATCGACTGGACGCGCGAGCTGGCGACCTGCTCGCCCGACTACTACCGCTGGAACCAGTGGTTCTTCCTGCGCCTTTGGGAAAAGGGCCTCGTCTACAAGAAGACAGGCGTGGTGAACTGGGACCCCGTCGACATGACCGTGCTCGCCAACGAGCAGGTGATCGACGGCCGCGGCTGGCGCACCGGCGCGGTGGTCGAGAAGCGCGAGATTCCCGTGTGGTACGTGCGCATCACCCAGTACGCGGACGAGCTGCTCGATTCGCTCGGCGCCCTCGGCTGGCCCGAGCAGGTGAAGCAGATGCAGCGCAACTGGATCGGCAGGAGCGAGGGCATCGAGTTCACGCTCCCCTACGACGAGGAGACCGCGCGCCGCATGGCCGACGCAAAGCTGGGCCTCAAGGTCTTCACCACGCGCGCCGACACCATCATGGGCATCACCTTCGCCGCGGTGGCCGCGGAGCATCCGCTCGCCACCGAGGCCGCGAAGGGCAACGCCGCGCTCGCCGCGTTCATCGAGGAGTGCAAGAAGGGCGCCGTAGCGGAGGCCGAGATCGCCACCATGGAGAAGAAGGGCATGCGCACCGGCCTGCACGTGCGCCATCCCTTCACCGGGGACAAGGTCGAGGTGTGGGTCGGCAACTACGTGCTGATGAGCTACGGCGAGGGCGCGGTGATGGCCGTGCCCGGCCACGACGAACGCGACTTCGCGTTCGCGAAGAAGTACGGCCTCGAGATCAGGCAGGTGATCGACGTCGACGGCCAGCCCTACGCGCTCGACGCCTGGCAGGCGTGGTACGACGCGCCCGGGCGCAACGTGAACTCCGGCAAGTACGACGGCCTCGAGCAGAAGGCGGCCCTCGACGCGGTGGCGAAGGACCTCGCGGCGAAGGGCCTGGGCAAGAAACGCGTGCAGTATCGGCTGCGCGACTGGGGCATCTCGCGCCAGCGCTACTGGGGCACGCCGATCCCGATCGTCCAGTGCCCGAAATGCGGCGACGTGGGCGTGCCCGACGCCGATCTCCCGGTGAAGCTGCCCGAGGACCTGGTGCCCGACGGCAGCGGCAGCCCGCTCGCGAAGACCCCATCCTTCTTCGAGACGAAGTGCCCGAAGTGCGGCGGCGCGGCGAAGCGCGACACCGACACCATGGACGTGTTCGTCGATTCGTCCTGGTACTACATGCGATACGCGAGCCCGGGTGCGAGCGCGATGGTGGATGCGCGCGCGCAGTACTGGCTGCCGCTCGACATCTACATCGGCGGCATCGAGCACGCCATCCTGCACCTGCTCTACGCGCGCTTCTGGACCAAGGCGATGCGCGACATGGGTCTCATCAAGGTGGACGAGCCGTTCGCCAACCTGCTCACGCAGGGCATGGTGCTCAACCACATCTTCTCGCGCCGCACCGACAAGGGCGGCATCGAGTACTTCGCGCCGGATGAAGTCGAGACCCGCGTCGATGCCGAGGGAAAGATCACCGGGGCGACGCTCAAGTCGGACGGCTCGCCGATCGACTACGGGGGCATCGGCACGATGTCCAAGTCGAAGAGGAACGGCGTCGACCCGCAGGACATGATCGAGGAGTATGGCGCCGACACTTCGCGCTTCTACGTGATGCAGGCGAACCCGCCGACCGACACGATGCTGTGGTCGGACCAGAGCGTGGCCGGCTCCTTTAAGTTCCTACGCGGGCTCTGGACGACGGTGCACGAGCACGTGAAGGCCGGCGTCGTCCCGCGTTACGCGAGCGGCGAGCTCACCACCGAGCTCGCCCAGCTGCGCTTCAAACTTCACAAGACCATCGAGAAGGTCGGCGACGACTACGGGCGGCGTATGCAATTCAACACCGCGATCGCGGCGATCCGTGAATTGCTGAACCTGCAAGAGACGCTGAAGGACCTGAGCCCGGTCGCGCGCGCCGTCGCCCAGGAGGTGATCGAGGACGCGGTGCTGCTCCTCTCCCCCATCGTGCCGCACATCGCGACCGCACTCTGGAGCGAGCTTCGTCCCGGCACGGAGCTCATCGACCAGCCGTGGCCGGCGGTGGACGCGGCCGCGCTGGTGCAGGACCAGATCGAGCTCGTGGTGCAGGTGAACGGCAAGCTGCGCGGCCACATCCGCGTGCCGGTCTCGGCGACTCGAGAAATCATCGAAGCACTTGCGCTCAAGCTCGAGGCGGTGCAGAAATTCCTCAACGGCCAGACGCCGAAGAAGGTCGTCGTGGTCCCCGGACGCCTGGTGAACGTCGTTGTCTAGATACGTCGCGATGGCGGCGCTCGTCCTCCTCGCCGCGTGCGGCTTCCAGCTGCGCGGCGACCCCGAGGTCGGCATCAAGAAGCTCTACATCTCGAGCGTCGGGCCCTCACAGGTGGTGGCCGACATCCGCCGCGCGCTCGCCCTCGGACCCACGCGCCTCGTGACCGCCGCGGTCGAATCCGATGCGCACCTGCGCATCCTGCAGGAAGCGCGCGAAAAGACGGTCTTCACCATCACCGGCACCGGGCGCGTGTACGAGTTCCAGCTGCGCCTCACGGTGCGCTACGAGCTCGTGGTGCCCGGACGCGAGGAACCGGTGATCCCGTCGACCGAGGTCGAGACGCGGCGCCTCATCACCTACAGCGAGACCGCGCCGACCGCCAAGGAAGCCGAGGAGGCGCTCCTCTTCAAGGACATGCAGCTGGACCTGGCGCGCCAGATCCTGCGCCACGTCGCGGCCGCCAAGCGCGAGATGTGACGCGATGAAGATCGGCACGCGCCAACTCGAGACGCACCTGAAGAAAGGCCTCGCGCCGCTCTACGCGATCCACGGCGCCGAGGCGCTCCTCGCGCTCGAGGCCGCCGACCGCATCCGCGAGGCCGCGCGCAGGAGCGGATGCACCGAGCGCGAGATCTTCTTCGCCGAGCCCGGCGTCGACTGGGCGAAGCTGGGGGCGAGCGCTGCCAATCTGTCGCTGTTCGCCTCGAAGCGCCTGGTGGAGCTGCGCATCCCCACGGGCAAGCCCGGCGCCGAGGGCGGCAAGGCGATCGCGGCATGGTGCGCGAAGCCTCCCGCGGACGCGCTCACCCTCGTGATCCTTCCCGAGCTCGACTGGCAGCAGCTCAAGACGAGCTGGTTCGCCGCTCTGGAGAGCGCCGGTGTCGCGGTGGAGGCGAAGCCGGTCACGCGCGACGAGCTTCCCGACTGGCTCGCCGAACGCCTCGCGCGCCAGCGCCAGCGCGCATCCGTCGAGACCCTCGAGTGGCTCGCCGATCGCGTCGAGGGCAACCTCCTCGCGGCGAAGCAGGAGGTCGAGAAGCTCGCGCTCCTCTTGCCCGAGGGCGAGATCACACTGGAAGCGATCCGCGAATCGGTGACCGACGTCGCGCGTTTCGAGCGCGACACGCTGATCGAGGCGATCCACGGCGGCGACCCCTCGCGCGTGGTGCGCGTGGTCGCCTCGCTGGAGGCCGAGGGCGAGCCCCTGCCACTTCTCCTCTGGACGCTCGCCGAGGAGCTGCGCCTCCTCATGGCGATCTCCGCGGGGCAGCGCCCGCGCCGCTTCATCCCGCCGGACCGGATGGAGCGTTTGAGCCGTACCGCACGCAAGCACTCGGCGGCGACCTTCGACCGCGAGCTCTTGCGGGCCCATACGATCGATCGCATGATTAAAGGCGTCGAGACCGGAGATCCGTGGTCGGCCGTCGTGGAGCTGGCCCTCGGCATCTCGGGACGACCCGTCATGAGTGAAGCCGCGTGACATGCCCAACGACCTGAACGCATCCGCCGACCTGAAAGCCCTGGTGCACGCCATGGGCGAGTCCGCGCGTGCCGCGGGGCGTGAGCTCGCGCGCGCCTCCACCGCCGCCAAGAACCGCGCGCTGGAAGCCGCCGCCCAGGAGCTCGTCGGGCGCGAGAAGACGATCCTCGCCGCCAACGCGCAGGACGTGAAGGCCGCGCGTGCCGAGGGGCGCGACGACGCCTTCATCGACCGCCTCACCCTCACCGCGAAGGCGATCGAGTCGATGGCCGAGGGCTTGCGCGAAGTCGCGAAGCTTCCCGACCCCGTGGGCGAAGTCACGGGCCTCGCCTATCGGCCGTCGGGCATCCAGGTCGGCAAGATGCGCGTGCCGCTCGGCGTGATCGCGATCATCTACGAGTCGCGTCCCAACGTGACGGCGGACGCGGGGGCGCTCTGCCTCAAGTCCGGCAACGCGTGCATCCTGCGCGGCGGGAGCGAGTCGTTGAAATCGAACCGCGCGATCGCCGCGTGCCTCGCCACGGGGCTGAAGGCCGCGGGCCTTCCGGAGAACGCGATCCAGCTCGTCGACACCACCGACCGCGCCGTGGTGGGCGAGCTCGTCACCCTCGAGAAATTCATCGACGCCATCGTGCCCCGCGGCGGCAAGGGCCTGATCGAGAGCATCTCGCAGGACGCGCGCGTGCCGGTGATCAAGCACCTGGACGGCGTCTGCCACGTCTACATCGACGATCGCGCCGATCCCGCGAAGGCGATCGCCATCGCCGACAACGCGAAGACGCAGCGCTACGGCACCTGCAACACCATGGAGACGCTCCTCGTGGCGCAGGCGATCGCGCCCGCGGTGCTCCCGGAGATCGGGCGCATCTACGCGCAGAAGAAGGTCGAGATGCGTTGCTGCCCGGAGTCGCGCGAGATCCTCAAGAAAGCCGGCATCAAGGGCACCAAGGCCGCCAGCGAGCAGGACTTCTACACCGAGTACCTTGGGCCGATCGTCTCCATCACGACCGTCCCCGGTATCGACGAGGCCATCGCGCACATCGCCAAGTACGGCTCGCAGCACACCGATGCGATCGTGACCGGCGACTGGTCGCGCGCGCAGAGGTTCCTGCGCGAGGTGGACTCGAGCTCGGTGATGGTGAACGCGTCGACGCGCTTCGCCGACGGGTTCGAGTACGGCCTCGGCGCCGAGATCGGCATCTCCACCAACAAGCTGCACGCGCGCGGGCCGGTCGGGCTCGAGGGCCTCACGTCGCAGAAGTGGATCGTGCTGGGCGACGGGCAAGTGCGCACCTGACTTGGCGGCGATCGGTCTCTTCGGCGGCACCTTCGACCCGGTCCACTTCGGCCACCTGCGGCTCGCCACCGAGGTGGGCGAGGCGTTTCACCTGGAGAAGGTGATCTTCATCCCGGCGGGCCTGCCCTACCACCGCGGGCGCGGCGCGCACGCCACCAACGAGCAACGCCTCACGATGCTGAAGCTCGCCACCGCGCGCGACGCGCGCTTCGACGTGGACGACCGCGAGCTGAAACGCGGCGGCAACACCTATACCTACGACACGCTCGCCGAGATCCGCAAGGAGCGCGGCCCTGACGTGCCGCTGATCTTCCTCGTCGGGACCGACGCCTTCGCCAAGATCGACACCTGGCACCGCTGGGCCGAGCTCTTCGAGCTCGCCCACTTCGCGGTCGCGGTGCGCGCCGACGACGCGGCCTGGTTCTCCAGGGGGCCCGGGACCGTTCCGCGCGACGTCTGGCCGCGCATCACGCTCGATCCCCATGACCTGGACGGCGCGCCCGCCGGAAAGATAATGACCTTTGCGATGACGCCGCTGTCTATCTCGTCGACCGCCATTCGCGCCGCGGCAATCGAGGCAGCCTCGATCCGCTACCTCACCCCCGACCCGGTGGTCGAATTCGTCCGATCCCACGCCCTGTACACATGAAGAAACTCACCACGCTCGCCAAGAAGAAGCTCGTCATCAACGCCCTCGAGGACATCAAGGCGCACGACATCCAGGCCATCGACGTGCGCAGGCTCACCGCGCTCTTCGACTGGATCGTGGTGGCGAGCGCCGACTCCGCGCGCCAGACCAAGGCGCTCTCGCGGCACGTGCGCGACGCGCTGAAGGAAGCCGGCGCCGCCATCATCGGCACCGAGGGCGAGGAAGGCGGGGACTGGGTCCTCGTCGATGCCGGCGACATCGTGGCGCACGTGATGCAGCCCGCGGTGCGCCAGTACTACAACCTCGAGGAGCTGTGGAGCGACGGCAAGTTCGACCAGGTGGTGAATTCCACCGAGCCCGTCGCCGCCAGGCGCGTGCCCGCAAAGCGCGCGCGCAAGAGGCCCGACGACAAGGGCGCGTCTCGCCGGCGCGCGGCGTAGAGTCCTGCCGCGTGCGGGTGACCCTCCTCGCCGTCGGGCACAAGATGCCGGCATGGATCGAGGAAGGGTTCCACGAATACGCGCGCCGCATGCCGCCGGAGGTCCGCGTCGAGCTGGTGGAGCTCAAGCCCGAAAAGGGCAAGGCCGATGAAGGCAAGCGCATGCTCGCCGCGCTGCCCGCGGGCGCCACGCTCCTCGCCCTCGACCAGCGCGGCAAGGCGATCTCCACCCAGGGGCTTTCGGTGATGCTCGCCGGCTGGATGCGCGATGCCACCCATCCCGTGTTCGCGATCGGCGGCGCCGACGGGCTCGCCGACGACGTGAAGGAGCGCGCCGACAAGCTGCTGTCGCTCTCCACGCTCACGCTGCCGCACCAGCTCGTGCGCGTCGTCCTCGCCGAGCAGCTCTATCGCGCCTGGACCATCCTCGCGCGCCATCCCTACCATCGCGAATGAGCCAAAGCGCCGCGGCCACCGAGATCGTGCTCCTGCCGGGCTTCGACGGCGTGGCGGAGCTGCGCGCGGAGTTCGTTGCGGCGCTCGCGGAGCACCATCCCGCGCGCGCCATCGGCTATCCGGCCCGCAAGCTCGATTCGCTCAACGGCTACGCGCGCCATGCGGCGGGGCAGGTCGGGCCGCAATCGCGTCCGGTGCTCATCTGCGAGTCGTTCTCGGGGCTGGTCGCGGCGCGCTGGGCTTCCCAGGACCCGCATGTGGCGGGGCTCATCCTGTGCGGCGCCTTCGCGCGCGCGCCCGCGCCGTGGGCGGCGCTGGGCGCCTCCATGCCGGCGCTGGCGCAGTTCCTCGGCGCCAATTTCCTCAATCCCATGGTATTCGCCACGCGCGATCCCGCGCGCCGGCGCTGGTCCGAGGCGCTCGCCGCCGCACTCGCCTCGATGCCCCGCGACGTGATCGCCGAGCGCCTCGCGCTCATCGCCGGCGAGGACGTGAGCGCGGAGCTCGGCCGGCTGCGCATCCCGATCGTCATCGCGCACTTCGCCGACGACCTGGTGATCGGCGCGGCAGCGCGCCGCCACCTCGAGTCGGTCTGTCACAATGCCGAGCTCGTGCGCCTGTCGGGGCCGCATTTCGCGATCGAGACGCGGCCGCGCGAGTGCGCCGCCGCCCTCGCACCCTTCCTCGCCGCACTCTTCGGCAAGCCCGTTTCGCCCGCAGGGACCTGATGATCTACCTCGCTTCCCGCAGCCCGCGCCGCCGCGAGCTCCTCGCGCAGATCGGCGTGAAGTTCGAGCCCCTCCTGTTTCGCGAAGGACCGCGCCAGGACGCGGACACCGACGAGGCCGTGCGGCGCGGCGAGCTCGCCGATGCCTACGTGGAGCGCGTGACGCGCCTCAAGGTGGAGGCGGCATGGCAGCGCGTGGTGATGCGCCGCGGGCTGCAGAGAAAGCCCGTGCTCGCCGCCGATACCACCGTCACCCTGGCGGGCGAGATCCTCGGCAAGCCCGCGGACCGCGCCGACGCCGAGCGCATCCTGAAGCTCCTCGCCGGCACCCGGCACCGCGTGCTCACCGCCGTCGCGCTGGGCTTCGAGGAGCGCTACGAGATCGCGGTGAGCGAGACGCTCGTCACCTTCGCCGCGCTCGACGAGGCGCGCATCGGCGCGTACGTGCAGTCCGGCGAGCCCTTCGACAAGGCGGGCGCCTACGGCATCCAGGGCCGCGCGGCCGCCTTCGTCGAGCGCATCGAGGGAAGCTACTCCGGCGTGATGGGGCTGCCACTGTACGAAACTGCCGAGCTCCTCCGCAAATTCGGAATTGCCGTACCCTAGGGGTACCTAAAGCTTTGGATCCGCAGATAAACGCAGATGAACGCAGACAAAACCTTGATGGATATGTAACTCCCACACGATCGCGAATTGCGGGCAACGGCAAATGATTGCCCCGAGGGTTTATCTGCGTTCATCTGCGTTCATCTGCGGATCACGGTTTAACTCGATCGTGAGCGGTGATGAACGAACAGATCCTCATAAACGTCACCCCGCAGGAGACGCGGGTGGCGGTGACCGAGCAGGGCGCGGTGCAGGAGCTGCACATCGAGCGCGACTCGAGCCGCGGCCTGGTCGGCAACATCTATCTGGGCCGGGTGTGCCGCGTGCTGCCCGGCATGCAATCGGCCTTCGTCGAGATCGGGCTGCCGCGCGCGGCGTTCCTCCACGTGGCCGACATCTGGATGGCGAAGGCCGGCAACGGCGAGCTGCGCCCCATCGAGAAGATCCTGTCCGAAGGCCAGACGCTCCTGATTCAAGTCGTCAAGGACCCGATCGGCAGCAAGGGCGCGCGCCTCTCGACCCAGGTGTCCATCGCCGGGCGCCTCCTCGTCTACCTGCCGCAGGACCCGCACATCGGCATCTCGCAGAGGATCGAGGACGAGGTCGAGCGCGAGCACCTGCGCGAGAAGGTCCAGTCGCTGATCCCGCCCGGCGAGACCGGCGGCTTCATCGTGCGCACCGTGGCGGAGGCGGCGAGCGAAGCGGAGCTGAACGCGGACATCGAGTACCTCGTCACGCTCTGGAAGCAGATCCAGCTCGCGGCGCAGAGCGCGCCGCCGCAGGCGCTCCTCTACCAGGACCTGTCGCTCGCCGCCCGCGTGCTGCGCGACCTCGTCACCGATTCCACCGAGCGCATCATCGTCGACTCGCGCGAGACCTTCGGCAAGGTGCAGGAGTTCGCGCAGAAGTACACGCGCCAGGCGCTGCCGATCCTCGAGCACTACTCCGGCGAGCGGCCGTTGTTCGACCTGTTCGGCGTGGAGGACGAGATCGAGAAGGCGCTCGCGCGCCGCGTGGACCTGAAAAGCGGCGGCTACGTGATCATCGACCAGACCGAGGCGCTCACCACCGTCGACGTGAACACCGGCGGCTTCGTCTCGGGACGCTCGTTCGACGACACCATCTTCAAGACCAACCTCGAGGCGGCGCAGTCGATCGCGCGCCAGCTGCGGCTGCGCAACCTGGGCGGCATCATCATCGTCGACTTCATCGACATGGAAAGCCTCGAGCACCGCGACGCGGTGCTCGCGGAGTTCCGCAAGGCGCTCGCCCGCGACCGCACGCGCGTCACCGTGAACGGCTTCTCGCAGCTGGGGCTGGTGGAGATGACGCGCAAGAGGACGCGCGAATCCATCGCCCACGTGCTGTGCGAGCCATGCTCCACTTGCGCGGGGCGCGGCGAGCTGAAGACGCCGCAGACGATCTGCTACGAGATCCTGCGCGAGATCCTGCGCACCGAGCGGCAGTTCAACGCGAAGGAGTACCGCATCCTCGCCTCGCAGAAGGTGATCGACCTCTTCCTCGACGAGGAATCGGCGAGCTTGACGCAGCTGGGCGACTTCATCAAGAAGCCCATCTCGATGCAGGTCGAGAACGCCTACATGCAGGAACAGTACGACGTGATCCTGGTTTAAGGGGTCAGAACCCTTTTCGGGGCTAAAAGGGAACAGATCGCGGCGCCGGCCCGGCGAGGCCACGATCGACGCGCCACCACGCCAGCGCAAAGGCCGCGGCGAGAATATTGCAGGTGATCAGCAATCCCGGCGCGATCGCCAGCGATGGGCCGAAGGCAAACGCCACATCGATCAGCGCGTGAAGGCCCGCCACAAGCCACAAGTTCCCGGTCCGCTGGTAGATGGCTCCCAATAAGATTGCCGTCGCAGCGATCCCGGTGATGGAAACGACATTCATGGGTTGGGCGCCGATGTGAAACGCGACGAAGGCCAAGGTCGATGTGGCGATTGCCATCCACGGCGGGGCGAGCCGCTCCATGAATCCCTGGACGATGGCGCGGTAGAAGAGCTCTTCGCGAATCGCAACGACCGGAGCGCTCGCCGCGAGAGCCGCGCGATAGTCGAGGCTGCGCTCGGGCTGGTTGAAGACCTCCGCCAGCGAAAGAACCAGGGCCAGCAGGAGAAAGGGGTGACGCGGCACCGTGCGGCACGCAGTCGCTTTGGGGAGGAAGGCGGCGAGGAGCCAGAAGTAAATGCCGATGAAAGGCAGCCGCCAGACAGTCCAGGCGAATTCCTGCGCCACGCCCGGTGGCATGTTGCGCAGGAGCCAAGTCCGGCCCGTGAGATAAATCGCCTCCGCAGCCAAGGCCAGCACGAAGCGGGCGATCAGCGCGTTGTCGGGGAGCAGACGGATGATCTGTCCCCTTTAAGTGCGAAAAAGGGTTCTGACCCCTTATTTCGGCGTGATGCCCTTCAGGATCCGCCGCGCTTCCTGCAGGCGCCAGATGGAATCGTCGATGCGCTGGGTGGTTTCCGCGCCGGCGACGTTGGAGCCTTCGAGGGGCTGCGTGGGCGCATTGAGCTCGATCTTCTGCGTGACCTCGGGCCTGTACGCCGGGTCGAGCCTGGGGATCTTCATGGTCTTGTCGCCGTCGACCATGGGCTTTTGCGCGGGCGTGGGCGTGGGGCCCAGGCGCTGCGTGTCCTGATCGTCGAGCTCGATGCGCTGCGTGGTCTCCGGACCCGGGGCGGCGGCCATGCGCTGGGTGCTCTGCATGTCCGCGCCCATCTTCTGCGTCTTCATCGGATCGAACGCGGGCGCCTTGGGCTTGGCGAGGTGCGCGAAGGCGTCGTCGCCCATGAGCGGCGCCTCGGGCGCCTTTGGCGCCGCGGGGGCGGGCGCCGTCTTCGGCGCGGCCTTGGGCATGTCGAAGGTCGCCATCTTGGTGGTCTGCATGAGATCCACCGGCACGTTCTGCTCGGGGCGCCCGGCGGGCGCGGGCGTCTCGGCGAGCGCGGAGCGCGCCTCGTGCGCGGAGACGCGCTGGATCAGGCCCTCGATCATCTCGCGCTGCTTCTTCAGCTCGTTCTCCGCGGCCTTGAGGATCGCCATCTGCTCGTTGATCGAGGTGGTCTTCTCGTTGATCTTGGCGAGGTTGTCCAGGCGCGACTGCAGCTGCGCCTTGTGGTCCTTGATCTGCACTTCCAGCGGCAGCACCACCGCCTGCAGCCAGCGCTCGGTCTGGCTCTTGGCGTCGCCGAAATTGCGCCGCGCCTCCTTCACCAGCGTCGAGTAGAAACTCTTCACGACGAAGTGCTTCTCCTTCACCACCACGTTCACGGGGTCCTTCACGAAAGCCTCGGTCTGCATCACCAATAGCTGCAGCTTGGTGCGATGCGGATCGAGGTCGAGCGCCGGGATGGTCATCTTCTGGAAGCCGAACTTCTCGATGAAGGTGTTGTAGACGCCCTGCATCAGCTTCTTGATGTCCTCCGAGGCGGCGAACGTCTGCTCGAAGTCCTCGTTCATGTTCTTCACCAGGGAATTCATGCCGCGCTGCAGGGTGATCGTGGTCCACGAGTCCTCGATCGCCTGCGCGCTCCTGGCGAGGGCGGCGTCGAGCTTCTGCGCGTTCAGCTGGTCGAGGAGCGCCGTCTTCTTCGCGCTGAACTGCGCGTGGTTCACCTTGTACTCGGCGAGCGCCGCGTTGTAGGCGTTCTTCTCGGCGGTGATCTTGGCCCACAGCTTGGTGACCACCTCGCGGCTCTTGCCGACCAGGCCGTTCAGCTCGACCACCTCGGCCTGGTTGGCCTGCTGGCGCTTGGCCACCGAGGCGCGCGAGCCCATCATCATGCCGCCGATCTCGTTCACCACCGCCTTGCACAGGATCTGGCGCTTCATCGGCACCACTTCCTCGGCGAGGAATTTCTCGAGCGGCTCGATGCCGCTCTTCCTGATGAGCCCGGCGTCCTCGCGGATCCGGCCGAGGAGGGCCTTCTGCGCCGAGAGCGGAAAGATGCGCTCGCGCGGAAGGTGCAGGTGCTGCGAAGTCGTCTCGACCATGCGGTTGACGGCCTTGTCGATCTCCGCGGGCGTCTTCAGCTCGTCCCACATAAGGTCGATCTTGTTCAGCACCGCGAGCTTCTGCGGCAGGCCCGCCTTCACGTAGCGGTCCCAGATCTCCATGTCGCTCTTGGTGACGCCGGTATCGATCGACAGCAGGAAGAGGATGGCGTGCGCGCTGGGAATGGTGCTCACCGTGAGCTCGGGCTCCATGCCCATGGCGTTGAGGCCCGGCGTGTCGAGGATCGAGATGCCGTTGGTGAGGAGCGGGTGGGGGTAATTGATCATGGCATAGCGCCACGCGGGCACTTCCACCAGCTCCTCCTCACCGGGGAGCTCGCCCTTCTCGTTCACCATGGGCGCGAGGCCCAGCATGCGGGCTTCCAGCGCGTAGACGCGCTTGGTGTCGGCGAGCGCCTTCAGCGACTTCTTCATGTCCGCCGCGGAATTCGTGTTGAGCCGGATCTTGCTCCACTCGATCGGCATGTTCTTCAGCTGCGAGATCGACTCGTCGCGGTAGCGCGTCTCCACCGACAGCAGCTTGAGGTACGGCTCCTCGCTGGGGTCGTGGAAGATCTCGGTCGGGCACATGGTGGTGCGCCCGACGTCGGAGGGCAGGAGCCGCTCCTTGAAGCTCGAGAAGAAGAGCGCGTTGATGAGCTCGGACTTGCCGCGCGAGAACTCCGCGAGGAAGGCGAGCATCAGCCGGCCCTTGTTGAGGTTCTCGAGAAGGTCGTAGAAGCGAATCGACTGCTGGACGTCGAGCTGGCCGTTGGCCTCGAGCCAATCGTGGTACGCGTGGACCGATTGCGTAAGGTCCTCGCGCCAACGGTTATAGCGGGCGATCTCGGTCTCGAAACGGTTCGAGGTGGCGGCGGCGTCCATCGGAAGCTCGTTCTTGTCCCTGGGATTGGCCCAGTGTACCCGCGTTTCGCCAGAATTATTAGTGACTTGGCACACAGTCCGCCAACAAAAAACCGGGCTCGGGGCCCGGTTTTCGCTACCGCTGAAACGCTCTCAGGCGGCCCGGACGCACCCCAGCCGGATGCCGCGCAGCGACCGCGTGGGAAGGAAGCGGGCGCGCAAGCCCCGGACCGGATCGAGCGGCTCGCGGCGCGGGGCGCCGGTGGACTCGAGCTCGCGGGCGATCGCGAGGAAGCGCTCGCGCCACAGGGCTCGTTGCTCGGAAGGGAATCGGTTCTTCATGGATGCAAGCCTAGGCGCGAATGCCCGCGGATTCAGCGGCGCAATGCGCAAACCGAACCGCGACAATCCGACGAGCGCCTGTGCGTTCATGCACTTTCCTAGGCGGCGGCGCGCAGGCCCGCGACGTTGCCGATCACGGTCGCGGCGATTGGGGCAAAGAAGGCGAAGGTCACGAGGATGGCGAATGTCATTTCTGTCTCCGGTGCGGTGGGGTTGCGTTGAGCTGATGGCTGCACTCTAGGGGGCGGGGCGGGCGACGGCCATCCGAAAGCGACGAAATGCGAAATTCGAGGGGCGAACGCCGCCGGCAGCGGGCGAACCCGTCCGCCGGCCTATGCCGCGAGGCGCATTTCTTCCTCGGATTCGAGCTCGGCCACGCTCGCCGCGGGGGCCTGGGTGCGGGGCAGCATCTCGAGCGCCGACACCGGGTATTGCGCGCGGGCCGGCAGCAGGAGCGTGCCGCGCTCGCCGGCGAGATACAGGGCCAGGTTGATCGCGGCGATCACCGCGACGGGGGAGGCGACCGCGACCAGCATCGCGACTTCGTGGATCACATTCATGGTCTCGTCCTTTTTGGGTTTCGGTTCACTCGCGCCGTTTGTGCGCCGCGCTTGAACGAGACATTACGCCCGTAACGCGCGCGCTTCCGCAGCGGATTCGGCGTCGCCATGGGGGACAAAGCGCGAGCGCGAGTGCCGAATAATCGGCCCCGCGAAGGTGCTACAGGAGCGCGCGGCGCAGCATCGCGGCGGTCTCGGCCTCGAGCCAGGTGACCGGGATCATCAGCAGCAGCTGGAAGAAGATGAAGACGAAGATGGGGGAGATGTCGACCAGCTTCACGAACGACATGAAGAGGAGCACCGAGAGGACGTTCGGGTTGTCCAGGGCCGATCCGCCGGCGAGGATGAGCAGCAGCAATTGCAGCACGAACTCGAAGGCAAGGGCCACCACGAGCGACGACCAGTCGAGCTTGCCGAAGCCCGGGATCACGCGGCGCAGCGGCTTCACCGCCCAATCGGTGAGCGCCATGGTGAACTGCGCGATGGGATTGCGCGAAGGCGCGCGCAGGGCCTGCATCCAGAAGCGCACCAGAGCGGCGAGGATGAAGAGGCTGAAGAGCGTGTCGAGGACGAGGACCAGGGCCTGGTTGATCACGTCAGTCCTTTCCCAGCGCAGCGCCCAGCTCGCGCGAGCGCTCGCAGGCCGCGCGCACCGCCGCGACGAAATGCTCCTTCACCTTCGCCGCATCGAGGACTTCCAGCGCGCGCTCCGTGGTACCGCCCTTGGAGGTGACCTGCGCGCGCAGCGTGGCCGGATCCTCGCCGCGCTCGATGGCGAGCTTGGTCGCGCCGACGAAGGTCCACAGCGCGAGCGAGCGCGATGCGCCCTCGGCGAGTCCCAGCTCGCGCGCGGCCTTTTCCAGCGCCTCGATCGCGTAGAACACGTAGGCGGGGCCGCTTCCCGACACCGCCGTCACCGCGTCGAGGTCGGACTCGCTCTCGAACCAGAGCGCCGCCCCCACCGCGGACATCAGCCTCTCGGCCGTGTTGCGGTCGTCGCTTCCCACTACCGACGGGGCGTAGAGGCCGGTCACCCCGGCGTGCACCAGCGCCGGGGTGTTGGGCATGGCGCGTACGATGCGCTCGAGCCCGCCCAGCCAGCGCGAGAGGTCGTCGATGCGGATTCCGGCGGCGATGGTGACGAGGAGCGGATCGCCGAGGTGCGCCGCCGCGGCCTTCGCCGCGGCGCGCATCTGCTGCGGCTTCACCGCGAAGATGACGACGTCGGCGCGGCCGAGCTGGGCGCCGGGGCTGTCGACGGCGGCGATGCCGAACTCGGAAACGAGCTTCAGGCGCGCGATGGGATCGGGCTCGACCACCACCATGTCCGCGGCGCTCGAGCCTTTCGCGGCGAGCCCGCCGATGATGGCGCGCGCCATGTTTCCGCCGCCGATGAATGCGATCCTCATTTCACCCTCTCCCTTGGGAGAGGGCCGGGGAGAGGGTCGCTTCCCCGTCCCCAAAAATCGCCTTCCCGATGCGCAACATTGTCGCACCCTCGGAAAGGGCCGCCTCGAAATCCTGGCTCATGCCCATCGAGAGTGTATCCACGGGGATGCCGGCCGCGCGGATTTCCTGGAACGTGCGCCGCAGGAGCGCGAACTGGGCGCGCTGCTCGGCGGCCGCGTCGGTCGCGCTCGCCATCCCCATCAAGCCGCGCAGCCTCAAGCGCGGCAGCGCGACGACCTCGCGCGCAAGGCCGAGCGCCGCGCCCGGCGCGACCCCGCCCTTGCTCGCCTCGCCGCTGATGTTCACCTGGATGCACACGTCGAGCGCGGCAGCGTCCTCGGGGCGGGCGCGCGCGAGCGCCGCGGCGATCCGCGCCCGGTCGACGCCGTGCACCCATTGGAACGTGGCCGCCACCTCGCGCGCCTTGTTGCCCTGCAGGTGGCCGATGAAATGCCAGGTCGCGTCCAGGTCGTGGAGCGCGGCGATCTTGGGCACGGCTTCCTGGACGTAGCTCTCGCCGAAATCGCGCAGACCGGCGGCGAATGCCGCGCGGATTGCCTCGGGGGGCTGCGACTTGCTCACCGCGACCAGCGAAACGTCGCGGCTATCCCCTTGTAACGCCTCGGAAATGCGCCGTCGAATGGCTTGCAGGTTCACGGCGATTGGGGACATAATCGAATCGACTTTTCGAGGCGATTCTACCCTACGCCCCGCGCTTTCCGGCGGGCCCGCCTCGGCCTTCAGGGAAAAGACCCAATAATGGACATCGCAGAGCTGCTCGCCTTCTCGGTCAAGAACAAGGCCTCCGACCTTCACCTGTCGGCGGGCCTGCCGCCCATGATCCGCGTGCACGGCGACGTGCGCCGCATCAACGTGCCTCCGCTCGAGCACAAGGACGTGCACGGGATGACTTACGACATCATGAACGACTCCCAGCGCAAGGTTTACGAAGAGACGCTGGAGGTCGACTTCTCCTTCGAGATCCCGAATCTCGCGCGCTTCCGGGTGAACGCCTTCAACCAGAACCGGGGAGCGGGGGCGGTATTCAGGACCATTCCGTCGAAGGTGCTCACGCTCGAGCAGCTGAACGCGCCGAAGATCTTCGCCGAGATCGCCAAGTACCCGCGCGGGCTGGTTCTGGTGACGGGCCCCACGGGCTCGGGCAAGTCGACCACGCTCGCCGCGATGGTGAACGACGTGAACGAGAACGAGTACGGCCACATCCTCACTGTCGAGGACCCGATCGAGTTCGTGCACGAGGCGAAGAAGTGCCTGATCAACCAGCGCGAGGTGGGGCCCCACACGCTCTCGTTCGCCAACGCGCTGAGGAGCGCGCTGCGCGAGGATCCGGACATCATCCTGGTGGGCGAGATGCGCGACCTCACCACCATCAGCCTGGCGATGACTGCGGCCGAAACGGGCCACCTGGTGTTCGGGACGCTGCACACCTCGTCCGCGGCGAAGACCGTCGACCGCATCATTGACGTGTTCCCGGCGGCGGAAAAGGAAATGATCCGCGCGATGCTCTCCGAGTCGCTGCGCGCGGTGATCTCGCAGACCCTGTGCAAGACCAAGGACGGCACCGGGCGCGTCGCCGCGCACGAGATCATGATCGGCACGCCCGCCATCCGCAACCTGATCCGCGAGGCGAAAGTCGCGCAGATGTATTCGGCCATCCAGACCGGCCAGGCCCTCGGCATGCAGACCCTCGACCAGAACCTCACCGATCTGGTCAAGCGCAACCTCGTCTCGATGCCCGAGGCGCGCAACAAGGCCTCCAACAAGGACAATTTCGTCGGCGGCTGAGCGATCGGCCAACCAGGGGACACGCAATGGAACGCGAACAATCATTGAAATTCATGCACGACCTGCTGCGCGCCCTCATCGCGCGCAAGGGCTCCGATCTGTTCATCACCGCGGGCTTCCCGCCGGCGATGAAGGTCGACGGCAAGGTGACGCCGGTGTCGCAGCAGAGCCTTTCGCCGATGCACACGCAGGAGCTCGCGCGCTCGATCATGACCGACAAGCAGGCCGCCGAGTTCGAGGCGACCAACGAGTGCAACTTCGCGATCAGCCCGTCGAACATCGGGCGCTTCCGCGTGAACGCCTTCGTGCAACAGGGCCGCGTGGGCCTGGTGCTTCGCACCATCACCACGACGATCCCGAAATTCGACGACCTGGGCCTGCCGCACGTGCTGAAGGACGTGGCGATGACCAAGCGCGGGCTCGTGATCTTCGTCGGCGGCACGGGCTCGGGCAAGTCGACCTCGCTCGCGGCGATGATCGGCCACCGCAACGAGAACAGCTACGGCCACATCATCACCATCGAGGACCCGGTCGAATACGT
>WNFI01306968.1_pt2 | contig 30637 bp, 51 predicted proteins | sample 5400471 | NCBI WGS metagenome assembly WNFI01 (sample SAMN13153348, study PRJNA577476) | soil metagenome | isolation source: 100 cm saprolite on Douglas fir-dominated hillslope | place: USA:California | collected 2013-09-17
CCGCCACCATACCATCTAACTTTACTTAAAGCCTCTGCTCGTTTCTCTTCATTACTAGCTAGAGCTTTTTCAAAAGTAGCTTTACCTTCTTCACCGCTCTTAGCAGCTGCTTCAGCTACTGCTTTCTCACTTGCCAGTTCTAGATCGTGAGCATTCTTAATGGCTGCATCTTCCAATGTTCTACTTCTATCTAGACGATCCTTTGCTAATCCCGCTGCTCTTGCTTGAACAGCGGCTGTGATTGCTTCATTATGCTGGCCCCACTGTCGTTGTGTATCAGCAATTTTTTGTTGTAATTGTGTCATAGCTATTTGACCATTTGCTTTATCTATTGGATCTTGTGCTTGAGCGGTTGCTTTGCTTAATTCATCTAATGCTAATTGATGACCATTCTCCCACTCAGCATGGTTATTAAGTAATTCTATCTTCTGTCTATTTTGTATGGTGTCAGTAATGCCATGTTGTGCCATAACTGCATTTACTAATCCTTCTTTATTAGCTTTTTGAGAATTAATATCATCTTCAATAGCTTTGTCCAGCGCATCCAAAGCATAGTTATGAGCATTCTTATTTCCACCATACATCATTAGGCCTTGTCCGACACCACCTAACATTAACCCAATAACAGCTTGAACTTTGCCACCAGTTCCAAAACTATTCCAATGTTTATTAGGATCTATTTTAATATTTGCCTGTTGGTCGTTGAGTTGTTGGTTTCTTGCAATGCTGCTATTTGCGAGATTAGAGCTGAGAGTAGCAAATTTAGCATTATCCTGCAATCTTGTTCTTTCTTCTTTTGTTACACCTGTCCAGAAGTCAGCTAACTTGTCATTCTTTGCTACATTTGCATCAATTAGAGCTTGGTTTGCTTCCGCCTCTGCTCTTTTTGCATCAACTGTTTGCTGAGTATATTCACCTGTTGTTGTAGGAACAGCCGGAGGTATAACAGTAGATACACCGGTTTCATTTTCTCGTACTGGTCCGCCCATCACTAATGAATCCCAAGCATCCTTGGTTGTCATAGCTACATGGTTAGCATCTGCGGTTGGAGTAGCAGGAACAGGTGGCTGTGTCGCTAGTGCGGGAGAAGGAACAGTAGTACCCGATGTTAATTGATTTAATGGATCATTCATTGCAGGACGAGGATTTGTCATTGCAGAAGACGCAGGAGAACCAGAAGCTAAAGCATCCGTTGCTTCTTGGTTTGTCATACCTTGAAACGGATCTATATTATCCGGATCTGTTATATCAGTATAAGCCATTATTTTTTCCTACCTTTAATTACATTCTTTAGATATTGCATGTCAGACTTAATATCTTTTATATCCTGATGATGAATGGAGAGAGCTGATAATGATGCTCCCATATAACGAGCATAATCTACAAATTTACCACGTGGAGTATCAATTACACCTGATTTACCTATAGTTGATTTTTCTAGCTCTTGTGCCATTGGAGATACATATGTTTTATCACCATCTTGTTTATCTTTGTATTCGTATTGATGTGCGCCGAGTTGAACCAAAAACTCATCTAACGGCTTCTCAGCAACTCTAATGTTAGTCTTTAGATTTTCATCACTACCTATTGCCATCTCAGGTCCAGCATATTCCGCGGCAGCTGGTGCAGTTGATGCAGTAGCTCCAGGAGTAGCAGCAGAACCTTTTATTGCCTTACCAATACCAGTTCCTAACTGTTGTCCTTGCTGAACTGAAGCATCACTATCATCACTGATTACTTTAGGAAAATAGATTGGAGCCAGAGGTTTAGTTGTTGCACCTTGTAATGGCTGTAATAGGCTAAATGAAACTAGATCACTGATAGTTCCCATTATTTCCTCAACTCTGTAATAGAAGATAAGAATTTGTCTAATGTACTCTTACCTGGTTTAATGTTCTTTTTTAATTTTCGATCGGATCCGGCTGCTAGCGCCGGAGCTGCTGCACCAATAGCAGCACCAAACGTACTTGAAAGTAGACCTCCCAAATTATGTCCAGCAGCTGATTGATAAGCACCTGACTGTATATTTTGAGTTCCGAGATTGTTTTGAACTGCTAATTGTTGTCCTGATTGTTTTGCAGTCATAGTATTAGCAATTTGAGCGGCATTATTATCCTAATTGTTCTTGAGCTGCTCCCGTTACTGCGTTTTGTGCGACAGTATTTGCTACTCCAGCATTCTGTACTCCTAGCTCATATCTAGCTAATGCAGGATTAGTTGTCCCGGCAGCGCCACCCATAGCAGATAGGTTAGCGGCTTGTTGTCGTTCACCTTCTAATGCGGCAGTTTTTGCGGCAGCACCCGGAATTGCACCAGTCCCAATACCATAAAGTTGGTTAGCTACATCAAGTTGACCAGCTCCAGCCGCCCCAGCCCCGGAGGATATGGCTGCTGGTGACAAAGTAGGAGCTGCGGTATTAGCAGCTGATTGTAATTGGCCTTGACCACTAGTAAACCCACCTACTTGCTGTTCTGTCGAAACAGGATTAGTAAAAGCATTTTGATCAATATTATACTGATTTACTTTATATTGTCCAGACCCGAGAATGCCAGGACTACTTCCGGTACCAAATAACGAATTCCCAATGTCGTTAAATGTACCACCAAGACTATCTAAAAAGCTACTCATTATTGTTTCCTTATTAAAATACTCATTTATTACCACCGAATTTGTTCCGTGCCCCAAGACGAACTGTATCCTGGTAAATACCTACTTGGAATATTAATGTGCTCCAAATACCACCTTGATCATTATTAGAGAGCGGACTGTCAGTGATCAACAAGCTAATTGATTCTCCTAATGGAAACCCGAAGTTATATTGAAACTGGTAAGGAGTAAACGGTCCTCCACCGAAAGAAGGAGCAGATCCCCATGTTGGCAAACTTCCGAAAGTGTTGGTTACTAAATTGCTATTTATTGCAATAGGTTCTTTTGGAGTAGGATCAAAATTATATAGAACACTCATTTCCAATATATGAGGAGATTGATAATGACCAATCAAAATGGCATATCTAACTTGTTGGTATCCTTGTACTCCAGCAAATGACAGCCATGGAATTTGAACCGTTCGCATTACCGGAACATAACCGTCAGGTGCATTGATACGATGATCTGCATAGTAATTATCCTTTTGCACCAACACAGTTCCATCTGATTGGATCAATACTAATTGATTATCCCAAATACATGCATCAACTGCTGGTAAGTAAGACCAAGTACTCCAACGGTTAAAATAATAATTGTATACAAGACAAGTTCCTTCTAATGTGGTAAAGATAACTTCATTAGCATCATTAATTAATTCTACTGATGTAATATGATATCCGTTATATTGTTCTACTTGTGCACCAATATAATGATTGATCTGTCCTACATCCAACAAGTAAATACCTTTGTTGGTACTTTGATACATTAAACCACCAGAATAAAACTGAGAAGCTGGAATTTGAATTATGCTATTAGGATTTGTACAACCGGTATCTCTGCTAATTACTGACGCGCTACTGAAACCACCCGAAGTCCCATTTGCGTTAGGACCGGAGCCTCCAAAAGAATATATAATATTCTCCTTAAAAGCAATACAGTTACCGGACATCTCTCTAATAGCTGTAATTCGCCCGCCGTCAGGATTAACACCTTGAGTCAATAATGGGCTAAATTCAATAGGAGTGTTGTTTGAATTATCTAGTGCAAATTGATCTTGCGAAGTCCAAATTATATTAGGATCTTCCATACCAGATAAGAAAATTCGTGTGAGGAATGGGCAAATGATAGAGCAGGCCGGAGGAGCGCTATTGAATAGTTGTGATGCCGTATATAAAGTCTCATTACTTTGTATTTGAGCATCTGATGTAGTATCTATAAATGTCACAGTCTGTACAGTAGTATCGTTAATTGGATTAGATGGTGTATTGACTTTGAAGAATAGAGAGGAAGGAACACCGCTAACCAGAATTGTCCTAAATATTGCAATAGAAACTGGAGAACGTGGATTGCTTTTATCAGTAATTGACAATGTAGGAATGGTTAGATGAGCGGCATAACCGTCCGCAGCAGTAGTAATAATTGTAGGAATAGAAGGTTGTCCACGTTCAATCAGATTCCCATTGTCTGCCCACTCATAAACTATAACGTATTGATATTGTCCCGTACCTAAATTACCAGTTGAAGGTGTTAATATAATAGTACACCCAGTTCCATCAAGTACTTCCGGGTATAAATGAAAATTATCCTCTACCACCGAGACGCCGTCATATATTTTTTCCACCGCTCCAACAATATGTAATTCATTGGTAGCAGAAACAGAGTTAAAGGCATTAACATTAGTAAAGTCAATATATGATGCATTAACTCCAAGTAATGAATATGATGTATTGTTATTACTAACGAATGCCCCACCTTTCTGATTAGCAAACATAAAATTACCTGGTATTGAACCAAAGATATCACATTGTGCTAATAGTCCGTCGGTGCGATAAGTTCCTCCAACGCCTGGATTAATTTTACCGATACATTTCATTTGCTGAGTTGCACATAAGGTAAAATAAGTTGATTGATTTTTAGACTGCCTTACTACGTTGGTAAATATTTCACTATTATACTTGAATGGTTTCGATGCTAGACCAACACCTTGTTGAGTATTGAGTGCAGTTATGATACCATTTGTCTGTGCTCTTACATTAAAAACAGTATGATATAAATTAGTGTTGTTAGAATTATTACTTAATTCATAAAAGATATTTAATGAACCTTTATTAATATCTTCAATACATGATACATTAACAGCAATACTTGCATCTATTAGTGTTGGTGCTAAAATCTCTATTAAACCACTAGAAAAACATGTTACATAGGTTCCACTGGCCTTCGTATAAACTACCCATGTATTACTATTGCTATCAGGTGCCAATGCTACACATGTTATATCTGTCGCATAACCATCTAATATATGAGTAGTTCCATTATATAAACTTAATCCATTAAATGATCCGTAAGCGATACCAGGAACAAAATTATTAAAACTATTAACAATATTTGCGGCATCATAAGCAAAGTAACCAGTAGGACTATAACCATCACTAATAACTTGTGCTATTGTTCCTAATATCTGTGGACGATTAGTTAAAATAGTATTGGAAAAAAGAGTGTTAAAAGATCCTTCATAAAAGACTAATATTTCATTGGACGGCGCGACAGCAAGCGCCTTGGGTCGTACACCCAGAGGATACACAAACTGATCACTGACAATAAAAGTACCAGTTTGACTATCGACCACAGAATAACGAATACCCGCACCTTCAATAACCGGATTAACCCGATTATCTTCCCATATATAAATTTCCAGCCCATTTAAATTAGTTCCATCAGGATTGTGTTGTTCTGCAATACGAGTACTAATAATTTTACGTTGATGATTGATAGCAGAAATAGCTAAACCTCTATTTGCCCAAGCATCTACCGATTGCACATAAGAGTATATAAACGTACCATCAAATGCTAATAGCTCGTCATTAAATGCCTGACATGCAACTCCAGCAGATAATTGTCCACCACCAATGATATTCTTGGATAAGTTCTTAAAGCCCGGACGTTTACTAATTGCACCGTCCAACTGAAAGCGAACATTATCTGCCTGTAATAGCTGGTTTGCAGTTAATTGAAATGTGTCTACCTTGGAGTTCAAACCTGCATTAAAGGAGAATGGAAATGTCTGTTCTTTTATACTCATATTACCTAGTTTTACTGGAACTGATTGTTGCTAATAAGGCCGAATGTTAGCAGCATACCATAGTAATTATTATTTGATGCAGAACCGCTACCATTCTCGTCAACAAGTTCAACAAAATATAGATATTGAGATGTGTCAATTACATTATTTTGATTAGTTGTGTATGTAAAATTAGTAACGAGACCAGAAGTCCAGGTACCCGAGGTGAATTGCTGATTTGTAGAACTAAGGAATACATCAGAACCAATTCCACTTACCAAATCTCTACGTTTTACTTGCATCGAAGGAAATGTGGCAGGAGGACCAGAATGTGTGCTTACCTTAAGATATATTGTAATAGCTTGAAGTGTAGATCCATTATGTTGAACAGGAAGAGATAGCGGTTGAATACTCGTTGTAGCAGGACCAAAGATACCAATAACATCCGTAGTACTTGCTGTCCATCCACTAGTTAAAGAACCTTGTGCAGGAATTAATGGTGTTGCTACGAAGTGAGTGCGGGTGGCAGAGAAGGTGACCCAATCAGTACTACCAGCATTTAGTTGAATACCTCCTACGGCACCTGACTGAATACCAGAAGCCGTACTTGTTGTAATACCACCTCCGATATTAGAGGTAACACCACCGGCAGCAGAAGCGATAACTGCATTAGCAACTGTAGCGTCTATTTGTCCGCCTGATACTACCTCAACTTCACATTGTAATTGAGGAGTAAATGTTCCCGAACTTGGATTATTTATATTGAAAGGTAAACTTAAAGTGCTATTGCCGTCCATTTGAATAGTAGATGAGATAAATTCAAGATTTTCATTAGTATAGAAGAATTGCTCAAAGAATAATATATACCATTTTGATACACCATCAGTATAAATGATACCACTATTACCATTTGATGTAAGAGCAATAGACCCACCTGCATATGTTGCTCCTTTGGCTATAATTACGTTACCGCTGCCCGTTGCAACACTGATAGTGCAATTATGTGTAGCAAAACTATTTACAATATCATTAAAATAGAAGAATCTACCTGGTGACTGGGTAGCAGCAACCGGGAATTTAATTGTTATAGCGCCAGAAGTAGTATTTACATTAAGAAGATTATATGCAACAACGGGGGGGATAGTTAGGTTGGATGTAACAGATGTTGGATTTAATGATTGGTTTGCCCCGCTGACAGCTAAAGTGCCGTTCTGTGTTATACGAATGACATTACCTAATCCGTCATTAGCATAAATATCTCCTAAAGTATCATATATACTATTAATATCCTGTGATCCTGATAATGTAGTAGACTGAGAAGAGAACCGAATACTACGTGCTGCGTCTAAATTAGTATCATTTAGATTGATATCCTGAGTTAAATGTAAAGCGTCAGCGTTTAGTTGATAACCGTCTAGGTTGTTAGGACCGGTGTGAGTATGTGGTGCAACGTGAAGAAGTAAATCATTCTGAATATCTACCGCATACAGATCACCTGGTGTACTGGTGCTGGGAACCGTCTGTCCCATTATTGGATCAAAAGTTTCTCCATTAATATTTGGCATTGATTATTTTCCTTCTATTATATAGCTTAATATACCAGTAATGAAATGGTACATGCTACGTCGCTATGTAGGTAAAGTGTTGTATTAGTGCTTGGAGCATATCGTATTAGTTTAGGAGAAGCCGTCTGAACATCAATTAATGTCCACCCCAATAAAGGTTTTTCTAATGTATGAGCTATCTGATTATTTCCGGCAACGATATTAATGTTGTATAATGGGATACTTTGTAATTGTGACTCATTATTTATAGCATTAATAAATGTGTTTATTTCATTTTGTAAACGATTGAATGCTTGAATAATTTGATCAAGGTTATTAACGATAAGTTTGGAGGTATTCGGAAAGGTCATTTAGGTACCATCCAGTGTTGATAACTTTGAGCCTCCACTATACTGGGAAGAATGCATTTGGATCGCTGCTTCTGTATCAGCAGGACGCACACTTACAACATAGCACTCTGGTTCCTGTCCTAAAGCCTCATATGCCAGCAATCTATGGTGTGCATCTAGACATACAAACTTATCATGTCCGGGAAGTTGTGCTAATATAACAGGCTTGCTCTTTCCTTCTTGAATTAGTTGTTGATGTAATGCTACTTTTTTCGGCTCATGGCTTGCTGTCCAATTTGCACGATTATCAAAGTCAATCTGATCCAAGTCAATTTTAACAGGCCCGAACCAAGGATTACGTAAAACCCATTGAATAGCTGTTGCGGGAAAGTCGGGGAGCAATTGCTGATATACCTGTTTAGCTAATACACTTGTAGCAGTTTTAGCCTCTATGGTTTTGCTGTAATATCTTTTAACTACTTCAGGCATTTAGAAGTTTCCTCCTGGGTTGAAACCTCCGCCAATACCATATCTACTCCTTCTTCTTACATTTACCATTTGCTTCGGTTGTCCCAATGTCCTGTTTTTTGCCGCACTAACAATACGATCTTTTAACTCCATTTTCTCTTGACGAAATCCTGTAGCATCGATATTACGTTTGTCCCATATCTTAATACAAGCATCTACAACAGCATATTCAGACCAGGCTTGACTATCCATTGTTTGTGGTAGTTCATCAGTTAAGTTGACAAGGTTCTGCCATTTCTGTGTATACCAAATTCTATATGTACCAGCGGAAGCAGCAACTGGCTCAATTAGAATTTCATTACCCATAACACGATAAGTTAATGATGCTATTTGAAATGGTAAAAACAAGTTAATAGGAGAATTACCATATCTGTTACGTTGAGGCATTTGGAAAACGTTAATAGGATAGAAATTATCAACTGTACTACCACCTCCACCGGTAATATATTGAAACTCTACCAATCTAACTTTATTAACGTCAGATAGCATAGGTAATATGTTATTGCTACCAGTTAATGTAACCATGTATGTATGAGAATCGTAATCCTCATATGTCGTAGTTAAAATATCATACAACTCTGCTAAAGAATTGTTGATATATGAGATAATTTCCTGCTGCCCAATAAACGTATCTTTCTCTGCATTAGCTCGTTGTTGAACAAGTGTGATTAGAGAGCCTAAAGACGTGGCCATATGTCCTCCTTTATTCGGTTGACTTTATGTCCATTAAAACATCAGCTACTGCATCCGCCTTATCTTCTGAAACTCCTAATGCATCACACAGTCTGCATGCAAGATCATACATTGGAGATTCTGCTGTCTCTTCTGTTGGACTTTCTGATTCTTGTTCGTCTGGTGCTTTACCACTTTTTGATGCTACAGATGCTAAGAATTTTTCCTTTACATTATCATAATTCATTAGTAGCTCACGATTTGATAAGCGGTTCCTACTTGCAGACCAATCTCATATTTGAAACCAGCGTTTGCGGGCAGATCCTCGGCAGTACCAGAGCTATTGCAGAATTTGAAGTGTATTACCTGAGGAGTACCGCCTGGAATATCGGCAGTTGTTCCCACTACACCAACGTTATCACTAAGTAGCTGGAAGAAAACTACTGATGGTGAATCTCCAGTATGTAACTGTGAAACGACATCAAAATAATTTAGATTGCAGGCATTAGCTTCTTTTAGCGTACAGCTCCAAAGACCGGTGCCAGTTCTCTTGAAAGAACTAACAACAGAATCTAAGCCTATTGAATTGACAACTGTATATCCATCAGATCCTACTGCAACATAACCGTCGTCTGCTTGATGGGAGCGAACACAGTGATTGAGCACATTAGTACCGCGTAATCTAGCCATGATTTTTTCCTTTTGTGTAGTTATACCAGCGTAGATATTCTATAATCAAAATATAGAACCGAACTGGTGTAAACCGTTAAGTAGATATTAGTTTATTAGTAGTAAATAATATAGTCTCTCGGCTATCAGTTTAAGGACCTACGAGAGACTATATATTAATGCTACAGTTTTTACGCTATAGCGAACTTATTATAACGATTGAACTGCAAGCGTTATGTTGTTCTGGGGCTGATGACAAACTAGGTTTCCGAATGAGAAGAATCGGAATTCCATACCATCATCAAGAGGCTGACGTAACCCACCCATACCATCATAATCCCATAGCTTGATTGGATCAGCTAAGTGAGTATATTCAAAACTCTCTAGATCAATACCATAAACACGATTGACTGGACAGTTACGGGATGGCATTACAACTACCGGACCCGTTGGTGTAAGAACTTCAACTGCATCGAAAGAAACAGTTAGATCAGTTTCCTGAACAACTGGCTCACGTGCTGTTCCGCTCTTCATTAGCTCACCGTATTGCCCCCATGGTATAATAAAGTGAGATATGTTCTTATTAGCTACGAATGCTTGCTGAACAGTTGCATCAATAAAATAGTCTTCAACTGTTTTTAATGTTGCATCCATCCACGAGCCAGCTAGTGCTTGCACGTCGCCTAGTGTGCGATTGACGTTATTAAAGAGTGTAGCAGAAGGCCCGCCATATGGGACCCAAGCTTCGACGCCTTGTATAACGTTATTATAGTCTGTTCGGCTAAATATGAAATCGCCTGTTGCTGCACCTGGAATACCATTTGTAGCATCTGTTATGTTACAAAGAGTTGCGCCTGGTGTCTGAGATACTGCGATTGTAAGTGTACCAAGGACTTTATCAACTGATTGTACATATAGACCGTGACCAGCAGTTCCGTAAGCACGAGGAGCCCCACCCGATGCAGCTTGCGCTAGATCAAGTTCTTGTCCTGGTGTAAACTTAACTGCATCCTTCACATTTTGTAGCTGAAGAGTGCTTGACGCAAGAGTTGTAGCAGAGTTGATTTGAGATAGTTGACCTGTCCCAAGACCGTGCATGAATATATCTTGACGATTGGCAAGTTTGCGTAGTGCTAAATCAGACTGTAATGTAACAGCTGATTCGAATGCACCTCGATTTCCTTCAGATGACAACATGGCTTCTGTGCTAATGCTGAAATCTTTTAGGTTTTGTAGACGCTGTGTTAGGAACTGTACTGATTGGAAACCAGTAGCTTGCCCCGCCTTTTGTGCATAAGCAAAGCCTTGTACAGCTGTTGGATTGTTTGTCGTATTTGCCGCAGTGATATCACCAGAAGCATCACCGGTTGAATCAGCGAATACAACTGAGTGAATGAACTGAGCGCCTGTGACAGAACCGACAGCGCGTCTTTTAACCATGATTCCCCAAAGAGCATGGTTTTCGTACGTGGTGTTAATTGCACCCCCGTCTCTATAGTAATTCTTGAGGATACCAAGAATTGAAGTTTCGGTATTTCCGCTACTCATATGTGACTCCTTTTATTAAATGAATGTTTATTAAAATACGACCCGATGTGAGCCGCAGTTTATCTAACAATATCATCTCATTAGGAGCTTATGGTTCGGTTAGCTCAAGTTCAGAGTGATGTGATTCAATTATCGATTTACAAATACTATATATATTTATTAGTAGAATTTTTTGTTCCAATGATACTAAATATTTGTACATAAGCCCACTTGACAACCGTTCCTCCCGTCTTATATTATTTTGGAGATAAATTCCGATTTCTGGCAATTTTCTATCATTTTACTATATGGGAGAACAAATGGATTATAACAGAATAAAGTCCCCGGAGTATATTTCACAATCAGCACAATTACCAGCATTTGCAACATTTATAAAAGGTTCATATTCAGGAACAATGTTAGCGTTAAATGCACGAGCTTGGCTTTATGCATTCATGATCTCAGATATAGAAAATAAGGAGATATCCGATTACATTATTATTAAAACTATAATACAAAGAATGGATTTGTATAAAAAGTATTACCCACTAGAAGAGACATTATCATATCTTGAAATACATCGACCGAAAATAACGAAGGAACGAATTGAAAATCTAAGGAGCCTAATATGATCAGCTGTCCACTATGTAATCAAGAGTGCGAAAAAAAGCAAGGTGAATATACTTTTCATAAGCAAGAGCGCTTCTATTGCAAACGTTGTGGTATTGACGATTATGTGCCGGATTGTTGGTTATCAAATAAAAATATATATCCTGAACATGTTGTTGAGTGGTATTTTTTAGAGAACCATGTAGTAGTCCAATCACTTTGGCCACCATATGTTTTATTTAAACTTCCGTGGATGCCTCTTGATATATCACTTGACCGTCTAAAGAAATTATTAATATTAATATAGGAGAGAAAAAATGACTGAAGAACAATTAAAAATAATATTGAATCGAATTGATGAACTTGAATATCAAATTAATGAACTCAAACCAGAACTTGCTGAATTTCACGTATTAGATCAATTCATATGTAAAACAAGTGATATTGAAGCTTTAGAAAAGGTTGTGGAATACTTTGAAAAATATTACAAGCGCAAGACTAAAGAAGAGTTAGCTAAAATTGAACGATGGAAATAAATATTAATCTTTACCTTCACGTGCTTTAGCAAGAGCTGCGAGCCGAGATTCGCGACTATGAGGAGATGACTTTGGTGTTGTCCCATAGCTAGGAATAGTTCTCCTGTCAGTTGATTTAGCGGTTGTCCCACGAGTGGCTCCAGCGATCAAATTACTTGGAGCATCTTTCGCTAAAACATCTTCATCAACCTCACCACCCGCCAAAGCCGCTGCTAATTGATCTTCTTCTGACAGCTTCGGTTCTGCTGCTTTAGGTGCTGAAATATGTTTACCACTACCAGGTTTAGCAACAACGTCGGCTTTCTTGTCCAATACTTCTTGCGCTTGGAGTTTCTTAATTTTAGCTTTTCTTTCTTGTCTTTTGCTTTCCTCGTCCTGCCAGTCTTTGAGATATTTACCTTCTAATGCGTCCAAAAGTTCAACCGGATCTAATTCTTCCTTTGTCTCTATAAAATGTTGATTCATGAACGTATACACTGTATCTGCGGAAGCGTCCATATCTTCAGTTAATAATTCATACTTCTCTGGATTCTTAATTAAGTGAGGTAGGATATTTTTATTAATGTAGCCCATCTTCTTATTAAATTGTGTTTCATAATCTAATTCCTTAACCTTATTTTCCATCGTCTCTTGCCATTTTCTTGCTTGTTCTTGCACCATTTCAGCAGGAGTTAATGTCTTTTCTGTGGGCGATCCAATCATTTTAGCGTTAACCCATCGGACATAATCAGATGTAGACATATTGTAGGCTTTTGCAATACGATCCAGATCTTTTGAATCATATGCAGCAGATAGTTCTTCTGCTCGTTTAAGTTTCTCTTTTGCATCAGCTTCTAACTTGCGTGCTTTCTCTAATACGGAAAACTCTGCTCGTTTGGTTGCTCGGACATCATCGTTTTTAACAGGTGGTGTTACCTCTTCCTTGACAACTTCTACCACATCTGTTCCTTCCGACTTTTCTTCTACTACCTTTGGAAATCGTTTCTCTACAGATATGACCTTACGATCTGTTGGAGATAAACCTTTGCTCTGATTACGATGAATGATATTATTTATTTGAGACATTAATTACCTTTTTGTTTATGCTTGCATGTTTTGTGGTTGAGCAGCACCTTGAACGGGTTGGGCTGCGCCTGGAGATTGTGCACCAACAGTAGTTTGAGGTGCGAGAGGAGCTGCTGGTTGTGCTTGTTGTAGTGGAGTTGCGGCTGCTTGTAGTTGAACTATTGCATTGATATAATTTCTAACTAATTGTAGGCGATCTTCCGGACAACCATCTCCCGAAAGCATATTATATATACCTTGAGCAACTTTTTGTAGATATGGAAGGTTGACAAGATATGGTTCAGGTTGTACTGCTATTCCGTCTTCCACCATCTGAGATAACGTTTCTTCCACCCGCCGCAATGATGACGTCTGTATATTAACCTCTTGCTGCAAATCTGGATCGAGGTTTGCCATTTCCATTGCTCGCTCAGGACTAATCCAATTTCTTGAAACATAATCATCAATAGTCTGAATTCGTCCCGCGACTGTATCTGGTAATTGAGAAACCGGATCACATTGAATTCTATAAGACGATAACTCAATATCTTTAAATGCAATCTCTCTTGATCGTTTGCGTTCGTCCGTATAGGAAACTTTCATATCTGTTTTAACCGATGCAGCTTTCGTTATTTCAAGTATTACCTCGGCACATTTAACGAAATTTTGCTCCCAGGCTTTAGATACCTGACTAAAACGACTTGTCTCAATATCAACCATTTCTCTAATAGCAGCACCAGAAGCATCCGGCCCAAGTTGATTTTGTGATGTGGCAGAAGCTTGACTTAAACCGATTATCTGAAAGACCCATTGAATGTGTTGAGTTACCCAGTTAAAGAATGATGCTGGCAGAGGATCCGGCGTAACAACAGTAGGAGCAACATTACCACGATAAGTAATCATTCTTCCTATAAAGTTTGATAATATATGATCTTCCGGTGTCTGAGATCCATCCGGCACCATCCAATAAGGCATTCCTAATAGAGAGAAGCTTTGTGCCGCAACATTCAATAAGTCATCCAAACTCATCTGAATGCCCCACACTTCTTCTGTTATACTGCGACCATAGAAACCAAGAGGCCTATCATACCAACGAAATATTACAAGTGGAAATTTATTTATTTTGTATTCTTCTTTTAATAAACATTTGTCATTTATTGTAACAGTATATACACCATCTTTTGCATTTTTCTTTGATTGTAAATGCCAGCTCTCCTTTACACGGACCATATCCATTATATTTTGATAATCTCGTAATCTATTAACAGGATTTGTGCTAATTTCCTCAATTAATTGATCATTACCCGGAAATCTTGCAACCACTTCCTCTTTGCTCATCATACGAACACGATGTATACTGCGAGGACATTTTTTCATACCATCATAATCAGCAACACGTAATTCAAATGCTGGTACCCAATCACAGCAAACCTCATCATCCATCATATAAAAATGTAATGCACCAGTTCCATATAAACAACCATCTCTGAACTGTGATAAAGCTTTCTCTGGCAGCTTCATCTGTTGCATTGCTCCTTTTACATACTTTGTCATCTTCTCTGCTTTAAGCTTATCAAAATAATCTTTACTACCAGTTGTTATCATGTATGGTTGTGGATTATCTTTGGCAACCTTAGCAGTGCATGCATCAATCCCACTCTGAATTAAATTAAGTCGTAACGGAGCTTCATTTGATAGATCTTGATTTGTGTTATTTAGAATATTAGCAGACCAAGATTGTGCCTCCCAGTTTCCATATACACGAGCCCAATTGATAAAGGATGTAAAACGTATATTCTGTTCTGTTTCAATTTTAGATATAATGGTTTCTGTAGCGGCACCAATATGCTCCTCGTCACATAACCACCATTTTTTCCAATCAACTCCTTCTTTACTTCCCGGAGCCGCAATACGTTTACGATCCTTTGCCTTAGTAGATAGGAAGTCGGAAGCTGTCCTTACATATTTACCTTTATCAGATCTCTTAGCCATTAACATCCTTCTTCATACTATCAGATTTATGAACTACACGGGCTGTCTTTGTCGGAGTAAATCCTAATGCCGGACCCAATATAGATAAGTCAGTTTGATCAGCAACAGATAATGTAGCATGAGCATAGTTATTCTCTGGTGGAACTCCCGGAACAGTAAATCTCTTTTTAGCGTTTGATGCGTTTAATGCGTTAGATATAGCATGATTGAAAGTGCATTCTAATTCTATCTCTCCCACCTTCAACTTAACTTGTCCTACATCAAAATCACGCAGCATTGTTAGGATGTCTCGTAGTTCATTTGTCTTGTTCATTAGATATATTCCTTTTTATTCATCGGTGGTTTACAATAGATTTACGTTGATATGGGTTTAATCTATTCTTGTCATTCGTAAGAAGAGCTTTCCTATCTAACATCTTCTCACCATTTAATATAGCAGACGTAAAATTAGTTGCAGCGTCTATTGGTGGTTTCGGTGCCTCATACCAGAAGTGTCGAGAGAAGTGGTGAGCATATAGGAAGCTGTCGCATAAATCGTTTTGAGTTGCAGTATCATCTTCTAAATAAACTCCTCGTTCTAAACTCTTACAGTCCCACGTAAGACTAGATAACTGATTAATCAACTCATCATTACCAGGAAGGAATATGACACTGCGGGTAATAAGATCAGAATTAAGGAAGTGTATGTGAGAAAGCTTGCCATGTCTGTTTGCCTTCTCTATTGGAATGTTGTAATCTTTTCTAAGTGTTTCAAATTGTTGTAAATCAGAACCATCTCCAACCATCCAAGTATAATGATATCTACTGTCTAATTCATTAAGCTTTTGTAATACATCATTAACTGTCATTTCTGATTTATTAAAAGTTTCTATAACATACAATTTATTACTGTATGAAAGATTATATGCAATTGTCGTGAATGCTGTAGGATGGTTGTACCCGAAGTCAATACCTAATATATATGTAGCAGACTGTAGGAAGGCTCTTGATGGCGCAATTATCCTTAAACTTGTATCTAATTCAACACAAGTAGGAGAAGTAATACTATTAGCACTACTATAGCGATAAACTAATGCAGTTGTCTCCACGATCCATTCCGCATTCCATTCCTGACGATAAGAAGGAGTTGTTTCAATACCAGGATGTTTAGATTGTAGTTCTGTAAGATAATCTCTAACGTTATCGCATACTCTACTACCTGTCTGTTCGTCTATTGCGGTATTATTCTCCCAAGCACAACGATAGATATACCACTCAGGATGTAAGATTGATGGACCTATAGGATTCTGTTTGGTATTGTGTTTCGTTATCTCATGCCAATAGTTCTTCCCCAATGCGTTTCCTGCTGTTCCTGCTATGATCATTGACGCCTTGGTATCTGCTATGGCCGGACCTAATACCTCGTTAATAATCAATGCTGTATCCTGAGTATAAGATTGCATTTCGTCCTGTAGTATAAGAGATGCCTTTGTTCCTCTAACCTTTTCCTTCTGCTTCTTATTTGCATCCAACCCAATTAAATATAGAATTGATCCATTGTTAAAACGCATTTCATCATTACCAATAAGTTTAGCATTGATATTGAACTTGCGAATATAGTATGCTAACACTTGATCATACATTACCCGCTTGCATGAGTCTTGATTGAGACCTATATAGATAACCTGTGAGAAAACTTTAGATAAACACTGGAATATACCACTTTGAGCAAGCACATGTGTCTTTCCTCCTCTACGCTCGCCAAACAATGCCTTATGTGTGTTCGTGTCATATAAGAACGTTGCCTGCCATGGTGTGTTTATAGTTGCAGCCTTAACGAACTCTGCTGCTAATTGATTTGATTGTGTTAGCTGTAGTTCTGATGCTGCTAATTGCTCCTGAACTATCTGTAAGCGTAAACGGTCCTCAAACGTAATTTTGGTCATTATGGTAGGTTGGTGGCAGGAAAGGTATTAGGAGAGTTTTAACATTGGTTTACGGGGCGGCAATTAACATGTTGGAGTGTAAGTGCCGGTTGGATATGTAGTGTTGTACTGTTGTTTGTGTTAAATGATGTTGGTGAATACGAGAAAACATCATTCCGAAAAAGTAGTCTAACATTTACTAACAGCCATATTATTATCTTGTAGGAACTTTGTAAGGACGTTTGTATTAAGTCCTCTTGTTTCTGCCTTAATCTGCTCTTTAAGAACGCGATACTGTAGATAAGCCGATTGTAATTCCTTCATTAGCGATAAGGAGAGCTTGATATCAGCATTTGTAGGATCTTTCATCTTGGCAATACGATCAATCTCCTTTTGATGAATAGTAAGTAGCTGCCCAATCATCTCAGGTATGTCTTCGTAGGATTTATTTTGGTTTAACATTATGATTTTCCTCAAGAAGTTGTTGATTAAGCTGTGCGAGTCCGATATTAAGTGCAGTTCTGATAATATATGCAGTTGGAATAGGAATATTACATTTAGATTCTATTAGAGCAGCACAAGAGGAGACGGCTATTCTTTGCTCTAATGTAAGATGAAAGCTGCTACGAAATCTGGGGTCTTTTCTCTCCCGCATATAAAAACTATCTTACTTTATGCCTATTTACTATATCATATTTTGTATCTATTCGGACGGCTGCTACTTGACAAGAGGAATATCAATGGTTATGCTGCGTTTGCGATGTGTTTGCTCAATGTTTTAATTATTCTCTGGGCTTGCGTTTCGGGCGGGGAGCGTTAGATTGTATGGGTGGGCGAGAGAGACTGCCCGCAACACAAGAAAGAAGGAAAGAACATGAAAACATTAGAAGAAACAATAAACGATGCAGGTAAGACATTGTTTAGTGATATGGAAGCAATTCTTAATAAATATAAGGCTGCAACAACGGTAAACATAAGACATTTAGACGAATACCAGAGAAACTTCCTAAGAAATATAAATAAGATCGCAAATAAGAAAGGTTTGGTAGTAACTATTATTGATAAAGAATTTAACTTTATTGACATGAGCAGCGGACAATTTGTAAAAACATATACGTGTCAAGATGAAATGATGAAAGAATTAGAAAGTGATATGTTTGAAACGTGTCATGCTGGTTGTGTGCATAATTCGGAGGTGCAGTCATGAAAACATTAAAAACATTACAAACGATGGCAGCGGATCGTGGTATGTATTTGAGTGCTAAGAAATGTGGATCATATGTATTGGTTTATGGTTCTACACATGCCTATTTAAGTAATTTGGACCAAGTAGAAACTGTAATTCATAAGCAATATAAGGAACATGATCATATATACTGCAAATCAATTATGGAGAATTCTTATAATTGTAAGTTTTGTAATAAGGAATTGATTTTAGAAGATTTAACTACTATATCTAATCACACATAAGTTTTTAGGTATTGTATAGAATAATGTTCCTTGTGTTATTGTTATGTATGTATTGTTATCTTCAAATTTCCAACCATCTTCTATTTTCAAATGATCTGATATTCTGGCGCCGAAGTTAAATGGCTTCAGTAATTGGATTGATTTGATTTGAAATGGTTTTGGTTCCTCTACTAATTCATTAAATAGATCAACACGATGATTATTAACAACGACGGGAATTGATTTTAATTTGTTTTTATTTGACATAGAACGACCTTTCATAATAGAAGTGATCATAAATAATGTTATGATTTTGATTTAATTGTTTAAGGAGTTTTGGATCAGGTGGGTATGTGAGAATTATTGGAAGCTTAGGAATATTTATAAGATCTAATATGTTTGATAAGATATTGAATGATCTGAATGGTGATTTAACAAAAGAGAAGTGTATGAGAAGGTGATCGTTAAGATATTGGTATGCTGCATATCCGAGAAGAGTTTGAGTTTCATCGGGGAGCGGATCAAGATATGCAATGAAAGTATTAGAGATTGAAAGTATATGATTGATCTTTTTTGTTTGTTCCGACGTATAGAGAGCTTGTGGGGAAAGATATGCGGAAGTATTAGATCTTATAGATGATAGCCATGACGCATAAATGAAAGGTAGATCATCGTTTGTTTTTAATCTATAGCAAATAGGAATTGTATTATCGATCATATAGAATACTTTTTCTTTTTTGTTGGATATGGAATTACTTTTGTTGTTTTGAGTCGTTTAGATTTATTTTTAGCCGATGAGATTGATCGGGAGTTTGTTTTTGTCTTTTTCAATTATCTTCCTCTATCGTTTGCACTTTTAGATTTCATTCGGTTATAGCTGTCTCTGCCTTTGCTCATAAGTGTGGACATCCTAACATCATGAGTATTTGTCGGTATTGGGAGCAGTTTTGTTGTTGGAGAATTGCAGATCGGGCAGGAAGGATCGGGCTCGTTTGTTTCTATAAGTTCTTCAAATGTGTGATTGCAGCTAATACAAGATAGATCCCATACTTTATACATAAGTTTTCCTTTTAATATATTGATTTAGTTAGAGATAGGACAAAAAAATCCGATGAGAGGAACAAATAAACTCTCACCGGATTTAATTCATTTAGCATACATGGAGATGACTGCAATGACACCCGGATTCATGCCTTACCGGATATGGCGAAGATATGTGGTTTTATTCATATGAGTGTTGCAAGAGTAGGATTTATGATAAGCTTGGCGAGGAGTACTATATCAGGTAATGTAAGATATCTAGAATATATATCAGCTCCTCTGTGTGTATTTACAATTCTTAATAAATCTGAAAAATCATACCAGTCGTAACCATTTGCAAAACTAATATATTTATATTCTAATCCATCAATAGGATAATCTTCGGTTTTAGATGAACTTTCGTACTTAGAAACTATTATACCGTTAAATCTTAATATTTCTATTGCCTGATCTATATTCATGTAATTATCCTACATCAACATTAAATACTTGTTGATATCCTTTTCATATTTAGCAAACTTCAGATTAGCTTCCTTGATCCATTCAATGATATCGCTTATTTTTTCGTTATATTCATCGCTATACCAGATAAATGCTTTAACGAGATTTGTTGCTACGTTTAGATTTCTCTTCTCGTATGTATCTATAATTGCTTCAAATAAATAAGCATCCGACGGTCCCGTTTCTCCAGTTTCTATAAAATCACTATCAATAATTTTATACATTAATCTCATAGATGATGATAATCCAGTTTCACAATTTATGAACATAATTTTTATTTCTCCTATATCAATATTAATAACTTGTTGATCTGATCTTCATATTTAGCGAACTTCGGATTATTCTGTTTACAATATTGGACGACATCGGTTATTTTTTCGGTATAGCCTTCACTTATCCATAGAAAAAATATGACAAGATTTGCTGCAACGTTTAGACCTTTTCTCTCGTACATATCTGTAATTGCTTCGCTCATCCCGGCAAATGTATTCCCATATATGTGTCTACCTGTCTCCTCAAACTCACTATCGATAATTTTATACTCCCATTCTTCAGTATCTAATAAGAATATAGCTTCGGCGGATTTAAACATAATTTTATTTCTCCTATTTAACGCTACTTTTATCCGAATTAACCTGTTGAAAAACGTGAGACGCATTCCAAATTACAGCAATCGTTGAAACTATCGCAGCAAAACTAATACTATCTAAATGTTTTGTAAATAATGCAACAGATGAAATAGACAATATGATCAAACACATTGTAGCTTTACGAGATTGAATGAGGCCGACGATGCCGAGGTTAATCATAGAAGGCTCATTAGTTTTGGATTTCGGAGAATACGTACTAACAATTTATGCTCTAATTCCATTAAGTTAGGATTGTCAAGAAGCATTAACAACATTTTAACCTCTTTACATTCAAAATATTCATGCTTCGGAAATATTCGTTCTAATATTTGTTGAGTTCTCTTATATTCACTATAAGGAGAATTAGAAAAATTTTTATAGAACCAATTAGATACTGAATATCTTTTGTTTCCAGAATATATAACAGCTATATTATGAAGTTTTAATTTTTCAATACATTCTTTTATTCTCATATTAGACTCATTAATTTAGGATCATCAAGAACTCTTAATAACATTCTTAATTGATGAAATGTCAAAAACTCATTCTCATATAATCGGATAAATTCACTACATATATTCTTTACTTGTTCATCAATAGCTGTATAGATGATACCAAATCTTATAGTTTCATAATATCCATTATCAATATCATTTCCTAAATAACAATATTCGTTTACAATTATATTATATTTCACCTCCAACGATTTAATACATTCTTGAATATCATCAAACTGTTCAGCACATTTGTCTAGTATGTCCGTTACTGACAAGCAAATACAGTCATCTGTTTTCATATTAGGCTCATTAAATTTGGATTGTCAAGTAAATGCAATAACATTTTTACTTGATTACAGGTATACATTTTATCAGAGGCTAATTTATCTATTATAGATCGATAGTAACAATATTTTTCCGGATCGTAAAGTCCAGCTTCATTAAGTAGACCCACATGAATAAAAATACGATATTTTTTATGTTTCTTATATTTAGCTTCTATTTTATATTTTAATTCTAATTGCTTAATACATTCTTTTAATGTAATTTTCACTTTGCGGCCTTCTTTTCCAAACATCTCGCATAAAATGTATTGTTATCTTTAATTATTTGTGATGTGCACTTTATATGAAAACCTGCATTATCTGATCGTCTTACAAATACTGATTCACCAGCAGTATAACGATCTAAACAATTATGACAGTATTGAGGAAATGTTGTTTTTTCAATAAATAACCAATCAGTATTAGGATCACCTTCCGTTGTTTCAGGTTCAGTTGGCTTAAGTAATTTAGTTTTGAAAATGCCGCTTACTTTATTATTCTTCTTTTTTGCCCAAGCTCTTTGTGCGTCAGTCTTACCTTGCATTTTCTTTGCGTCTCGGGCGGCAGTATATAGGTTAATAATGTTAGTTCGATCAGTATCCGAGAATAATTCTTTTTCAGCCCAGAAAAAGTCATTTAAAATGTTAAGCCGATCAGAAAGACTATTGGTAAGCAGCATTGATGTTAGCAGTGTAATTAGATTCTGTTTGTTTTTCATTTGTTTTCCATCTGTTAAAAGTATAGTTTACATTAGTATGAGAAGTGTAGTAATTAGTAGAATAGTATAAGGTCAACGGATGGGTACCCATTTCTTGACCCATTTTTTCTCATTTCTCATCTCCATTTTTAATATATTCTTATGCCCATTTTCTGCAATCTTCGTATAACTTTTTTCTTTTATTCTTGCCAACTAAAACAAATAGGATTAGCCCGGCATGGCCATATTACATAGGAGACCACACCAGGCTAACAATTAAGATTTGATTTTATATTATTCGTTTATTAACAATTCTAACTTTTCAACCTTTATGGAATTGATCTTATTCGGATCAATCTTATACTGCCGAAATTTACCGCACACTGTCATACTTCGCAGTTTGGCTTTTGCAATCGTCATGGGAGCAGATTTAACTTCTTTGTATGTTCCGGGAGTAATTACATGCTTCCGATGACATAGCCCGTAGATATGCAGAGCGCCAGTTCTAATATGTTGTTTACTACCTTTGACTACAACATCCTCCACAACATATTTAGCGTATGTGTCCTGCGGCTTCTCTCCTAGCAGACTGGTCCGATATGATGCCAGCTGCTCTTCCTTTGCAAATGACATTAAATCATTTTCTGGGACATAAGCCTCCAGCGTATCAATAGACTTCTGAAGAGCAGTCCTATAGTCAATGTGGAAAACTAATTGATGGTTCGCAAGCTCTCCTTGGTTATTCGTGTACCCATCCAATTGCAGGAAGGTTGCATTCGGTCGCAGCTTGGCCAGTTCCCCGACGATGATTGTGGCGTCCATGATAGAGACAATATACGCACGGCTTCCTCGTCCGTCAAGTAGCCTATAACTTTTATTTCTCCCACTTCATCCACTGACCATCCAAAAATACGTAAATGTAGTCAGATTTATCAGCAGCACCAAACCACCCACTTGCATTATTATTTATTTTTGTATGAACTAAGCACGGCCTGCAACATGATGTAGGTTCCGATGTTCTTAATCTTTCACCATTATACCATTCATCATAAATAAATACATCGCTGGAGTGTGGATCAAATGTAAGCAGATGTAGGCGCTCACAATAGAAAACCCGATCCAAATCAACGAAAGGCCCCGGATATGGCTTGATTTTATCTGTTGCATGTCGTATGTCCGCAAAAACCTGAGAAAATTGGCTATCTAAAATCATGCTATCCTGGATATCTGTTAGCGCAGTCACATGAGCAAATAAAACTTCCTCTATGGCAGGCGCACCTACAACGATTTATATTATGATATTTAATTAGACGAGCCTCTAAATTAAAACACTCTTTACTGCATGCCTTGAGTTGTTCCTCTAAGTCAGCGATCCGAGATGTTAAATCATTGATCTGGTCATCCTTGGTCATCGTAAGTAAATAGCGTTTTAATAGCAGCAAAAATAAAACAAAAATATAGTAAATAATTTGGTATATACTGTATGAGCAAATATGATTCACTACGGAGAGATCTAAATCCGAGTATAAGACATCGGACATTTCCCGATCATTTTTATTGTTACGATATGGACTTTATAGAATACGATTTAAATTGTAATCCTGTTGGCTGCTTTGAATACAAGCACGCTAATTATAAGCTAATTGATATTTTAGACCACCAAAATAGATGTCAACGTAATACTGCCGATGGGCTAGGTGTTCCATATTTTATTGTGGTATATCATTACTTCGGAAAAGGAGATATCCTACTTCACGCAGAAGATATATTCAAACCTATTCTAAAAGCAGCATATTACATAATACCAGGCAATCCCGCAGCACACAAAATAGTTAACGGACATAGAGAGATTTCCGAACGTCAATTTGTAAAACTTCTCTCAAGATTAAGAGGAGAAAATACTATACATAAAAAATATAATAATACATTAATAGGAATTACACCACCAACAATAAGGAATTATCATGACACAAAAAACTGTTAGAAAAAATAAAGATAAAATATATGAATATGACTATGAATTTATATCAGTTCATATTCCAAGAGAACTATTAAATAAAGCTCGTGAATTGAAAACTGTTATGAATACAAAACTAACAGAAGATCAATCAAGATGGACTTTTGCACGAATGGTAAGATATGCTTTATCTTCATTCATAAAGGAACATTCGGATTAAGCTGTTTTTTTGGCTTCTGCTACTAAATCATCCCAGCTCTTAATGATCCAGCCATTATTTTCTGAATCGGGCGTATAGACTCTGCCGGGGTTATTTAATTGCTTGACTATATTATCAGTTAATTGACCTTGATAGCGCCGTAATTTGGAGTTTAACTTTCTAAGGTCTTTATCATAATTTGTTTTTAATTCCAAAATGACGGCCGACCTTTTCCCGAGATAATCTTTCCTAAGTAATTCAATCTGTTGTTTTATAATTGCTATTTCAGCCGTGACTACATTTAATGATCTTTCCATAGTTTGCCTTTCGATGTTAATAAAAAGTTCGTGTGATATATATCTTGTGTGAGGAAAAATGTTTGTAAAAGAAAAGATCGACAAAGAAAAAACTAAACACTCAGGTATATGTGATCTTTGTTTTCAATACGATCACAAATTATATAAAGTTAACGATAGATTATATTGTGTTGATTGCTTACATAAGGCAATCAAATGAGAAAAGATGCAAATCCACAAAGAACAGCATTTAACAGAATATATATATCAAATCATTACAGAGAGAAATCTGGTGGAATATTGACTCTCGATATTTTTATTTCAATTGCGACTAAAAATTGCGTGTATTGCGGGAGCGAGCCAAGGCGATATAATCCATATGGTTCTTCTTATGATTCCTACAAAAGAATTTATAAACATGCAGTTAAAGAAGAAACATTTAATAATTATGTAATATATGCTAATGGAATTGATAAGGTTGTTGATGCTCCCGACTATTCTAATCTATCTAATTTGGAAGCATGTTGTAGCATTTGTAATTTCTTCAAAAGAAGATATGGCAGAGAGACATTTCTAAACCATGTTGCTAAAATATATAATTACCAAATGAGCATTAAATGAAACTATTACACTTCAAATACAAAGACAGATCACGGGAACAAAGAATTAAATATACGTAAAAAGAAATTATTAACTTGGATTTAGAAGATATCGCAACTTATATTGTTCAACTTGAAACACAATTAGAAGACAAGTATAATGATTTTGAACATTATATAGATGAATAAAAAGGAAAACCAATGAAAAAACCTCTATCACCAAACGATCCAGTCATCATTACAGTTCATTATATAGACAAGGTAGCAGATCATAGTGAGATAAATCATTTTCCAAAACAAGGAGTAGACGCATTAGTAGCGGCTATAGATGGAACCTCTCCTCAAGATGCTAATAAGGATTTTCCTGATACCTGTGTGGTTGAATTTACTTTCGACCCAAGCCTATCTACTATGACTTGCAGGTTAGTAAAATGAGCGGTGAATTTTTAGACGCAACAATAAAAAAACTTAATGAACAATTGAAAATGATGGGTGAAGAACTTGATAAGACTTTGTTTTACATATCGCCAGAAGAACAAGCCAGGTTGGATGAATTTAATCGAACATATGTGCCACCTGTCCTGACAAGAGAACAGCAACTGTATGAGGATTTTAGAGACAACAAGTTAGATATGGAAACACTTCCTGTTGATGACTTGAAATTAATTCTCAAAAAGGCACAGAAAGATGTATTGGAATATTATAACCATGATTGCTGGTAGGAGTTTAACCAATGTTTTCACTTGATCATAGTCAAATTTATTTGGTGTCTGTTCTTTTAGGTATTCTTTTAGGTTGGCTGATAAAATGTCTCACAATAGATTTTAAAAAAGTATATGACTGCGATAAAGAACTAGGACGATATCAAATAGATAAGTTAGCGCACCGACTCGAAGAACAAGATGAAATCATATTCCAATTGGAACAAGTAGCTGATATCCTTATTAGAGATAGAGACATGAAAATTAAAGATATATTACGATCCAGCTATAGAGATGATCAGGATTTATGGCCACTTGATTTGGATGATAATGACGAACGATAATGCTGGTAAGATTGATGTACTAACAGGACGTATGACACCTGATTATCGTAAGCGCAGAGGTATAAATGATGAGATCTATACCGATCCGATGTTTGCAAAAAAGATAGTAGATTATTTTAGTCCACAATTCAAGTCTGATGATACATTTTTTGAACCGTGTGCTGGTGATAATGCATTCTATAACCATTTACCCGAACCGAAAGATTGGTGTGAGGTTTCTAAAGGTAAAGATTTTCTAACATACGAACAAACATTTCATATAAATTGGATTATTACAAACTTTCCATGGTCTGGTGCTGCACTTAGACCGATGTTAAGGAAATCTTGTCAATTAGCAGATAATGTTATTCATCTGGTTCGCTTTCATAATATTCTTGGCACATTAGCAAGACATAAGGATTTTTTAAATGAGAACCATAAATTAAAAGAAATAATAGTTGTTCCATGGAAAGATTCATTTATAAACAAAGCACCGGAAGGTTTTTGTTTGGTCGTAATACATAGCCGAAAGAATTGGCGCGGTAACTGTAAGTGGACGTACTGGGCTTGACTTCCCAACGGCCTGACTTATATTAGGTGTAGAAAGAGGAGCCAATGAAAACTTATAATGTAAGCAAACATTACGACGGAAACATTATCTGCGAAATAGAAGCTAATTCGGAAGAAGAGGCCATTGAGATCTTTGAGAAACAAGAGCTTACATGGACCGATTCTGAATGGATGGATAATTTAGGTTTACAAGACGGTGATTATGATATATGGGTGGAGAAAACAAAATGAAAATTGGAAAATACATTTCACGAAGACCTTTTCATGATCGCGGCTTATGGGAGTGGTGGGATAATGGTATACGAATGAATATGTTTCTTAATGTTGAAGAAGTTAAAGAGTTAGTTCTTAAGATAAAACTACCTCCATGTAAGATAAAGATCTGGAAGTGGACATTATTATCTATACCACGATCTAGACCTCCCACCGAGAAAGAAGTGGAACAGCGAATTGATGATTTGGTAGCCCAGAAAACCAAATGTGATCCATTCCTAACCTTAACAGAACGTTGTGTTTACCCAGATAGATGCAAATGTTATAGCTGTGTAGGTCATGATGTTCCAATCATTTGAGTTTGCCGTTGATGATAATAATCTCAGAATAATTGAGATTGATCTTTATGACCAATCTAAAATAATTGATAGTGAGTTTGAGGAGGATTGCTGGGGAGTGGGAGTAATGAGTTCATATGATCTAATTGAGGAGGTTATAGATATATATGAGAGGAGAAATCTCAACGTGGCAGCAAATCTCGCCAAAGCAGTTATTTGGTTGATTAAGGAAGGCCATGGAGTTAACGGAGGAAATGATCCTATTGAGCTTATTGAGCGGCTAAAAGACGATTATCTCCAGTTTGCCAAGTATGAGAAAGATCTTATCAAGTATTTAATGTTGATGTAGCAGATAGGAAATTAAGATGAGTAAGAATGAATTAATGATGCAACAACTCCAAAACCAATGTTTCAAATCATTGGAGTCCTTAGGAAATAAATTAGTGGAAGATTTATATTCTCATCCTTTACAAAACCAAAATTTCAATGCGCCCAAAAACCATCCGCACACATGTATCTGTGATAACTGTTTGGATATGATGGCAGAAGAAATTATCTCAAATGATAAGAAAAGCAAATAAAAAGTTAATGTAGAAAGGAAAAAAGACAAATGCACGAGATAGGTCCAATATTAAACTCATTCTCCATAATTATGCTTGCTATTGCATTCATCATACATTGTGTAAAACATAATAGATAAGTAAAATGTTGAAGATTAATCTTTTATCTTGAAAATTTTCTTAACAGCATATATCACTAAAAACACGCTAATGCCACTCACCAGAGACCAACACACATTTATTAGCCTGTCTTGAATACCGCTCAATAGACTGAATCCAGCGGCCGTCATTCCTCCGACTTGAGCATCGTAATGAGAGTGGAAGAAGGAGAGGATGATTTTCATTATGCTACCCCATAAATAGCTTTTAGATAATTTTCTACTTCAGTAATTTGATTTGACGTTAATACTACGTTAAACAGCATAATCTCCGCTATGCTACCATTCCAAGCACTGACCCCCGTACTAGTATCAGCCCCAACAATAGTTAAAGATGACGGTGTTATAGGTTGATCAGTTGAATGAGATATGGTAACGTTTGTCCCACTAACTCGCAAGGTGGTTAGGCTTCCGCTATTAGTAGCGGTCCAGCCTTCCCAATTTGTTGTAGCAGTGTTTCCAACAAGATTACTAACGCCGGAATATAATATGACTCTAACTGATAATGGTGTAAAACCAAAACCATCGCCATTATTTGCATCACCAATATATATCGATGAAATTTGAGCAGCTGTAGACGCCATCTTCTGCATTGTGACTATGGTCCACGGAGAAGCAGATAAAACTGCCGAAGATAATGTCATATACTGAGATGCGTTAAAGGTTAAAGTTGATAAGCCATTAGGTGCACCGCTTAAATTTCGTCCTGGTTGTTTTGATCCTGTTACTTGTGTCATGTTATTATTATTGGCTGTTAAATCATTCCATTGACTTACACCAGTAGATATGGTAACACCACGATCAGCTCTCAACCACAATTTGCAGCTTGAGAACCAGGAAGGCTGAAACGTGCCGGGATAAGTTACACAAGCATTAAAACCTATCATTAAGTCACACTAATTCTGTTTACGCTCAGAGACCAGTGTACTGTCGTGCTGCTGGCTCCTTGGACCGTAACTGTAATACTATTGGTTGCTAACCCGATTGCTGCTCCGCCCCATGATGATGCAGCCCCCACTGTCCTAACATTTAGAGGTACAGCGGTTGCACCTACAGCAGTTGGTCCGGCAGTTGAAATTCTTTGGTATGTGAAACTGAAGTCTGCGCGGTATACCAGCCCGTCAGCACTATCTAGTCCCACTGCTGTAATGACATAATCGTTTGTGCTTGATGCGGCCATAGCAGTATCCGTATAGATAGTATATACAGCATTATCGGTTGTTATTGCGCCAGAGTATCCGTCGTTCAATATTATAGACTTTAGTGTGACCGTACCTGTTGCAAGTGTACCGGTAGTAGAAACATTTTGTGCCCCGAAAGCTGGACTTACTTTAGTCCCGGCAATGGCAGCGGAAGAGGAAACCTGAGCATCCGCTATTTGCTGATATGTAACATTATTAGAGGAAGTGACAACCGGAACAGTGTTGGTTGACGGTGATGCAGGATAAGATACTCCGTCCACCTTAACAACTGTATTTGCATTTGAAGCACCAGTGACATTTCCGTTGAGTGTTACAGCCACTCCCGAAGTTGTAGCAGGAGCCCAATTAGCAGTCTGACTATCCAATGCTACTATGACATCTCCTACCACAGGTGCTCCACCAGTTACTATTACTGATGGAGGACCACCATCGGAAAGTACAGGACCGAGTATTACATAGTTAGACATATCATTTTCCTTTTAATTGAATAGGCATTGGATAAATAGTGTAGCATCTATCGTCCCAAGTGTAGTAGCAGTAGCTGCTTTATTTAGTGTTAATGTAACGGTGATAGTAGTGCTTGCGACGGTGATGGTGAGAGCGCTAGTTGATAAACTGGTATCGCTATCTAGATCGAGTGCAGTCGGCAAAGCTCCCACTTGAGAAACAGTACCAGATGGATTCTTGAATGTGCCCGTTTGGCGAGTTGAGAAAGTATCTCCTATTGCCGTTGCTCCTGTACCTGTTCCTGCAACCACACATTTTGCAATAGCTTGTATATCTATTCTGACGTTGGTAGCAGATGTAGGTAGTTGAATTGCTTGTGTCACAGTGTTGCCAGAAGTAGTAACACGCCCCGGTTGGACTAGTTCATCATATACCATTAATTGAGAGTTGACGGTAGATGTAGTATTAGCTGATAATGTTTTTACGAAACCACCAGAATTTCTCAACTTAAATGCACCGGGAGTATTAAAATCCCCATATAGAATAGTACCTGTAGATGGGTTGGTAGACGGATTGGTAGTAGCGTTTGTAATACAGATTACTTTTCCACCACCTCCAAAGTCATCAGTAGTATCTCCAAGTTTAATACTTCCATTTATCCCGGAAGCATTTTTTAATCCTCCGGTTAAAAGAAGGTTACCACCATTATTTGATCCGCCAGTACTGCTAGTTTGCGCAACTATTGAAAAGTCCGAACCTCCGCCTGTACCACTACCCGTAGCTTGTTTTATTACAACATTTGAATCAGCAGTGAAAATGAAGTTATTATTTCCACAGTCTACTGAAATTCCCGA
>WNFI01029295.1_pt1 | contig 30626 bp, 19 predicted proteins | sample 5400471 | NCBI WGS metagenome assembly WNFI01 (sample SAMN13153348, study PRJNA577476) | soil metagenome | isolation source: 100 cm saprolite on Douglas fir-dominated hillslope | place: USA:California | collected 2013-09-17
AACGTGCATTCAGAACTATGACGATGTGTACACAATCAAGTTTCGATGAACGCCCCAGTCTCAACTCAAAACACGTTCGGTCGCATACGTTGCGAGACGATGTGGAGGTCCGGTTCACCTCCGAGAACGCCACCGATGAAAGACTCGGACCTCGCCAGATTATTTTAGGTCAACCAGGTCAATAATGATCTGGTCAGTGCGAAGGCAGGCGTAGAGTTGCTCCCGATCGGCGACTTTGGTGCCAATCAGAACCACCTCGGCGCTCTCAACGACTTCCCGCAGATCCTGACAGAGGAGTGAGCCGATGTGCGGGATCACAACCTCGATAAATTCCCGGTTCGAACCCACTAGCTTGCCTACTGAGACAAAGGGGTCCCAGATCCGAATCTGGTAGCCCTCGCCGAGAAGTTGTTTGATCAGCTGCACTAGCGGACTTTCCCGCAGATCGTCGGTGCCAGGCTTGAAGCTCAATCCGAGGATGCCCACCTTCTTTCGTCCGGTCGCCAGCACCCTCTCAACGGCGCGGTCGAGGTGAGCCTGATTGCTGGGCAAGATCGCATCCAGCAATGGCAGGTTCAGGTCAAGCTCCTTAGCGCGATAGCAGAGGGCGCGCACGTCCTTGGGGAGGCAGGAGCCACCGAATGCGAATCCGGGAGTAAGATATGCCGCGGAGATGTTCAGCTTCGTATCAGAAGTGAAAATTTCTGTCACGGCTTGCGGATCCACACCGAGCTGTTTGCAAAGCGTGCCCACCTCATTGGCGAAGTTCACCTTCAAGGCGTGGAATGCGTTACAGACGTACTTAACCATCTCAGCCGCTTGAAGCGAGGTCTCGAAAATTTGCCCCGGTATCCAGTCGTACACTCCACGGAGGGCGACCAGGTGGTTGGGATCGACGGCACCGAGAACCGTGATGGGCGGGCGAAGGAAGTCAGCCACCGCGCTTCCTTCGCGGGTGAATTCTGGGTTTACGCAGACCGCGAAGTCCTTTCCGGCACGCTTGCCACTCGCGGCCTCCAGCGTCGGGATCGCGAGTGACTCCGCTGTTCCTGGCAGCACGGTGCTCCGCAGCACAATCCAGTGGAATCCGTTCTTCGCCCGCAGGGCCTCACCCACTTCACGGCAACTGCGTTCCACGCTGCTCAGATCCAATTTGCCGTTACGCAAGCTCGGCGTGCCGACGCAAAGGAAGGAAATCTCTGACTGGCACACTGCTGCGCTTGTATCGGTGGTAGCGTGCAGCAGGCAAGCGTTGTGGCTTTGTGCTATCAGTTCGTCTAATCCAGGCTCGAGCACGGGCGGCCGACCCGACTCCAACATCTCGACCTTCGCCGCGTTTACATCTACCCCCAGGACTCGATACCCCTTGCTGGCTAGACAGGCCGCCGTTACCGCGCCGACGTACCCTAAACCCAAAACACTTATTGGTCGCATAATATTGGCGTTCTTCTCTCCCAAAGATATCTTCTTCATCTCTGATTAAAAGCAATCCCCCTGCCTAAGGCCCGGTGGGGCTTGGGGCATCTGGCCCCTAACCCACTCTATCTAAATATCTTAGTTGATACCCGAAAATGGAGGAGTGCTTATTTGCGAGAGCGCGAAATGAGAGTTGCAAATCTTTGCCCATTCCTCCCGTTTCCTTGCCGGCAATTCCCCCTTTTGCCGCCGGCCCGCCGGAGAGTAACCACAGTATCGAGGCCGACGAGGACTAAGGCAGATTTCGAAGGGTCCGAGGTCAACAGCGTGGTTTGCCCCCGGGACGAAGCCCGTCTTATGCGCGTCGGCTGGGATCCGCGTTTCTGTACCAAGCGACGAACTTCTTCAAACCCTCCTCGAGGGGGATAGCAGGCTTGTAGTGCAGCAGACGTTCGGCTTTGGAAATATCAGCCCAAGTGATCGGTACGTCTCCGGGTGGGAATGGCTCACGAGCTACGGTCGCCTTCCGGTTTGTGACGTGCTCGAGGAGCTCCACCAACTCATTCAGCTTCACAGGATGAGAGTTCCCCAAATTGAACACTTCAAACCGGGCGCCGGATATCGGGTGCGGTTCATACCCGATCGCCGATAGCACGCCCGCCACGATGTCGTCCACATAGGTGTAATCACGGCCAGCTGAACCGTTGCCAAAGACTGGGATGGGCTTGCCCGCTTCAATCAAAGCAGTGAATTTGTGGATGGCCAAGTCCGGCCGCTGGCGCGGACCGTATACGGTAAAGAACCGGAGGCAAACAACCGTCAGCCCAAACAAGTGCGCATACGTGTAGCAAAGCATTTCAGCTGCCAGCTTCGTAGCGGCGTAAGGGGAGATTGGACGCAATTCCACCTGGGTCTCTGAGAACGGAGTGCGGCTTGTAGCACCGTAGACGGAGCTCGAAGAACCATAGATGAACTTGGCGATACCAAACTCACGGCAGAGCACCAACAGGTTCACGGTGCCCGCAATGTTGACGCGTTCGTAAAGCAGGGGCTGCTCTATCGATGGGCGCACGCCGGCGCGCGCCGCCAAGTGAATAATCGTATCCGGTTTCCGCTTCTCAATGATCTCCCGCAGAAGCTCCAGCTCACAGATATCGGCCTCGTAGAATTGGAAGTCACCCACACGGCGAATCTCTAGCAGGTTCGCTTTTTTCCAATCGGGCGAGTAAAAATCATCCAGATTGTCCAGGATTGTGAGTTGGAAGCCATCCCGGAGCAAGGCCTCAGCGAGATGCGAACCGATGAATCCCGCTCCCCCCGTCAGCAGAACATGTTTGGAATTAGTCTTCAAGATTGGGTTGCGGGACGCCCGCCTAGTCGATTGTTAATGCGCATCGTCATAAGTGTTGCTCCAGGTCCGAACTTGCTTCCCATTTAACCTCTGCAAAGTCAACTGCAAGCCATCATGGTATCAGAAGCCCCCTACCGAAGTGATAGTCGTTCACCGATACTAAACATCCGCGGCAATTCAGTGTCCAAACCTTTCGAGAACGTTCCACACATAGCGATGTTGAAGAGTGTTAGACTACGGAGCGCTGACGTTTCTCCTCAGACTGTCGATATGCAAGAATAAAAAGGACAGCAAGGAGGGCCGCAAGGAATCGCGCCCTCGGAAGAGAAGATTTATCATTGAACATTTCCGTTTTCGGTTGCGGACACATTGGGCTGATAATCGGGAGTTGTCTGTCGACGATCGGACATAAGACCATTTGCGCCGACCTCAGCGAACCAAAAGTCAACGCGCTCAACCAAGGCCAGTTGCCGTTTTACGAGCCACACCTGATTGATGTTGTGAACCAAGGTTTTCGTGGCAACTGTCTCGTTTTTACTACCGATGTCGCAAGAGCCGCGGACGCAAGTGATGCCATTTTCGTCTGCGTAGACACTCACCAGCTTGAGAATGGCGAAATAGACCTCTCGGCAATCGAATCCGTTGCCCGCGTCATTGCGGACAATTCGCGCTCGCTCAAGTTTGTCGTCGTGGCGAAAACGGTTCCCGCCAAGACAGGGCAGCAGTTGGCGCGCATGCTCGCCGTTTACGCTGGGAAATCTGGGGTCAAATTTCGCTTGGCCGTCAACCCGCCTTTTCTACCAAAGGGAGCGGCGGTTGAAAGGTTTTTACATCCGGATCGCATCTTAATCGGCGTAGAAGACAAAACCTCGGAGCAACAACTGAAACAAATTTACGGCCCGATCTTGGAACAGCGCTTCCGATGCCCGGTCCACCCCGGAGGCTGCCCGAGCCATGAGCCCCCGCGATTTGTCGTAACAACGATCGAGAGCGCAGAACTCATCAAGCAGGCGTCGAATTGTTTCCTTGCGCTCAAGATATCGTATGCGAACGTGATCGCCGATATCTGCGAGTCTTTTGGCGCTAACGTAGACGACGTTTTACGCGCAATGGGACTCGATCCCCGGATCCGGCCGGAGTTCTTAAGCCCAGGACTGGGCTTCGGCGGGAGGCGGCTTCTGGAGGACATCCGGACTGTGATCAGATTGGCTGAACGTGCAGAGATTGATTCCACTATTCTGAGAGAGGTTGAACGCATCAACAGAGAACGCATTGATCGTTTCTGGGAAAAGGCCTGCCGGGAACTGTGGACGATACGTGACAAGAAAGTCTCTGTTTTTGGGTTGGCCTACAAAGCCGGAACTGATGACGTCAGCTTTTCACCCGCGCTTGAACTTGTGCGACGACTTCTGGCCGAGGGGGCGCACGTGCGTGCCTATGACCCTGAAGCGATGGAGAATGCACAACGGGTATTGCCCTCTGTGTGCTACTGCTCCGATCCATATGCTGCCGCTTCGGGTGCTGATGCCGTGATTATTGCGACGGACTGGAATATCTTCCAGGGACTGGATTGGGAGCGCATCCGCGAAGTGGTGGCACGGCCCCTTGTCCTTGATGCTCGCAACCAACTCGACCCGCGCAGAATGATGGCGCTGGGATTTGAATACCGCTCGTTTGGTCGTCCCGGTTAATCGACAGATCCCAGCCCCAGACAGATCCCGGCCCCAGAAACTGTCGAAACTCAGTGCTGTCTAGGAAGGAGCTGATTAAGCCGGGCCAAACATGTGAAAACATTTTCCTCAACGGATGGGCCCTCGCGGCAAATCAGGAGCGTTCTCAGCTTGCTAAAAGTTTATAACCTACTGTAAAATAAGAGCTTATATTGATATTGGATTGCCAACTGAATCGTCCTCGGACGGCACCCGCCTTGCTTGTTTGGATCGTGCAATGCGGAAAAATTGTGCAGCACCTCTTGCATATCGGCAAGAGGCCTCCGAGAGCGGATCTCTCACGCGGAGTGAGTTCCGCGGAGACAGTGAAAGCTGCGAAGGTAGATAGCAGCCAAGGGCGTCTTCGAATGTGCGGTATCTGCGGAATCTTTGACACTAAAGCTCGTGGGTTCAGCCAGCTCGGCTTAGTCCGCCAAATGTCGGAGACGCTAACCCACCGTGGGCCTGACGGAGACGGGTTTTACACTTCGCCCCACTGCGTACTGGGGCATCGACGGCTGAAGATCATAGACCTTTCGCCCCTTGGACGCCAACCCATGTGCAACGAGGATGAGTCGGTATGGGTTTCCTTCAACGGCGAGATTTATAATTACCAAGAGTTGCGGTCGGAGTTGATCCGCCACGGCCACCAATTCCGCAGCCAAACTGATACGGAAGTGCTCGTCCATCTCTACGAAGACGAAGGCGAAAGCTTCCTGAACCGAATAAACGGGATGTTTGCACTAGCGCTCTGGGATACGCGGCGCGAGCAGCTCCTCCTCGCCCGCGATCGTTTCGGCAAAAAACCACTTTACTACTATGCGGACCGCGAGCGGCTTTTCTTCGGCTCAGAAATGAAAGCGCTTCTAGCCGATCCCTCGATGCCCCGCGAACTAGATCCGGAAGCATTCTCCTTCTATTTGAGTTTAGGTTACATTCCTTCGCCCCGGACAATCTTCCGCGGCATTCGAAAACTCCCTGCAGGATCTTGGTTGACGGTCAGCCGCGATCCCTCGAGCGACGGGTTGCTCCTGAAAGAACCACAGCGCTACTGGGTGCTTCGCTACAAGCCTAACCCTCGCCTTACCGAAACGGAGTGTCTGGAACGCATCCGCGAGACTGTCAGGGACGCGGTCCGCATTCGAATGCGCTCGGACGTCCCGCTTGGGGCCTTCCTGAGCGGCGGGGTGGATTCTTCTGGCGTTGTCGCGACCATGGCAAAGATGAGTGAAAGACCGGTCGAGACATTTTCCATCGGCTTCGACGAAGCTTCTTACGACGAACTGCATTACGCCGAGTTGGTTGCCAAGCGGTTCAACACTAATCATCATACCTTTCGTTGTGAGCCGGATGCTCTCGAGGTACTTCCCACACTTGCTCATAATTGCGACGAACCATTCGCAGATTCATCGTTGATCCCCACCTACTACGTTTCGAAGATCGCGCGCCAGTACGTGACGGTTGCTCTGTCGGGCGATGGGGGCGACGAAGTTTTTGCCGGCTATACACGCTACGACAATGGCATGATGCGCTGGCACCTGGCGCAATTCCTGCCGGATACCTTGATTCGACGAGCGTTTCGCCTCCTGACCCAGCTGTACCCGATCAACTCCCGTGGCTGGGGCATTCTGTATCGCAATTCGCTCACGCCTCTGGAAGGCTACGTCGCGGACATTTCCCTGTTTAACCCACGCGAAAAGCAAGAGCTCTTTTCCCAGGCCACTCGACAGTCCCACGCTTTGCCGGACGACCTGATCCGACATCTAGCCGAGGAGGCGGGCAGCTCCGAGTTTCTCACTCAGATGCAGTACGCGGACCAGATGCTGTACCTGCCGGATGACATCCTCGTCAAAGTGGATCGCACCAGTATGGCAGTCTCCCTAGAAGTCCGTGCCCCTCTCCTTGATTACCGCTTGGCAGAATTCTTGGCCACCGTACCCGCCAAGGTGCGCTACCGAAATGGCGTCAAGAAGTATCTCCTCAAGAAAGCGCTCGCCGCCGAGTTGCCGAGCGCAATTCTTCATCGAGAAAAGATGGGGTTTGGCGTTCCCTTGAAGCATTGGTTCCGGAAAGAGGCGACAGACTTTGCTCGGGACATTCTCTTGTCGACATCTGCGCGCCAGCGAGGTCTATTCCAGTCGCACAAAATCGAGCAACTGCTTCAACGCCATTCAAAAGGTAGGCGTGACTTCTCGAGTCGAATCTGGGCGTTGCTCTTCTTTGAAATATGGTGCCAAACGTGGCTCGATCGACCGCAGTCTAAATGCAGCGAATACGTGGAGGCCACTCTGTGCCCTCGTGGCTGAAGTCACTGAACGGCAATGGGGGGGCAGCTGGACAAGAAGTGATCGCAGCGAGGCCAAACCTCTGCACGGGAGGTCTCGTAGCTCCAAAGCTGCTTGATCTGGGAACCGGTACTATCGGTGGAAGCGGAAACCATGTCGATCCCCCACTTGGGCCAGCGAGCCCCGAATTCTGCGGGGGTTCTGAGTCCGACGATTCCACGAGAACGGTCTGCCGCCGGCCGCGGCTAATGTTATTCACGGACAGTTTTATCCACGGAGGGACCGAGCGGCAGTTTGTCCAAGCTCTTCTGCATCTCGATCGGGCTAAATACGAAATCTTCGTGGGGTGTCTCAAGCGCCGCGGGCCTTTCTTGCCCGAAGTCGCAGCGCTCGGCTTGCCTATATTCGAGTTCCCCATTCCTTCGCTTCATCACCTGGCGACCGCAAGATGGTTTTGGCGCTTGGTTCGGTTTCTGCGCTCAAATCGTATCGACATCGTTCACGCTTTCGACTTCTATACGGGTGCCTTTGCAGTCCCCGCTGCACGGGTGGCTGGCGTGCCAGTAGCCATCGCCAGCCAGCGCTCGCTGTTGAGCTCTCGAACGTTCTTGCGCCGGGGCGTTGTTCGACTCACGTGCATGTTAGCGAACGGGATTGTTGCAAACTCGCGGGCCGCTGGAGCGCCTTGGGCGGATCCCCGAAGCGCGGGGTCCCTTCAGCTCATCTCGATCCCGAACAGTATCGACCTCGGAAAATTCCGCTCGGCGTTGCCCGCGCTGCAGGTCAGGAATCAACTCGGCATTGCAGAGAAAACACCACTCGTGGGCACCCTGGCCGCCCTTCGCCCGGAAAAAGATGTAAGCACCTTCCTGCGCGCGGCCGTGCGCGTCAGCGCGGAGATGCCCGAGTCAAGGTTCCTCGTCATCGGAGACGGGAGCGAGCGGGAGGGACTTGAGGGTCTGGCAAAAGATCTGGGACTCGCCGGACGCATTTTTTTTGTTGGTGACTGCCGAGACGTCGCCGATTTGCTCGCGACGCTGGACGTTTTTGTCTTGTCATCGGGGTCGGAAAGCTGCCCGAATGCAGTTCTAGAAGCAATGGCCATGAGCCGCCCCGTCATTGCGACGAAAGTTGGCGGGCTGCCAGAATTGATCGAAGAGGGAAGAAGCGGATACTTAGTAGGTGCTGGAGACTCGATGGCGATGAGCCGTCGGATCCTGGAATTGCTGCGTGATCGAAATCTCCGGCGCGGAATGGGGGAAGAAGGTCGCAAGCGGATCGAGCACGATTTTTCTCCCGCCCAAATGAAACAAAGACTGGAGACGTTCTACGATAATTTACTCCGTCGTTCTGTTCCGACCGTCCGAATCCTGCAGATTGGGAACTATCCGCCACCGCTCTGCGGCTGGGCAATGCGCACCCAATTGGTTCAGCGTGAACTCTTTAGACAGGGCGCGGACTGTGGTGTGTTAGATGTTGGTCCGAATCGCCGTACTCGAAAGCAAGGCTGCACGCCGGTGGGTAACGGCTTTGATTATGCAGTGAAGCTCCTGATCCATCGGGCAAGAGGCTACACTTTCGCGGTCCATGTGAACGGCGACGCGTGGAAAGGATACTTGATTGCGTTAGCGGCTGTCCTACTCGGTCGTTTCACGCACAAACCCTCATTCTTGATCTTCCATGCGGGCCCGAAACAAGCCTACTTCCCCAGGTCCGAGGGCTTCTGGTTTCATGCCTTTCGCCTGCTGTTCCGCTCTAGCGCAAGCATCATTTGCAACTTTGAGCCCGTAAAGAATGTAATTCAGCAGTACGGTATCTCGGCAGAGAAAATCCACCCTATTCCGGCGTTTTCGGATCAATATCAGGAAGAGACGCCAGTTCCTTTGGTGACATCCATGGAGCCCTTCCTCAATGCGCACGAACCTTGCCTGTTCAGTTACACGCTCTTCCGGCCCGAGTTCACCATGGACTGCCTGTTCGAAGCATTCGCCCAAGTGCACCAGAAATTCCCGCGCGCGGGCCTGTTGATTGTCGGCCCTCGTGAAGTGCCACCGGAAGCCCGGGCTCAGTTGCGCCGTCTAGGCATTGACTCCAGCGTGCAGATTGCTGGAAACCTGCGCCATGCAGAGTTTCTTACAGCCATCAAACGTTGCGACGTGTTTGTGCGTACCCATCTCCGGGACGGTGCGTGCGCCTCGATACTCGAGGCGTTGAGTTTGGGGGTGCCCGTGGTCGCGGCCGAAGATGGCACCCGACCTCCTTCGGTCATGACCTACACGCCCGCAGACGCAGGCGACTTGACGCGCGTTCTCGTGCACGTGCTGAACAACCTGGAGACCGTTCGCGCACAGGTGCGACCTCCCAAGCCGCGCGATACGCTCGCGGAAGAAGTTTCGCTCCTGCTTTCAGTAGCTGGCCGGAACACTCAATGAAAGCATTTGCGGAAAGACTGCTCCGGCTAACGGAAATGAAACTGCCGGAAATCCGCTTTCGCGCAACGCAAAAGCTGCGCATTGCGCGGGAACAGTGGCAAGACCTCCACGGCGGCAGGTTCCAAGAAACCGGCCCGTGGTGGCGGTACTGGGATGCGGACAAAATCTCCGACCCAGCGCTACGAGCCGCCGTACGACGAGAGGATGAGGCCGAAGCCGCCCAGTTGCTGTCGACCTACTTCGCTAAGCGAAAGCCGCCATCGTTCTACTGGGACCTTTCGCTACGCAAGAAGCTTGCGGCCACCCATCGGCAATTCTTTCCGGGCCGCGTAGAACAAATCGGAGCGGAAGCCGACGCCATCTGCAAGCACTGCTTTCGCATTTTTGGGTATCCGGAGGTCTGCTGCGGTACCGAGGTGGCGTGGCGCCGTGACTTGGTCAATTGCGTCGAATCTGGCCTCGAACACTACTCGCGCATCTCCTATCTCGAATTCACCAAGGTCGGCGACTCCAAAGTCACCTGGGAGCTGAATCGCCACCAGCATCTCCTCACTCTTGCCCAGGCCCATCTGCTGACAGGTGCGGAACGATACGCAGAAGAATGTGTGGCGCAATTAGAGCACTGGCGGCGCGAGAATCCGTACGCTCGCGGGATCAACTGGGCCAGCAGCCTGGAAGTTTCCTTTCGGTCGTGGTCCTGGCTTTGGGTACTGCACCTGCTTTCCGGTAGCCGGGCGCTTACCGGCGCGCGCATTGGCGAGTTGACCGCGGCGATCGCGCGCAACGCCGAGTTTGTCGCGGCCAACCTCTCGATTTACTTCTCGCCAAACACCCATTTGCTCGGCGAGGGGTTTGCTCTCTTCGCCATCGGACTGCTGCTTCCGGAGTTGCGTGGTTCCGAAAGGTGGCGCGACTGCGGTCGTGCCATCTTACTCGAACAAATGGAAAAGCAGGTACGCGAGGACGGCTCGCATTTCGAGCAGTCGACCTATTATCACCGATACGCCGTTGAATTCTTCCTGTGTGCCGCTATTCTAGCTGAGCGCAACGAATGCCCTTTCCCCTCGGCCTATCGGGAACGGCTCGAACGAATGGTGGAATTTCTCCGTTCGATCAGCCTGCCGACGGGTCGCGACCCGATGATCGGCGATTCCGACGGAGGGCGCTTGATCGCCTTTGGTCCCAACGAGCCTAATGACTGGTGTCCTGTTCTATCGACGGCCGCGCTGCACTTCCACAACGGCAATTTCTTGCCAGCCACTAAGGGCTTCGACGAACAGGCGCTTTGGTTGCTGGGGCCGGATAGTTTCTCCGGACTCATCAACCTCGAACCTGCTCCTCCCCGCGAGGCCTCGCGAACGTTTCCGAACGCGGGTTTGGTCGCAATGAGGAGTGACTGGAGCGCCCGCGCAAAACATCTTTTGTTCGACGCGGGCCCGCAAGGCGTGGGGGCCTGCGCGCACGGTCACGCCGACGCCCTTGCGTTCGTCTGCTCGGCAGACGGGATCAACTGGCTAGTGGATCCCGGCACGTACATCTACACTGCGTCGCGCCCCTGGCGAGGTTTCTTTCGCTCAACGCGGGCGCACAACACTGTGGTCATCGACGAAAAGGACCAGGCCAGGCCGGTGGACTTCTTCAAGTGGCGCGCTCTGCCCGAGGTGCGCGTGGAGCGCTCCGTCTCGACTGACGTGCTCGACTACACCGTCGGTGTCCATAGCGGTTACGTGCGCCTCTCGCAGCCGGTTCAACATCGTCGTCAGATCATTTTCGCGAAGCCCGACTATTGGATCATTTCCGATGAACTGGTCGGTAAGGGAACGCACCATCTGGAGTTCTTCTTCCATTTCGCGCCTGGCGTAGTGATTCAGCAGAAGGACAACCGTTGGTTCGCTTCAAAAAACGGTGAGACATTCCTCCTCATCGCGGCTGCTCCAGGGGTGAGCTTCCGCATCGCCATCGGAGAGGAGTCGCCCTCTCAGGGTTGGTACTCCGAGGATTACGGCCATCGGGAGCCGGCGCCGGTGCTCGTCGGTTCAATCCACGCAGCAGTGCCCGCTCGCTTTGATTGGCTCCTTATGCCCGCGCCAGCCGGCTCGGGCCGCCTGCGCCGTTGCGAACCGGGCAGGCTGAATTTGGCTGTTGAGACTGACGCGTGGTCTGATTTCTTCGTCGGAAGTGGGGAAGCCTCAGAAGTGGCAAGGGCAAAGATCTCGACTGACGCCGAACTGGCTTTCGGGCGACAGCGCATCTCGGGCGAATTCGCCCGCCTCGCCGTGATCAGTGGCAGCTCGCTCGAAGTTGGTGGCCTCAAAATTCTACAAGCTGACAAAAAGCTGGATGAGCTGAGTGTGACCTGGTCCGCCGAAGGACTCGCTGTTCGGGCGCGCCCCGCTGTTCCTTTCCGGCTCTATGCGCCCGGCGCGACTAAAGCGCGCCTGAACGGAAAAGAAGCAACTGCGGCCCGCGCGGACAACTGGATCGAATTCGAGGGAGAAAGCTAAGCGATGTGCGGGATTTGCGGACTCCTGTCAATGAGCGGCGCACGCATGCCCACGGGGCAGGAACTGCGCAGCATGACACATGTGCTATACCACCGCGGGCCGGATGACGAAGGTTACCACTTGGCAGGGCCGCTGGGACTGGGCTTTCGTCGGTTGAGCATCGTGGATCTGGTGAGCGGCCACCAGCCAATGATGAATGAAGACGGTACATTACAAATCGTCTTCAACGGTGAAATTTACAATCACCCGGAACTCCGCCCGGAACTCGAGCGCCGCGGCCATCGCTACGCGACCACCAGCGACACGGAGACGATTCTCCATCTCTACGAGGAATACGGCGACGATTGTGTCCACCACATGCGCGGCATGTTCGCTTTCGCCATTTGGGACGCGCGGAAGCGCCGCTTGTTCTGCGCCCGCGACCGCTTGGGCATCAAGCCCTTTTACTACACTAGGTTCGGAGACCGATTCGCATTCGCCTCGGAAATCAAGGCGCTGGGCGAACTGTCGGGTTGCCGGCCGAGGCTGAATCGGTGCGCACTACCCGAATTGCTCGCCTTCGGATACCTGGCTTCCGACGAGACCCTTTTTGAGGGCGTGCGCAAGCTCCTCCCTGGCCACTGCCTCCGGATCGATCTGGGCGCTCCCGATCCCCAGCCGAAGATTACGCGTTACTGGGATCTAGACCTCTCGCCCGATGAGACCCTTCGAGGTGAGGCGGAATATCTTGCGCGCTTCGAAGAACTGTTCACCGAATCGATTCGGATTCACCTCATGAGTGACGTCCCGCTGGGCGTGTTCCTGAGCGGCGGGTTGGATTCCAGCTCGATCGCTGCGGTGATGGCTGGCCTAGGTCAAGATCAGATCAAGACTTTCTCGGTGGGCTACGCCGAGGACCAGTTCAGCGAACTGCCCTATGCACGGCTCGTCGCCAAGAACATCGGCGCAGAATACAACGAAGTCATCCTCGGCCCCGAGGAATTCTTTGCCAGCCTGCCGGAACTGATCTGGCACGAAGACGAGCCAATCGTCTGGCCTTCCAGCGTTGCATTGCATTTCGTGTCCCGGCTGGCGCGCGAAAAGGTCAAAGTGGTCCTTAGCGGCGAAGGCGGAGACGAGATTTTCGCCGGCTACCTAAAATATCGCGTCACCCTTTGGAACCAGCGTTACGGGCCAGTCTATCGCAAATTGACCCCCAATCTACTTCAAAGACTCGCTCGCGAGACCCTGGAATCAAATCTGCTCCCCGACTCGGTGCGACGCAAGCTACGGCATACCTTCCTGTACCATCCCGAGGCGTTTGAGAAAATCTACTTCGACAACTTCTATTCCGCCATCCCCCAGGACCGGCAGTCGCGGCTATTCGCTCCCGAGCTGGCCGACGAGCTGAGAGGAATCAACGCCTATGCAAACGCTCTGCAGTTCTTCCCTCCAAATGGCGGAAACGGGACACTACTGAACCGGCTGCTCTACCTGGACATCAAGACCTATCTGGTTGAGTTGCTGATGAAACAGGACCAGATGAGCATGGCTGCCTCGATCGAAAGCCGCGTGCCGTTCTTGGATCACAAATTAGTAGAATTCGCCGCGCGGATTCCTGCGCGGCACAAGTTGCATTTCCTCTCCGGCAAGTACCTGCTGCGGCGTGCCATGAAAGGGAAGCTCCCGCCAGAGGTGCTTCACCGCAGCAAGCAGGGCTTCCCCACGCCCATCCGGCCTTGGCTGCGGAACCAACTCTTCGACCGCGTCTCAGCGATCCTGACCGATGGACGCTTAGCGGAACGTCGGCTGCTAAACCCCCCCTATGTGCGGGACTTGCTTGCGGCACATCGGCGCGGACACTCAGACGCCACTGAGGCCTGCTGGAGGCTTCTGAATTTCGAGCTCTGGAACCGCATTTTCATCGACGGCGATTATGCTGAATCTCGACGTTCAGCTCCCGCAGTGCCGGCCCTTACTTCGGGGTAACAACTCAGTGGAACCGTGTGCGCTTGAGCCATCAAATGTGCCGGGAATGAAAATGATTTCACACAGAGTGGTACCCACTTACCCACCGATTCGGGCGATGAGTGGGGAATTAGGGTGAAGTTCAGCAATCTCGACCATAACCTACTGATTATAAAGTACTTGTCTGGAAGCGAGGCCCAGGAACGAGAGGACACTGCTACGAAGTGTTAGTGTCGGCTCGGAAGCCCTTCCCTGTGTAATCTGTTCAATATAAACAGTTTAAAAACGAAACCAGGGCTTTTAGATTGTTTTCTACTACCCAAGGGTTGGAATCACACTTGCTACCTTTCTGGGGGGTTACTCTTGAAGATTCTACTGACATTCCCGCGACCTCTTGTGCCAGCGGACACGGGCGGAAAAATCCGCACTTTGAATATTTTCACTCGCCTGACAAAGCGGGCGGAGATCCATGCGATTTCCTTCGCCGACCGGGACCGGGACGCTGCCGGAATCGACGAAATGCGCCGACTCTTCAGAAGCTATACACCGGTCTTTTGGCAAGAGAGGGTCAAATATTCTCCTGTTTTCTATGCGGAACTCCTCACGAGTCGATTTAGCCGGCTTCCCTACTTCGTCGCCAAATGCTGCCGCCCGCATTTTCAAGCTACCGTGGAGGCGCTCGCCGAACGTGAATCTTTCGATCTGCTCCTGTGTGATTTCCTGCAAACTGGTGCAGCAATGCTCGGATCACCAATCCGGCCGCGCGTCGTTTTTGAACACAACGTTGAGTATCTCCTGAGGAAGCGCCAGTGGGAAGCGGAGGCAAACCCATTGCGCAAACAGGTGTTCGCGGCCGAGTGGAAAAAAACACGTTCGATCGAAGCCAGGGTATGCCGGTCTTTCGATCACGTCGTTACGGTGTCGGATGATGACCGCCTAACCTTAAAACGTGAGTTCGGGATCGAGAATGTGTCCACAGTCCCCACCGGCGTAGACACGGAGTTTTTCCGGCCACAGGAGGTCAAGCCCCGCCCAGGCCACCTGGTTTTTGTCGGTTCTATGGACTGGTACCCAAACGAGGACGCAGTCATGTGGTTTCTGAGAGAGGTTTATCCCAGGATCCGTCGGGCCAACCCGGAGGCGACCGTTAGCATTGTCGGGCGCAATCCGTCGGCGCGTCTCCTCACCTGCGCTGCTGGCTGCCCTTCCCTGCAGGTTACTGGCAATGTGAGAGATGTTCGCCCGTATCTCGCCGAAGCGGAACTTGTCGTGGTACCTTTGCGGATTGGCGGCGGGACGCGAATCAAGATCCCCGAGGCAATGGCGATGGCCAAACCGGTTGTCTCCACTAGACTTGGAGCGGAGGGCCTCATACTGGATCCAGGTCGCGAAGTTCTTCTTGAAGATGATCCGGAAGCTTTTGCGCGAGCTGTTTTGGAGCTGCTCAGCGATGCCCCACGACGCGAGGCCATAGGTCGAGCCGCACGTGAAAAGGTAGTGAGGGAGTGCTGTTGGAACGCGGCCGTGGAAAAGATGGAAGAAATTCTTGAGCAGGTAGTGCGCCAGGCTACCCAGACGGTGATATTGGGACCGCCACTCCGCGAAGTCCCAAGCAATCCCAATCGACAAAAACCAGCAAACTCGTGAGCGAAGCGAATCTATTTGCGGATGATGTTGGCGCCCAAGTCCAGCGCTTGCCAAGGATGCAGGATCAGTCGCTGCATCCCGCGAAGCTGGCTTACTTTTTCCTTCTCCTCTTTACCGCGATCCTGTATGGGCGCCCAGAAGATCCGATCCCTGTCCTACAGCCCCTTCATATCCAACTCATCATTGGCATGCTCGCAGGAGTTACTTATCTTCTCGCGAGATTGTCGGGCAAGGTCCGGTTCATCTGGACAAGAGAGCTTACAATCGTGTTGGCGCTTACCGCCTGGTACGCCGCGAGCGTTGTATTCTCGTACTGGAAAACAAACAGCCTCCATGTCCTCCTCCAAGTCTGGCTGAAGACGCTCTTCATCTTCTTCTTGTTCACGCAGACGGTCATCACTCTCGGTCGAGTTCGCAAAGTCCTTTGGGTGATTATTCTGTGCGAGTTGGTTGTGGCTGGCCTTTCCATCTTGCGTTATGGCGAAACGGTCATCCCAGAGGACTGGGGTCGCTTCGGGGGAATTCAGGAGGGAGGGATGCTCGCGGGAAACTTTTTGGGGATCACCATAGGCATGACCGTGCCTTATATGGCTGCCCTACTGGTGGTGAGGCGCTCCCTATTTCGGTTGCTCTTACTGGTGGCAACGTTTGCGCTAGTGACCTGGGCGGTCGTATTGACAGCCTCGCGGAGTGGCCTCCTGAGCGTTGGCTTTTCGCTCGTCCTCACCTGGCTTCTAGTTTTGCGCGGCAGCTTTCGAAGCCGGGCTATTGGATTTTCCTTTGGCTTGGTGATAATGGCAGCCATTCTTTTCGCCCCTCAGGTGGCCTGGGAGCGACTGGCGACCGTTTGGGGCTCCCCGAACAATGCCAGAAACGTCGTCGTGAGGGCTTCTGCGGAAGAATCACGGGCCTCGCGCAGCCAGCTCCTGCAGGATTCGATCGAATACACCTTGGAACGCCCAATCTTCGGCTGGGGGCTCGGAAATTTCCAGACTGTTCATGGCGTGCGAGTCGGCAAAGCAAGCGCATGGCTGGGAACACATAATACATTTACTCAGATCTCTTCTGAGGCCGGGATCCCGGCCCTATTGCTGTTTCTTGGATTACTGCTGGTTATTTTAGGCAGCATGAGGCGAGTTAGCAAGTCTTGTTCCCGTGACCCACAAAACGCCGAACTAGGTTTCCTCGCACGGGCCACCGCCGTTAGCATCTCGTCGCTCATGTTTGCCGGCTTATTCGCTCACCTTTCGTATGAGTACTACTTATATTACGTTGTTGGAATTGCGGTCAGCCTGAGGGTGATCGCCCAAAACCTCGAAACACCGCGACCCGTACCCTTGGAAGAAGTTCCAGCTAATTTGAATACCCTGAGTTCTGGTTGGGCTTCATGAAAATCTCGATCACGGAAACCGTTTTCTGGGTCTGTTTTTGCGCCGTAGCGTACACGTATCTCGCGTACCCCGTGCTTCTTTTTGTTCTAGCATCGGCGGCGCAGGTCATGCGGGATGTTTCCTACCTAATTGGTCGGAGAGATCGTCGCCAGTCCTGCCAAGAGGAATTTCTGCCGCGCGCCGCCGTATTGGTTTCCGCTCACAATGAAGAAAGTGTGATCGAAGCCAAAATACAAAATACGCGGGAATTAGATTACCCATCCGATCACCTGGAATTTCTGCTTGGGCTTGACGCACCGTCCGATCTGACTCCAGAGCGTGCAAGCCGCACCCATTCTCCCAGTGTTCAGATATTCAACTTCGCCCTGCGCCGGGGGAAGCTCCTGGTACTTCAGGATTTGGCCCAGCGGACCTCGGCCGACATTCTGGTGTTATCGGACGCCAACACGATGCTCAAACGCGACTGCCTTCGCAAACTTATCCGCCATTTCGTGGATCCAAGCGTGGGTGCCGTCAGCGGAGAAGAAGTGCGTGTAGCTGCTAACGGAACCAAGGCTCCGATGGCTTCGCTTTACTGGCGCTACGAAGCAGCCCTTAAGATACTCGAAAGCCGCTTGAACTGCGCGCTTGGCGCAAACGGCGCGGTCTACGCCATACGTCGACACCTTTTCCGTCTGAAGAAAAACTGGATTGTCGAAGATTTTCAAATTCCCATGGACGTGCGATTTGGAGGTCATCGCGTCATCTATGATCCTGAAGCCCGTGCGATTGAAGATGTCGCCCCGACGCTCGCGGCTGAATTTCAGCGTAAAGTCCGCATTGGCGCTGGCGATTACCAGACGCTGCTGGGCAATCCAAGATTTCTGAATCCCTTGAAAGGATTGCCAGCGTTTGCCTATTGGTCGCATAAGGTGCTCCGTTGGCTGGCACCTCTTTTCCTTATCGGGGCGCTCGCCAGCAATCTGCTGTTGGTTTTGCGCCCGTTCTACGCGGGCGTGTTTATGGCCCAGTGCGCCTTCTATCTGCTCGCAACTTTGGGATACGGGTTGCAGCGTCACGGAAAACTCACCCGGCTGACCTCTGTGCCTTCATATTTCTCTCTGATGAATCTGGCCTTGCTTTTGGGCATGTTCCGATTTCTAAGCGGGCGCCAAGAGGTCGTCTGGAGCGCCACGCCTCGCCGGGCTCCATCAGGGCCGGTGGTGGAATCCGTCGGGCGGGAAGGCCATGATTGAGTCGGTAGCTACTGCGAACAACGCCGAGGCCGAAGCACCGGTTCGAACCGTACGGTCCGAGCGGTCGGCTGCGGCCCTCTGGGAGCGCTACGGTAAGGGTGCACTCGTATTCATCCTTCTGCTGCTGGGCTACGAATTGACATTTAGTCATTACTTCGGTAATGGCCTCAGTACTGCCTATGAGCTCCAAGGGGGCCGCGTTCTTTTGGTGGAGTTTCGCCACTTGATGAATCACCTGTGGCCGTTTTGGCTTTTCCAGTTTCTGCGGGGATTTCATCTCCATGTTACGTCGCTGGGTTACCTTCATCTCTTTGATCTAGTCACGGCGGCTGCTTCAGTGATGCTGCTTTATCGCGTTCTACTGGAAATCACGAACGCGAGATTCATATCGCTTGCAGGCGCGTTTGCCTATGCCACATCTAATTGCGTTTGGACCTACACGGGAACAGGGCGCCTCTACACGACATCCATGCTGTTGATTTTCGCTGCCTACTACCTCGCTCTGCAGATGGGGAAGGCTTCAACTGAGGGTCGTCGATGGCTGATCGCCATTGCGGCTGCAGTGATGACGTGCTTTGCCTGCTTCTTTTGGCTGGTCCATATTTTCAACGCCATCGGCGTGGCCCTGCTCATCCTCCTGCTTCCCCACGACCAATTCCAGCGAAGACGTATTGGTTACCTGGGCCTGTACAGCATCATCGCTGCACTTCTTATTCTAGGCGTCATGGTTTCTTGCCTACATTACGTCCAGGTTCCCCTTACACTGCCCAGCCTGGAGGCATGGATCGCAGGGACTTCGACGCCACCGATGAAATACGGTCTTCGCGGACTGATGCAAGCGTCCTACGGGCAAGCAAACGGTTTCGTGGCTACGCCGGAGTTGCTCTACATGGTGCACGGGCTGATGCTGAAAGATGCGGTGCTCGTCGGACTCCGCTCGCTGCCTTGGCAACTCGGCAAATTCGTCTTCATCTGGCTCTTGCTGTTGCTGGTCTATGTATATCCCTGGATAATGCTCAGCCGGGTCCCACCCGGGCAAAGGATTTTGATCTTCGCTCTCTACACGCCGCTCGCGATCAACATGTTTTTCGCGCTGGGTTGGCTGGGCGAGGCAACAGCGCGATTCCTACCTACGATGCTTTCGCAGATCGCCTTGGGCGTGTTGGCAATGCGACACTTGATGGCGCGATCTTTGCGCCCGCGCCTGCTGGGCGCATTGGCAGTCGTCAGCCTCATCTTCATGGCCGGAGTCAACATGTTCGAGTGGGTATTGCCTTTGCAGCGCGAATACACGGCCTTGGCCGAGCAGGCCAAGGCCATCCGCTCGTATGTCCGTAGGGGAGATCTGTTGGTCACTTTCGGAAGAGATCTGAGCGGCGACGACACCTACGATAGGATGGTCCTGTTTTATGCAGATGCGGACACATTCACCGTGACGAACGACGCCTACGCTTACAATTGGGACCTGCCGGACTGGCAAGCCAACTTTGCGTCAGTGCTGTACCGGGTTCAGAAAAGCGGTGGGGCCCTGTTTGTTGTTGATCGCCTGGCTCTCGGCTTCAATCCACCGCACGCGGCGTGGAGTGAGCGTCAGCATCCCTATCCCACTGTTCGGGAGTTCTCCCGATTCTTGCAGACGGAATACCGCGTCACGCCAGCTTTTTATCTCGGAAGTTCGCAGTATTTTCGAGTCGAACAGCCAAAAGCAAACTGCGCGGCAAGTCTATCTACGTTCCGGCAAAGAGTGCACCCATGATCTTCTCACTTCCATGCAACCGGTGGAGCGAGAGCCTTCTCTTCATACCAAGATTTTCCAAGAACAACAGATCTCTCATGGAAGACAATGGAGGACCGCGATCTGAGAAAATCAAGAGCGTTGTCCTCCCGCGAGAGTGTCCGTTGTGACTAAAGCGAGCAAGGCACAGGACTCGGTGCTCGTCTGGCTGGGACTCATCTATGCCACCTGTATCATCGTAATTCACCTTTACGTTCTCGCGGGCCCCTCCTTCCAAGCGCAGCTTCGGATGCGACCCCAGAACGGATTGCACGCTCTTGCTGAGGTGGCGGCGTTGCTCCACGGGGAGACTACACTTACGCTCGTCCTCATCGCATCCTACGGTGGACTATTTGTCGCCTACCTCTGGGGATTCTTGCGACTCCGACATCACTCTGTCTCGCGACGCGCCCTTTTTTTGTGGGCAGCCCTATTTGCGGGTTTGTTCGTGCCCCTACTCCCCCATTTCAGCGACGATATTATCGCTTATGCCCGGCAAGGCCGCGTTCTCGCTGTTTATCACTCGAATCCGTATCTTCATACTATTGCTGAGTTTGAAGATCCTGGATCAATCTATCCACGTGCTGGCAGTTACTGGGTAACTCCCTACGGACCGCTGGCAACCCTTCTCTCTGCTATGGTTGCGAAGCTGGGCGGCGGCAGTCTGGCCCTCACGGTAGGGCTATGGAAGCTGTTAATGGCAGGCTGTTACCTGCTCTGCGGCTGGATGGTAGGGAAAGTCCTTGACCGCATTGACCCGAGCACCAGCGAGCGTGGTCTTTTCTTCTTCCTCTGGAATCCACTGATACTTTTGGAGCTGGTCGGTCAGGGTCACAACGATGGGATCATGATCGCCCTAATGATGGTAGGGCTTTACCTCGTTGTCAGTCAGAAACAGACTTCTGGCTTCCTATTTCTCCTTCTCTCCGCGTTGGTGAAACTTGTCACGGCGGTGATTCTGCCGCTCGAGGCCTGGTTGATGCTGCGCAGGCGCGCCTACCGGACTCTTGCACAATCCTCGTTCTTTTTCGTTCTGATCATTTTCACTTGCTGGCTGCTCTTTTTTCGCGACCTGCGGTCATTCAAGGAGCTTTCAGCAGTCAGTCAACAAGCGTGGTGCTCCCTCACCTGGCTGGGGGGCGAGGCACTGCACACTTGGGGCGGCTGGAGCACGGATGCAGCGCGGCAGGCAGTCCAGACACTGCTATTGTCGTTATTCGCGCTGTTTTTCATCTGGCGGATGGGAAAGGTGTCCTCCGAACGCAGCCTTATATTGGAATCCGGCTGGGTCTTTATCTTCCTCCTAGCGGTTGTGGCCAATCAAATCAACTGTTGTTATCTTACCTGGGTCGTGCCGCTCGTGGCCGTTATGTCCACCCCTCTCAGTCGATCCATAGCTATCTTCTTCACTGCTTGGCCGCTGGCCTGCTACTTCCGACCGATAGCTTTTTACACCACCTTTGGGGCGAATCTGGCGCGAACATTGCTGTTCTATGGGATTCTTCTCGCCCTCTTGGGGTGGCACCTGTTGCGCCGGGATCAATCAAAGATCCGGGAAAGAGGTCTGGGATGACTGTAAATCTCTCGCGCTGTCATTGATCTCCGGCACTAGGATTTTTTTGGACACCAAATTGTCATGAAAATCAGTGAGGAATCACGAGGAGGTGTCTGTGAGCAAAGAGAGAGAACCCGTTTCGGGAGCCCGCTATCATGGACAATTTGCTGATTTCCACCCAACCTTCAGCCTGGCAGATGTTTTTAGACTTTGCGCAATTATTTTCCTTCCGCAGTCTTCACACGGTTCCCGAAATTCTTTGGTTCTAGTCCTGCCATCCAAGCTATCGCTGGGGTTTTCCTTGAATGGCCCCTCATAACCCTTTTGTATTCTTTACGTTCAAAGAGGTCTTGAGGCTGGGTTCCATCTTGCAAAGTTTTTGCGCCCCGGACTAGTTTGGCTGCTCGGATGCATAATTCCTCTCAGCCTAGCCAGAAGAGAGGAATTGACTCGCGTCCTGCCATCAAGGCTGTAAAGGCAAATTGTGAGCCACAACATCCATCAGCCCCGAGCTAATGCTCTACCTCCGGACGAAGTGTTTTTCGGGCAGTCGTTGGCGATGCAGACGGTTCGTGTGAAAAGCCAGAGGGTCGCCAGCACGGACGTTCCACTGTTAATTGAGGGAGAGAACGGCACAGGCAAGGAAGTACTGGCCCGCTTGGTCCACGCCCAATCGGTTTGGAGCAACGGTCCATTTATCAAGGTCAACTGTGCCGCCATTCCTGGTACGCTGATTGAGAGTGAGCTATTCGGTTACGAGAAGGGCGCCTTCACGGGTGCAAATGTCTCCAAGCCTGGGCGAGTGGAGATGGCTCAGGGGGGCACACTCTTCCTTGACGAAATTGGCGAACTCGATCGAAGCGTGCAGGCCAAACTGCTGCAATTTCTCCAAGATTCCCAATTCTGTCGGATCGGCAACAATAAAGAAAGGCACGTGCAGACGCGAATCATCTGCTCTACGAGCAGGCAACTGGAAAGAGAAATTGAAGGAGGAAGATTTCGCTCCGACCTCTTTTACCGGATCAATGTCATCCGCGTAAAATTGCCCCCTCTTCGGGACCGCCGTCAAGACATTCCGACTCTCGTGAATTATTTCCTTTCAATGTACAGTGAGCGGTTTCAGCAGATTGCGCCCACACTCACTGACGAGATTCTGCAGATACTCCGGCAGCGCGACTGGCCTGGAAACATCCGGGAGCTCGAGAACTGCGTGGTGCGCTGTGTGATCTTCGGTGCGGAGGAGAATCTTGAATCCTACCTTCGAGAAGAGCGGGCCCGCGACGTGGTGCCTGAGGCAGAGAAAGGTGGCCCCACTCCGCTCAGGCGAGTCGCCGCTCAGGCGCGGCGCGAGTTAGAGCGGGAGGTAATTCTAAAGACCTTGAAGACCTACAACTGGAATCGTCGTAAGACGGCGGAGGCCCTGAGAATCAGCTACCGCACGCTCCTTTATAAGGTGCGGGAGGCTGGGCTGCAATCTATGCGTCAGCGAAAAGAGTTCTACCTGAAGAACGATCCTGCGACAGCCGCTGGCGCCTCGTCCGATTGACTCGCCGGATTCTGCCATTCCCGTGCAGATCTCGACAGATCTGAAGCCGGACCTTGGTCTGTCCGCCTCGACTCGGAGTTAGTTTGGACGGAGGGCTGAGAACTGGCGCGAAATCTCTCTCACATCGTGAAGTGCGTGAATAATTGTGCGGCGGATGACCACCTTGTGCTACGGACAGGGAAGCTTATTGCCTGTCTTTGCAGAATCAGGCATCCCAGGCCGTGCAATCTGCACTGATCCAGACGGCTTGTCGAAAGCTGTAGAGTGGTTGGAAGACGATTATTGAGGTTGGGAGCGCCGGGGATTTATACTGCTCGGCGTCCACCACGTCTCGGGAGACTGTCGGAATTGGTGGCTATGGCCGTACTACCTGTGCAATCTGCACCAAGTGATCGGCTTTGAGGACACGATAGATTTCCTCTGCTGCGATGCGGTTACCCGGTACCGAGGGATGGACAGGATCGAATGTAATGGACTTGTTTCGGAGAAACAGTCCCTCGGAAGCAGCACCGCGGAATGCGGGCAGCAAATCAATCACGGTATCGCCGTTTGCAGTTACGAACTCTTTAATCCGTTTCTGGGGTTCGCCGGACAGGGCTTCGGGGCCGAGGCGTACATGAAACCTGTCTCTGTATAACTGAAGAACGGACTGCGATAGCTGGATTTCCATCGGAAATACTACAATAACTAGCGGGTAATGGCGCTCGTGGCAGAGCGCGGATATCTTGGAAAGCATCTGATACGTAGAGTCCCATGCCTTCTGCTGATCGGGCGAGGGAGGTTCGAGCGAGAAGAAGTCGTAACCATGGATCTTGTTGATATCCAGTATCCCGAAACCATATAGAGTAGATTTCAACTCCATGTACGAAGCCATGTACAGCTCTGAATGTTCCAGCAAGAAATCGCTGGTCCTCCGCACTGGCCCCTCTGTTTGCTCTGGCTGATCCTTCTTCGCTGCCGTTGTTGCACGCGGCTCCAAATAGACTTGAATGTCGTTCAAACACAGACCTATCAAGATTATGTCCGGCTGAAGAGACTGGGCAGTGGTCTCAATGAAGTGATAATAAAAGTCCAGGCCGGTGCCTGGCACCGCGCCGTTTAGAGTCTCGTATCGCATCCTAGGGCTGACACTTTCATTCACTCGCCTTTGCAAAACTTGGAGAAATGTGTCATCGAAGGGGATCCCAAAACCGAAAGTTATCGAGTCACCTACCCCTACGATCCGGAATGTGTTCGGAGGTTTGGGAACTTGTACCTTCGGACCGCGAAGGCCGTAGCTGTTTATACTCACGGGGACCCCAGCGTAAAAGTTATTGTGAGTGTTGGGAATGTTCTCCATTAAGTGCGGGGGGGTGGGTGAGACGCGGAAAAGCGTACGGTTGTCCCAGAACTCTGGATGTTGAGGCATGAAGATGCGCACGGTCAATTCGAGCAAGGCCAGAGTGGCGACGACGCTGACAAAAGAAACTAAGATCTTGGACCTCACGATAAGGTCCTTTTTTCGATGAGGAAATTTTCGAGGACGAGAGCGTCCATCTCGCTCTTGGAGAAAGTGTTAAAGGCGTTCGCCGGGGTATTGACGATCGGCTCCCCCTTCAAGTTGAAGGAAGTATTCAAGATCAGAGGCACACCCGTAGCCTGGCCGAACTGCTCGATGAGCTTATAGTAGCGCGGACTTTGTTCTCGAAAGACGGTCTGCAAACGCCCGGTGCCGTCCACATGCGTGATCGCCGGTACCACGGTTCGCTTGCACTCCTTTACAGGAACAACGTACTGCATGTAGCGCGCCGGGTAGTGCCCCATCGCACCCGACAGATCAAAATACTCCTCCGCGCGCTCTGCGAGCACGGAGGGAGCAAATGGCCGGTAGGGTTCTCGAAACTTGATCTTGGCGTTGACGATTTCCTTCATTTCCGGGTTGCGCGCATCCGCAAGGATGCTGCGATTGCCCAGCGCTCGCGGGCCCCATTCAAAACGGCCCTGAAACCAGCCAATGACTTTTCCTTGCATCAGACGTTGGACCACAAGGTCCATCAGCTTATCCTCATTTTCCATCGGGAGATGCGGGATGTTGTTCTGCTGCAAGAAGGAGCTGATCTCGCCGGAGGAATAGGAGCGGCCCCAATAGGCATGCTTCATCGTGAAGCCGCGCGGCTTGCCCAGTAGCGTATTGTAGGCCCACAGAGCAGCGCCCAGGGCACCGCCACCATCACCCGCAGCCGGCTGCACATACAGCTCTTCAAAGGGTGTCTCTCGGAGGATGCGGCCATTCGCCACACTATTCAATCCGACGCCGCCGGCAATGCACAAGCGCTTGAGTTTGGTCTGCTTGTGGAGATTGCGCGCCATGCCTAGTAGCAGCTCTTCGGTCACTTGCTGAATACTGGCGGCGAGATCGGCGTAGTACTGATTGCGGGCGCAAATTTTCTCGTAGTCGGCCGGCGGATCACCAAAATACTTCGGATAGCCGGAAGTCTTTGTGTAGAAATGCATCTTTGGCGAACGCGGCTCGCCGAACAGGTCCGTGAAGCGGCCACTAAACGTGCGGTCAGTGGAGTGATGGAAGCAAAAGTAATCCATGTCCAGCGAGAAGGAACCGTCTCCGTTCTGCCGGACGACCTTCCAAACCTTGTCGACATAACGGGGTTCACCATAGGGCGCCATGCCCATTACCTTGTATTCGCCTTCGTTCACCTCGAAGCCGAGGAAAGCTGTGAAAGCGCTATACAATAAGCCCAGCGAGTGGGGAAACTCCATCTGCTTGAGGAGACGAATCTCGTTGCCCCGACCAACCCCCCACGTTCCCGTGACCCACTCCCCGACGCCGTCCACGGTAAGGATGGCGGCCTCGTCAAAGGGAGAGCAAAGAAACGCGCTGGCGGCGTGGGATAGATGGTGCTCACAGAAGAGGACCTTTTCCTTGGGGACATTGAGATCCGATTCGATCGTGCTCCCAACCCAGAGTTTGTCGATCATCCAAGTGATCATCGACTCGCGAAACACTTTCCATGACCTAGGGTAGGTTTGCAGGACCGACATGAGAATTCGATCGAATTTGCGGAATGGCTTCTCGAAAAAGACAACATAATCGAGATCGCTCCCATCGATGCCGCCGGATTCGAGGCAAAAGCGAATCGCGTTCCGCGGATATCTAAAGTCATGCTTGACGCGACTGAAGCGCTCTTCTTCAGCTGCCGCGACGAGTTCGCCATCACGCAAAAGCGCCGCTGCGGCGTCATGGTAGTAACAAGAGATTCCGAGTATTTGCATGTCTATTCTGTAGCGGCGCGCACGCGTGTTTGCCGCTCCGAAGAAAGCAAAGAGTCCAACGCGATCGGGTAATTTCTCAAGGCGGTCACCATTTGCGCGATCACTGTTTTCGCGCCCAGGTGACGTCGTTGGGGCCTGGGACGTGTTCGGACCATGCGGTTGGGCGGTGTTTGGTCTGCAGAGGGTCGGCGAAAAGACGAACCAGCAACCCAAACGGCAGCACCAAGACGCCGTAAATAACCGTCAGCAGAACCCGCGCCTGGAAGTCGCCGATGGCATGTGCCACCTGTTTCCAAATTTCCCAGAGGCGTTTCAGCATGGCGCCTGTCTAAAATAGCGTATAGATAAAGGGCGCAATGGCGGAGCTTTGTGCGAGGATTAACAAGACACCGAATGTCAACAGCACCAAGATCATGGGCGCCAACCACCAACGCTTGTTACCCCATAGAAACGAAAGTAGTTGGCCCGCGATACTTAAGCGCCGTGCGGCAATTAGGAGAAATCGCATATCCGTTGCATATCCGTTGACTCGTCGCGTCGAAATATGAACAACCCTGGGGCGTTACCAAGCAATCTGTGGCCCAAAGTTATGTCGGTAATCCGCTAGAAAGTGCAGACATAGCCGCAGATGTACACATAACTTACGGAGCGCAAGACCTTGTTTACCTCGTTTGGGAAAATACTTTCCCAAAGCTCACCCATGCTGGTGTCGGAGCCAGAAATGGTTTCGACAAGCCTAGAGGGATGTTTTTCCAAGCAGTTTGCAAGACCTCGAGCATTTCTGAGCTTAGTTTCTAAAGACTATAGCACAGAGAGATAGCACTGAACATCAGTGAAATACTTCTTGTCGAGCAACCGTGCTGATAGTCTGAAGTCGATTCTCCCAGACTCAGTCTGGGTATTAGACTTGTTTCCGCGGCCGGCCGTTCAGCTTCATTGATTGTGCAAGAAATTGTCCTCAGACTTGAAATAAATTGACCATCCAAGCGCGAATTTCGGATTCTTTTGACGTAATTCCTGCCTTAACCGCTGCCCTGTCAAGCACTTGCGACAAGCAGTGCTTTTGGAGGCTTCCGTGCTTCAACTATGCGCAATTCGAGCACGTGTTTTCACTGTGCGACGCTGCCCTTTTTCGTAACCGGGCGTATTGTTCCGCAGTTGCAAAAAGAGAGAAGAGCATATGTTTCGGGGCGGGTCCACAAGTTTGATGCTGCCTTTCTTCAACGAGATCTGTCCCGCATGATAAACAGGACAAGGCATCTCTGCCGGGAGTCCTTATGAGCAGCCGCCTGCGCGAAATTGCTGTGTTCGCCCTGGTGCTGTCCTGTGGGGTGGAATGCCGAGCACAGAGCTTACAAGGCACGCGCCGTGTTCGTGTGGAATATGGCACAGTGGTTATGTCTTCTTTGTCGGAAGATCCCCGTGCCGCCACGGTCTCGCCCCATGCATCTGAAGACGAAGGCCCGTTTCACCCGTCAGCTCCGGAATTTCGCGTCCCCCTTTCCGTTCAATCCCGCCTGAAACAGCAGAAGCAGTCGCTCACAATGGCCATGACTGCGCTTAACAGCGCCGCTTCGAGTTTCAATACGTTCAACTCGCCTGCGCCCACGGTTAGCTTTCTCGCCCAAACCATGACGACCACCACTTACCCACCGGACACGAACGGCGCCGTCGGGCCAAATCACGTGATGGCGCCAACCAATGAGCGGATCGTCATTCAGAACCGCCAGGGCCAGGTGCTGACCAGTACCTGGCTGACTTCTTTTTGGAACACGACCTGGCCCGACATCAACCCTGCCTGGGACCCCAACATCCGTTACGACCCCTACGAGGACCGTTGGATCCTGGTCTGCATGGCGAACTATCAGGAGATCGGCTCTTCCTTATTAATCGCTGTCAGCGCCACCTCGGACCCGACCGGCGCTTGGTACCTGCGCCGCATTTACGCTGACCCGTCAAATACCACGACGTTCGATCACCCGCGCCTCGGCTTCAACAACAACTGGATTGTTGTCACCGGCAACGAGATCTCGAATTCCACTTCATCTTGGCTGTACTCCGTGGTTTACGCCTTCGACAAAGCAGATTTTTACGCGAATGGAACGAAAGCGCCGGTCAAATGGAGCGACATCACTAACGCCTTCACGCTTTCCCCAGCAACCACTTACGACCCGACGGTCGGCACCATGTACCTGCTTGGCAACTATAACGGTAACGATGCCAGCACCGCCCCCGCCACGGGGTACCTGAATTTGTCCACGATTACCGGCGCCGTCGGCTCCGAGGTGCTAAACGTCAACGTGGCGTACCCGAGTACGACGAACGTGTGGGCCAGTAATGTTCCCTCACCACCGAACCTCGCGCCGCAACTTGGTATTCCCGATAAGATCGGCGTGTTCGATGCGCGCATGAACACGGTCGTCTATCGTAACGGCTCGCTCTGGGCAACGCACACGGTATTCCTGCCGGCGACTTCGCCCACTCATTCCGCCGTCGATTGGTGGCAGGTCGGGACTGACGGAACCGTCCAGCAGTTTGGCCGTATCGAAGATCCCTCTGGGACTTACTTTTACGCCTACCCTAGCCTGTCAGTGAATGTCAATGGCGACATGCTGATCGGCTACTCCCGTATGGCGTCCACGGAATACGCGTCCGCCGCGTATGCTTTTCGAACGTCCGCCGATCCTGTCGGCACCGTGCGGAATGAGTACGTGGTACAACCCGGGCAGGGTACATATGCCTTGTACGACGGTGCACGTGCGAATCGATGGGGCGATTACAGCGGTACACAAGTGGATCCCCTCAATGACACAGATTTCTGGACCGTGCAAGAATACGCGGCCCCCAGCAGCAGTGGCAGTCACTGGAGCACGTGGTGGGGCAACGTCGTCCCGCCGCCGACGTCGGCAGTCGCATTGCAATCCGTCAGGGTCAACCCGTCCGCGGTGACCGGCGGGCAGGCTTCGACCGGCACCCTCACGTTGAGTAACGCGGCTCCCAGCGGCGGGGCGGTGGTGAGCCTCGCAAGCAACAACGCTGCCGCGCAACTGTCCTCGACCGTCACCGTCCCAGCCAACGCTAGCACCGCAACCTTCAACATTACGACCAGCGCCGTCAGCGCAGCTACGGCGGTGACCATCTCGGCCAATTATAATGGCGTGACGCAGGCCACGATCCTCACGCTGGGCGGATCGGCGGGTTCAACCTATCAGCTTTCGGCGAGCACGCAATCGAACCGAAATGGAGCCATCGTCCTGAGCGCAGCCACGCTTTCTGGCACTGCCTATGTGTTCACCAGCTTCGCGGCTAATTTGACGAACTTCAACCCGACAGGAATCACGAAAGTCAGCTATTGGCTGGACAATCCGGCCATGACGGGAACGCCCACGCACACGGAGTCGTTTTCGCCCTACGACTTCGCAGGGTCGCTTTGCAATCAACCGACGTGCGGCGCAAATCCGTGGAATACAACGACTGCTGCAGATGGGACGCATACCATCACGCAATTGGTGAACGAATCGAGCGGTGCCACGGAAACAGAAACGGCCACCTTTTCGATTAACAATTCCTTCCCATTGCGATCCGTCAGCACGAACCCAGCCACAGTGACCGCGGGGCAGGGTTCGACCGGCAGTGTCACGCTGAGCAGTGTGGCTCCCAGTGGCGGGGCCGTGGTGAGCCTCTCCAGCAACAATGCTGCCGCACAAGTGCCCTTGAGTGTCACCATCCCAGCCAATGCCACCAGCGCGCCGTTCAATATTACGACCAGCACGGTCGGCGTAGCGACTCTGGTGACCATCTCGGCCAACTATAACGGCGTGACGCAGACTACCACCCTGACAGTCAACCCCGTTGACATATTGCAATCCGTCAGCGTGAACCCGTCCGCGGTGACCGGCGGGCAGGGTTCGACAGGAACAGTCACGCTGAGCAACGCGGCTCTCAGCGGCGGGGCGGCGGTGAGCCTCTCCAGCAATAACGCTGCCGCACAAGTGCCCTTGAACGTCCCCATCCCAGCCAATGCCACCAGTGCGCCGTTCAATATTACGACTAGTGCGGTCAGCGTCTTGACGTCGGTTGCCATCTCGGCCAACTATAACGGCGTGATGCAAGTCACGACCGTGGCGGTCAGTCCGTCCGGCGCCTTGCAATCTGTCAGCGTGAACCCGTCCGCCGTGACCGGCGGGCAGAGTTCGACCGGCACTGTCACGCTGAGCAGCGTGGCTCCCAGCGGTGGGGCGGCGGTTAGGCTCGCCAGCAACAACGTTGCTGCGCAAGTGCCGTCGAGCGTCACTATCCCAGCCAATGCCACCAGCGCGCCGTTCAATATTACGACTAGTGCGGTCAGCGTGTTAGCGTCGGCTGCCATCTCGGCCAACTATAACGCCCTGAACCAGACTACGACCCTGACGGTCAGTCCCGGCGCCACATTGCAGTCCATCACGGTGACACCTGCCAGCACGGCGGTGACAGCTGGAAACACAGCACCGTTCAGCGCCACCGGGCACTTCTCCGACGGCACAACGCAGAACCTGACCAACACGGCCACGTGGACCTCGTCGGA
>WNFI01661330.1_pt1 | contig 30623 bp, 23 predicted proteins | sample 5400471 | NCBI WGS metagenome assembly WNFI01 (sample SAMN13153348, study PRJNA577476) | soil metagenome | isolation source: 100 cm saprolite on Douglas fir-dominated hillslope | place: USA:California | collected 2013-09-17
TCTCATAGGCTCCTGTATTCGAGGTATCGTGGACTATCCAGAATGCTTTCTTGACGTCCTCCGAACCTATCGCTAAGTCCGCCCCCTGATCCTGGGCATCAGCCGGCCATCTTTTTAATTTCCTTAAATGATCATAAGCAAGGTTGGTTGCTATTTTGAATACCCAGGTTTTGAGGGAAGAATCCTGGTTAAAGGTTGATATTTTGTCAAATGCCCTGATGAAGGTATCATGTGTCAGGTCATCTACATCATTTCGATCGGTAAGTAGACGGTAAAGGTATGATTTCAACTGGTTTTGAAATTCGGCAAACAGTGTTTGAAATGAGTTGATATCACCGGCCAATGCTTTTTTGAGGATCTCTTCTCTTTCCATTTATCCAATTTATTACTGAATTACAAATTAGGGGTTGCACCTTCTTCCGGAAGGCTGCAACCCCTAATATATTATAATATGTTTAATTTTCCGCAATCTACATCGACAATATGGCTGTTGAATGCAACCCCGGTTTCAGAGGCAAGGAAGGCCGCTGTTTCACCCACCTGCTGCAATGTCGGTCCTGTCAATATGTCGAATTTTGTGTACTGTGAGGCCACCTGTTCCGGGGAAACTCCCAGGTGTTTTGCAGTGGAAGTGATCGCCCCTGAGATCTTACTTGTCTCTAGTATGGCGTTAGGGCAAATACAGATCACCTTGATGCCCTGCCCTCCAAACTCAGCAGCCATCACCCTGGTTAGGCCTTCTATAGCTGCAGAGGAGGCTGTGATCGCTGCCATATTGGGAATTTTGCTTCTTGATAAGGCGGGTGTGAGCAGTAGGATAGTCCCCTCGGTTCCAGTTTGTATCATATATTTCGCCGCTGCCTTCGAAGTAAGGAATTGCGAGCCGCAGATCTCCTGAAAGGGGTGCAGGAACAGCTCGAGAGGAACCATCAAAGTTGGTGTGCCGGCACCCGCGTCACTATAGCTCATCCCGATACCATTGAATACCACATCCAATTTCCCGTTGTCCGCGATGACCTTTTGTAAATAGTTGTCTATTTCGGTCTCGTTGAGCGCGTCCACTTTGGCCGCTTCCGCGCGTCCGCCACCCGCTTTGATCTCTTCGGCCAAAGCTTTTACAGCATTCAGGTTGCGGCCGGTGACATACAGCTTCGCCCCATGTTGGGAAAATGACCGGGCAACTGCTCCTGCAATTTCTCCCGATGCGGCGAATACGACGGCTACTTTGTCTTTTAGATTTTTCATTTTGTTTGTGTTTATCTTTTGACGATTTAGCCACGCAAAACGGTCGGATTTTTTAAAAAATAGTGGTCAGTTGGCAAATTTGGCATTTTATAGGCTATGTTTAGGCTCCCACGGGACTAGCCGATCCCGTTAAGGGGGGTATCTATTGATTTTCTCTCGAATTTTCGATACTTTAGTTCTATCCAACCCCGGCTTAATTAATATTACATAAATACAGGGTAAAAAAAGATGAAAGGCCTGAATAAAAAAGCATTCGGTGGACTGCTATTCCTTATTATCGCTCTGGCAACGTCACTGTTCCTTCCCGCGTGGACCCTCGATTACCGGGAAGCTTGGATCTTTCTGGCTGTGTTTTTATTCCCGGTGCTGGCTATCACCCTCTACCTGATAAAAAGAGATCCGAAACTCTTAGAATGGTGCCAGTGTATCTAATTGTAGCAGGAGATTTCCTTGTTGCGCTCGGGCTCCTCATCGTATTTTTCGTGTTCAAAGAAAACTCTTTTGCGTCGGCAACTATCGAAGTCGGGATTGCTCACGGTCATTCCGATTATGGTTGTAATTGTATGGAGACTTCTTGATGAGGAAATATTTCTTGAAAAAAATCTGCCGGGATATTTAAAGCACTTTAGGCGCCGTTTTGGATTAAGCAAGGTTGACATATCTATTACCAGAATTTCCACCATGGTTTTGATCGTTCCTTATTGCTTGTGGGTGCAATACAAAAGCAGTTATCAGTTAAATATTTGAAACAGATTGATTTTAAGTCTAAAATCGTCAGGATTCAAACCTGAAACCTTTTGATTCGTAGTAAAAGGAAATAGACGTAATCATTGCAAGCTATTATTTTTTTTACTGGATGGTAAAAGAATAGATGCCAGAATCGGCACTGTTCCCGGCGCCATCAGTAGTTACTACACGCCAGTAGTAGGTTTTTCCAGATGCCAAAGAAATAGATGTAGTTTTGGCTACTATCGATGGAATTATTTTGGTTGATGCATCTTTGTTGTCTAAAAAAATGGCATAAGAGACGATATCATTATCAATGTCCGTTGCATCCCACTGAAGCACAACATTCACTTGGCCTGCTCCCCCTGAACCTATAACGGCATTTGCCGAGGGAGCAATAATGATAGCAGGAAAAGGGGCATAACTACTGGTGGGGTTGCCGGCTACATAAAATTTCCATACGGCGCTTTGCGCTGTAGTGGTTGTTTTGCTTGATTTGGACACCACATACCAGGAATAAGGTTGGGTTTTGCTAAGGACAATGTCTTTGGTTGTAGCGGATACGGGATACGTAGTTTGTTGAGCGCTGATCAGGTTTTTCACGACAAGATCATAGGTTTCAGCATTAGTAGCAGCCTGCCAGGAAAAAGTGATGGTAGCGTTGTTCGCATCTACAGGTGCACCGCTTAAACAGGCCGTATTGTTCAGTGGTGAAGTTAATGTGGACGCTACCGGCGACGGCACAGTGGTTGGCGGATTCCCATTACTGCCACCACCGCCTTTGCTACAGGCTGTGATAAAAATAAAACAAGCAATGGTTATATAGACCGGTTTTTTCATTTGTTTTGTTTTGAAATAATCTTACGTATTAAAATCGCATGAAAGCAGCCCGGGTTCATTAATTTTAGCCTAGTATGCTTTTATGAGTTTTATGGATGCATTCAATGTCGCGCCTTGTACATGCACCAAATAAAGGCCATTTGTATAATGGGACACGTTCAATTGCACAGATCTATCTGTTCCAACGGTATATGTGCGCGGCCATTCCACTTTTTTCCCATCTAAGCTCAGCACTTCAATCTGAACCTGCGTATCAGTGCCGGGTAAATACAAGTTAGCCATCGTAGCTGCCGGGTTAGGGATCAATTTTATACCGGTTGAATCAGTCGGTATAAAGAATGTCCTGGTAATCGTGCCTTGGCAGGCCAACGGTGTTTGCACAGAAATGGTATTGGGGCCTGCTTGCAAGGGTAATGTAATATTGGACGCACTCGTTTGAAAGCTAGTGCCATTGAAATTAATAGTATATACATTGCTCCCATCCAGGGTAACTGTCAACAATCCGCCCCTGGGTGCTATCACTGAAAATACCGACAAATCTTTTGGCTGCGTTATATTCACCGTAAAATATTGCTGATAGCCCGGCAGATTATCGATGGTAAAACATACCTGATAAACGCCCGCCGGTAAGTTGTCCCGTTCGTAACTTTTGCCGGTAAAATGAGAACTGTCTGCAAAACCAGCTGCTGTTATTTTAATGTTATAGCCCAGGTCTTGAGCAAGGGTTACAATAATTTTGCCATCATTTTTATTTTGGCAGGTATTATTTACCACTTGTATTTTGTAGTTGGTATCAGCAATAACTGGCAATGTGCTCACAATGGATTTATTCCGTAATACAGAAACGGCGAAAACGAAAGCATTGTTATTGGTAAAAATATCAGGTTTGCCATCCAGATCAAGATCGCCAGTTCCAGCCGAAATCGGAAAAGGTGTTGTGGCGTATTGCAGTTTGGTAGTAAAAGCTATATTGCCCGCAGTGCTGACGTTTTTATATACCCAAACAGCATCCTTCCCAGAGCTTTCAAGCGTAAGGTCGGCTTTCCCATCCCCGTCTAAATCCTCTATCGAAACATTTCTTGTATAATTATCCCCTGAGCTGAAATCAAGATGCGCATCAAAAGAAAGATTTCCGATTGTACTGCTATTTCTCAATATGGTAAATGCATTATTGTAGGATAGGCCTACGGCAAGGTCTGGCTTCCCATCCCCATCTAAATCACCGATTGATACACTGGTGGGAAGTGATCCGCTACCGGCGGTAGGGCCCAATATGAATGCAGGTGATGGCGCAAATGACAGGCTGCCATTGATTCCGGTATTACGCAACACTACCAGGCCTGAATAATACTGCACCACTGAAATGTCGGGTTTTCCATCGCCGTCCAAATCGCCAATTGCCACACCGCCCGACAGACTATTGCTCCCAAATGATATGTTGACCGGCGCTGCAAAAGCAATCGTATCCGGAGTACTGATATTGCCAAAAACATCAACTGAGTTGTTGCCTACGTTCACAATCACCATATCTGGCTTGCCATCGCCGTTCAAATCACCCATCACCACATTTCCGAGATTGGGGCCTTCTTTTACATATACTGCTTTGGCAAAAGATATCTGACCAATACCACTACTTGTATTTTTGAAAACTGAAATGTCGCTACCGGCTACAACTAAATCCAGTTTTCCATCACCATCTACATCGCTCGCAGTTACATGTACAGGGAAATATTGGGTTGTAAGGTTGATCAGCGTGTCAAATGAAATTATTCCCGGCGAGCATAAATTTCTTAAAACGCTGATGTTGGTACCGAGACCCATACTGTTTGCCAGATCAGGCTTTCCATCCCCATCAAAATCTGCAATCGCAATATTGCCTTTTTGGTAGCCATCTGAGGGGAAGTCCTCTTTTGAATTAAATGAACTGTCGGTCAGAGTCCTGATAGCGCCAATGGATGTTACATTAAATGGTTGTAAAGAATAGGCCGTCAAATTTTTAACGGTTACCGAAATAGGTTGAAAATTGGCGCCATAAGGCACCTGAACAGTAAGTTGTGTGGCTGTTGCTGTGGCAACAATCCCCCTTACACTGCCAAAATATACGATGTTTTGAGAAGCAACCGGGCTGAAATTGGTACCTGTAATGGTAACCGTAGTTCCTATTGATCCACTTGTTGGAGAAAAGGAACTAATAGTTGGTGGCGGAAGAATGGCAAAACCCCCAATGCTACCGCTGCCGAACAAAGTAGTTACCAACACATTTCCAGATACGCTAAAACCTACCACGGCATCAATTTCATTGTCAGAAACAACGGTAAACGAATTGGCATCCGTGCCGCCAAACTTTACAGAAATGGTCCCATAAAAATGGGTTCCGGATATTTTTACCAGCGTACCAGGCGTACCAGTAAAAGAAGATAAGGTACTGATAACGGGCGGCGGAGGCGGAATAAAATTGAAGCCGATAGCCTGTCCGGTACCAGATGGTCGAGTAACTTTTACCGTGCCGGATGCGCCCAGCCAAACAGTGGCTTTGATTACAGTGTCTGAAACTACCGTAAAGGATGTAACGGTAGTATCTCCAAACTTAACAGTAGTTGCACCGGTAAAATTGCGCCCATTGATTGTTACAATATCCCCTAAGGTAGCTGAAGTAGGGTTGAAAGAGTCAATGATTGGCGGAGGAATATAGGTAAACGTACCAACCGTGGCACTACCGCCAGATGTAGTTACTTTAATATTTCCGGAGGCGCCTGCACCTACTATAACATTAAGCAAAGTGGATGAATACACATACACCGTACTAACTGGTACGCCGCCAATAGTAACGGTTGGAACTGTTCCATTTACATAAAAATTGGTACCAGTTATGGTTATAACGTCCCCAGTACTGCCTGACGAGGGAGAAAAGGAAGTAATAGTCGGAGGGGGTACAGGCAATGCCGGCGGATTAAAATAGGCGTACGAAGTAGCAGTATCGTTATTTGTACCATTGGAAACAACCAATGTTACTGTATCCTTCAGCCTGTTTGGATTGTGAACATACGAGCTATTGTAAGCCGTACTTATCTGTACACCATTCAAAAACCATTTATAGCTATAACCGGTTGCAGAATAATTGGTCAGGTTTACATTGCCTGTTGCGCCAAGGCCAGTAGTATCTATATAAAGATAGGATTTGGGCAATGGGGTACCGCCGGCATTGGTACTTAGTTCCAACATCTTAAGCCTTGCCCAACCCGCCCATACCAGGTTGCTACCCATTAACTGAATGTCATTGGTAGAAAGACCAGAATAGGTAAGGTTATTGTCCCGCTGCAAAGGCTCCCATACCGTTCCGCCATTACTTGTTTTATAAACCGTGTTTTGGCCATTTACCGCAAAACCAGTATTGTTGTCAATAAATTTCATTTTGGCAGCAGGGAAAGGGTTGGCTTGTACATTGTTCAATAGGATCCAACTGCTGCCGCCATCGGTTGTTTTATAAAAATAACCAGTGCCATTATCTACCATAAGTATCCAGCCGGCACTTGCATTTAAAAAATAAACAGCAGTAAGTTTAGCATTGTTGGTGGGGGCTGGTAAGGTTACTGTTTGCCAGCTGCTGCCGCCATTTGTTGTTTTTTGCAATTTACTAGTGGCATTATAATAAGTGGTACCAGCAAATACATTGTTTACATCCAATGCTTGCACATAATTATAATAGCTGCTTAAACTGGTGCTTATAATGGACCAGGTTAAACCTTTGTCAGTGGTTTTTAAAATGCGGTCTTCATCAACCGCGAAACCAGTATTGGAGCTTGGGGCAAAACCCATGTCGGCCACCCCATTTGTTAAGGACACTTGTGATGGGTTGATCTGGGATTGAAATATCAGTTTGAAGGTATTGCCTCCATCCACGGAATAAAGGATGGCAGGTATGGAACCGTAATCCCCGTATACGATAAGCGTATTCTGGTCGAAAGACTTTATGCCCATAATGCCAAACCCAAACGTTAGGTTTACACTATAGCCGTTATAATCTACATTGCTGGGTGTAATGGTTTTTTGGGCAAATGTTCTGCCGCTATCGGTTGTAAACCCAATCCAACTTGAAAATGCTACAAAACCTTGGGATGGAGAATAGAAACTTAATTTACAAAGATCATTGGATGTTTGATCTGTATTTAAGTATATTTTTCGCATCTGTGCAGATGAAGCTAATACGCAAAAAAATGCTGCTACAGCCAGCGTTGAAATATATTTTATAGGTAAGGAAGTTTTGTTTTGGCTCATTGTTTTGTCATGCGTTTTGGAACACCTTGCGTAGATGCGAATTTTATTTAGATAGCTCAACATTTTACCGTTATAAAATTAGCCAGGCACTTTATGTGCTAAGCTGATCGAACTTCTATAAAATGTTAATAGATAACGACTTGAGTAAGAACCGTCCTTACTCTCCAAGGATTACTATCCTTGAAACGCCAGCAGTGCAAGAAGGTCGGCTTCAAGCCGTTGAAGGGTATCCTTCTTAGTGCATTTTCGGGCTTTTTTTATTTATACAATTGTCTTCAGGAGAGCATCAGGAGGTTCATAAGATCAGAATTAACTACTTCCTATCTGAAAAATTTTACGTCTTTTCCGTCCCTTTCTCGCATTTTTTATGGCTTTTAAACCAAAATTCGAACTCACAAATGAACTCGTAGTCCAGATGAACCCTTGTTCCCTTTTGTCCGAAAAGCAAACCGAATTGACACCCCTATCATGCAAAAAGCCTGTAAACACAATGTTTTACAGGCTTTTAAAAAATATAGATACCCTTTTGCGAGAGGGGAGGAATCAGCTATTCATGCTTGCCAGGAATTCTTCATTGCTTTTTGTTCCGCGCATGCGTTTCAGCAATTCATTCATGGCTTCTTCCGGATTCATATCGTTCAGGTAAACGCGCAAGAGGTTCATTCGTTGTAATACTTCTCTTTCCAGCAGGAGGTCATCCCGGCGGGTGGAAGAGGAGACAAGGTCTATTGCGGGATAAACGCGCCTGTTGGCCAGGCGGCGATCCAGTTGCAATTCCATGTTACCGGTTCCTTTGAATTCTTCGAAGATCACTTCATCCATTTTGGAGCCTGTATCGATCAGGGCGGTAGCCAGGATCGTTAAGGATCCGCCATTTTCGATCTTACGGGCGGCGCCGAAAAATTGTTTGGGCTTTTGCATGGCATTGGCTTCCACACCACCGGATAATACTTTACCGGAAGCGGGGGCCACGGTATTATGGGCGCGGGCCAGACGGGTGATGGAGTCTAACAGGATCACCACATCGTGTCCGCATTCTACCAGTCTTTTCGCTTTTTGTAAGGCGATCGTTGAAACTTTAACGTGTTTTTCTGCGGGTTCATCGAAGGTGGAGGCGATCACTTCTGCTCTTACGCTACGTTCCATATCCGTTACTTCCTCAGGACGTTCATCCACCAGTACGATCATCAGGTAACATTCGGGGTGGTTGGCGGCGATGGCGTTGGCCACGGCTTTCAGCAACATGGTCTTACCCGTCTTGGGCTGGGCCACGATCAATCCGCGCTGTCCTTTCCCGATGGGGGTGAACAGGTCAATGATGCGGGTGGAATAGTCGCTTGGCGTCGTGAACAGATTTAACTTTTCAAAGGGGAACAACGGCGTCAGATAATCGAAGGGCACGCGGTCGCGGACTTCTTCAGGACCTTTGCTATTGATCGTCTCTACCTTTAATAAGGCAAAATACTTTTCTCCTTCTTTGGGAGGACGGACGGCTCCGTGAACGGTATCTCCGGTTTTCAGCCCAAATAATTTGATCTGTGAGGGAGAAACGTAAATATCATCGGGAGAGGACAGGTAGTTATAATCGCTGCTGCGTAAGAAACCGTATCCATCAGGCATCATTTCCAATACGCCTTCCGCCTGGATCACCCCGTCAAATTCAATATTAAAAACCTCATTTCTCCGCTGGGGGTACATTCTGCCGGCCTGTGACTCTGCAGATCTGTTTATTTCCGTATTAGATTCAGGGCCTTCATGTTCTTCTTGTGTCGGCTGTGATTCGTCTTCTTCCTCGTCGGGCTCTTCATCGCGGCGGTCATTCCTGTCATTCCGGTCATTTCTATTATCTCTATTCTCATTGCGCTCATTTCTATCGTTCCTTTCATTCCGGTCCAATACGGGCTGAGGTTTTGCCGGAGCTGCTTTTGCAACGGGGGGAGCAGCGACAGGCACCGCTTCTTCTTCAGGTTCTTCGTCTTTTTTCCGTACTTTCTTAAGAATGGCGGGCTTTTCTTCTTTTTTGCGGGTCTCTTTTTTTACTTCCGCCTTTTTAGGTTTTTCTTCCACACTCTCGACGATCGCTTCTTCGGTGCTGTTGGCGGTGGAAGTCTTTATGATGCGTTTGCGTTTGGGCTTGTCATCGGTTGCGTCGGTTTTAGCTTCGCTAGCTACAACCGCTTGTTTATCGAGGATTTTGTAGATGAGTTCCTGTTTGTCCAGTTTCTTGGCGCCGGAGATCTTTAACTGCTCAGCAATATCGAGGAGTTCTGGAACGAGCATGTCGTTCAATTGGAGAATATCGTACATAAAAGATAACTTGAGAGTTGAACACCATTCTCAAACAGTCAGCCTGTTTAATTGAAAATGTTTGAAATGAATTTTAGATTATTATGATGAACGGAACGACTAAAACTGATGAGCTGTGAGCATTGGATAAGAAAACTGATCAGCTTAATTCCACTGCAATTTTAGTATAAAAACGCAAAAATCAAAAAAAATTTTTAAAAGAGCTGTGAGCATTGGATAAGAAAACTGATCAGCTTAATTCCACTGCAATTTTAGTATAAAAACGCAAAAATCAAAAAAAATTTTTAAAACCCGCTGACTTTCAGCCTGTTTTCGGTCCAAATTAGATAGATAAATGGCAAAAAGAACTATGCCAGATCCGGTTGTTTTCGGAATTTATTGATTTATCAGTTCATTTTCCAGCATATCGATCTGAGGAAGTTGCGATGTAAATTCTTCCGGAACCGCCTTGCTCAGTTGGTAATCCGAAACTCCTACGGGTTGTTTAATACTCTTCAGCGCATATTCTGCCAACACTTTGCTCTTCCCTTTACAAAGAAGGAGACCAATTGTGTCGTTATCATTCTCCGTTTTACATTTATCATTTACAAGATTAACATAAAAATTAAGCTGACCGGCATCTCCTGGCTCAAATTCACTTGTTTTTAACTCGACAACAACGAATGCGTGTAATTTTACGTGGTAAAACAGCAGATCGACATAAAAATCCTTACCCCCTACTTCAAAATGTACCTGCTTGCCCACAAAAGCAAACCCCTGTCCCAATTCCATTAAAAACTTTGTAATGTGCTCTGTTAACTGTTGTTCAATATTCCGCTCATCTGCCTTCTCCGTAGCCTGCACAAAGTCGAATATATAAGGATCTTTGAGTAAATAATTAGCAAAATCGGTCTGCGGCGCCGGTAAAGTATCATGGAAATTACTTATTTTTTTTGTTTTTACCTGTCTGGCGAAAAGACGGCTTTCTATTTGTATAGCCAGCACATTCCTGCTTATACCGTGTTCCAGGGTATTTACCATATACCAAAATCTTTCCGCCGGCGAATCAGCCTTATCCATCAGGATTACATGATGGGCCCAGCTTATTTTGGCAATAATCGTTTCCAGGAAAAGGTTCTCCGTAATCACTTCCTGTTTGATCCTAAAATGCTCATTATTAGATGATTGTATTTGTGCAACAGGTTGTTGCACAAATGCTTCTATTTGTGCAGCAACCTGCTGCACTTTTGCCGGATTATTTTTCAGCCAATTTACGGATTCGATATACTTCTGTAAGACAGGGTAGGGGTATGTTTGAGCAAACTTCCGCATGTATTTAAGATTCCTTGCAGAGAATCCTTTCAATAAAGGGAAGGTCTTATGAATATCGGCCGCCAATTTATCAATTACTTTCGCCCCCCATCCCGCTGCATTTTGATTTTGTAAAATATAATCGCCCAATTGCCAGTATAGCCATAACATTTGACTATTAGCAGCCACGACTGTTTTGACCTGAGCCGACGCGATCTGTTCTTTTACTGATGCGAAAAATTGTTTATAACTCTCTGTTGTCTTCATATGGCAAGGTTTTACTAACAAAATTAGCATTACAAGAAGCGCGTTTTCAGAAAAGTTTTCAACACTGTTCTTTCCACCCACTTTCAGGTTTCAGGCTTATTCTTTACCGGCTTGCTTTATCTTTGTCCCCCATTGTCGAATAAGGACGGACAAAAATTTATTAATCAGCGTACAATATCATGTTCAACACAAGAGTCAAAGTGAAAGAATTGCTGGCCACTACGCCGGAAAACCAGGAAGTAACAGTAATGGGTTGGGTGCGGACCTTTCGCAACAATCAGTTCATAGCTCTGAATGACGGCTCGACCAACAATAATCTGCAGGTTGTCGTAGAGTTGGGCTCTTATGATGAGGATTTTCTGAAAAGGATCAATACGGGCGCCTCTTTGAAAGTAATCGGAACGCTGATTGCATCCCAGGGTAAGGGGCAGGCAGTAGAAGTGAAGGCCCGTTCCGTTGAAATCCTGGGAGAATGCAATCCGGAGAAATACCCTTTACAATTAAAGAACCGGCCCAGCCTGGAATACCTGCGGGAGATCGCCCATCTTCGCTTTCGCACCAATACCTTCGGGGCGATCTTCCGGGTGCGTCATGCCCTGGCTTTTGCCATCCATCAATTTTTCAACGACAAGGGGTTCGTTTATCTCCATACGCCCATTATCACGGCTTCCGATGCAGAGGGCGCCGGGGAAACATTCCGGGTGACAACCCTGCCTTTTGAGCAAACGCCCCGCAATGAAAACGGATCGGTCGATTTCCGGGAAGACTTTTTCGGTCGCGCGACCAATCTGACCGTGAGCGGGCAGCTGGAAGGAGAATTAGGCGCCATGGCATTCAGCGATGTCTACACCTTCGGGCCTACTTTCCGGGCAGAGAACTCCAATACGGCCCGGCATCTTGCCGAATTCTGGATGATAGAGCCGGAAATGGCTTTTTATGACCTGGAGGACAATATGAACCTGGCGGAAGCATTTATCCGTTACCTGATCCGATATGTCATGGAACATAACCGGGAAGACCTGGAATTCCTTGCACAAAGGCTGGCGGAAGAAGAAAAGCAAAAGCCACAGGCAGAGCGCAGTGAAATGGGGTTGATCGAAAAGCTGGAATTTGTCGTGAACAACCAGTTCGAGCGGATCAGTTATACGGAAGCGATCGATATTCTTTTACAGTCGCCTGCTTATAAAAAGAAAAAATTCCAGTATGATGTGAAATGGGGCATCGATATGCAAAGTGAACACGAACGCTATCTCGTGGAAAAACATTTTAAGAAGCCGGTGATCGTGACGGGTTATCCCAGGGAGATCAAGGCCTTTTATATGCGCCAGAATGACGATGGGAAGACGGTGGCCGCCATGGATATCCTGGTCCCGGGAATCGGCGAGATCGTTGGCGGTTCGCAAAGAGAGGAGCGGTTGGAAAATCTGGAAACGAGGATGAAGGAAATGAATATCCCGGTGGAGGAAATGTGGTGGTATCTCGATACCCGCCGCTTTGGCGCCGTGCCTCATGCTGGTTTTGGCCTGGGTTTCGAGCGTATGATGTTATTTGTTACGGGCATGACGAATATCCGGGATGTGATCGCTTTCCCGAGAACCCCCAAGAGCGCGGAGTTTTAAGACGCCACGGCCTTCCTACCTGATCCTAACTATTTTACAACGTCCCGGAGGCTCCGGGACGTTTGCTTTTTTCCACCCCCCTCTGCTTTTCACCGTAGAACCCCTCTTTCTTATGGAAAGACGCCGCTCCGGCGTCTTATTCTCAAACACTATTTATGGCAGAGCTGACTATTCAGGCCGGCCGCTCCCGCAAACCAGGAGGGCGCCGCAGTAAGAAATTGTCTACCCTGGTGGATCTTACTCCGATGGTGGACCTGGGATTTTTGCTGATCACTTTTTTTATTCTCACGACGACCTGGTCAAGGGCTCATGTCACGGTCCTGAACATGCCGGCTAAAGGAGACAGCAGCCAGATTGGCGGGAAAGCCGTGCTTACGCTGGTGGCGCTCAGCGATAACAAAGTCTTTTATTATCACGGCGACATCGGGCAGGCGCTGAAAGAAGGTACATTCGGTATTACCGGTTATAACATGACCGGGGGGATCGGAGATATCATACGGGAAAAACAGGCTGCCATGGACCGTTCCAGTTGAATGGGCCATGCTTCTCAGCAAAAATGCCGCATGCCCCATTCAACCTCTAATGTTGGGCCTTCGGCCGGGGAACTACGTTCCCCCGGAAGGAGGAAGAAAAGAAATGATGCTGCTGCTTAAGCCTTCGCCCGGGGCCAGCTATAAAAATGTCGTTAACCTGCTGGATGAAACGCTGATCAACCAGGTAAAGCGTTATGCCCTTGTGGAGGTCACGGCCGGGGAAAAGCAGGAGCTGACGCGGATGAACGTGTTTTAAAGGAGCTTATCCTGGTGCGGATATTCTCCCGGATATTCAGATAGAACAGGTTGATGTCCCCGATATGATAGTTTTTAGTCTGCAGTAAAAAGCTGCCGGGAAAATGTGGCCGGTGCACCCATAAAATCCCGTCATGGATCCGGGCGTCCGTTACCCGGGGTACAAGATCATTGAAGCGGGTGAGGATCCCTCCCTTGTTCAAATTCCGGGAAGCGGGCTCTTCTGCCAGGGTCCAGGTTAAAGGATTGACCACCCAGGAACTGCTGTTTTCCTTCACCACATACGGCGGTTCGTATCCCTCCTTAAAAGTCCTCCATCCGACCAGGCAGCCGGTGGCCGTGGAATCCCGGCAAGGGGTCAATCCGGAAAAATAATCCCGGGGGATGGCCATACCGATGATATAGGCGGCTACCAATTGGTTCTTAAGTGGCTTATTTTCAAAGAACTCCTTCAATAATCGTTCTGCATGGGTCGTCCCCTGGCTATGTGATGCAATAATGATGGGCCTTCCCCGGTTATAATGGTCCAGGTAATACTGAAAAGCCGTCCGAAGATCTTCATAGGCCAGGTCCAGTGCCTTCCTCGCAGAAGCTGTATCCGTCGTATAGTAGGCGCGCAGATGGGCCTGGCGATACCGGGGAGCAAACACCCGGCATTCGTTAAAAGCGCTGGCCTGGAATAAAATAGTGGTATTATCTGTGCGGGCGTTGAGGGCCGGATCATCGATATGGGCGTTCCATTCGGTGTCTTTGGCAGCCACCAGGGTGGTAGGATGCAAAAAGAAAACATCTACGGAGGAATCTTTTAGGGCGCCGGCCAGCAGAGGGGTCGGAATGCTGTCCGAGGGATCTCGCTTATCCGGATGGGCGGCCCAGGTTGCCAGTTGGCTATAGTCAGGCCTGCCGGTGGTATCCGGCAGGGATTTATAGCCGGTGATCGCATGATTATACCCGGGAGAGCAGCCCATAAGGTATAAGATGAACATTAAACCTGTCAAAAACGGAAAAGCTCCACTGTTTTGTACCAAAATTTTTTACTTTTACTAATAATAATGTGCCGGATATTTGCTTTTAAAAATTAGCAAATATCCGGCAAACGTCCAATGTCGGTAGAACTTCGGTCTGAACAATGTTCAGCCCTCGTTCGTAACCTTCGCGTTGCTCGGTTAGGACAGACGCATTCAGCGTCTAAAGCTAATAACAAAATTCATTGATCATATAAAACATTTGCCATGGCTATTCCGGTTGTCGATCTTTCTGATTTTTCCGCCAATTCAGGTAAAAAAGCATCTTTTGTAGACGAACTGGGCAAAGCCTATGAAGAAGTGGGGTTTGTCGCCGTAAAAAATCACGGTATAACGGAAGAAACCATAACGGCTCTTTATGCTAATGCCACAGAATTCTTTTCCTTACCCCCGGATGTAAAAAAGAAATATGAGATCCCGGGACTGGCCGGCCAGCGGGGATATACTTCCTTTGGAAAAGAACATGCCAAAGGCAGTAAGGCGCCGGACCTGAAAGAGTTCTTCCAGTTTGGCCAGACGGTGGTGGACGAGGATCCCATCCGGTCGGAGTATCCGGCCAACGTGACGGTTACGGAAGTAGTGCCGTTCTCTCCTGTCTTCTTCAAGGCTTACCGCTCCTTTGAAACTTCCGGCAATCTTCTGTTACGGGCCATCGCCCTTTATTTAGGATTGGATGAGAAATATTTCGATCCCTTTGTGCACAACGGAAATTCTATTTTGAGGGCGATCCATTATCCTCCTATCACTCATGAACCCCGTTCGGCCATTCGTGCAGAACAACATGAAGATATCAACCTGATCACGCTGCTGGTAGGCGCTTCTGCCGATGGACTGGAGATCCTGTCCAAACAAAATGAATGGGTGCCCGTCACCTCTTTACCTGACCAGATCGTTGTCAATGTGGGGGATATGCTGCAAAGACTGACCAATAATAAGCTGAAGTCTACTACGCATCGGGTGGTGAACCCTCCCAGGAAGTTGTGGGGTACTTCCCGGTATTCCATTCCTTTCTTTTTGCATCCCAAGAGTACCATGAGTCTCGCGGGTCTGCCGGGTTGCATTGATTCCAGCCATCCCAAAGCTTATCCTGATGCTACCGCCGGGCAGTACCTGGATGAGCGCCTACGGGAAATAGGGCTTAAAAAATAAACGGATCACATGCTTGCCAGGCGCCAGAACAGAAATCCACAGGAGGCACCTGCTACAAAGCACGCGACTAGTTTTAGATAGATGGTGGTTTTTTCACCATAGCTGAGCCTTTTGAGAACCATTGTTTTAGGGGGTCATCTGGTTTGTGTATAGAATACAAAACGAAACTAGGGGTTTTTGCCTATTATTTTAATCATTTTTTAATTTTATTCTAGACGTACAGGATTTCTTTGTCGTTGCCTACATGCTTCTACTAAGGGATCCGGACCTGCCTTTGTTTACTATCTGTCCACTTATCCGGTCATTTTTCCCTTTGTCCAATCTTTTTTTTCTTTTATTTTGAGCCGTCTTCCCTGAAATGCAGTCCTGTACTGAGTTTCATTCAGTCTACATTAGTAGCCTATGAAAATTACCTTCCTTAAAACAGTACTTTGTGTTGCATAGTACTAAAAAGATACTTATCTTTGGTTGGTCAAGTTGATTCAATCACCGCTAAGCCCTTTATCCTCCAACGGAAGGAAATGCAGGGAGAAGAAACAGGAGGACCGGTAAAGCGCAAAACAGAAGAGCATGAATATCGAGAACACCCAGAGCCAGATGCGAAAAGGTATCCTGGAGTTTTGTATTCTCTCCGTTATCAGGCGTGGCGAGGCCTATCCATCGGATATCGTGGAAGAAATGAAAGCCGCCAACCTGAACATACTGGAGGGCACCCTCTACCCTTTATTAACCCGGCTTAAGAACGCCGATATGCTCACTTACCGCTGGGTAGAGAGCAATTCCGGACCACCCCGCAAATATTTCTCCCTGACACCAAAAGGGGAGGCCTTTTATGGGGAGCTGGAAGCCACTTGGAACGAATTGGCCAACGCCGTCCACGCTCTGACCAATAAGAGCGAGGGATTGATAAAATAACTGCTTCTAAATTTCAACCTTCAAATACAACTCAAATGAAAAAGATCATCAACATAAACTTCCATAGCAGGGTGGTGCCTATTGAAGAGACCGCCTATGAGATCCTGCAGCAATACATAGAAAGCCTGCGCGGGTACTTTGCTAACGAAGAAGGCCGTGATGAGATCATCAGTGATATTGAAAATCGCTTTGCGGAGCTGTTCTCCGAAACCCTGAAAAAGGGTGCGACCTGTATCACCGATGCGGACGTGAACAATATTATCGCCAGCATGGGGCGTCCGGAAGACTTTGAACAGGAGGAAATGCCCGGCGCTTCCAATGCAGGTACAACCAATCAGAGTAGCGGGTACACAGGTACGGGTACCGGCGCCGGCAGCAGCGGCCCGCAGGGCTCCTCCCAGCAGCAAGGCTCCGAACCCTATACGGCAGAAGAGCCCCGCCGGCTCTATCGCGCTGAAAACGATAAGATATTAGGTGGCGTATGTGCAGGCCTGGCCAATTACCTGCGCATAGACCCGGCCATTGTCCGGATCATTTTTGTCCTGATCACTTTTGGCTGGGGTGCAGGCTTCCTCTTATATATCATTCTCTGGATGGTCCTCCCTTACAAATCCCTGCCCCAGAATGCACGCAAACGCCTGTACCGCAATTCTGACGACCGGGTCATCGCGGGCGTAGCCAGCGGGCTTGCCGCTTATTTTCACATCGAGGTATGGATTCCCCGTCTCCTATTCGCCCTACCGCTGATCCTGGGAGTCATTACTTCCATTTTCCGGAGCGCCTGGTTTGATTTCGACGGACCCGTATTTTTTACCGGCGGATTCGGAGGTACTCTCTTCATCACCTATATCGTATTGTGGATCATACTGCCTGAAGCAGTGACGGCCTCTGAAAAACTGGAAATGAGAGGCGAAAAAGTAGACCTGGAGTCTATTAAGAATACGATCAAAAATGATATTTCCGCCTTTTCAAAAAAGGCCAAGGACATGGGAGACGAGATGAAAGGAAGTTTTCAAAAAGTGGGCGAACAGGTTAAACAAGGCTCACAAACTTTTGCTTCCGAAGCCTATCCCGCAGCCCGGAGGACCGGCAGCGGCATCGGCCATGCGATCGGCGTCCTGTTCAAAGCCTTTTTCCTCTTCATCGCCGGCCTGATCGCCTTCTCCTTAATGATGGTGCTGATAGGTCTTGTCTTTAAGGGAGACGGCATCTTAACGATCAAGGGTTATATCTTGTCGGGAGTCTGGCAGAATTTCCTGGCCTGGACAAGTTTTGTACTGTTCCTGGTGATTCCCGTTGTCGCCCTTCTTACCTGGCTGATCCGCCGGATCACAGGAGTCCGCTCCCGCAGCCATTACCTGGGTTATACTTTCGCCACGTTATGGGTCATCGGGTTATTTTGCTTTATCGCCCTCGCCGGTATGGTAATCAATAATTTCCGGTCCCGGCAGCATGTGGAAGAAGATATTAAATTATCCCAGCCGACACATGGCAAACTCATCGTCAAAGCCATCGAAGGGAAAAACGATTATTATGATGGTGACTGGTGGTTTGATACCGACTGGCACAGGAACCGGCTCTTCCACAACCTGAATGAAGATAGCCTCCTCCTCAATACGGTAAGGGTGAACCTTTTGAAAAGCCCCGACTCCGACTACCATGTGCAGCTGATAAAATTTAGCCATGGGAATAACTCTCATATAGCCCGGGAGCTTGCCGGACAGGTCCGGTTCACAGTCAGCCAGACGGACAGCCTCCTGTCGCTGCCGGAAGGGTTTGCCATTCTCCGGGGTGAGAAATTCCGTAACCAGCAGGTCCTGGTCAATGTATCCGTCCCCGTGGGAAAACGCATCCTCGTGAACAGCAATGTCGACGAGTACAATTGGTTCAGCATCAATGTAAATAACCGGCATATCCGGTGGAACAACCGGAACAATGACGACTGGGGGTCGGATGCAGATGGATGGGACTCAGAAGAAAGCAAGACCTATTCCTGGACCAGCAATACCGAGTATATGATGACGGCCGAAGGGCTTGTAAGAACAGACAGAAAAAAAACAGGTAAAGAAGACGCGAGACCCGAGCGCAGTGAACAGGAGGAGAAACCGGAACAGCCGGAGAGGAAAGAACAGGAGAAGCCGGCTCCGGACAATGGGGGCTATCGCTACAAGCGTCCTGCAGAACCCGCTCGCCCCAAACCGGCAACGGATACGGCCGGGGTAAAAAGAACCGCGGCTGTAAGCGCGGTATCGGAATCTTCTACTTTTTTCCTATCAACCCTGTTCAGACCCTAAAAAATGTATTTAACGGTGGGGCCGGAAGGCCCGCCGTTTAACAGTAGGTTGAAGTTGGAACATGGGCCCTGCCGACAATGGTCGGGGGGCCTTTTTTTTTGGCCGGGTTATTGCCAAAAGTAACCCGGCCAAAAAAAAATCTAATGATGGCCCTTCGGGCAAGGCGCCCAGTGGCGCCTTTTGGCCGTCTCCTTCCCAACCTCTATTTTTGCCGCTCAAAACCACTTACATGAAGAGTACTCCTTTCACGGATAAGCATATCGGTCTGGGCGCTAAAATGGCGGAGTTCGCCGGTTATAATATGCCCATCAGCTATAGTGGCATCAATGACGAACACCAGGCCGTACGCACCAATGCCGGCATTTTCGATGTAAGTCATATGGGTGAATTTATCGTGAAAGGAGAAAAAGCCCTGGACCTGATCCAGCGTGTCACCACGAATGACGCTTCCAAACTGACGGCCGGAAAAGCCCAATACAGCGCCCTTACTAATGATAAGGGGGGCATTGTGGACGACCTGATCGTCTATTGCCTGGAAGAAAATAAGGCATACATGCTGGTGGTGAATGCCTCCAATATTGAAAAAGACTGGAAATGGATCTCCAGGCATAATACCCAGCAAGCGGAGATGCACAATATCTCCGATAAGACCTGCCTGCTGGCTATACAGGGACCGAATGCGACTAAACTGATGCAGTCTCTCACCGATATTGACATCCTCAACCTGAAATATTACACGTTTGTAAAGGGTAAGTTCGCTGGGGTCGACAATGTGATCGTGAGCGCCACTGGCTATACCGGAGCAGGAGGTATTGAAATCTATTTTGAAGATAAGGACGGAGCGGCCGATATTATCTGGAATAAGATATTCGAAGTAGGAACCCCGGCCGGTCTGAAGCCGATCGGCCTGGGAGCCAGGGATACCCTGCGCCTCGAGATGGGTTATTGCCTTTACGGAAATGATATCGACGACACGACCTCCCCCCTGGAGGCTGGCCTGGGCTGGATCACCAAGTTCACCAAGGATTTTACCGCCAGTTCCATCCTGGAGGAGCAAAAAAAAGAGGGCGTCTCCCGAAAACTGGTTGGTTTTGAAATGATCGACAAAGGAATTCCCCGGCACGATTATGAGATCAAGGACTTCTCCGGCACCATCATTGGGAAAGTAACCTCCGGAACACAGTCACCGTCCCTGGGTAAAGCCATCGGCCTGGGCTATGTAAGCACCGTTTTTGCTCATATCGATACAAAAATATATATCAAAGTGCGTGATAAGCTCCTCCTGGCCAAAGTCATAAAGCTGCCTTTTAATTAAATATTCATTCTTTTCAGAGCAGCGTGAACCTTGGAATGATTTTTTCTTGTTAGGGGTCATGCCTATTATCCACCTGACAACCTTTGTCGCCGCTCCGGCAGAAAGGGTCTTCGACCTTTCCCGGAGCATCGATCTGCACAGAAAGTCAATGGCCCATACGGTTGAAGAAGCCGTGGCGGGTACTACCAGCGGCCTCATCGAACTCGACGAGACGGTGACCTGGAAGGCGCGGCATTTGTGGAAGACCCGAATCCTGAAATCAAAGGTTACCGTCCTGAAACGCCCGCTTTCTTTTACGGACGAAATGATAAATGGAGACTTTAAAAGCCTGAAGCACGAACACCATTTCAAGGCCATCGACAATGGCACTCTCCTGATAGATGTTTTTAGCTTTGAATCTCCTTATGGTCAACTGGGACGTCTGGCCAATCAGCTCTTCCTCACCCGATACCTGAAAAATTTGTTGGAACTTCGCAATAATGTGATCAAGGAATATGCGGAATCGGAAAAATGGAAGTTTATTTTGAATAAATAAAAGCACCCGATGCCCTAAATTTGCCCATTATTCCGATATGACAAATTCCAAACCTGTTTTACACACGGCGTTATCCCCTGCCCTCCTGCATTTATATGATCTGAATCATGCCATCGTGGTGATCATCGATGTGCTTCGCGCCACTTCTACCATTGCCACCGCCTTGTACAATGGGGCTAAATGCGTAATCCCTGTGGATAGCGTTGCCAAATGTATCGAGCTGGGCAAACAGATCGATGGCATCACTGCGGGTGAACGCGATGGGAAAATTGCGGAGGGATTAGAGCATGGCAACTCTCCTTTCGAATACCCCCGGGAATTTGTCGGGGGAAAGACCCTGGTGCTTACGACCACCAATGGCACTAAGTTATTGCATATGGCCCTGGACAGGGGCGCGGGACAGATCATAACGGGTTCCTTTCCCAACCTGAACGCCGTCTGCCAGTACCTGTCGTCCCAGAACCTGCCGGTCGTTCTTGGCTGTGCCGCCTGGAAGGACCGGGTAAATATCGAAGACCTTTTATTCGCCGGAGCCGTTATCAACAAGGTAAAACAGCACTTTTATATTAATTGTGACTCCTCCCAGATTGCCGAAACCCTCTTCCTGGAGGCGAAAACGGACCTTTATGAGTTCATGAAGCGTAAAAATGCCTCTCATTATCAGCGTCTCAGCAACTACGGTCTTGAAAAAGATATCCGGTATTGTCTGACCCCCGATATCGCCGATGTTCTTCCCCTTTATGAAAACGGGAAGTTAATAATACTCTGAAAGACGCCGGCGGCCCCGGAACTCCCGATTTCGTAAACATCGTCACCGATAAGAGGTTACTTTTGCAGACTTGAGCGGTCCGAATAAGGGATCATACCAGTTTGAAAAAAAAGAGTCTTCATATTGCTTTAGTAGGTAATCCCAATAGTGGAAAAAGCTCCTTGTTCAATGCCCTGACCGGTCTGAACCAGAAAGTGGGCAATTTTCCCGGCGTCACGGTAGACAAGAAAACCGGCATGAGCGAGCTGGCGCCCGGTCAGCCCGTAAATATCATCGACCTTCCCGGCACTTATAGCCTTTATCCCAAAAGGGCCGACGAATGGGTGACCTATAAAGTGCTTTTAGGTCAGGATCCCATACAGGCAGATATGGTCGTGCTGCTGGTGGATGCCAGTAATCTGAAAAGAAACCTTTTATTCTGCTCGCAGATCATCGACCTGAAGATCCCGGTGGTCGTTGCACTGACCATGATGGACCTGGCCAAGCAAAAAGGGATCGTGATCGATGTGGACGGGTTAGAGCGGGAACTGGGCATTCCGGTAGTCTCCGTCAACCCGCGCAAGAACAAAGGCCTTCCTCAGCTGAAAAAAATCATTGAATTAAGGGCCCGGCAACTTCACCAGGCGCCGGTCCGGGATTTTATCAGCAACCACGCCCTGGCGGCGGATGCCGTACAGGATATAAAAAAGCTGTTCCCGGGGAAAGAGATCAGCGACTACACCGCCATTCATTACCTGATCAACCACGAGAACTTTGACTTCCAAAAGCCGCTTCAGGAAAAGATCGAAAATATAGAGCACCGGTATTCTTTTAACCATACCCGCATACAGGCAGACGAGATCATGCAACGCTATGGGCGTATCCGGCAGATCATGCAGCATACGGTAGCAGAGCCGGATCCCTTGCAGAAGACCCTTTTTACAGAGAAGCTGGACAACCTGTTCCTCCATCGACGCTGGGGTTATGTGATCCTTATCGGCGTCCTGTTCCTCCTGTTCCAGAGTGTCTTCTGGATCGCTCAGTTCCCCATGGATGCCATTGACTGGACCTTTTCACGGCTGGGCGGCTGGCTGGGCCATATGCTGCCGGAAGCCTGGTGGAGCAATCTGCTGGTAAACGGCCTGCTGGCGGGGTTGAGCGGCATTCTCGTCTTTGTGCCCCAGATCATGATCCTCTTTGGCCTGATCACGATCCTGGAAGACACCGGCTATATGGCCCGTATCAGCTTTCTTACCGACAAGCTCATGCGGAAGGTAGGACTGAACGGGAAGAGCGTCATGCCGATGATCAGCGGATTTGCCTGCGCCGTTCCGGCCATTATGAGCACCCGGAATATCGAGAACCGGAAGGAGCGCCTGCTGACAATCCTGATCACTCCCCTGATGAGCTGCAGCGCCCGTCTGCCGGTATATACCATATTGATCGCGCTGGTCATCCCCCGGAAAGAAGTATTCGGTTTCTTTAGCCTGCAGGGGCTGGTCATGATGGGCCTTTATATGCTGGGCCTCGTCATGGCGATGATCGTCTCCTATGTAGCCAAATGGTTTATCAACCTGAAGGAAAAAAGTTTTTTTATCCTGGAACTACCCATCTACCGGGCCCCCCGGTGGAATAATGTGGTCGTCACCATGATCAATAAGGCGAAGATCTTCGTTATGGACGCCGGTAAGGTGATCCTTGTCATCAGCCTGATCCTGTGGGCGCTCAGCTCCTTCGGGCCGGGCGACCGGATGAAGCAGGCCACCGCCCGCTATGAGCAACAGGTCCGGCAAAATCCCGGACAGGCCGTAGAGCTGGACAAGGAACATCAGGCGGCCTTACTGGAAAACTCCTATGCCGGTCTGCTGGGTAAAACGATCGAGCCTGTTATTCGCCCATTGGGATATGACTGGAAGATCGGCATAGCGCTGATCACCTCTTTTGCCGCCCGGGAAGTGTTTGTGGGAACGATGGCTACTTTATACAGCGTGGAAGGGGGAAAGGATGCTGATCCGCAGACGCTTCACCAACGTATGCAATCCGCCCGCCGGGACGATGGCAGCCCGGTCTATACACTGGCCAGCGGCGTCTCTCTCATGATCTTCTACGTGTTAGCCATGCAGTGCATGAGCACCCTGGCCGTGGTGCGCCGCGAAACCCGCAGCTGGAAGATCCCTGTTATTCAACTGGCGTATATGACCGGTCTGGCCTACCTCATGAGTTTCATTGTGTATCAGTTGCTTAAATAACATCGCCCGCCCCTATAATCGCCCGCTCCCGTAAATAATTATATTTTTATCAGCCTTTCCGCCGCCTTTTCCAGGGTTTCTTCTTTTTTGGCAAAGCAGAAACGGATCACTTTGTCATCCTTTCCGGACTGGTAAAATGCAGAGACCGGAATGGTCGCCACCCCATACTCTTTTGTAATACGGATGGCCAGGTCCTTATCGCTTTCGTCGCTGATGCGGTCATATTTATATAGCTGGAAATAACTCCCGTAAGAGGGCAGGGGAGTGAAACGGCTGGATGACATCAGGTCAAGGAACCGGTCTCTTTTTTGCTGCATGAAAGCGCTCAGGGACAGATAAGAGTCCCTGTTGGTTAAAAATTTCGACAGCGCCACCTGTGAAGGCGTATGACAGCTAAAGCAATTGAACTGGTGCACTTTCCGGAACTCGTTCATCAGGTCAGGAGAGGATAGGCAATAGCCCAGCTTCCAGCCCGTACAGTGATAGACCTTCCCAAAAGAAAAGCAGACAAAACTTCTTTCCAGCAGATCGGGATACCGAAGGATCGACTGGTGAGGGATCCCGTCAAAAATAAGGTGTTCATAGACCTCATCGGAGATGATGAAAATGTCCGTATCCCGGACAATCGCCCGCAATTGCTCTATATCCGTCGCCCTCAGGACGGATCCGGTAGGGTTGTGCGGTGAATTGATTATTATGGCCCTTGTCTGGGGGCTGACCCTGCGACGCACTTCCGCCCAGTCGATCTGATAATCCGGGAATTGCAGGTCTATCCGCACCGGTATGGCGCCGTTGATCTCAATATTCGGGATATAGCTGTCATAGGCCGGTTCAAATACGATCACCTCGTCACCGGGACGTAACAGGGTAGTCAATGCCGTATAGATCGCATAGGTCCCGCCAGGAGTAATCGTAATCTGCGACCGGGGGTCAACGGATGTTCCATATAGGAAGTGGATCTTTTCTGCCAGCACGGCACTAAGCGCCGGAACTCCATTCATGTGCGCGTATTGGTTGAACCCATTCCTCATTGCTTCGTCGACCAGGGCTATCAGTTCTGCGCTCATGGGGTAGTCAGGAAAACCCTGCCCCAGGTTTACCGCACCCAATTCTGCGGCCAGGGAGCTCATTACCGTAAAAATGGTCGTACCTACCCGGGGGAGCTTACTGGAGATCGAAGGAGGCGGCATAAGACTTCTTTCTTTTTTCTTTAGGGAATTATTTGATTTCTATGTTTTCGGGTTGGATCAGGGACTCTCCGTGCATCCGCAGATAGACCTGCGCTACGGTGATCACATCTTTCTGGCAATAGGTCGCGATACGGGGCAGGTCGCGCTGCGACCAGTATACGTCTCCTACCTGGCTGCCATCGATATCGTCTTTCGGGGTTGGGATCCCCAGGGTGTGGGCCAGCAGGTTCAGGGAAATAAAACTTTTATACTCGCCGAATTTCCAGAGCTCCATCGTATCTATATGCTGTACTTCCCAGGGTTTTTTACCGGACAGATTGAGCACAGCAGGAATCGGCATGCCCTGGATGATCATCCGGCGGCACAGATAAGGAAAATCGAACTCCTTGCCATTATGGGCGCATAAATATTTCTGGTGGTCGGAACTCCATTTACGCAGCAGGTCGCTGAACTGAGTGAGGAGGGTCTTTTCATCGTCGCCGTAAAAGGACTTCAAAGAGATTTTTTTCCCCGCTCCGGATCCGGAAATGATCCCGCAGCTGATGCAGACGATCTTGCCAAATTCGGCATAGATGGCGGCACGTCCATAGATCTCTTCCGGGGTGATAGGCTGTTTGTCCCTGTTCAGGGATTCTGCCTTATGCCGCCACAGGTCTTTCCATTCATCGGGCACTTCTTCGAATACTGCGTATTGCGACACCGTTTCAATGTCCAAAAACAAGATCGTATGGAGTGGATAAGAGAGCATAGTAAGGGCTGTTCGGTTTTACCGCTCCTTAAAGATACTGATCTCCTTTGTTCCTTTTCAGCTCCGCCACATATTCTTTGATCTCCTGCTCCTTTTCTCTTTTACAGATCATCAGTACATCCCGGGTGTCCACGACGATAAAATCGTCCAGTCCCTGCAACAACAGCAATTTGTCATTGGGCGCATGCACCATGCATTTTGTAGCGTCGATCACCACCACATTGTCGCCGGCTACGGCATTCCCCAGGTAATCTTTGTCCAGGTTCTCATAAGCGCTGTTCCAGGTCCCCAGGTCGCTCCATCCGAAAGACGAAGGAATGACATATACGTTGTCCGCTTTTTCCATAATGCCGAAGTCAATGGAAATATTCGTACATAATGGGTAGATATGTTCCAGGGCGTTCTTTTCACCCGGGGTATTGAACCGCTCCTTCTCCGCCGCAAAGACATCATACATTTCCGGAAGGTATTTCTCAAAAGCCTGGATGATATTTTTTACCTGCCAGACGAAGATGCCGGCATTCCACAGGAAGTCCCCGCTGGACAGGAAGGTCCGGGCCAGCTCCAGGTTGGGTTTTTCGGTAAAGGTCTTTACTTTATAGACATTATCCGATACCGACTGTTGTTCATGCTGGATATATCCATAACCGGTATTGGGATGAGTCGGTTTGATCCCCAGGGTAATAAAAGCGCTGTGCTTGTTTACGAAGCTGAGGGCTTCCAGGCAAACTTTATTAAACCCTTTCGTATCCAGGATCAGGTGATCTGCCGGTGCTACGATCAGGGAGGCCTTGGGATCCGCCTGCTGGAGCTTAAAAGAAATATAGGCAATACAGGGGGCTGTATTTTTCCGGGATGGCTCTCCCAGGATGTTTTCTTTCGGCAGCAGGGGTAATTGCTCATGGACAATACCGGAGTATTCGTGGGAAGTCACCACATAGATGTTTTCCACGGGTATAAAGGAGGCAAACCGTTCGAATGTCCACTGAATAAGCGTTTTTCCTGTGTTTAAGATATCCAGAAATTGCTTGGGAAAGTTTTGGCGGCTCATGGGCCAGAACCGGCTGCCGATTCCCCCGGCCATGATTACAACATAGTTATGTTTGTTCATTAGTACTATTTATTCCCGTTAAATAATTCCCTCCCGTATAAGATTATTCAGATCGATAAAGCCCAGATACTGCCGGCCGCTGGTAACAACCAGCCGGGTTATATCATGAGTACGCATCAGATCGAGCGCTTCTACAGCCAGCGCTTCTGCTTCGACGGTCTTTGGATGAATGGTCATGATATCCTTTGCTTTCACCCCTTCCGTCATTCCATTTTTTTCCAGCATGCGACGAAGGTCGCCATCGGTAATAATACCTAACAACCCGCCTTCGTCATCCGTCACAGCCGCAGCTCCCAATCGTTTGGAAGTGATCTCTATGATCACTTCCCGGAGAGCCGTATCGACGTCGACACAAGGACTTTCGTTGTGTATATACAAATCCTGTACCCGTAAATAGAGCTTCTTCCCCAAGGTCCCCCCCGGATGGAATCTGGCAAAGTCTTCACTGCCAAAACCCCGCATTTCCATCAGCGTTATCGCCAGGGCGTCTCCCATCACCATCTGCGTGGTCGTACTGCTGGTTGGGGCCAGGTTGTTGACACAGGCTTCCTGTGAGACCGTCGTGTTCAAAACAAGATCGGACTGCCTGGCCAGCACAGACTGCAAATTTCCTACCATTCCTATTAAAGGGTTGCCAAAACTCCGGATAAAGGAAAGCAGCATTTTAACCTCCGGACTCTCTCCGCTCTTGCTGATGATCAGTACTACATCCTGCTCCTGTACCATACCGAGATCGCCATGTATGGCGTCTGCGGCATGCAGGAAAATAGCCGGCGTACCGGTAGAGTTGAAAGTAGCTACGATCTTCTGGGCGATGATAGCGCTTTTTCCAATGCCGCTGACCACTAAACGCCCTTTGCAGGCAAAGATCAATTCCACCGCTTTTTCGAACTGACTGTCTAAAAGCTCCTCCAGTGCAGCGACCGCCGCAGCTTCCATCCGGATGGTATTCTTTCCTATCGCAATGATATTTTTACCCGTGCTCATAAAAGATTTGGCAAACGTACGCCAAAATCGTTAAATCGCCCTTGGGCGATGAATCATTAAACCCCGTACGTTCACTGAGGCCGCTGGAAATCAATTATGGTTCGAAGTAAACCCACCCTAAAAAGCTTAATGCTCCTTTTCATTTCTGTCAGGCAGAAATCAGAGCTGCCGTAAAGAACTATATAAGAACCGAAGAAATTCAGGACCCTCCCCGTAATATTGGGGAGAAATCAGGGCGTTATCAATTTAATTTGTTGAAAATCAGGCTGATTCGACTAAAAATAATCATATGAATACATATTGTTTTTCTTTATATTTAACGAGCTGAATCCAAGTTTTAACATAAACGGCTAGTTCCTTCCCCTGTTTTTGTGTAACTTCGCCATCCTTTAAAAACACAGAACGCCCTAATTAAGCTGTTAATCCTAACTCGTGAATAATTACTTCCGGCTGTTCAGGGTATTTTGATTATCTTAAATCAGTTTGATTAGATAAATCGTGAGGAGGAAAACATTTGAGCATGGCAACAACCGCAACTAAAAAAGCTGCTACCCCTAAAACAAAGGCGATTAGTAGCAAACCCGTTAAGGAAAAAGGCTCCAGCCAACTTTTGGCCCAGTTACAAGAGCATTTTGGTTTTGACGCCTTTAAAGATAACCAGGATGCGATCATACAAAACGTATTAGCCGGCAAAGACACATTCGTCATTATGCCTACAGGCGGCGGCAAGAGTCTTTGTTATCAATTACCCGCCATTATCAGCGAAGGAGTAGCGATCATCGTCAGTCCTCTGATCGCCTTGATGAAAAACCAGGTAGACCTGGTGCGCAGTTACAGCAGCAAGGACAGCGTCGCCCACTTCCTGAATTCCACGCTTAATAAGAAACAGATCCGGGCAGTCCATGAGGACCTGCTCAACGGTCATACAAAAATGTTGTATGTCGCTCCCGAAACGCTGACCAAGCAGGAGAATATGGAATTCTTCAGTGACCTGAAGATCTCCTTTTTCGCGGTAGACGAAGCACATTGTATATCGGAGTGGGGGCATGATTTCCGGCCTGAATACCGGAGATTACGGGAAATGATGGACCAGATCAGCCCGGGTACGGCTGTGATCGCCCTGACGGCGACTGCCACCCCGAAGGTGCAGAGCGATATCGTGAAGAACCTGGGTCTTCGTGACCCGAAGATCTTTATGTCTTCCTTTAACCGTCCCAACCTGTATTATGAGATCCAGCCTAAGATAAAGAAGGATCAGACGATTAAAAGCATTGTCCGCTACATCATACAACATAAAGGCAAGAGCGGGATCATCTATACGCTCAACCGGAAGACGACGGAAGAGCTGGCCGACATGCTGATGGCCAATGGTATCAAGGCCGTGGCCTACCATGCCGGACTGGACAGCAAACTGCGCGCGGAAAGACAGGATCTTTTCCTGAATGAGGACGTACAGGTGATCGTAGCCACCATTGCTTTTGGAATGGGTATTGACAAGCCGGATATCCGATTCGTCATCCATTTCAATATACCAAAATCCATCGAGAACTATTACCAGGAGACCGGTCGCGCCGGCCGTGATGGATTGGAAGGAAATTGTATTTTATATTATTCCCATAAGGATGTCGCCAAACTGGAGCACCTGATGAAGGACAAGCCCCTCAGCGAACGCGAGGTTGGCGCCCAGCTCATCAATGAAACCGTTGGTTACGCCGAGACCGGCGTCTGTCGCCGTAAAGTGCTGATGAGCTATTTCGGGGAAGAGTATACCACGGAGAATTGCGGTCAGTGTGATAATTGCCAGCATCCGAAGGAATGGGTAGAGGCTAAGGAGCATGCCGTGAAGGTATTGAAGACGGTCAAAGCCCTGGATGAAAGATTTGCCACGGGGTACCTGGTCAATGTTCTTATGGGTAAGCTGACTCCCCAGATCCAGATGTTCCGCCATGAAGGCATTGCAGAATTCGGGATCGGCAAAGAGGATCCGGAACATTTCTGGAATTCCCTGCTCCGGCAGCTGCTGCTGGAAGACCTTTTGAAAAAAGATATCGAAGAATACGGGGTGCTGAAATTCACGAAGAAAGGAGAGGATTTTCTGAAGAAACCCGGTTCTTTCAGAATCGTTCTCAACAACCTGTTCGAAGAAGCCAACGCAGACGACGAAGAAGAAGGAGCGGAAGCCGCCGGCGCCACGGCCACGGATGAGAAGCTGTTCGAATTGCTGAAGGAGTTACGTCAGAAAGAAGCTAAAAAGAAGGCCCTGCCTCCTTTTGTCATCTTCCTGGAAACCTCTCTGCAGGATATGGCGACCCTCTATCCCACGACGACCCAGGAACTGGAGAAATGCCAGGGGGTGAGCAAGGGCAAGGCCCTTCGTTATGGCAAGCCTTTTATCGAACTGATCGCCCAATACGTAGAGGAGAATGATATCGAGAAGCCCGATGACTTTGTGATGAAGAGCGTGGTGAACAAGAGCGTTAATAAGGTCTATATCATCCAGCAGGTAGACAAGAAGATCCCGCTGGAGACTATCGCGAAGAATAAGGACCTGCGCCTGGATGCCTTACTGGAGGATATGGAGACCATTGCCGCCAGCGGCACCAAGCTCAACCTGAACTATGCCGTCGATGAGATGCTGGATGAATATGAGCAGGGCGAGATCATCGAATATTTTAAAAGCTGTGAGACCAGCAGCCTGCAGATAGCCCAGCATGAGCTGTCCGAAGGCAACTTCACCTGGGAGCAGTTGAAGATCATGCGGATCAAGTTTTTGAGCGAATACGGGATGTAAATATTAGGCCCAAAGCTTGTGCCGGAAGGCCCCTTTTTAAGAAGAAGCTTTTTTAAGAATTTCCGGCTTATAATTTCGCAATTTTCCCGAGAAGTCCTATTTTTGCCACCCCAATGAAAATTTGGGAGAGGAGGTGCGGTAGCTCAGTTGGTAGAGCAATGGACTGAAAATCCATGTGTCGCCGGTTCAACCCCGGCCCACACCACTAA
>WNFI01203614.1_pt1 | contig 30618 bp, 33 predicted proteins | sample 5400471 | NCBI WGS metagenome assembly WNFI01 (sample SAMN13153348, study PRJNA577476) | soil metagenome | isolation source: 100 cm saprolite on Douglas fir-dominated hillslope | place: USA:California | collected 2013-09-17
ACCCGTCCCCGGTCCGACGGTGGGGTCGGTCCGCTCCCGCTGAATCCCCGTTGACTTTCGCCTGACTTTCGCCTACCCTCCTGGTCTGGAGGTCGGCATGCACCTGACCCGGCGCCAGAAGGAGATCCTCGACTACCTGGGCGGCTACATCGGCGAGCACGGCTACGCGCCCACGATCGAGGAGATCGGCCGTCACTTCGGCCTGAGCTCACTCGCCACCGTCCACAAGCACCTCACGAACCTGCAGGAGAAGGGGCTCGTCAAGCGCGCCTGGAATCGCAGCCGCGCGCTCGAGCTCGTCCCCTCGGAGGTGATCGTGCGCGCGGTCGAGGTGCCACTGCTCGGGCGCGTGGCGGCGGGGACACCGATCGAAGCGATCGAATCCACGGAGACGATCTTCGTCCCCGAGGACATGCTCGGTCGCGGAAAGACGTACGTCCTCCAGGTCAAGGGCGACTCGATGATCGAGGAGCAGATCCGCGACGGCGACTACGTCATCGTCGAGGATCGCCAGAGCGCGCGCGACGGCGAGATGGTGATCGCCCTCCTCGGCGGCGAGAACGCCACCCTCAAGAAGTTCTACCGCGAGAGCGGCGGCACCATCCGCCTCCAGCCCGCCAACAGCACGATGAAGCCGATCTACGTGGACGAGGAAGACGTGCGCGTGCGAGGCGTCGTCATCGGCGTGCTGCGCAAGTACTGATGGGAAGGTAGACTCGGCCGAGCCACCCTGTCACGGGCGCGACGCCGAGCCGGATTCACTCCGGCGAGGCGGCGGGGGGCCTGGGGGCCGCGGCGCAGCGGCCCCCAGACTCAGTGAGGAGCCGAGCAGATGAACGACGAAAAAAAGGCCGTGAACTTCACCATTGTTCCGGACGAGGACCACACCACGCCGCGCGTGTACAGCAACTTCTGCTCGATCCAGAACTCGCCCTTCGACTTCACGCTCACGTTCTGCGAGATGCTCCCGATCGGCGAGCGTGAGATCCAGGAGGCGCAGTCGACCCATCTGGTGCGAGCGCCCGTCCGTGCGCGCATGGTCGTCCCCGTGCAGATGATCCCGGGGCTGATCGCGGCCCTGCAGGAGAATTTCCGGCTCTATCAGGAGTCGTTCGGACCGCCCAAAGGCCCCACGCACTGATCGGCGCGGCGGACCTCCGGAGGCGTCACCGGCGCCTACACTGAAGATGTGAAGTCGAGAGAGCGGACGCGCCGGATCCTCCACGTCGACCTCGACCCGTTCCTGGTCTCGGTCGAGCGAAGCCTCGATGCGACGCTTCGAGGGCGCCCCGTGATCGTGGGGGCCCTCCCCGACGGCTCCGGTGTGGTGGCGGCGGCCTCGGCGGAGGCGCGCGCCCTCGGTGTGCGCGCCGGACAACCCATCGCCGCCGCGCGACGGGCCTGCCCCGACGGCGTGTTCCGCCCCGGCGACCTCGAAACTTACGCGCGCTACAGCGAAGACGTCACGGCGATCCTTCAGGCGGCCAGCCGGCGCGTCGAGCGTCCTTCCGCGGACGAGGCCTATGTCGATCTCACGCCTGAAGGGTCCGACGGCCCGTCGCCCGTGGGCGCGGCGGAGGCGATCAAGGACGATATCCAGCGGCGCCTCGGCCTCGATGCGTCCCTCGGGCTGGCCTCGTCGCGGGTCGCGGCGCGCGTGGCCTCGTCCTGGGCACGGCCTCGCGGCCTGCTGGTCGTCCTTCCCGGTTACGAGGCCTCGTTCCTCGCGCGCCAGCCCGTCCGGTTCCTGCCCGACCTGCCCCCTCACCTGGAGGCCGCTCTCGAGAAAGCGGGACTGATGACGCTGGGAGACGTCGCCGCGGCCGAGCCGTCCGCGCTCGAGGCGCTGGTCGGCACGCCGGCGGCCCAGCGGTTGCAGGAGGCGTCGCGTGGGGAGGCCGAAGAGCCGGTCGCGCTCACCGCGCCTCCCGCCGCGATCCAGGAGGAGGCCGTCCTGCGCGACCGGCGCACCGATCGCGAAGGCCTGGAGGCCATCCTGGACGGCCTCGCGACCCGTGCCTGCCGGCGGCTGCGTCCGTTCGGTCTCGGGGCCGGCGCCGTCACCGTCGAGGTCCGGCGTCCGGACGGTCCCGTGCGCCGTACCGAAGCGCTCGAGCCCGGCATTCGGGACGAGGACACGGCCCGCGCGGTGGTCGGCGGCCTGGCCGCCGCCATCCTGGAGCCCGTCGCCGGTGTGCGCGCCGTGGTCGTGCGCCTGTCCCGCCTCCAGCGTCCGCGTCCGCAGTCGAGGCTGTTCCCGCTGCCGCCCAGCCTCGCCCGCCCGGGCTGACGGCGCGCGGGCTAGAATCGGCGCATCCCATGGCGCCCGCACGGCCGCGCGTCTCGCGTCGTCCTCTCCCGGCCGCGGTGCCGGCGGCGCGCCGCGCGCCCTCGCGCCGCGCGCTCCTCGCCGAGCGGGCCAACGAGATCCTGGACATCCTGGAACAGGCGCATCCGGAGGCGACCTGCGCCCTCCACTATCGCAACCCGTTCGAGCTGCTGAGCGCCACCATCCTTTCCGCGCAGTGCACGGACGAGCGGGTCAACCAGGTCACGCCGGCGCTGTTCGGCCGCTACCCCACCGCGCAGGCGCTGGCCGCCGCCCGCCCGGAAGACGTGGAGGAGATCATCCGGTCGACGGGCTTTTATCGCGCCAAGACCAAGAGCCTTCTCGGCTGCGCCGGCGCGCTCACCGCCGACCACGGCGGCGAGGTGCCGCGCTCGATGGACGCGATGGTCAAGCTGCCGGGGGTGGGGCGCAAGACGGCGAGCGTGGTGCTCGGCCACGTCTACGACATCGCCGAAGGCATCGCGGTGGACACGCATGTGCTGCGCGTCTCGAACCGCCTCGGTATCGCGCGCGGCGACGATCCCCTCGAGGTCGAGCGTCAGCTCATGGCGATCCTACCGCGCGAGCGGTGGACGCGCACGACGGACCTGCTCATCTTCCACGGCCGCAAGATCTGTATCGCGCGGCGGCCGCTCTGCGGCCAGTGTCCCGTGTTCGCGCTGTGCCGCTGGCCGCAGCGGCAGGCCTTCGCGATGGGCAAGCCCCCGCGCGCCAAGCGCACTCCTCGCAGCGCTTCGCGGCGCCGGGCTCGGCGCACGGCGGCACGGTGATGCCGTCCCCGGTCCTGGGCGCCGCCATACAGATGACCTCGACCGCGGAGGTCGAGCGAAACCTCGACACCGCCGAGCGCCTCATCGAGGTCGCCGCCCGGCGCGGGGCGCATCTCGTCGGCCTGCCCGAGAACTTCGCGTTCCTGCGCTCGGAAGGCGAGCCCGTACCGGAAGCCCAGACGCTCGACGGGCCCTGGGTGCGCCGGATGGTCGACGTGGCCCGACGCCACGAGCTCACGCTGCTGCTGGGCAGCCTGCCCGAACGCATCGAGGGTGACACGCGCGTGTTCAACACGTCCGTGCTCCTCGGTCCGGACGGCGGGACCCTCGCGACCTATCGGAAGATGCACCTGTTCGACATCGACCTGCCCGGCCTCGAGCACCTCAAGGAATCGCGAGCCGTCCGGCCGGGCGAGGCCCTGGTGGTGGCGGACACGCCGGCCGGGCGGATCGGTCTCTCGATCTGCTACGACGTGCGGTTCCCCGAGATGTATCGCCGTCTCTCCCGCGACGGTGCGCGCGTGCTCGCCGTGCCGTCGGCCTTCACGGACCGGACGGGCAAGGACCACTGGGAGATCCTGTTGCGCGCGCGGGCCATCGAGAACCTCGCCTACGTGTTCGCGCCCGCCCAGGCCGGCCCCCACGGCAAGGGACGCGCCTCCTACGGACACGCGATGATCGTGGACCCCTGGGGCGCGATCCTGGCCCAGGTCCCCGATGGAGAAGGCGTCGCGATCGCCGAGCTGGACTTCGACCGCCAGGACCGGCTGCGTCGCGAGATGCCCGCCCTCGATCACCGCCGCCTCGACAACAAGTAACAGAAGTGAAGGTCTAACCCGCACTCCCGGCACGGGATAGGCCTTGACACGCCGCGGCCCGCTCGCGTACGATTAGGGTTTGCGAGTTGGGGCGCCGCGGCGCCTTTTGGAGAGCTGCATGCCGACCTACATTCCGAAGGCGGACGAGCGCGACCGCCAGTGGTTCGTGATCGACGCCAAAGACACCGTGCTGGGAAAGCTGGCCACGCGGGCCGCCACCATCCTCACCGGAAAGCACAAGCCGACGTTCACGCCGTTCCTCGACACCGGCGACCACGTCATCGTGATCAACGCGGCGAAGGTCCACCTCACCGGCCGCAAGGAATCGGACAAGCTGTACCGGCACCACACCCTCTACCTCGGCGGCCTCAAGTCCACGGCCGCGGGTGACATGCGGAAGAAGCATCCGACGCGGATCGTCGAAGAGGCGGTGCGCGGGATGCTGCCGAAGACCAAGCTGGGCCGCGCGATGTTCCACAAGCTGAAGGTCTACGCGGGTGACGTGCACCCGCATCAGGCCCAGAAGCCCAAGTCCGTGACGCTGAAGTAAGGAGAGAGTTTGAGCACACCCATCGAGTACTACGCGACCGGGAAGCGCAAGACGGCGATCGCGCGCGTGCGGCTGCGCGCGGGCACGGGCGAGGTCCATCTCAACGACAGGGCCCTCGACGACTACTTCGGCGGGCACGAAGCGCTGAAGATGGTGGCCAAGCAGCCCTTCGCGGTCACGGAGACGACCGAGAAGTTCGACGTGCTGGCCATCGTCACCGGCGGTGGTCCGGCCGCGCAGGCGGGAGCGGTCCGCCACGGCATCTCGCGCGCGCTGTGCGAGTTCAACCTGGAGCTCAGGAAGCGCCTCAAGAAAGCGGGATTCCTCACGAGGGACGCCCGCATCAAGGAGCGCAAGAAGTACGGACAGAAGGGCGCCCGGCGCCGCTTCCAGTTCAGCAAGCGATAGGGGGTCTGGGGGGTGACGAGGAGCGGGTTTCGTTTCCGCGCCCCGCAGTTACCCCCGGCGCTCTGGCGGCACGCGCAGCGGGCCGCCGGAGCGGTTGGTTAAGACGTCTCATATTTCGAGCCCTCGCGAGGGGGCCGGCAAGCCGACGGGTCCGGCGTGGCCCGCGGCTGACGAGGAGGACGGTTTGGCGACGACGGTGAATCAGGCGCAAGGCACGAGCGTGACCCCCACGGTCAGCATGAAAGAGCTGCTGGAGGCGGGGGTGCACTTCGGCCACCAGACGAAGCGCTGGAACCCGAAGATGAAGGACTTCATCTTCGGCGAGCGCAACGGCATCTACATCATCGACCTGCAGAAGACGCATCGCCTGCTCCAGGACGCCCTGCAGTACGTGCAGGACTTGGCCTCGCAGGGGCGGACGATCATGTTCGTCGGCACCAAGCGCCAGGCCCAGGAAGCCATCGCCGAGGAGGCGCAGCGCGCCGGCATGCCCTACGTGAACGAGCGCTGGCTGGGCGGGCTGCTCACGAACTTCGTCACCATCCGCAAGAGCCTGGACCGGCTGCGCGAGCTCGAGGCCATGTCGACGGACGGCCGCCACGAGCGCCTGACCAAGAAGGAAGTGGCCCAGCTCGAGAAGGAGCGGGTCAAGATCGAGAAGAACCTGAAGGGCATCAAGGGCATGAAGAACGTGCCCGATGCCATCTTCGTGATCGACACGCGCAAGGAGTCGATCGCGGTCCAGGAAGCACGCAAGCTCAAGATCCCCGTCATCGGCATCGTGGACACCAACTGCGATCCGGACGAGGTCGACCACGTGATCCCGGGCAACGACGATGCCCTGCGCGCGATCAAGCTCTTCGCCGGCCGCATGGCCGATGCGATCCTGGCCGGACGCGGCATCCGGGAGTCGCGGGCGGCGGAGTCCGCGCCCGACAAGGGCGCCGAGAAGGGCGAGGAAGACGCGGCGCGACGGCGGCCCAAGACGCGGCCCATGGCCACGCCGGTGCCGATGGCCTAGACGGCGCAGCGGCGCCGAGCCGAACCGGGGGCCGCGGCTCAGCGGCCCCCGCATTATTTAAGGGAACGGAAGGACTCTATGGCGGACATTTCAGCGGAAATGGTGCGCAAGCTGCGCGAGGAGACCGGCGCCGGCATGATGGACTGCAAGGCGGCGCTGGTGGAGGCGAGCGGGGACATCGAGAAGGCCCGCGACGTCCTGCGCAAGAGGGGCATGGCCACGGCGGCCAAGAAGGCCGGGCGCGCGACGAGCGAAGGGATGGTCGGGAACTACATCCATCCCGGCGCGAAGATCGGCGTGCTGGTGGAAGTCGACTGCGAGACCGACTTCGTGGCCAAGACTCCCGATTTCCAGACGCTGGTCAAGGAAATCGCGATGCACATCGCGGCCGCGAACCCCCTCTACGTGAGCAAGGAGGAAGTCCCGGGCCAGGTCCTGGAGAAGGAGCGCGAGATCTACAAGGCACAGGCCGCGGCCGCGGGCAAGCCGGGCCCCGTCCAGGAGAAGATCGCGGAGGGCAAGCTCAAGCAGTACCTCTCCGAGGTGTGCCTGCTCGAGCAGCCGTTCGTCCGCGAGAACGACAAGACGGTCGGCCAGCTCATCCAGGAGAAGATCGCGCTCATCAAGGAGAACATCGTGGTGCGCCGGTTCGCGCGGTTCAAGGTCGGCGAGGAGGCACGCGCGGCGGGCCCGACGGAAGCGACACCGGTCGCGGCGGGGTAACGAGCGGCGGAGGCGACTTCCTGCTGCTCGCCAACGACCACATCGTGAGCGTGACCCCGCGGCAATCGGTGACGGGCGGCCGGGCCCCGTGGACCGAGGCACCTCCGAAATAGTCGCGCCCATTCCTTCCGGCTCACGGAGCGACTCCTGGGGCCCTCGTCCGTCGGGTGCTACCATGGCGGCTCCAGCGGTCGCACCGCTCGGCCGCGGAGGACGCGCGACTCTGCTCCCCCTGCTGACGATCGCGGGCGCCGTGTACGCTGCGCTGGGCGTGCTCGACCCTCGCCTGCCCGTCCCCCTGCTTGGCCCCGCGCTGGCGATCGTGGGACTGGTCCGGGCGCGGCGCCGCGGCGATCGGCATCCCGCCGCTCTCGTGCTGACCCTCCTCGCTTGCGTCTACGCCCTGGCGGGATGGACCGAACCCGACTTCGCGGCGGACTCACCGTCGTACTTCGTCTACCTGCGCTCGGCGGCCTTCGACCACGACCTGGACTTCGCCAACGAGTGGGCGGAATGGGGCTACGCAGAGCAGCCGCTGACGGCCACTGGCCGCCGGCGCAACATCCACGCCATCGGGTCCGCCGTGATCTGGAGTCCCTTCTACGCCGCCGCGCACGCGTACGTCCTCGGCAGTCGCTTGCTGGGCAGCCGCACGTATGCGGCCGATGGGTACGCGATTCCCTACGTGCGCGCGACCGTACTGGGCACGGCCACCGTCGTCGTGGTCGGAGCGTTCCTCCTCGCCCGCGCGCTCGGCCCGTATTTCGGGGTGACGCTGGCCGCGGTCGGCGTCCTCGCCGGAACCCTGGCTTCGCCCACTCCCTACTATGTATTCCTTCAGCCCACGATGGCCCACGGGATTGTCTATGGCCTGGCCGCGATGTTCGTGTGGGCCTGGATCGAGGCGGCGCGTGCTCCGAGCGCCCGCGCGTTCGCGCGGCTGGGCTTGCTGCTCGGCTTGCTCGCCCTCACGCGCTGGCAGGCCATCGTGTATCTGGCGATGTTCGTGCCGCTCGTGCTCGAGGGGCTCGCGCGACGGCGTGTCCGACTGGGATGGATCGCGCTCTCCGCCCTCGTGGCCTTCGCCGTCTTCGTGCCGCAGCTCGTGGTCTGGAAGATCCTGTTCGGCCATGCCCTGGCCATCCCGGCCCACGAGCACGGCATGGACTGGTCGTCTCCGCACCTCCTGAACGTGCTCATCTCCGCCGACCGGGGCCTCTTCACGTGGACGCCCTTGATGGCCGTCGGCGCGGTGGGGCTTCTATGGTTGCTGCGCGAATGGCTGTCGCTGGCCGCGGGCGCCCTACTGGTCCTCGCCGCCTCGGCCTGGATCAACGGCGGCGTGCAGGACTGGGCAGGCGCGGACGCCTTCGGAGCGCGGCGATTCGACCTGGTCGTGCCGCTCCTCGCCGTCGGCGTCACGGCCGCGGCCCGGGTCGCCGCCGGCGCGGTGGCCCGGCGACCGTGGCTCGCGCCCGCGGCGGCGGCGGCGCTGCTGGTGGTCTGGAACGTCGGCCTGATGCGGCTCTACCGGCGTCGCGTGGTGAAGGAGTCGGCCGCCTTCGATCGCCAGGCAGACGCGCAATGGTTCCAGGTGCGGCGGGTGGTGGAAAGCGGGCTCGAGCGGCTGGGCGGGCCGCGGCTGCGCAACGTGGCCTACATGTTCTTCGTTGGAGAGTATTTCTACTGGAACACGAACCTCAGCGGGACGATCGACATGGCGGCGCCGGAGGGACGGTATCTCTCCGGCGGTTGGTCACCACCCCACCGCCGGCCGAGCTGGCCGGCCTTCCGCTGGGCCTATTACCCGAAGGCCTGCGTTCGCGTGCCCTTGGAGACCCCGATCGACCTGCGCGTCTCGGTCACCGCGCGCGCGCCGAGTCGCCTGCCGAACCAGGCCATAGGCCTGTCCATGAATCAGGGCCCGGTCGCGTGGCGGCCGCTGCCCGGGGATTGGACGGAGGTCCCCTTCCTCATACCCGCGGCCATGTCGAGCCCGGGGGAGAACCTGCTCTGCGTCAACTTCAGCGAGCACGTGCCCTCGGAGGAGGGCGAAGAGGGAAAGGCGGTCTCGGCGGCGGTCACACGGATCCAGCTCCCCTGAGGTGTCGAACTCCAGGCGTCAGCAACGCCCGCGCCGCGCCCGGCCCGCCCACGTGCGACGGATCGGTCAGGCAGAGTAACATCCAGGGTTCGGTGCCTCGCCGGCGCCGGACCGCGTCGGTCGGACCGAGCCCGAACGGAGATATGCATCATGGCGGCCAGCCGAAAGCCCGCGTTCAAACGGATCCTCCTCAAGCTCTCCGGCGAAGCGCTGCTGGGCGAGAAGCCATTCGGCATCGACCGATCGTTCACCGACTACCTGGCCAACGAGATCAAGGGCGTGCACGCGCTCGGCACCCAGGTGGGCGCGGTCGTGGGCGGGGGGAACTTCTTCCGCGGCGTCTCCGACGCGGCCGCGGGCATGGATCGCGCCTCCGCCGACCACATGGGGATGCTGGCCACCGTCATCAACGCGATCGCGTTGCAGGACGCGCTCGAGCGGGCGGGCGTCATCACGCGCGTCCTCTCCGCCATCGAGATGCGTGAAGTCGCGGAGCCGTTCATCCGCCGCCGCGCCATCCGCCATTTCGAGAAGGGGCGCGTGGTCATCTTCGCCGGTGGCACGGGCAATCCCTACTTCTCCACCGACACCGCCGCCGCCCTGCGCGCCATGGAGATCAAGGCCCAGGTGCTCTTCAAGGGCACCAAGGTGGACGGCATCTACGACTCGGACCCGCTCAAGAACCCGGGGGCGACGAAGTTCGACACCCTCACCTACCTCGACGTCCTGAAGAAGGACCTCAAGGTCATGGACGCCACCGCCATCTCGCTGTGCAAGGACAACAAGCTGCCCATCGTCGTCTACAACCTGCGGCAGAAGGGCATGCTCAAGCGCATCGTCCGGGGCGAGAAGGTGGGCACCATGGTCAAGGAGTAGCGCGATATGGCCATCAGCAACCTCATTGCCGACGCCAAGCAACGGATGAACACCTCGGTCGAGACCGTCCGGCGCGAGCTGGCCACGATGCGCACCGGGCGCGCCTCCCTGTCCATGCTGGACAACGTGCGCGTGGACTACTACGGCACGCCCACCCCCCTCAACCAGGTGGGCAACCTGTCGACGCCGGATCCCACCCTCATCCAGGTCCAGCCCTGGGACGCGAAGCTGCTGGGCGTGATCGAGAAGGCGATCCGCTCGTCCGACCTCGACCTCAATCCCCAGAACGACGGCGAGATCATCCGGGACGACGAGAAGAAGGCGATGGCCGAGGTCCAGAAGATGACGGACCAGCACATCGAGGAGATCAACGAGACGCTGAAGAAGAAGGAAACGGAGATCATGGCCGTGTGACCGTAAACGCCAAACGGACGGGAACGGGCACGGAGACGGAGACGCGTTCGGCGATTCCCGTCTCCCTCTCCATCTCCGAACGATCCTGGCCATCGCCCGTCCGTCTAGCGTTTCGCAATCCGTGGTGGTCCCGGGCCGTCCCGGACTGGCGCATATAATCGGGCCGTGCCCGTCCTTCGCCTCGACTGTACGCGCTGCGACCGGCGCTATGAGCCCGGCCAGATCCTGAACGTCTGCCAGGCCTGTGGCGCGCCCCTCTTCGCGCGCTACGACCTCGAGCGCGCGGCCAAGAACATGCGGCCGGGCCACCTCGCGCTGCGCGAGCCCACGCTCTGGCGCTACGACGACGTCCTGCCCGTGGACAACCCGGACCACCGGGTGAGCCTCGGCGAGGGCTTCACCCCTCTCCTCACCGCCCGCCGCCTGGGCAGCCTGATGGGTCTCCCTCGTCTCTTCATCAAGGACGAGTCGGGCGAGCCGACGGGCTCGTTCAAGGCGCGGGGGCTCTCCCTGGCGGTGTCGATGGCGAAGGCCCTGGGGGCCACGGACGTGTGCCTGCCCTCGGCGGGCAACGCCGGCAGCGCGCTCGCCGCGTACGCGGCCAAGGGGGGGCTCAAGGCGCACGTGTTCGTACCCAAGGACATCGCCCAGCTCTTCCTCATGGAGACACGCGCCTACGGCGCCGAAGTGGAGACGGTGGACGGTCTGATCACCGACGCCGGGAAGATCTGCGCGGAGCGGGCCAAGGAGAACGGCTGGTACGAATGCGCCACGCTCAAGGAGCCCTATCGCATCGAGGGCAAGAAGACGATGGGCTACGAGCTGGCGGAGCAGATGGGCTGGAAGCTGCCCGACGCCATCCTCTACCCTACGGGCGGCGGCACCGGCCTCATCGGTATGTGGAAGGCGTTCCGCGAGATGGAGGAGATGGGCTACCTCGGACCGGGCCGCCCGCGCATGTACGCGATCCAGGCCGAGGGCTGCGCGCCCATCGTCAAGGCGTTCACCGAAGGCCTCGAAGCCGCGCCGATGTGGGAGAACGCCCAGACGCTCGCCCACGGTATTCGGGTGCCCAAGGCCCTGGGCGATTTCCTGATCCTCCGCGCCCTCCGCGAAAGCCATGGTTCGGCCGTCGCCGTCTCCGACGCCGAGATCATCCAGGGTGTGAAGGACGCCTCCGCGAACGAAGGGATCTTCATGGCCCCGGAGGGGGGGGCCTGCGTGGCCGCGCTGCGCAAGCTCAAGGCCAACGGCCACCTCAGCGCCGACGACACGGTCGTCGTGTTCAACACCGGGACCGGGTTCAAGTACGTGGAGAACATGGCCCCGCTCTGGGGCAAGGCGCCGGCCCGGCGCTGACGGACCCAAGAAATCCCTTGCCTTCCTACCGGACCTCCGTGCTACGTTACGTTCGGGTGGCTGTTCCTCGCAGCAGACCCGAGCTGTCATGGCGCATTGGTCGCCCCCGTCCGGAACCTCCGCCGCACCTGGTTCGGGCCATTCCTGGTCCCGCTGGTCCTCGTTCGTGCGCCTCGCCGTCTGGGGCGGAGACGCGCGCTGTGGCCGCTGCGGCAGTGACCAGGTGCGGCGGGCGCGCCTGCTGCTTCCGCCGTGGAAGCGCGTCCTCGGCCTTGGCCGCGCTCGACAAGGCGATGGCCAGCCGGCTCCCCCTCCGCCCGCCGACAAAGTAGAGCCGCACCCTCCGCTGCCGGCCGCGAGAATCCTCTAGAATGGGCGCGCTCCGGCCCATGACCCAGCGCCTCTACCGCGACGATCCCTACCTGCTCGAATTCGAGGCCCGGGTGGTCGCCCGGCGCGAGCACGAGGGGCGTCCGGCGGTCGTGCTGGACCGTACGGCCTTCTACGCCGAGAGCGGCGGCCAGCCCTGGGACCTCGGCGTCCTGGGGGGCGCGTCCGTGCTCGCGGTCGTGGACGCGGGCGATGCCATCCTCCACGTCCTCGACCGTCCCCTCGACGAAGGCGCCACCGTGCGCGGACAGGTGGACGCCGCGCGCCGGAGTGACCACCGCGAGCAGCACCATGGCCAGCATCTCCTCTCGCGCGCGCTGGTCGAGATGGCGGGCGCGTCGCGCACGGTGAGCTTCCACCTGGGCGCGGACGAGTCGACCATCGACCTCGATCACGAAGTGGACGAGCAGGCGGTCCGCGAGGCCGAGCGCCGCGCGAACGAGGTGATCTGGGCCGGGCGGCCGGTGAGGGTCCGCGTCGTGTCGCGCGCGGAGGCCAGCGCGCTGGGCGTCACCGTCCCGGACGAAGCCGGCGACTCCGTGCGCCTGGTGGAAGCGGAGGGGTTCGACCTGCAGGCCTGCGGCGGCACCCACCCCCGCTCGACCTCCGAGGTCGGCGTGGTCCTGGTGCTCGGCCACGAGCGGCACAAGGGAGGGAGCCGCGTGCGCTTCGCATGCGGCCACCGCGCCCTCCAGGCCTTCCACCTGCGCGACGGGCTGCTTCGCGACCTGGCCGCCGTCTTCTCGTCCTCGATCGAGGATCTCCCCGCGGCCTCGCGCCGCGCGGTGGATGCACTGGCCGACGGGGAGAAGCAGCGCCACGCGCTGCTGGAGCGTGCGCTCGAAGGCGAGGCCCATCGCCTGCTGGCGCGGGAGGAGGCGCGGCCGGCGCTCGTCGTCGCCACCTACGACGGCTGGCCCGCCGCCGACCTTCGCCTCCTCGCCCAGAAGCTGACCGCGATCGCGCCCGGTGTCGCCCTGCTCGGCAGCCGCGCGGACAAGGCGCACCTCGTGTTCGCGCAGAGCGCGGGCCTGGGCCACGACATACCCGGCCTGCTCCGCCAGGCCGTGACCAGCCTGGGCGGGCGGGGTGGGGGCAAGGGAGACCTCGCCCAGGGCGGCGGCGACCGGCTCGACCTCCTCGACGAGGCGCTGGCGGCGGCGGCGCGCGCCGTGCGCGGGGGCGTCCCCGCCGCGTGAGGGCCGAGCGCGGCTACGGCCTCCTCCTTCTCGCCGTCGCCTGCGTCTCGGTGGGCAGCATCTTCGTGCGCCTGGCCCACGCGCCCGCTCTGGCCGTCGCCTTCAACCGCATCTTCCTGGCCTCGGTCGTGGTCGCGCCCTTTGCCGCGCCCTCGCTGGCGCGCGCGTGGCCGGCGCTCTCCGCGCGCCGTCGTCTCATCCTCCTGGCCTCCGGAATTTCGCTCGGCGTGCATTTCGCGACCTGGATCGCCAGCCTGGCCTACACCACCGTCGCCGCCTCCGTGCTCCTCGTGAATACGGCCCCCCTCTTCACGCTCGTCTTCTCCTGGTGGCTCCTGGGCGAGCGCGCCTCCAGCGCGGTGCGGATCGCGATGGCCGTCGCCCTCACGGGGGCCGCCCTCATCGCCGCCGGCGACTGGGACGGGGGCACGGCCTCGCTCACCGGCGACGCCCTGGCCATGGCGGGGGCGGTGACGCTGTCGCTGTACCACGTCATCGGGCGCGGGCTGCGGGACGCGCTGCCGCTCTCCGCCTACGTGCTGGGCGTCTGGGCCACCGCGGCTGCGACCCTGGCCCTGCTCGCGGCGGCCGCCCGCGTTCCCGTGTTCGGCTACCCCTTCCGGACCTTTGCCCTCTTCCTGGCCCTGGCCGTCGTGCCGACCGTGTTCGGTCACGGCCTCGTGAACCGCTCCCTGCGTCGCATCCCGGCGCCGACGGTGGGCCTGTTCCTCCTGGGCGAGCCCATCGCCGCCTCCGTCCTGGCTTATGCGGTGTTCGGGGAGATGCCCTCCCGCCTCACGATCGCGGGCGGAGCGCTGGTGCTGGCCGCGCTCGCCCTGGTCGTGCGCAGCGAGGCCGCATGAGCGCGCGCCGGCAGGTGCACGTCCTCTTCACGGGCGGCACCATCTCCATGCGCGTGGATCCGGGCACGGGCGCGGCGGTGCCCGCGATGTCGGGCGAGGAGATCGTCGCCCGCGTCCACGGCCTCCGCAAGGAAGCGCGCCTCACTCTCGAGGACTACGCGCGCCTGCCCGGCCCCCACGTCACGCCGCATTGGATGTGGCGCCTGCGGGACCGGGTGGCGGAGGCGCTGGCCGACCCGGCCGTGGACGCCGTCGTCCTCACCCACGGCACGGACACGCTCGAAGAGACCGCGTTCCTCCTCGACCTCACGCTCGACAGCGAGAAGCCGGTCGTCTTCTGCGGGGCCATGCGCACGGTGTCCGACCCGGGCTGGGACGGCCCGGCCAACCTGATGACCGCGGTGCGCACGGCCGTCCATCCGGACGCACGCGCGCGGGGCGTCCTCGTGGCGGTGGGCGAGCAGGTCCACGCCGCCGCCGAAGCCACCAAGTGGCACACCCAGAGCCTGGGCACGTTCCGCAGCTCACGCGGTCCGCTCGCCGTCCTGGATCACGGCCAGGTCGTCTTCCAGCGACCGGCCTTCCGCACGCCGGCGCTGAAGGCGCGCCGGCTCGTGTCCGAGGTCGACCTGCACACGATGGCGGCGGGCACGGACGACGCGCTGCTGCGCGCGTCGCTCGCGCGGGGCGCGCGCGGTCTCGTGGTGGCCGCCACCGGCGCCGGCAACGTGCCGCCGGCGTGCCTTCCCGGCCTGCGCGCCGCCCTGGCCGCCAGCGTGCCCGTCGTGCTCGTCTCGCGCTGCGCCGAGGGCCGGGTGGCCCCTCTCTACGGGTACGAAGGCGGCGGCCAGATGCTCCGCGATCTCGGCGTCATCTTCGGCCAGGACCTGCCGGGGCCGAAGGCGCGCATCAAGCTGATGGTGGCCCTGGGCGCGACGTCGGACGTGGCGCAGATCCGGGAGATCTTCGAGTCGAGCGCGCCGTAAGACAGGTCCGTCCACAGGTTTCCCGCGTCCCGTCCGCGCCTGCAAGCTCCTTATCCACAGGATTTCCGCGATGGTATCCACAGGGTCGTGCTCGCAAATGCGTGCCTTTTCGGTGATTCTGCCCAGGTTTCCACAAGACCTGAACAGGGCGGTCCGGCTTTCCCACAGAGCTTCCGCGGGAATCCGCGCGAAGAGCACAGCCGATCCACAGGCGAGCCACAGGATTTCCACAGGGCTGTCGTTGACGCGTTTGTAGATGGCAGACCGACCCGGCCACAGCGTCTAATCTGCTAATCCAGGCCGACCGATGTTCGTTGTCTAAACCCGTACCAGCGGATCAAACAGCTTCCGGTGCTCGTCCACCGCGAAGCGGTCCGTCATGCCCGCGATGTAGTCGCACACCACGCGCTGCACGCCGTCGCGCGGGATCCGCTCCTGGTAATGGGGGGGCAGCTGCAGCGGCTCGCCCACGTAGGACAGGAAGAGGTCGCGCAGGATACGACCGGCCTTGTCGCCCATCCTCACCACGCGATAGTGGCGGTACAGGTTCGTGAAGAGGAAGTCCTTCAGCTCCTTCACCAGGCGCGCCATGTCCGGCGAATAGCCGACCAGACGCCGGCCCGCCCGGCGCACGTCCTCGACGGACGCGACCTTTGCATCGCGGACGTTCTTCAGGCTCGTCACCACGAGATCGTGCGTGCAGCGGCTGATGATCCGCCGCACCGTCTGGTGGCGCATGAGGCGCTCGCCGCGGATGCGCTCGGCCACGACCTCCTCGTGCGCCTCGCGAAAGAGGGTGACGGCGCGGATCTTCTCCACCGTGATCATCCCCGAGGAGAGGCCGTCGTCGATGTCGTGGTTGTTGTAGGCGATCTCGTCCACGAAGTCGACGAGCTGCGCCTCCAGCGTGGGCGCTTCGCCCTGCGCGTACTCCGCGGGTGCGCTGGCGTCGCTGTCCGCCTGGTGCTTGATGATCCCCTCCCGGATCTCCCAGGTGAGGTTCAGCCCCGGGAACTTCGGGTAGCGCTCCTCGAGCACTTCCAGGATGCGCAGGGTCTGCCGGTTGTGCTCGAAGCCCCCGTGATCGGCCATCAGCTCGGCCATGACCTTCTCGCCGGAATGGCCGAACGGCGTGTGCCCGAGGTCGTGGCCGAGCACCAGGCACTCCGTGAGGTCCTCGTTGAGGGCGAGGCTGCGGGCCACGCTGCGCCCGATCTGCGCACCCTCCAGGCTGTGGGTGAGGCGGGTGCGGTAGTTGTCGCCCTCGTGGTTGACGAACACCTGCGTCTTGTACTCCAGCCGGCGGAACGAGGAGCTGTGGATGACGCGGTCCCGGTCGCGCTGGTAGCAGGTGCGGTTGGGGTCGTCCGGCTCCAGGTGCCGCCGCCCGCGGCTCTTGGCGCTGCGCATGCCGTAGGGAGCGAGGAACCGGTCCTCCCTCTCCTCCAGCGCCTTGCGGTCGACCAGCTCCATGACACGCCTCCGGCGGCGATTCTACTGCCCCCTGCGCTTAGAATGACCACATGGGCAAGCTGGCAGTGGGCGTGCTCGGCGCGACGGGCGCGGTCGGACAGCGCTTCGTGCAGCTCCTGGCCGATCACCCCTGGTTCGAAGTGGTGGAGCTGGCGGCGTCGGACCGTTCGGCAGGCAAGCCGTACCGCGAGGCGTGTACGTGGCGCCTCGGAACGCCGATGCCGGAGTCGGCGGCGGCGCGCGTGGTCAAGACGTGCGACGAGAAATTCGAGTCCAGGATCCTGTTCTCCGGTCTCGATTCCTCGGTGGCGGGAGAGGTCGAGACGAACCTCTCCTCACGCGGCCACGCCGTGGTGTCGAACTCGGGCAACCATCGCATGGACCCGGACGTGCCCCTCCTGATCCCGGAGGTCAACCCCGATCACCTCGACGCGCTGGCCGTGCAACGCAAGCGCACGGGCGGCGGGTACATCGTGACGAACCCGAACTGCAGCGTGGTGGGCCTGGCCATGGCCCTGGCTCCCCTGCAGCGGTCGTTCGGCCTGAGCGAAGTCGCGGTGGCCACGCTGCAGGCGCTCTCCGGCGCGGGCTACCCCGGCGTCGCCTCCATGGACATCGCGGACAACGTGATCCCCTACATCGGCGGCGGCGAGGAGGAGAAGATCGAGACGGAGCCGCTGCGCATCCTCGGCACGTTCGCGGGTGGCACCTTCGCGCACGCGCCCTTCCGCATCTCCGCCTCCGTGCATCGCGTGGCCGTGACCGACGGCCACACCATGGCGATCTTCGTGCGCCTCAAGACCAAGGCCACCGCCGCCCAGGCGGTGGAGGCGATCGCCTCTTTCCGGGGCGAGCCCCAGGAGCGCAAGCTCCCCACTGCCCCGCGGCGGCCCATCCACGTGCGGCCCGAGGAGAACCGGCCCCAGCCCCGCCTCGACCGCGACCTCGAGGGAGGGATGGCGGTGAGCGTGGGCCGCGTGCGCACGGACAAGCTCTTCGACCTCAAGCTCGAGGCCCTCGTCCACAACACGATCCGCGGCGCGGCCGGGGCTGCCATCCTCAACGCGGAGCTGCTCAAGGCCCGGGACCTGCTGCCGTGATCGTCATGAAGTTCGGGGGGACCTCCGTCGGGTCCCCCGAGCGCATCCGCGCCCTGGCCGAGCGCGTGCGCGAGCGCCTGGCCCGCCGGCCCGTCGTCGTGGTCTCCGCGCTGTCCAAGGTGACCGATTCCCTGGTGCGGGGCGCCCAGCTCGCCCTGGCCCGTGACTCCGACTACGAGAGCGTCGTCTACGAGGTCCTCGACCGGCACCATCGCGCCATCCAGGACCTCGTCCCTCCCGGCCCCGCCCAGGAGCGGCTCCTCAGCCATCTCGATGCGACCATCGGCGAGCTGCGGGCGCTGTACACCGGCGTCTACCACCTCGCCGAGCTGACGGCGCGCACGCTGGACGCGATCTCGGGCATCGGCGAGCGGCTCTCCTACGAGATGGTGGCGGCGGCGCTGGACGCGGCCGGCATCCCCGCCCAGGGAGTGGACGCGCGCGGAGTGATCGTCACCGACGAGACCTTCGGGCGCGCCATGCCCCTGGTGGACGAGACGCGGGTGGCGGCGGCGCGCATGGTGCAACCCCTGCTCGACGCGCGCACGGTGCCCGTCCTGCCCGGCTTCATCGGCAGCACCCGCAAAGGCGTGGCCACCACCCTCGGCCGCGGCGGGAGCGACTGGTCGGCCGCCGTGGTCGGCGCGGCCCTGGACGCCGAGGAGATCCAGATCTGGACGGACGTGGACGGGATGATGACGGTGGCCCCACGGCTGGTGCCGTCGGCGCGCGTGATCCCGGAGGTCAGCTTCGACGAGGCGGCCGAGCTCGCCTACTTCGGGGCCAAGGTCCTCCATCCCGCCACCATCAAGCCCGCGGTCGAGCGTGGCATCCCCGTGCGCATCCTGAATTCCCTGAATCCGTCCGCACCGGGGACGCTGATCGCGGGCCGCCTCGGGGGTGACGAGCGCGGCGAGCCGCGCGCCATCGCCTTCAAGAAGGGCATCGCGGTCATCCTCATCGCCCAGCCGCGCATGCTCATGGCCTACGGGTTCGTGGCCCGCGTGTTCGAGGTGTTCGACCGCCACCGCACGGCGGTGGACCTCATCGCGACCTCCGAAGTGTCGATCTCGCTGACCGTGGACCATCCGGACGCGGTGCCGGCGGTGGAGGAGGAGCTGGCCCGCCTGGGCGAGGTCGAGGTGCTGCGCGGGATGGCCATCGTCAGCGTCGTCGGCCGCGGCTTCTGCCGGCATCCCGGTCTGGCCGCGCGCGTGTTCCAGACCCTGCGCGAAGTGAACGTGGTCATGATCTCGTTCGGTGCGTCCGACGTGAACTTCTCCTTCGTGGTGGCGGAGGCGGACGCGGAGCGCGCGGTCCGGCTGCTCCACCACGAGTTCTTCGAGGAGCGCCGATGAGGGTGGCGGTGGTGGGCTATGGGAAGATGGGCCGCGAGGTGGCGGCGGTGCTGCGCGACCGGCACCACGAGCCGGTGATGACCCTGCGGGGATCCGACTTCCCCGCCGGCTGCCCCGTCGGCATCGACTTCACGCAGCCCGACGCCGTGATCACGAACGCGACCGCCGCCTTGAAGGCGGGCGCGCGCTACGTCATCGGCACCACGGGCTGGGATGCGCAGCTCCCCGATCTGAAGAAGCTGGTCGCGCAGACCAAGGGCGGCGTCGTCCACGCCGCGAACTTCTCGCTGGGGGTGAACCTGTTCTACAAGGTCGTGCGCGACGCGGCGCAGCTCTTCGCGCGCTTTCCAGACTACGACCCCTACATCCTCGAGAAGCACCACCGCCAGAAGAAGGACGCGCCCTCGGGCACGGCGCGCGCGCTGGCCAAGATCCTGGAAGCCGCGCCCGGGCCTCGCCGGCAGGCCGCCACCTCGTTCGCGGGTGCGATCCCCGACGGTCAGTTCCACGTGGCCGCCGTGCGCGCGGGCGGGATCGTGGGCGAGCACACCGTGGGCTTCGACTCCGGCGGGGACGAGGTGCTGCTGGAGCACCGCGCACGGACCAGGCGAGGCTTCGCTCTCGGATCCGTGTTGGCGGCGGAGTGGATATCGCAGCGGACAGGGCTGCACACCTTCGAGGAAGTGGTGGAGGATCTAGCGCGCGGTTAAAGCCCGCTGGCCCCTCCTGCCACACCTGATGGCAGGCCGACCTGGCCACAACGCCCTATCTGTTAACCGAGTCGATCGCGTTCTTTTCTTCCGCTTTCCTGAACTTCAGGTCCCTCACCCTCCCCAGACCCAGGCTCAGCCCCACGATCTGACCGTTGCTTGCATCCCGACGGAACAGGACGAGCGGAAGCTGCGCGTTCGTGAAGGCGTCCTTGTAGGCGGGCGCAAGGGCGAACCGCGCGTCGGGCCGGCGGAGCGCGAACAGCGCGCCCTTCTCCACCTTGATCGTGTACGTGACTTCGGCTTCGTCACTGACGTAGGCGCCCTCGTAGCGGGCGAGGTCGGCGGCGGTGGGCTTGAACTCCGCCGCCACCGCGTAGTGCGTCGTGTCGCCATCCGTCCCGATCACGTCGAAGGATCGGCCGACACCTTCGCCGCGGAACTGCACGCGCACGGAGCCGTCGCCGAGCGTGAAGAGCGATTCGGACTGCGGCACGAGGACGCCGCGGTCCTCGGCCCGCAGCGCGCCGCCCTCCACCGTCACCCGCAGCGGCTCGCCGGTGCGGACGTTGCGGTAGAGCCCAGCCCAGTGAGCGAGGACGGCGGCGTCCACCGCGGCCGGGGAGGGGCTCACGGGCGGGGCGAGCGCGTCGCCGAGGAAAGCGGCGGCCACCCCGTGGGCGAGATCGCTGGCCTCCGCGTTGCCGTCGTTGCACAGGACGGCCACCGAGAGCGCCGGATCGGGGAAGCGGGTCAGGAACGCGCGATAGCCCGCGGTCGAGCCGGAGTGGCTGATCTCGGGCAGGCCCCGGTAGCGTGAAACGACCAGCCCGCGAGCGTATGAGATCTCCAGCCCGTCGGTCAGCCTCCCCCGCCGCTGCAGCTCCGTGATGAGGGCGCGGCCGCCCACGCGCTCGCTGGTGAAGTTGCGGTTCCACTTCAGGAGGTCGCCCACCGTGGTCAGCAGCCCGCCGTTGCCGTGCACGTTCTCGAACGGCATCTGCATGTGGAAGCCGTCCGGCGCCTTGCCGTAGGCGATGGCGCGCCCCTTGACGATCCGCGTGTAGTCGTCGCGCCACTGCGTCTGCGTCATCCCCAGCGGCTCGAAGATCACGTCGCGCGTGTACTGGGCGAACGTCTTCCCGCTCACGCGCTCCACGATGATGGCGAGGAGGTTGTAGCCGGTGTTGCTGTAGCTGTATTCGCTCCCGGGCGGGAAGTTGAGCGCCTTCTGGCGCGAGACGACGTCGAGCACGTGCGCGTGCGTGTGCACGCGCGAGCCGCGCGGCCAGCCCGCGGCATAGGTGACGGTGCCCCAGTCGCGAAGGCCGCTGGTGTGATGGAGGAGATGGCGCAGGGTGATGGGCGTGCCGTAGTCGGGCAGCTCGGGGACGTACTGGTCGACGGGATCGTCGAGCTTGAGCTTGCCCGCCTGGGCCAGGAGCAGGATCGCGGCGGCGGTGAACTGCTTCGACACCGAGCCCGCCTCGAAGATCGTGTCCGGGGTGTTGGCGATCCCATGCTCGAGGTCGGCGGATCCGTAAGCGCGACTCAGGACCTCCTTCCCGTCCTTGCTGACGCCGACGGCGCAGCCGGGCGTGTCGGCGGTGTAGCGCGCAAAGATCGCGTCTACGGCGGCCCCGAGGTCGGCCGCGGCCGGGACGGGAGCGGTCGTGTCGGCGGCCTGGCCGGGCGGCGGGTGCAGCAGGAGGAACAGGACACCGGCCGTCCACACGACTCGCGCCACTGCTCGCATGCTGCGTCGCCCTCCGTTCCCGCCGCCACCCTAACGGGTCTCGAAGAATAGCGCAAAATCAATCCGGACCAGGCGCTTCTCCCTTGGCCGGCAGCGGAGGGCACGTGTGCTCGACGACCTCGGCACGATGAGTCTTGAAGGCGGCCACCCACTGGTCGATGGTGCCGTTGCGTTCTTCGTCCTTCGGAGAGTGCCATCCGCGTCGATCGATGCGGGCGGCGGTGAACAGGTCGCGGATCTGCCCGTCGCTCAGCTGCGCGAGCAGGTCGGCCAGGAAGACGCGCCCGGCCTCGCTGATCACCGGGTCCTTGAGGGTATGGAAGGTGATGTTTCCGCCGAGGTGCGTTCGGCAGCTCCGCGGGCTCTCCCACAGGGCCAGCGACGACCACGCCTTGAAGTCCGCGCTGCCGGTCGTGGGGGCGCCGAAGAGGCCCCCATGGCCGAAGGTCGAGCCGAGATCGTGCGTCACCAGGAAGGGCGCGGTGCAGGGCGCATGCGCCCCCTTCTTGTCGAGGCCTTCCGGGAGACAGACGAGGCGCTGGTTCACCTTCTTGTTGTCCGTGTGCTGGACGAAGACGGCGAGAAGGGTCAGGGCGTCCCGCTGCTCCAAGGGCGCTCCGCCCTCTGACGGATCGACGAGGTCCAGCTCGTCCCAGCCCCAGCCCTCGCCGTCCTCGTGCGCGATCTCCTCGCCCGGCAGCTTGCGCTCGATCGTCGCGTTATCGAAGACCACCGCGGGCAGCCGCGGCACGGAGGCCTTCCACGGATCCGCGGGACAGTTGCGGCAGGTGACGCGCACGCGGTAGACCGCGTCCGCGCCGAACCCCAGGGCCCAGAACAGCCGGGACGCGGCGACGGCCGCGAAGACCTCCCCGTTGGCGTCTCCGTACTTCACCTTGACGACCTCGCCTGGAGCCAACGCGCAGTCGAACTTCGGGCTCGTCCCCGCAAGCTTCTTCTCCGGCACGACGTAGTCGCAGGCGACATCCTGGTCCGGAGCGAAACCGCCGGGAGGGCCCTGGCGCAGGTCCAGGGACGGAATGTCCGTACGCCGCCAGACCTGGGCGCGCCTCAGGTAGGAAAGCCGCTCCTCCTTCGAGATCGGGGTAAGCGACGGCTTGCCCGCCTCCGGCGTCGCGCCGCCCGCGAGGAGCAACGCGACACCCAAGGTGGCGCCTCCGACGTGCACGAAACCGCGACTCAATAGGCCCAGTACGGACCTCGCCCCCCCGGTGAGCTCTGGCCTTCTATCCCTACGAACGTCGTGCGGCCGAAGAAAAATGGCAGTCCCCAGTCGAAGTCGCCCGTGTCCGGCCCCCCCAGGTCGTTGAAGGCGGCGTTCCCCGTGTCGAACAGCCTCTCCGCGTCGGCGACGTTGAACGTGACCTGCCCCGACACGCCGTTGCGTCCCCGGTTGACCGCGGTGAAGGCGACCGTGGCGGGCGGGCAGGAGAAATCGGAATCGTCGCCAGGACAGGCTGGAAGCGAGATCGAAGAGGAATCCAGGAAGGAGAAGCTGTTCGAGCCGGTGTCCAGGTATCCCGAGAGCGTCGTGCCGTTGACGGTGGTGGACATGTTTCCCACGTCGTCCGTCGTATAGACCTGGGCGGAGCCGAGCCCGTTGTTCGACTGCGTGCCGATGCCGAAGATGAGCGACCCGGCTACGGACCGGGCGCCGGTCTCGGGAATCGAAGGCAGCGAGAGGACGTAGCCGTTGTTGTCCTGCGTGAAGAGCCCGACCGGATTCTGGAGCTGGCTCGCGAGGGGCACCGAAGTCGGCGTGCATCCGCGGCTGTCGCAGGCGTAGTAGATCTTCGGCGGGTCGGGCCCCGCGCAGCCTCCCCCGCAATCCTCACGGAAGACGCCGATGCCGAGGATGCCGGTGGCCCCGAGCGCCGCGACGCTGTCGTCCGCCGTTCCCCCGCTGCTGCAGTCGGAGGGAGCGTCCGGTATGCCGGGCCCGCCGATGAGCTGCATGGGGACCGAGGCCGCCTGCTCGCCCGCCAGCCGCACGGAGACGTTGGACATCGTCCCCCAGGCGTAGGTGTTGTCGGCGAAGGTCGCGCAGTTGGCGAGCACGTTGCCGGCTGTGTCCGTGCTGGGCGCCAGCGGAAGCGTCACCACGGACGAGAGGAGGCGGAGCCCGTCCGAGCCGGAATCGACGAGCACGTCGTCGATCGTCTGGCAGGTCGAGGTGCCGGGAACGCAGATGGTGACGCTCGTGAAGAGGCCGTTCACGTAGTCACGGGCGGGGCCGAGGTTGACCTGCACCGGCTGCACGTTGTTCACGGCCGCCGAGCTGACCGCGGTGGGACTGCCCCCGGCTCCACCGCAGGCGGGCGCGAGCAGGACCGCGGCCAGGAGCGCCTGCTTCCTCATCGCACGGCGGCGGGCGGGACGCTCGCGGGCAGGCGATCCGGAAGGTAGGCGCGGCCATGGAAGTCGCGCATGTGTCCGCCCATCTCGACGACGAGGTGCTCCGTCCGCACGACGAGAGGCCCGCGCCGACGTCCCGGCGATCGCGAGGCCTGCTGGAAGGCGGGGTAATGGTCGCCCAGCAGCTCGATCAGGTTCGGCCGCGTGGGTCCCCGCCAGGAGACGCCGAAGACGTCGCCGGCAGGCGACGCATACTCGCGGACGATGGTGCCGTCGGATGCGCTGATCTCGTGCACGGCAAACCCGGCGGCGCTGCTGATGCGCACCTCGCCGCCCAGGCGCCTGAGGTCGCCGGCGATGGAGGCGACCGGCTGGCCCAGGGTGGCCCAGATCGGCGGAGACACCAGGAGCACCATCGACGTGGCCGCGAGCAAGGTCTTCACGTTCTCCGGTACCTCCACCACAAATCATGTCCATGGTAGCGGACGACGTGATTAAGACCGTGCAAAGAGCTCGTTAAGTCCTCTTAACGCGTGCAATCTCTTGCGGCGGCGTTGACCGATACGCGAGGAGCGCGCCCGCGTGATCCGCGTTCACGTGCTGGAGGATCGATTCCGAGACGTCGGCGAGAGCATCCGGCTCCGCCGCCATGTAGTCCGCGGCGGAGACCCAGTCCATGGCCCCGAAACCTCCGACGAAATAGAGATCGCCGGGCTCGAGACGCCAGAACCCGAAATCCTCGAAGTCGACCCAATAGCTCGCGCTGGCGTGACACGCGAGGTAGGCGGCCCGTGCGCCGTCGCTCTCGACCCGCGGGAGCGCACGCGCTTCGCCCATGAGGGTAAGCCGCGCCGCGGCCAGGGGATCGCCGGCAGTCGGTTGCGCGACGAGCAGGCTGGCGCGGGCGTCCCCCGCCAGGTTCTGGGTGTGCATCGCCATCGAGCTGATGAGCATGAGGGGGCGTCCCCGCTCGTCCAGCGCATACGGCATGACGGAGGCGAACGGGTGCCCGGGATGCTTGCGCGACAGGGTTGCCAGCGTGCCCGTGCGGCCGAGATGGGCCAGGGTGCGCGCACGTTCGGCGTACGAGGGTTCCGGGACGGCGGGTGCGGTTGCGCCCGCGGGTGGTCCAGCGTGACGGGTCATCCCGCCATGGTACGCGCGTAATCTCGTTCGCCGGCGTTGACGGCGCGGACGCGCCCTGGCTAGGCTCGAAGGAACTCTTCCAGGAGGTGCGCATGCTCGGAAAGGCACTGCGGCAGCGACTTCTGCACGTGGGCCAGCGTCCGCGACATGACGGAGTTCGACCAGAAGAACCACTGGATCATCGACCGCGGCAACGGCCAGCCGTCCGTGAACATCGTCGTGCTCAGCTTCGTCCATCCCGTCCGCCTCATGAACCGCGTGACCGACGCCCAGACCGTGGGCGGAGTGCCCATCGGCATGAATCAGGCCGTGGTCGACTATTTCAAGACGCGGGGCATCCGGGTGATGCTCTCCATCGGCGGAATCACCTACACGGACGCCTGGAACCAGGCTCTCGACACCGATCCCGTCGGGCTGGCCATCGCCGCCTCCGACGCGGCCAACCGGCTGGGAGTGGGGATCGAGATCGACTACGAGGAGAACACCTCGCCGCGCCTCGCCGCCCTCCAGACGTTCGTGGACAACTATCGGGCCCTCCATCCCTACGATGCCACCGGCAACGACCCGACCGCGCGCCTGACCATCGACCTCGCCGCCGGCGACCGCTGGCTCATCGACATCGCGCGCAAGGCCACGTCCGATTGGCTGAGCACGGCGGCGCCGGTCCTCGACTACGCGAACGCCATGGTGCCCAACCGCCAGCCCAACAGCGCGAGCACCGCGCAGTCGAACTGGCAGGAGCACGTGGATGGAAAGCCGCAGTACAGCCCGCCGATCCTGCCCCTCGCCCCCGCGAAGTTCACGGGGAGCCTCTACATCGTGACCGGCAACCGAGCGGCGCCGGAGTGCGTGAACTTCGCGACCTCGCTCGAGAAGAGCACGGGCACCTACGTCCAGACGGTGGCGCCGAAGGTCGGCTCGACCAGCGGCATGCTCGGCTACATGTTCTGGGCCGCGGAATGCCAGGGAACGCGGTCGATCTGCACGACCCCGCCCAACTCGTGCGAGGGGGGCGTGGGGGTCGGCGCGACGACGTACGCGATCCCGATCCCCATGCCGCCGCTCAGGCAGAACTAAAGCGACTACGCCGCCATCGCGAGAGGGCGTGGCTCCAGCGCGAGCGCGAGCATTTCGTCCGCCGACCGGACCGGTTGGAACTGCATGTGCTCGCGGACATCCGACGGCACGTCGTCCAGGTCGGGCGCGTTGCGCTCGGGGAGGATCACCTCGGTGAGCCCGGCCGCGTGCGCGGCCAGCACCTTCTGCTTAAGCCCGCCGATGGGCAGCACGTGCCCCTGCAGCGTCACCTCGCCCGTCATGCCCACCGTGCTCTTGAGGGGACGCCCGGTGAGGAGCGACGTGAGCGCCGCGACCATGGTCACGCCAGTCCGCCCTTGCCGGCCATCGACGCCGCCTCGACGAAGAGGACGTCTCCGCCCGCCCCGGTGACGGCGAGTCCGGTGGCCACCCCGGGGACGCTCGTGCGTGCCGCGACCTCCTGGTGGAACTTCGGCCGGCCCAGCGCCTCCGTCTCCCCTGCGGTGTCGATCACCACCGGCGTCGGCTGCCCACCGGCGGCGATGCGCGTGGCCGCCTTGCGCAGCACGGTGCCGAGCTCGCGCTCCAACTGACGGACACCCGCCTCCCGCGTGTAGTTCGTGACGACGAACCGCAGCACGTCGGGATCGATGGCGACGTCGGTGAGACGCAGACCATTCCGTTCCACCTGACGCGGCCAGAGATAGTCGCGCCCGATGGCCACCTTCTCGTCGGTCGTGTAGCCGTCGAACCGGATCACTTCCATCCGGTCGAGCAGAGGTCCGGGAATCGTGTCCGCCACGTTGGCGGTGGCGAGGAACAGGACCTGGGACAGATCGAGCTCCACGTCGAGGTAGTGATCCTGGAAGGCATGGTTCTGCGCGGGATCGAGCACCTCGAGCAGCGCCGACGAGGGATCGCCGCGCCAGTCCGCCCCCAGCTTGTCGACCTCGTCGAGCAGGATCACGGGATTCATCGTGCCCGCGTCTCTCAGGGCACGCACGAGCCGGCCGGGCAGGGCGCCGATGTAGGTGCGGCGATGCCCCCGGATCTCGGCCTCGTCGCGCACGCCACCCAGGGACATGCGGACGAACTTCCGGCCGGTGGCTCGGGCGATCGACTCGCCGATCGACGTCTTGCCCGTCCCCGGAGGGCCGATCAGGGTCAGGATGGCGCCCGACCGGCGATCGTCCGTGAGGCCGCGCTCCGCGCGCAGCTTCCGGACGGCCAGGTATTCGGTGATGCGCCGCTTCACGTCGTCGAGGCCGGCGTGATCGGCGTCGAGCACTTCGCGGGCGTGCTGGGGATCCAGCCGCTCCTCGGATCGCTTCGACCAGGGCACCGCGAGCAGCCAGTCCAGATAGGTCCGGATCATCGACCCTTCGGCGTTCGACTCCCCCATCCGCTCCAGCCGCCCGAGCTCACGCTCGGCTTGCTTCTGGACCGCCTCCGGCATGGCCGCGGCGGCGATCTTCTTCCGATACTCGTCGGCCACCGAGCCCTCGTCTTCGCCGAGCTCCTTGCGGATGGCCTCCATCTGCCGGCGCAGCAGGTACTCGCGCTGCTGCTTCTGCGTCCCCGACTCCACCTCCTCGCGGATGCGCTTCCGAACGCGCAGCTCCGCCAGCCGCTCCTGCTGGAACCGGAGGGCGAGGCTCAGCCGTTCCACCACGTTGAGGGCCTCGAGCAGCTCCAGCTTCTGTTCGAAGTTGAGGTCCGGGGAGTAGCCGGCGGTGTCGGCCAGGGCGCCCGGGTGCGTGATGGACCGGACGAAGGCGCTGATCCGGCCATCGTCTCCGCGGATCTCGAGAATCTCCTCCACCACCGCCCGGTACTCGCGCTCGAGCTCCCGGGTCAGGCCCTTTGCGGGGTCCGGGTCCGGGCGCTCGTCGACTTCCACGCGGAGGACGCCATCCGGCCCCGTTTGCGCGGCCCCGGGCACGGCCCGGTGCAGCGGCATGAACGAGGCGATCGAACGTCCGCCGAGGGCGACGCGCTCCGTCACTTCGGCGACCACGCCGACCTTGGCGTAGCCGCTCCCCCGCTGGGGGATGAGGAACACGCGCTTGTCGCCGGCGACATCCGCAGGGAGCGTCACCGGCATGCCCGGGAGGACCACGACGTCGTCGAGGGAGACCAACCTGAGGTGTGCCATGCGTAGAACTTACGCCTGATAGTTGAGCTTGTCAATGATCCACACATGTAATATGCTGTGATGGATGAAGCCCACGGCCCCTCCCGCCGGCGACCCGTGGGCGCTGCTGGTGCGGCTGTTCTTCGCCCAGCGGGCGAACCTCCCCCCGCTGGCCGCCGAGCTCGAGCTCTCACCCGCCCAGTGTCACGTGCTGCACCTGATCGAGCCGGAGCGACCCATTCCCATGGGACAGCTTGCCGAGACGCTCGCCTGCGACGCGTCGAATGTGACGGGGCTGGTGGACCGGCTCGAATCGCGAGGTCTCGTGCGTCGCCGCCCGTCGGCCGGGGACCGCCGGGTGAAGGTACTGATCCTCACTCCGACCGGCTCTCGGCTCCGCGCCCTCCTCCTCGATCGCATGACGGCTCCGCCGGCCGCCCTCGAACTCCTCTCTCTCCGCGAGCAGCGAGCGCTGGTGCGGATCCTCACGCGTCTCCTCGAGTAGCGGCGAACGGTGGTAGTCTCGCCTCCCCCATCGCGGGCTTGCGAATGACACGCCTGTACCTCGAGGACTTCGCGGTCGGACAGAAGTACGGGACAAAGCGGCTCCGCGTGGACGCGGAGGCGATCAAGGCCTTCGCCGCCGCCTTCGACCCGCAGCCGTTCCACCTCGATGAGGAGGCGGCCCGGGCCTCGTTCTTCCAAGGCCTGTCCGCGAGCGGCTGGCACACCGCGGCCCTCACCATGCGCCTCCTGGTCGACGGCGACCTCAGGCCGGCCGGGGGGGTCATCGGGGTCTGGGCCGAAGAGATGAAATGGCCGCGCGCCGTCCGGCCCGGCGACGAGTTGGAGGTGGAAGCCGAGATCCTCGCCGTGCGGCCCTCCCAGAGCCGGCCCGGCCAGGGTTTCGTGAAGGTCCGGAGCACGACCCTGAATCAGCACCACGAGCCCGTCCAGGTCCTCGTGATGAACCTCCTGGTCCAGGCCCGCGAGGCCGCGCCCGCATAGCGGCACCCGCCGATATTTCTCCAGGATGACCAAACAGGGCAGCGGGCGCGATCGACGGCGCTGGCCGGGCGCACCGTTGCGAGGAAAGGTGGTCGGACAGATCTACACGGAGCACGCGGCTCCCATCGTCGACTTGTCCGAGGGAGGCGCCCTTCTCGAGGTGCCGTGCGCCCTCCGGCCTCGTTCGGTGTATTCGGTCCGGCTCGCCCTCGGCCCCGGCACCGTGTTGATGCTGAAGGCGAATGTGGTGCGAAGCTACGTTCACCGCGTCGAGAGCGCCGGTGAAGGCCTGCGCGTTGACCTCGCCCGCACCGTGGCCAGCGAGGTCGGTCTGCACCTGGAGTCGCGCGTGCTGATGCTGTCGCCCGGCGGGATGACAGTGCGGATGCCGTTTCGGCCCCAGCTCGACTCAACCGTCACCTGCACGCTCGATATCGATGGCGTTCCCTCCCTGTTGCGCGGCATCGTGCGGGATACGCATCAGGACGTGACCGAGAATGACCAGTTGGACTTCGTCGTGGGCGTGGAATTCATCGATCTCAGCGACGAAGCACGAGCCTCCATCGAAGCCTACGTCCCGCGAATGGCCTGAGGCCGGGACGCGCGGCGATCGTATAGACTCGGCGGCCGTGCCCCCTCCGACCATCGGCGAAGCGGCCGCCACCGTCTTCGGCTACCTGCGCGGCCTTCACGCCACCCACTACCTGGATCTGGGCATCCGTATGGGCCTTTTCTCCGCCCTGGCCAAGAAGCCGCAAAGCGCCGATGCGCTGGCCAGGGATCTCGGCCTCCACCCGCCCTACGTCCGCGGGTTCTGCGAGATGGGCCACCATCTCGAGATCCTGGATCGCGAGGGCACGACCTATGGCCTGGCGCCGGAGATGGACCGGCTGCTCGCCTCGCCGGACGATGCGTACTTCCTCGGCGGCTTCCCACAGGTTCACCTCAGCGTCGCCGAGGACTACCGGCTCTATCCCGAGCTATTCCGCTCGGGCGCGGTCCATCCGTATCAGGAGCACTCTCAGGGCTTCCTCGAGGACGTCGCCGGCGCTTCGCGCTCCCTGCCGCGGATGTTCCTGGACGTGGCCGCCCAGAAACTGCCTGACCTGCTGCGTCGGCTCGAGGCCGGCGGGCGCGTTCTCGACGTCGGCTGCGGGGCGGGCCACGCCCTGGCCACCCTCGCCGAGCGCTTTCCAAGCGTGACCGGCGTCGGCATCGAGATCGAGCCGGTATCCGCCGAGATGGCGCGCGCGCTCCTGCGCTCGCGCGGCCTGGCGGCGCGGATCGACGTGCGCAGCGGCTGGGAGCCCGCCGCCGATTTCGACTCGGCCTTCGACGTCGTGACGCAGTTCCTGGTCCTCCACGAGATCCGCCCCGAGTTGAAGGACGACATCCTGGCCCGCTGCGCGCGTGCGCTGAGGCCCGGCGGTACGCTCGTCCTCTTCGACGAGGCCTATCCGGAAGACGCGCCCACCGCCCGCGACCCGATCCGCGGCTTCGCGGTGGTGGCCCAGTGGTTCGAGCTGACGTGGGGAAACGTCATCAACACCCGCACCGAGATCCTCGACCTCGTGGCGCGTGCGGGCCTGCGGCCGGGCCCGGAGGCCGAGCTGTCGCGCTTCCGGATCGTCACCGCCATCAAGGCGTAGCGGCGGTGACTACCTCAGCGGAGCATCACCGGGAACGTC
>WNFI01050605.1_pt1 | contig 30600 bp, 27 predicted proteins | sample 5400471 | NCBI WGS metagenome assembly WNFI01 (sample SAMN13153348, study PRJNA577476) | soil metagenome | isolation source: 100 cm saprolite on Douglas fir-dominated hillslope | place: USA:California | collected 2013-09-17
CGCCGGCCGCCGCTGCGCCGTCTGAAGCGGGCGCTCCAGCTGCCGGCGCCGCGGGCGGAGCATCGCCTGCGACCGTCGCGCCTGCCGCGCCTTCTCCGGCGGCTACTCCCGCCGCTCAGCCGCTTCCTGACGCGCCCTCGGCTGTTCCCATGGCCGCCACTCCCGCCGCTCAGACGCTTCCCGACGCTCCCGCCGCGCCGGCGCCCGCCGCCACGCCCTTGGAACCATCTGCTCCTGCAGCCGCGCCAAAGACCCTTCCAGCCGGCGAAGGAAAGAGGCCCGCGCCTCCGCCGCCGCAGCGCTACGTACCGCCACCGCCGAAGCCGCACGTCTTCGACAAGAACCGCAAGAAGTGATGCCGTACAGGCCGTGCTTCAGCGCACGCGCCGCACGCGCACGCCCACGTTGCGCCACGATGGCTCTTCCACCAACACCCGCCTGGCCGGCGACTCGACCACCAGTTCGCCGCGCTCATTCCACGACAGCCGCACCCGCACCGCGCCCGCCGCGATGAAGACGTCGCTGCGCGCCGGCGCCTGCGCCGCCGCCGGCCGCAGTGCGACGTGGGTCGCCACCGAATCCCCGCAGCGCTTCTCGAACACTTCGGCCTGCGTGCGCCCGTCGGGGGAGCGCGACGCGGAGACCTCCAGGTCCTGGCAGATCGCCGGACCCGGCGCCGCACGCCAAGCCCAGAAGCTCACCGCGGCGATGGCGAGCATGAGCAAGAAGAGCCCGGCCGCGAGCCTCACGGGGTCAGGCGTTCCATCATGCGCGGGAAGGGAATCGTCTCCCGCACGTGGTGCAGTCCGCAGATCCACGCCACCGTCCGCTCGAGGCCGAGCCCGAAGCCGGCGTGGGGCACCGAACCGTACTTGCGCAGGTCGAGGTACCAGGCGAACGCCTCGAGCGGCAGCTGGTGGTGCTCGATGGCCGCTTTCAACGTCGCGTAGTCGTCCTCGCGCTGGCCGCCGCCGACGATCTCGCCGTAGCCCTCGGGCGCCAGCACGTCCACGCCCAGCGCGATCTTGGGATCGCGAGGGTCCTTCTTGAAGTAGAAGGCCTTCATCTCCGCCGGGTAGCGGTGCACCATCAGCGGGCGGTCGAACTGGTTGCAGAGGACGGTCTCCTCGTCGGCGCCGAGATCGTCGCCCCACTTGATCGGGTGGCCGGTTTTGTGAATCGTCTCGATGGCCTGGGTATAGGTCATGCGCGGGAAAGGCTTTTGCACTTTCTGCAATGCCGGGACGTCGCGCTCCAGCACCGTGCGCAGTTCCTGCTCGTGCTTCGCCAGCACCGCCTTGACGATCTCGCAGAGGAAGTCCTCGGCCAGATCCATGTCGCCCTCGAGGTCCATGTACGCGACCTCGGGCTCCACCATCCAGAACTCGGTCAGGTGTCTGCGGGTCTTGCTCTTCTCGGCCCGGAAGGTGGGGCCGAAGACGTACGCCTTGCCGACCGCCATCGCCGCGGCCTCTCCGTAGAGCTGGCCCGACTGCGTGAGGTAGGCCTTGCCCAGATCGAAGTAGGGCACCTCGAAGAGGGTGGAAGTCCCTTCACAGGCGGCCGGCGTGAGGATGGGCGAATCGACCAGCGTGAAGCCGCGCGAGTCGAAGTAGTCGCGGATGGCCTTGATGATGGTGTGCCGCACGCCCAGCACCGCCCGCTGCCGCGACGAGCGCAGCCACAGGTGCCGCTGCTCTTGCAGGAAGCCGACGCCGTGCTCCTTGGGCTGGATGGGATAGCCGCTCTCGCCCTGCAGGATCTTGAAATCGCCGACATGCAACTCGAAGCCGAGCGCACTGCGGCTGTCCTTCGCCACTTTGCCGCGCACTTCGACCGAAGCCTCCTGCGGGACGGAGGTCCCCGCCTCGAATACCGCCTCGGGCACGTCCTTCTTGGAGAGCACGCACTGGATCACGCCGGTGCCGTCGCGCACCTGGAGGAAGTGGAGCTTGCCGCTCGACCGCTTGCCGTAGAGCCAGCCGCGCAGCGTGACTTCCTGCCCGTCGTGCGCGGCGATGTCGTGGATGTAGATCTCGTTCCGCATAAGGGCGGGGGATGCTATTGCGGAAGCGGGCGCGCGTCGAGTAGGACCTTTCGATGATCTGGCTCAGCCTGGCCGCAGCCCTGGCGGTCGCCGACGGCATCCCCATCGCCGGAGCGTCCGCGGGCGCGGTGCGCATCCCCAGCAGCGAGGCGGCGTTCGGCGGCGTGAGGGCCGAGGGGCCGGAGCGCGTCGCCGACTACAACCTCGAGGCGGTGCTCGATCCGCAGCGGCACACGCTGGAGGGCAAAGAGCGCCTGGTGTGGAAGAACCGCAGCGCCGCGCCGGTCGGCCGCCTCTACCTCCACCTCTACCTCAACGCCTTCGAAGGCCCGGGCAGCACGTTCGCAACCGAGCGCCGGCGCTACGGCAGCTTTCGCACCGAGACGAAGACCAAAGAGGGCGAGTACGGCTTCATCGAGCTCAAGAAGGTCGAGCAGCACGGCAAGCCGGTGCCGTGGAGCTTCGTGCATCCCGACGGCGGGCCGGAGACCGACCACACCGTGGCCCGCCTCGAGCTGGCGGAGACGGTTCCGCCCGGCGGAACCGCGGTCGTCGACATGGAGTTCCACGACCAGCTCCCGCGGGTGGTGGCGCGCACCGGCTGGTTCGGGACGTACCACCTCGTCGCCCAGTGGTTTCCCAAGGTCGGCGTGCTCGAGCTGCCGGGCGAGCGCGGGGCGACCGAGCCGCGCTGGAATTGCCACGAGTTCCACGTGCACAGCGAGTTCTACGCCGACTTCGGCAGCTACCGCACCGAGGTCACGCTGCCGGGCGGCTACACGCTGGGCTCGGTCGGCACCGCGATCGGCCCGCCCCAGCAGACGCCGCAGGGCGTGCGCTACCGCATCAGGCAGGACGACGTGCACGACTTCGCCTTCGCCGCCTGGGACCAGTTCGAGACGCTGGAGGGCGATGCGAAGGAGCCGCCCGTACACGTCAAGGTGCTGGCGCCGCGGGAGTACGAAGGCTCCGCGCGCGATGCGCTGCACTGGACCATCGCGGCCATCGAGTACTTCTCGCGCACGCTGGGGACATATCCGTACGAGCAGGTGACGGTGGTGGTGCCCCCCTTCAACGCCATCGAGTCGGGCGGGATGGAGTACGAGACCTTCTTCACCACCATCGGCAGGCTCGGGCCTCCCTTGCGGCAGCTGGTGCCGTTCGTGACCGTGCACGAGTTCGGGCACGGCTATTTCATGGGCCTGCTCGCCACCAACGAGTTCGAGGAGCCCTTCCTCGACGAGGGGCTGAACGAGTTCTGGGACCAGCGCATGCTCCAGGGCGAGTCGCTGCAGATCCCCGCGCCCGGTCTGCTCGGGCGCCTCGGGCTGCGCACGCCCAGGTTCTCCTACTGGGACCTGGAGCGGCAGGGCACGCAGCGCTTCCAGGCCGACCCGATCGCGGGCAACTCGTGGGACCGCTACTCGGCCGGGAGCTACGGCCTCGTCTACTCGCGCACGGCGATGGTCTTCCACGACCTCGAGCAGCGCCTCCCGCCCGGCGTGCTCGCGCGCGGCTTCGCCGAGTACTACCGGCGCTGGCGCTTCCGCCATCCATCGACGGCGGATCTGGAGGAGACGCTCGCAGGCAGCGCGGGAGATCAGGCGGGCCTCGTGCGGCGCTGGTTCGCCGAGCAGGTCTACGAGCGCGCGCCGGTGGACGATCGCGTCGAGACTGTGGAGGCGGCCGAAGTGCTCCCCGAGCCCGGCACCGTGATCAAAGGCGGCATCCTTCGCGTCGAAGTGACGGAGAAGGAGGTCGAGTCGCAGATTGCTGTGCAGCGCGCAATGTTCGCCAGGGCGCATCCCGGCGCGCAGCGGACCGAGCCGGGGCCGTTCCCCTGGCGCTCGGTGGTGCAGGTTCGCCGCTACGCCGCGCAGGAGCCGCAGAAGGTGATGCTCAAGTTCGACGGCGGCGCCACGGAGACGCTCGACTTCCCCGAGGCCGAGCGCTGGCACCGCTGGGTGTTCGAGCGGCCGGTGCGCATCGCTTCCGCGCAGCTCGACCCGCGGCGCGAGGTGCTGCTCGATCTGAACAAGCTCGACGACGGCCGGACCCGCGAGCGCGCGCCGCTCGCCTCGCGGCGCTGGACGTTGGAGTTCAAGGCCTGGGCCGAGCTCGCGCTGGCGATGCTGGAGGCGCTGTGATCACGCCGCGCCTCTTTCGCTGCTCGCTCGCGCGGGCGCTGCAGTGGCGGCTGCTCTTCCTCTGGTGGGCGTCCCTGTTGGTGCCGGGGGCGATCGCCGCGCTGCCGGTGTTCCAGTTCTTCCGCCGCCAGCTCGACCATTCGACCCGCGCGCACGAAGTGGTGGCGCGCATCGACGGCGCGACGCTGCTCGACCTCGTGCGCCAGCTCGGCGAGAACGGCGCCGGCGACGCGATGGCGCTGGGGCTCATCGGCGGCGCACTCGCGCTCTTGTTCGTCTCTCCCTTCATGGCAGGCGCGACGGTGGCCGCTGCGCGCAGCGACGAGCCGCTCCGGCTGCAGCAGCTGCTCGCCGGCGCCGGCGAGCTCTATGCCCGGATGCTGCGGACCTTCCTCTGCGGGCTGGTTCCACTCGGGATCGGCGCGGCCATCGCGGCCGGAGCGATCAAGCTCTCGACCAAGCTGGTCGAGCGGGACCTGACCGAGACAGCCGCCGACGGGCACCTGCGCAACGGAGCGATCGGGGCAGCGGTGGCGATCTTCGTCTGCCACCTCGTGGTCGACGCCGCGCGCGCTCAGTTCGCCGCCGAGCCGGGGCGCCGGTCGGGTGCGGCGGCGCTGTGGAGCGGCGTGCGGCTGATTGTGCGCCGCCCGCTGCGCGCGCTGGGCCTCGGCGCGCTGGGGACCGCGGCCGGCCTCGGCAGCGCGGCGGTGCTGATGGCGGTCCGGCTGCGCATCGAGCAGGGCGGAGCGGTGGCCGTCGGCAGCGCCTGGCTCCTCGCACAGGTGGCCCACCTCGCCATCGGCTGGGGCCGCGCCACTCGCATCTGCGGCCTGGCCGAACTGGCGCGCGCCGACGCAGCCGACCGGGCGCGCGCTTGTCCCCCACCGGCGCTTCTGGTACGTGACCCGGCCCCTTCCGGCGCAACCCGCTAGAATGGGCTCTTTGCGGAGGTCACTCCCTTGCAGGACCGGTACGACGCGAACGCGATCGAGCCACGCTGGCAGAAGCACTGGGCGGAGAAGGAGCTCTTCCGCGCCGGCACGCGTCCCGGCGCGCCCAAGAAGTACGTGCTCGCCATGCTCCCGTATCCGTCGGGCGAGATGCACATGGGTCATGCCCGCGTCTACTGCATCACCGACGTGCTCGCGCGCTACGCCCGCAAGCGCGGCTTCGACGTGCTGCACCCCTTCGGCTGGGACTCCTTCGGCCTGCCCGCCGAGAACGCCGCCATCAAGGAGGGCGTCCACCCTGCCGTCCGCACGCCGAAGAACATCCAGAGCTTCAAAGAGGACGTGAACGCCCTCGGCATCTCCATCGACTGGTCCACTGAGATCTCCACCTCCGACCCCGCCTACTACAAGTGGAACCAGTGGTTCTTCTTGCGCATGCTCGAGCGCGGCCTCGCCTATCGCCGGCGCGCCAAGGTGAACTACTGCCCGGTCGACAACACCGTCCTCGCCAACGAGCAGGTCGAGGATGGCAAGTGCTGGCGCTGCGGCGCCACGGTGATCGAGCGCGAAATTCCGGAGTGGGCGTTCCGCATCACCGCCTACGCCGACAAGCTGCTCGCCGGCCTGCAACGCATCGACTGGCCCGAGCGGGTGGTGGCGATGCAGCGCAACTGGATCGGCCGCTCCGACGGCCTCGAGATCGAGTTCGCGGTGCCGGGCGCCAAGGGGAAGGCGTTCCGCGTCTTCACCACCCGCGCAGACACCATCTTCGGCGCCACTTTTCTCGCCGCCGCGCCCGACCATCCTCTGGTGCAAGAGCTGGCGCCGCCCGGCAAGCGCGAGGCGCTGAAGGCGTTCGCCGAGAAGGTCTTCCGCGCCGCGAAGGACGTGGGTGCAGGCGCCGCCGCCGCCGAGAAAGAGGGCATGGACAGCGGCATCCGGGCGAAGAATCCGTTCACCGGCAAGGAGGTGCCCGTCTGGGTGGCGAACTTCGTCCTCGCCGGCTACGGCACCGGCGCGGTAATGGCGGTGCCCGCGCACGACCAGCGCGACTTCGAGTTCGCGATGAAGTACGACCTGCCCATCAAGTGGGTGGTGCGGCCCGGCGACGACGAAGAGGTGACGCAGGTCGCGGTCCGCAAGCTGGCCGAGCAGAAGAAGGCGTTCACCGACTACGGCTTCCTGTTTGATTCGGGAGACGCGGCAGCGCTACTGGGGCACGCCCATCCCCATCGTCTACTGCGAGAGGTGCGATCCGGAGCACAAAGGCATCCCGGTGCCGGACGCGCAGCTGCCGGTGGTGTTGCCCGACATCGACGTGAAGGAAGTGCTCACCGGCAGGGGCGAGCCGCCCTTGGCGAAGGTGGCCTCCTGGGTGAACACCACCTGCCCCCGCTGCGGCGGGCCGGCGCGCCGCGAGGCGGAGACGATGGACACCTTCGTCGACTCCGCCTGGTACTGGGCGCGCTACCTCGATCCGCACAACGACAAGGCGCCGTTTTCCCGCGCGCAGGCGGACCGCTGGTTGCCCATCGACGTCTACGTGGGCGGGCCTGAGCACGCTGTTCTACACTTACTCTACTTCCGCTTCTGGACGATGGTGATGCAGGAGCTGGGACTCACGCCGGTGAGCGAGCCGGCGCAGAAGCTGGTCACGCAGGGCATCGTCAAGGGGCGCGACGGCGAGAAAATGTCGAAGTCGAAGGGCAACGTCGTCTCGCCGCGGGAGATCATCTCCGAGTTCGGCGCGGACACGGCGCGGCTGTTCATCCTCTTCGCCGCGCCCGCCGAGAAGGACATGGACTGGTCCGACGAGCAGGTGCAGGGGCAGCACCGCTTCCTCGGGCGCGTCTGGCGGCAGGTGCACGCGGCGCTGCCGAAGATCGCCGGGGCCATTGGGACTGGCGGCACGGACGATCTCCGGCGGCGCACGCACAAGACCATCCTGCGCGTCACCCAGCAGCTCGAGCGGCTGCAGTTCAACACCGCCATCTCGTCCTTGATGGAGCTGTCCAACGCCGCGGGCGACTGGACCGGCGAGGCGTCCTCCCTGCGCGAATGCCTGGAGGCGCTGGTGCAGCTGCTCGCGCCCTTCGCGCCCCACGTCGCCGAGGAGCTTTGGCGCGAGCTGGGTCACGCAGGCGCCGAGCAAGAGTTGGTCACCCTGCATTGGCCGGAGGCCGACCCGCTCCTGGTGGTCGACGATGCCTACCAGATCGCGGTGCAGGTGAACGGCAAGCTGCGCGGCGAGGTGCAGGTGGCGGCGGCGGCAGGCGAGGCGGAGATCCGCGAGACGGCCGCGCGCGACCCCAAGGTGGCGGGCTGGCTGCAGGGCAAGACCATCAAGAAGGTGGTGGTGATCCCGAAGCGCCTCGTCAACTTCGTCATCGCCGGATGAAACTGCGCGCCGCCGCGGTGTGCCTTTGCCTTTCCTCGGCGTGCGGGTATGCGCCGGTGCGGAGCCGGCCAGCGAGCGTCATATCCCAGTGGAACGGCCGGGGAGGGCGCCGCCTCCTTCCGGCTCGACGCCGAGCTGAAGCTGAACGTGGGAAGCTACGAGGATCGCATCCGCAGCAGCGAGGACTACTTCGCGGGGATCGACGTGCTCGGCACCGAAGCCAACCGCCGCGCCGCCTTGCGCCGCCTCGCGCGCACCGCCGCGCACGAAGCGATCGAGCGCTATGAGATCTCGGCGCGCTTCAAGAACTGATGGGCGCAAATTCCAAGGCCTCGGGCCTCGGGAAAAGCGACTCTCCGGAGGCGCGAGGGCTGAAGCCCCCGAAGCCCGAAGCCTGAAGCCCGAAGCCCTGAGCTTCTACTGCTTCGGGGCCGGCGGATGCGAGGCGGCCTTGGTGAGGCGCGAGATGCGCCGCGACGCCTGCGCTTTGTGGATCACGCCCTTCGACGCGGCCTTCGCGATCTGGCGCACCGCCTGGGCCAGCACTTCCTTCGTCTTGGTCGCGTCGCCCGCAGCGGCGGCCTCGCGGAACCTCCGCACGCTGGTGCGCAGCGTGGAGAGGACGTGCGCGTTGCGGACGCGGTGCTTCTGGGCCTGCCGGTTCTGCTTCTCTGCCGATCGGGTATTGGCCACGAAAACTCCAAAAATTGCGTGAGAAAGGGCGGTCGCAATAGCAAAGGCCCAAGGGTGTGTCAACGATCCGGGTCACGCCTTTTCCACCTCCGGGGCGGCGCGTCTGCCACAGGTTGTCCACGCGCTGTGAGGTGAGTGATTCTCGCACACTACGTAGAATTACGAACATCTTTTCCCCCGAGAGAAGACCGCTCCAACACACTGCAACTACTGAGTCTTTTTGTTCATGTAAAATTCCTGTAACCTCGCCGTCGCGGCCCGCGAACCAATTGCTTTTCCTGGGTGCCTGTTCAGTCCACAGGCTATCCACAGCCCGATCTCCAGCTGTGGGAAACGCCCGTCGAGCCTCAATCGGCCGATGATTTGCCCTCGCGCGCCTTCGCCTCGTTCCAGATCGCGTCCATCTCGGCGAGGTCCGATTCGCGCGGCGTCTTTCCCCGCTCGCGCAGCTTCTCTTCGACGTAGTGGAACCGGCTTTCGAAGCGCCGCAGCGTCCCGCGCAGCGCCTCCTCCGGATGCGCCTTCACCCAGCGTCCCAGGTTGGCCACGGCGAAGAGCAGGTCGCCCAGCTCGGCCTCGATCCGTGTCTGTGCTTCGGCTGCTGCGGTTGGCGACGCCGGCACGCCGGGTTTCACGGCTTGAGCGCCGGCCTCGATCTCATGCTCCAGCTCAGCCAGCTCCTCGCGCACCTTCGCCAACACCGACCTTGCGTCGGGCCAGTCGAACCCCACCGCGCCCGCCTTCTCGGTCAGACGCTCGGCGCGCACCAGCGCTGGCAACGCTACCGGCACGCCCCCGATCGCCGACCGCTCCGCCTGCCCCTTTTCCTTGCGCTCGTCGGCCTTGATCCGCTCCCAGTTCTTCACCACCTCGCGCGAGCCCGACACGCTGACGTCGCCGAAGACGTGCGGATGGCGGCGGGTCAGCTTCGCGGAGATGGCGTCGCAGACGTCGGCGAAGTCGAACTTGCCCTCTTCGCGGGCGATGCGCGCCTGGAAGACCACCTGGAAGAGCAGGTCGCCCAGCTCCTCGCGGTGGTGGTTCGCGTCGCCCGACTCGATCGCCTCGATGACCTCGTGCGCCTCTTCGAGGAGGTAGGGAGTGAGCGTGCGCAGGCTTTGCTCGCGGTCCCACGGGCAGCCGCCCGGGTCGCGCAGCTTGTCCATGATGGAGAGGAGCCGCGCGATGGCCGCCGCAGCGTTCGCCTGATCCGCCATGGCCCCGCGCCATACCACATCCACTGTGAAATTCCGGGCAGTTTCCTTGCCGCTACGAGCGGCCAACGGCTAGGATGGGGCGTGACCGGAAGGGGGATCGCCCTGCACGCCCGCAGGGGTCGAGCACTTTGCGCGGCTGCACTCGTGCTCGCCGCCGGAGTCGCGCATGCACAAGCGCTTCCCGCTCCGCCCCTGCCCGGCGCGGCCGCAAGCCCGCCTCCGGCCCCGGCGCCCGCTCCTGCCCCTCTCGCCAACCGCGGCATCATCATGCCGGTCGAGAAGAGCAGCGATCTACAAGCCCACTGGAGCGCGCGCCGCGACTTCCTGCGCGACCGGGACGAGCGCCGCGCCGACGACGAGGAGCAGCACGTCCGCCAACTCAAGGACGACCTCGCCATCGAGAACCTCTTCTTCATCGGCGGCGCGCTCATCCGCGAGAGCCACGAGGCGCTGGCAGCGGGCGCGCCGGCGCTGGCGGTGCACCGCTGCAGGCTGGCGGTCGAGTTTGCTCCGGCGATGGCCGAGGCGCACAGCTGCCTGGCGCGGGCGATGCTGGCGGAGAACCCCACCTCGTTCAAGGCCGCCTTCAACGAGGTCACCGCCGCAGCCACCACCAGCCTGAACGACCCGCGCATCTCGCGCGCGGCGCTGGCCAACACGCTCGGCACGCTCTTCGTCGGGCTGCTGGGCGCCGGGTTCGCCTTCATCCTGGTGCTCTTCGGCCGCTACGCGAACCTCTACGCGCACGACGTGCACCATCTCTTTCCCATCGGCGCGCGGCGCTGGCAGACCAAGATGCTGGCGGCGGTGCTGCTGCTCCTCCCGGTCTTGCTGCAGATGGGGCCGGTGCCTTTGATCTTCACCGCGCTCCTCGCCTGCGCGCTCTACGCCACCACCGTCGAGATGGTCGTCGTCTGCGCGCTGCTGGCCGTCCTCGCCGCCTCGCCGCTCTTGGCCGAGGGCATCGGGCGGGTGGCGGCCTTCGGCGGGCCGGCGGTGGACGTGTGGCTGGTCGAGCATGGTCTCGGCACCGGGTCCGAGGTGGCGCGGCTGCAGAAGCGCCTCGAGGTCGGCAACGATCTGGCGGTGGCCTTCGCGCTGGCGCGCAAGGCCAAGCGCGACGGCGATCTCGCCACCGCAGAAAAGCTCTACCTGCGCGCGCTGGAGGCGCCCGGAGCTACGCCGCAGGGTCTCGCCTCCGCGCGCAACAACCTCGGCAACGTCTATCTGCTCGAGGGCGACAGCGCCAAGGCGATGTCGCAGTACCAGCGCGCGATGGACTTGAAGGATAACCTCGTCGCCCCGCACTTCAACATCAGCCGCGCGCTCGGGCTCGGCGGCGTCGAGACGCTGGAGAAGGTGCAGTCCGAGCAGGCGCGCGCGCTGGAGATCGACCGCGCCGGCATCGAGGCCTTCACCGGCGGCCAGCTGCAGGCGAATCGCAAGTCGAACAAGTTCGCCATGGACGTGACGCTGACCGACGATCTGCTCACGCCGTTGATGGAAGCCGAGGAGCGCATCGCCGATCCGGTGGGCGACGAGATCCGCGCCCACCTCGCCGGCGGACTGCCGCTGGACTTCGCCTCCGCGCTGCCCATCCTCACCGGCTTCCTCTTCGTCGCGCTCCACTTCGGCCGCGGGCGCCTGCGGCCGAGCGGGCGCTGCGAGCGCTGCGGCCGCGAGGTGTGCAAGCGCTGCGATCCCGACGCGCGACCCAGCGAGTCGCTCTGCGCGCAGTGCGTGAACGTCTTCATCCGCCGCACCGGCGTCGACGCCGCCGAGCGCATCCGCAAGGAATATGCGGTGCAGGCGTACCACCGCCGCCGTCACGCCATCGCGCGCGTCCTGGCGGTGCTCTCCGGCGCCGGCCACGTGATGATGGGCTACCCGCTGCTCGGCCTCTTCTATCTCCTGGTCACGGGCTCCTTGGTGGCGAGCGTCGTCCTCTGGCGCGGCCTGCTGCACGATCCGGTGGCGGTGCGCAGCGGCGTCTCCTTCTTCCGCATCGGGTTGACGCTGGCGTGCCTGGTCGCCATCTACGCCTTCTGCCTGCGCGACCTCGTCCACCGGCAGCGCGCCGAGGAGGGCTCCTAAGTGGCGCTCTCCGGCACCCTCAAGGACTTCGGCATCGCCGACATCCTCCAGCTCATCGGCCACCAGACCAAGACCGGCCGCCTGGTGCTCAAGACGGGCGAGAACGAGGTGGAGGTTTTCTTCATCGACGGCAACGTCGTCTTCGCCAGCGAGAAGCACCGGACCTCGAAGAACCGGCTCGGCACCCTGCTTCTGCGCGCCGATCTGCTCAGCAAGGACCAGCTCGAGGAGGCGCTCTCCGTCCAGCAGCGCACCCTGAAGCGGCTGGGCGACATCCTCATCGACACCAAGGCGGTCACCCAGGTGCAGCTGGCGCAGATGATGCGGCTGCAGACCACCGAGACGCTCTACAAGCTCTTCTCCTGGAAGAACGGCTCGTACGAGTTCTCGCAGGAGGACGTCGATCCGTCGCGCAGCACCTTCGAGCCCATCCGCGCCGAGAGCATCCTGCTCGAGGGCTTCCGGCGCACCGACGAGTGGCCCGCGCTGCGCAAGAAAGTGCCGCCGGCCGCGGCTACCTTCGAGAAGCTGAAGGAGCTCGACACCCGCGACCTGCCCTCCATCGATGATGGCGGGCTGGGGCTCGACGGCGGGGGCGATCAGGACGGCAAGCCGACCGAGCGGCACAAGCTGGTCTACAAGCTGGCCGTGGGCGGAAAGGACGTGCAGAAGCTCGTCGACGCCAGCAGGGTAGGCGAGTTCGAGACGCTCAAGGCCATCCTCGACCTGATCGAGTGGGGTTTCCTCAAGGTGGTGCCGCCTCCGCGCGGCGCGGCGGCGCTGGCCAAAGGGCTGCGCAAGAGCGGCAAGTCGCTGGCCATGACGGGAGCGCTCGTCCGCATGGCGCTGACGCTGGCCTTCTTCGTCGCCACGCTGTTCTTCGTCCGCATCGTGGCGCCGCAGCTGGGGTCGCTGCGCGAGGAGAACCCGGCCCGGCGTGGCGCGGTGGCGCGGCTGCTCTCGCACGACCAGCTGGTGCGGCTGGAGGGCGCGCTCGAGCTGTACAGGACCGAGCACGGCGAGTACCCGGAGGCGCTGCGGGCGCTGGTGGAGGGCCAGCTCGTCACCGAGCAGGACCTGCGCTATCCGTACCGCGAGTCCTATTACTATCGCCGGACGGAGCAGGGGTTTGTCTTGCTGCCGCCGCTGGATTAGTCGCGGATTAGCCCCAATGCTGCTCAGGATGAGCCGTGCTCGTGAACGTGCTCGTGCTCGCGAGACTCCGAGCACGAGCACGAGCACCAGCACCAGCACGAGCACGAGCACGAGCACGAGCACGAGCACGTCTACGCTCTACGCTTGTACCCAGCCACGGAGGTGTTAGATCATGTCGGTGACAGGGACTCGTGTGTCCCGCGAGGGTTGATGGCGGATCCAAGTGCGCGGCTGGAGCTGCTCGACAACGATGGTGCACGGACGCTCGCCGGTGGGCGGAGCGAAAACCTCAAGCTGATCGAGCAACGCTTCGGGGTCCACATCGGACAGCGGGGAAACGTCTTCCTCATCTCGGGCGAGCCCGAGAAGGTGATGCTCGCCGAGAAGCTGCTCGGCCAGCTCAACCAGCTCATCCAGCGCAAGTACCCTCTGGGGCTGGAGGACGTCGAGCAGGCGAGCAAGGTCCTGCTCGCCGATCCCAACGCGGACCTGAAGGACATCTTCCTCGACACCGTCTACATCACCAGCCGCAACCGGCCGGTGACGCCCAAGGGCTTCAACCAGAAGGCGTACATCGACGCGATCCGGAAGTTCGACATCGTCTTCGGCATCGGGCCGGCCGGCACCGGCAAGACCTACCTGGCGATGGCGATGGCGGTGGCGGCGCTGGTCGAGCGCAAGGTGAAGCGCATCGTGCTCTGCAGGCCGGCGGTGGAGGCGGGCGAGAAGCTGGGCTTCCTCCCGGGCGATCTGGCGGAGAAGGTCAGCCCGTATCTGCGTCCCCTCTACGATGCGCTGCACGACCTGATGGACATGGACCGCGCGCAGGAGCTGCTCGAGCGGGGCACCATCGAGGTGGCGCCGCTCGCCTTCATGCGCGGGCGCACGCTCAACGACGCCTTCGTCATCCTCGACGAGGCGCAGAACACCACCACCGAGCAGATGAAGATGTTCCTCACCCGCCTGGGCTTCGGGTCCAAGGCGGTGATCACCGGCGACGCGACGCAGGTCGACCTGCCCAGCGGGAAGGCCTCCGGCATGCACGAGGCGAGCAACATCCTGCGCGACGTCGAGGGCATCCGCTTCTGCGAGTTCACCGACAGGGACGTGGTGCGCCACCCGCTGGTGCAGGAGGTGGTGCGCGCCTACGACGCCGCCCAGGCGCGGCGTGAAGCCGAGCAGGTGGCGCGGAAGGCTGCTGCGGTCGCGGAGAAACCGGGTTAGAAGTCAGGCCCATGCTGGCTACCCTGGTCCTGATCGCGTCGGCGCACGGCTGGTTGCACTTCATCGACGACGATTATCCGAAGGCGCTGGCGACGGCGCGCGCGGAGCACAAGCCGCTCTTCGTCGACTTCTGGGCGACCTGGTGCCACAGCTGTCTCTCGATGCAGCGCTTCGTCTTGAGCGATCCCGGCATGAAGCCGGTGGCGGACCAGGTGGTGTGGGCGTCGATCGAGACGGAGACCGAGAAGAACAAGCCCGTCGTCGAGCAATATCCGCCCGACGGCTGGCCGACATTCTTGATGGTCGATCCCGAGAGCGAGAAAGTGCTGGGGAGCTTTCTCGGATCCGGCAGCGTGCAGGACCTCCGCGGCTTCGTCCAGGAAGGCGTGCGGGCATATCGCAACACCGGCAAGCTCGATCCGGCGAGCGCGGCGCAGCGCGAGGGCGACCAGGCGCGGATCCGCGGAGATCTCAAGGCCAGCGCCGACGCGTACGGGAGAGCGGTGGCCTCGAGCAAGGCCGGCGATCCGGCGCGGCCCGAGCGGCTGACCCTCTACGCGAAAGAGCTGCAGAAGCTGGGCACGCCTGAAGCCACGCGGACCTGCGCGCAGCTCGGCCTCGCCGAAGCGAAGAACACCGGCGACAGCGCGGTGGCGGCGGACTTCGCCGCCTACCTCGAGGGCTGCGCCAGGAAGCTTCCCAAGGGAGACTCCGAGGCTGCCAAGGTGCACGCCCTCGCCATCGAGCGGCTGCGCGAGGTGGTGGGCAAGAAGGACGCGCCGCTCGCCGCCGACGACCGCAGCGACGCCTTGGCGAATCTGGCGGAGATGCTCGACGCGGCGGGGCGCCACGACGAGGCGGTGGAGGCGATGCACCAGCGCGCGCAGCTTCTGGAGAAGGCGGCGGCGGCGGCGCCCGACGCGACCATGGCCTCGACCTTCGACCCCCACCGCACCGATACCTACCTGTACTTGAAGGAGCCGCAGAAGGCCGAGGAGCTGCTCGGGAAGCGCGAGAAGGAGATGCCGTCGGACTACAACCCGCCGGCGCGCCTCGCCCGCGTGCTGCTGGAGGAGAAGAAGCTGCCCGAGGCCGAGGCGGCCGTCGACCGCGCGCTCGCGATGATGCCCCGCGCCCAGCGCCGCGTCGGCATCCTCGGGCTGAAGGCGAAGATCCTCAAGGCCGAAGGCAAGCCCACGGAGGCCGTCCTCCGCGAGCAGCTCGAGGTGCTGCGCGCGCTGCCGGCGCCGCAGCGCAACCCCGAGCAGGAAGCAAAGCTGGAGGACCAGCTCAAGACCGCCGCCCGCTGACGAGAACGCCTTTGTGTCTGCGGTGGGCTTCTCCCGAGGCCCGAAGCCCGAGGCCTTTCAATAAGGTTGCAGTTCCACAGCGATGAGCGGAGAATCCGCGCCCATTCGATGAGCCCCCCCCAGACACCGACGTGGACGTCGCGGATCCTGAGGTTTCCCCGCGTCCGTCAGGCGCTCGCGCTCTCGCTTTTGGCGGTGGTGGCGGTGAGCGCCGCGTTCCTTTTGACGCCGTCGCGCTTCACGCCGACCATTCCTGGCGACGACGCGCTGGGCGCGCTCTTCAGCGGCACGCTCAAAGCCAACCGCGACTACGACGTCCTCGACCCCGAGACCACCGCCGAGAAGCGCGACGAGGCGGCGCGCTCGGTATGGCCGGTCTACGACTACGACGGCAGCGCGGCGGCGGTGCTGCAGCGGCGCATCGCCGACGCCTTCGCCGGCGGGCGCCAGGCGCTGAAGGAATGGAGGCGCGCGAATCCATCCCGGGCGGCGCGGCTCTCGCCGATGAAGCCGGATCGCAAGCTCGACCCCGAGATGCTCAAGTTCGTCCTCTCCCAGCGCGACGAGTTTTGGAAGGCGCTGCAGGCGGTGGTCGACGACGAGGACTATCTCGAGCTGGCCCGCACCGGCTTCGATGCGGCGGTCGAGCGCGCCGCGGAGCGGCTGGCGGGGCTGGCGGCGGCGGGCTTCACCGTCGAGGAGCGCGGCCTGCTGGCTGCCGATCGCGAGCGCGGCATCATCGTGCGCACCGTCGGCGACGCGCCCGCGCCGGAGCAGGCGGTGCGCGACATCGACCGCATCCGCGATCTGGCGCGCTCCCGCGCCTACGTCGAGCGCCTCGCGCAGGAGCAACTCGCCGATCTGGCGCCGCGGACGGCGCGGGCGGTAGCGGCGCTGGTGCGGCGCGCGCTGCGGCCCAACCTCGCCTACGACGATCTGGAGACGCGGCGCCGGCAAGCCTCGAAGGCCGGACAGGTGAAGGACGTCATCCTCCAGGTCCGCAAGGGCGAGAAGATCATCGGCGACGGCGAGCAGATCACCAAGACGCACCTGCTCATCTTCCACGCGCTGCGCGCTGCGGGGCGCGCCTCCGAGGCCGAGCAGGTGCGCTGGGGCGGCGGGCTGTTCGCCGCGCTCATCTGCCTCGCGGCGTTCGAGTTCGGCCGGCGCAACGTGCGCAAGTTCCGGCTGCGCATCCGCGACGTGGTGCTGCTCGCGACGCTGCTGGTCGGGCAGCTCCTGCTCGTGCGCGGCGCGCTCTTCGGCGCCGATGCGTTGCACGACATCGTGCGCGACCAGCTTCCGCCGCTGCTCGGCGCCTACGTCGCCCAGGCGCTGCCCGCCGCGGTGCCGTTTGCGCTCGGATCCCTGCTGGTGCGCTTCCTCTTGAACAGCGAGGCGGCCATCCTCTGGACCGTCGCCTTCGCGCCGCTCTGCGGACTGCTCGCCGGCGGATCGCTGCAGGCCGCCGCCGCCGCGCTGGTGGGCGGCGTGGTGGCGGCCGACCGCATCTCCCACGCAGGGAGCCGCGCGGCGGTGTTCCGCGCCGGGCTCTTCACCGGGCTCGCCACCGCGGTGGTGCTGGCCGCCTTCGCCATGTTCCAGGGGCACCTCTGGAGCTGGGAGACGGCGGCGACGGTGGCGGGCGGAATCCTCTCCGGCGCGCTGATCATCCCGGTGCTCGCGCTGCTCGTCGCGCCGCTGCTGGAGGCAGTCTTCGGCTACGTCACCGACATCCAGCTGCTCAAGCTCGCCAACTTCAACCACCCGGTCCTCAAGGACCTGATCGTGCAGGCGCCGGGCACCTACCACCATGCCATCCTCATCGGCCAGCTGGTCGAGTCGGCGGCGCGGGAGATTCGCGCAAACCCGCTGCTGGCGCGGGTGGGCGCGTACTACCACGACATCGGCAAGGGCAAGAACCCGCTCTACTTCGGCGAGAACCAGAAGGGCGAGAACCGGCACGACAGCCTCTCCCCGCGATGAGCGCGCAGATCATCCAGCGCCACGTCTCCGACGGCGCGGAGCTGGCCAGGCTGAACAAGCTGCCGCGGCAGGTGATCGACTTCATCCGCCAGCACCACGGGACGCGGCTGATCGGCTACTTCTTCCATCGCGCAAAGGAAGAAGCGGAGCGCACCGGCGGGCCGCCGCCGAGCGACCAGGACTTCCGCTACGCCGGGCCCAAGCCGCAGACGCGCGAGGCCGCGCTGGTGATGATCGCCGACATGGTGGTGGCGACCGCGCGCAACCTCCAGAGCGTCGCGCCCGAAAAGCTGCAGGGCCTCGTCGACCGCGCCATCCATGGGGTGGTGGCCGACGGGCAGCTCGACGAGTGCGAGATCACGCTTCTCGATCTGGAGCGGACGGCGCAGAGCTTCGGCCACTCGCTCGAGGCGCTCTACACGCCGCGCGCAGACGCCCCTCCGCCGGCCGCAGCGCCGCGCCTGCGCGTGCTCGAGCCGGCCTCGGATCTGAAGCGCGCGTGAGTCCGTGAAGGGCCTGCAGCGCAACGTCGTGCTGCTCGGCGTGGTGTCCTTCTTCGCCGACGTCTCCAGCGACATGGTGATGCCGCTCTTGCCGCCGTTCCTCGTCTCGCTGGGCGCCGGCGCTGCCTTTCTCGGCATCATCGAGGGCGCGGCCGAGGCGACCGCCGCGCTGCTCAAGTACCTGAGCGGGAGATGGGCCGACCGCGTGCGGCAGCTCTTGCCGCTGGCCATTGCCGGCTATGCGCTGGCGGCGATCGCTCGGCCCTTCCTCGCCGTGGCTCACGCGCCCTGGCAGGTGCTGGCCGTTCGCAACCTCGACCGCGTCGGCAAGGGCCTGCGCACCTCGCCGCGCGACAAGCTTCTCGCGGCGAGCACCGAGCCGGCACGGCTCGCCGAGGCCTTCGCCTTCCACCGTGGAATGGACCATGCCGGCGCCGCGCTGGGCCCGCTGGTCGCCGCCGCGCTGCTGCTCTTGTGGCCCGGCGATCTGCGGCGGGTGTTCCTCCTGGCGGCGATCCCCGGCGGGCTGGCGGTGATGGCGCTCTTTGCGGTGAGGGAGGAAGAAGCCAAAGCAGGCCTCGGGCCTCAGGCCTCGGGCCTCGGGCCAGAAGCAAAAGCAGGCCTCGGGCTTCAGGCCTCAGGCCTCGGGCCAGAAGCCCAAAAAGCCAAAGCAGATCTCGGGCTCCGGCCAGAAGCCAAGAGCGCTGGTGGGCGGGTGCCGGCGTCGCTGCTGGTGGCGATCGGGGTTTTCACGTTGGGCAACTCGACCGACGCACTCTTGATCCTGCGGGCGCAGACGGTCGGGGTGCCGACGCCGCAGTTGCCCATCCTCTGGGCGCTCCTGCACGTCGTCCGGTCGGCCCTCTCGTGGCCGCTCGGCCGCGCCGCCGACAGGCTCGGCCGCCGCGGCGCGCTGGCCGCGGGCTGGCTCTGGTACGCCGCCTGCTACGCGGGCTTCGCGCTGGCCCGGTCGCCGCTGCAGATGTGGCTCTTGTTCGCGGCCTACGGGCTCGTCGCCGGGCTGACCGAAGGCAGCGAGCGCGCGCTCATCGCGTCGGCGGTGCCCGGCGAGCGGCGCGGCCGCGCGCTCGGCGTCTACAACCTCGTCTCCGGGATCGGCCTCCTGCTCGCCTCGGTCCTCGCCGGCGAGGTCTGGGAACACGGCTCGCCGCAGGCCGCGCTCCTCCTCGGCGCGGGCCTCGCATTCGCTGCCGCAGCGCTGCTTGCTGCCGCCCACCGGCCGGCCAGGGCTGCGCTGGCTCCGTAGCTCCGAGACCCTTACGCGCCTTGTTTTCGGTGCTCACCTTCCCAGCATGCGCGTGAAGCCCGGCCGTGTGGTGCTGCTCGACTACAGCGTGAAGGTCGGCACCGGGCAGACCATCGAGGCCTCCACTGAAAAGGGACCTATCGAATACCTGCACGGCACGGGGCAGATCCTGCCGGCGCTCGCGCAGGCGCTGGAAGGGCTGGGCGAAGGCGACCAGGCGGCGTTCAGCATCGGGCCCCACGAGGCGTACGGCGAGCGCAAGGAGGACAACATCGTCTCGCTGCCGAGGACGCTCTTTCCCGAGGAGGTGATGCTCGAGGAGGGAGTCTGCCTCTACGCGAAGGCGTCGGGCGGCCAGAGCTATCCCATCACCGTGAGGGAGGTCCGCGACGACCTGGTGGTGGTCGATCTCAACCACCCGCTGGCAGGAGAGCGGCTGTACTTCGAGGTGAAGATCCGCGGCGTGCGGCCCGCGGGAAACCAGGAGATCTTTTCCGGGAAGGCCGTCTCGCTGGAGATGGTCTAGGCCCGCTCACAGCGTTCGAACTCGAACTCGACCGTGACCGCCACCTCGACCGCGACGCCGACGGCGGCCGCGACGCCGACGGCCGACCGCGACGGCGACCTGCGAATGCTACAGCCTCTCGAGCCAGCGCTGAGACTCCAGCGCGCGGCCCGGCGGCGCGTTCTCGCCCAGCGCGGTGAAGGCGGAGCGGGCGGTGGCGTCGTCGCCCATGTGCCATGCGGCGGTGCCGCGCATGCGCAGCGCTTCCTCGACGAAGAGCGGGCCGGGCAGGTCGCGCGAGAGCGCGCTGGCGACGTACTTGAGGCATTCGCTCCATGCGCCGCGGTTCTGCAGCTGCTTCGCGAGCAGGTACGCCGCGAGCCCGTCGCGCGGCCGCGCCAGATCGAGATCGCGCAGCTCCAGCAACACCTCCGGCGCGGCATTGCCGTCGGCGAGGAGCGGGCGCAGCGCCGGCCACGACGGCGGATCGCGCACTGCCCGCAGCCGCACCAAAAGCGCGCGCTCGGCCGGCTCGGTCTGCGGAAGCTGCGCCGCCTCTTCGAAGCGCGCGACCGCCAGGGGCACGTCGCCCGCCTTCCACGCCGTGTCGCCCGACCCGGTGAGGAGCTGCGCGCGCAAGGGCCGCGAGAGCTTGGGATGCGCGAGCGCCCTCGCCTCGGTCGCGCGGGCCGCGGCAAGGTCCTGGGCCGCAACCTGCGACCGGCGCAGCGCAAGGAGGAGCGCCGGATCGTCGGGCTCCAGCTCGGTGCACTTCGTCCACAGCTTCGCGGCGGTCGCAGGATCGCGCTCCTGCGCGGCCTCCCGCTGCAGCTCCGCCACCTCGTGCGCGCAGCGCTTGCGCACGATGGCCGGCGCCGAGAACCGCTGCGACGCAAGGTCGACCGCGCGCTGCGGCTCGCGCAGCGACTCGAGGAACTTGACGTGCTCAGGCCCGAGCTGCGCGAGGTCCAGCTTGGTGCGCCCCGCATAGACGTCGCGCAGGAAACCCGGCCCCTTCGTCTCCCACAACCAGCGCACGAACGACCCCGCGGTGGTGTACGCCCGCGCGCCCGACTCCGCGTAGAAGAGGCCCGGCCGGAAGAGGCGCCGCAGGTCGGGCATCCGCTGCAGCTCGCGCAGCGCGCGCGTCTCCTCGTGGATGGTGAACTCGCCCGGGGGCCAGTCGCCCGCCACCGCGATGCCTTCGATCAATGCCATCTGCGGGAACAGCCCGCCCGGGACGCGCCAGGGCCCAGAGGCGACGTCGGCGCCGAGGGCGTGCACCAGCTCGTGGCGCAGGATCGGATGCGGCGCCGGCGCGTCGTTGGTGTGGATCTGCCGCAGCCACGGCTTGGTGAAGCTGGTGTCGGCCGCACCGATCAGGCGCTGCTTCTCCTCGGCGGAGCGGTAGAGCCAGACGTCGATCTTCCGCGCCGGGCCGGGGATGCCGAAAAAGAGCGCGACGGCTCGCGCGTCCGTCTCCGCGTCGCGCGCGAGCAGGGTGCGCTCGCCCCCGGCCTTTTCGCGCGGAAAGTGGAGGACCAGATGCTCGGTCTCGAGGCGGCCGCCCAGCTCGGCGTCGAGCTGCGATCGGCTGGCCTTCCAGTGCAGCTTCTCGGCCTGCAGCGACATCCACAGCGCCGCGCCGCCGCTCAGGAGCAGGATGATCGCGCCGCGCCGCCTCGGCCGCGGCGGCCCGTCGATGAGCGCGAGGCCCGCGCAGGCGCCGGCGTAGAGCAGCGTGTCGGCGCGGAACAGCCAGAGCGCGCGGCTGGGGCGGATGGCTTCGTCGTAGATCGGTCCCGGATACATTCCGCCCAGGTGGTGGAAGGCGAAGACTTGCGGCCCGCGCACCATCGGCCACAGCGCGGCGGCGAGGCTGGCGAAGAAGATCGCGGCGTACAGGACCGCGGCGCCCCGCGGCCAGACGAAGCCGCAGGCGACGCCCAGCACTGCCGCCAAGAGCGCCGACGGGGCCGCGATGGCGAGGAAGAGCACCAAGCCGCCCGCGGGATCGCACGCAGGCCGGCGCACGCCGTTGAGCAGGATGATGCCGAGCGGGATGGCCAGCGCCCAGAGCCCGAACCAGATCGCCCTCGCCAGCGCGCGCGTCGACGACTCCGACTCGATCCGCGCCGCCGCGATCCCGGGCGCTCCCCCGAAGAGTCCGGCTGCGAGCGCGACCAGTTCGCTCAGCTCGTAGCCGAGGTGATCGGCGAGCGGCAGGAAGCAGGCCGCGAGCGAGAGGGCCGCGAGCAGCGCCAGGTAGAGGCGCGGTCCGAGCCTTGCGTGCAAGCTGCCCGCCCTGTCAAACTGTCCTGCGATGGCGCCTCCCAGCCCCGAGGGTCTCCGCTCCGGAGTTCGCGCGCCACTTCGCCTGCGCGTGGATTACGAGCGGATGAACTCGTTCTTCGCGGACTATACGAAGAACCTCTCCAAGGGGGGCACCTTCATCAAGACGACGCGTCCGCTGGAGATCGGGACGCGGTGCGTGTTCTCCTTCACGCTGCCGGCTCTGTCCGACCCGCTGGTGCTGGAGGGCGAGGTGACGTGGGCGGTTTCGCCGGAAGCCGCGCAGGCGCGCAGCGAGGATGCGGGCATGGGGGTGAAGTTCATCTTCCGCGACGATGCCGCCAAGCGCGAGTTCGAGGAGCTGGTCGAGCGGATGATGGAGGACAGTCTCGGCCCCGAAGCCGCCCGCGCCCTCTTGGGGCGTTGACTCCGGACCGGAGCTCCTGAGAGTCATTCCGGGATGTCGATGAAGGTGGCGTGGGTGCCCGGCCCGACGGCGTGGGCGGCGGCTTCGCCCGCCGAGACTTCGACCACGTAGCGCGACGGCTTGTGCACGGTGCGCAGCGCGTCCGTCTGCGGCGGCGCCGTGACCACGCCGGCCACGCTGCGGTCCTCCGCGAGGAAGATCATGTCCAGCGCGATGAGCGTGTTGTGCATCCAGAAGCTGTGCTCCTCCGTGGTGGGAAAGACGAAGATCATCCCGCGATCCTGCTGCAGCTCGCGCCGGAACATCAGGCCGCGCGCCCGGGACTCGTCGCTGTTCGCGATCTCGACGCGCACCACCCAAGGCCCGCGCGGCGTCTCGAATCGGACGGCTCCCGTGGAAAGCCCGGTGGCCAGCGCGGGCGCAGCCTGCGTGTGACAGGCCGAGACGCAGATGAGGACGGCGAGGAGGCGGCGCACGCGCGCACTCTAGGAGGCGGTTGCGGCGATCGCAACGGCGGCTGGGCGCGGCCCCGCGCCCGTTTGAATCAATGGCGCACGCAGTACCAGCTCGACCCCATCTGCCCGAAGAGCAGCTGGTAGCGATCGGGCGAGAGGCGCGCCTTCATCGAATCGAGATACTGCGCGTTGAGCGCGAGCTGCGCGCAAGCGAGGCCCGAAGGACAGCTCGCCCCCGCGCCCGCGCAGGCCTGCGAACAGTACCCGCCCTGTGCTCCCGGCGTGGCGAGGCAGGCGAAGCTGCCGCATTCGCTGGAGCCCAGATAGAGGTAGGTGCGCCCGGGTTGCGGCTGCAGCTCCGCCCCGGTTGCGTCCTCCAGATGACAAGGCGCGCCCAGATCGGTCCGCGCGCAGGCGGCGAGGAGGAGAACCGTCATCAGCGAGACTGTCCGCTTGGCAAGCATGGCGTGGGGAACGTTGGTTCTCAGGCCCGCAGCCGCAAGGGGTTGCCCGGCAGCAGGGCGGCTCCCATGTTTGCGGCGCCATGCGCCTGCCGCTGCTTTGCGTCATCGTCTCCATCGCCTTCGCCGGTGCTGCCCGCGCGCAGCAGCCGGACACCGATTCCGGCGACACCATCTCCGCCGTGCAGAAGCGGCCGCTGCGCCAGGCGCACCGGCTGGAGCTCCTGCCCTATGCCCAGATGAGCATCGCCGATCCATATCTACAACGCTGGGGCGGCGGTCTGCGCGCCATGCTGCACCTGCGCGAAGGGCTCTCCGTGGGCCTCGACATGAGCGGACTCGGCACCTGGCAGACGCAGGAGCTGGTCATCGCCAAGCGCGATCTGCACGCGCGCATCCTCCAGTCGCGGCAGCGCGCCTCGCTGATGGCGATGGCGTCGATCGCGCCGCTCTACGGAAAGGTGGCGCTGCCGGGCGACGCCATCGTCCACTTCGAGACCTTCTTCGACGCCGGACTCGGCGGCACCTGGACGGAGACCGACGCCACCCGCGGCATCCGGCCTGCGCTGGCAGCCGGCATCGGCCAGCGCATCTTCCTGAGCGAAGACTTCGCGCTCACCGCCCGCCTCGGAGGCAACCTCTACGCGGAGCGCCTCATCGTCGACGGCGTCTCCCAGACGAAAGCGATGGGCTTCTGGACCTTGCTGCTGGGCGTCTCCGTCTACTTCGGGAGCGGGCGATGATCCGCGCGCTGGCCATCCTCCTTCTCTTCGCCGCGGCGCAAGCGCGAGCCGGGGAAGAACAGCAGAAGCCCGCACCGGCCTCCGCCGGGGAGGAACAGCCGAAGCCCGCGCCGGCCTCCGCCGGGGACGAACAGCCGAAGCCCATGCTGGCCTCGGCCGAGGGCGAACAGCCGAAGCTCGCGCCGGCCTCCGCGGTGACGATAGCGCAGCTTCCGCCGGTCGCGGGGGCATCGCAGTACGGCGCGCCCAACTCGCTGCCGCCGGTCACCGCGCAGCTCTTCCACCTGGGCGGGTTCCTCGAGCTGCAGCCCATCTTCTCCGTCTCGGTGGGCGACCCGTTCTGGCGCACGGTGGGAGCCGGCCTCCGCCTGGAGCGCCACTTCGACGAGCGCTGGTCGATCTCGGCGCACACGCTGGGCGGCATCTCGCTGCTCTCGGCGCCGGTGGAGATGTGCGGCCAGACGGCCTGCTCTCGCTCTTCGGCGAGCGCACGCTGCACTTCGACTTCTACCTGAGCGCGGGGCCGGAGCTGGTGCGCGAGCTGTTCGCGCGCGACGCCGCCTCGCCCGAGACGGGGCGCTGGGCGGCGGGCGGTCGCGTCTCGCTGGGCGAGCGGCTCTTCGTCAGCGACCGCTTCATGATCCGGGCGGCGGTGAGCGAGCTGGTCTACGCGGGCCGCGTGAGCGGGGTCTCCGAGATCGAGCGGAAGCTGAGCTTCGAGGGCGGCGTGGCCTGGCTGTTCGGCGGGCAGTGACGGGGACGACGATGAAGACCTTGCTTGCAGCGCTCTTCCTGTGCGTCGCGGGAGCGGCGCGGGCCGATTCACCGGAGGCGGCCTTCGCGCGCGTCGATCGGGCGAAGCTGTCCGCCGACGAAGCTCGCGGCCGCATCGCGACGGTGGTGCAGGCTCTCGAAGGGGCGGGGATGCCGCGCTCGGCGACGGTGCTGCTCGCTGTGCTGGCCTCCGACGAGGCGCAGCCCGAGGGCGTGCGCGACGCGGCCAAGGCGGCGCTGGCGGCGCGGGCTGCGCAGGACCCGAGCCTCGCGCAGCTGCTGCTCGCGCAGGAGAGCGATCCCGGCAAGCTGCCGGCGGCGCTGGCGCTGCAGCTCGCACGCGGCCACCTCGAGCGGGCGCTGCAGCTCGCGCCGGTGGAGGAGGGCGTCGCCTTCGAGAACCTCAAGCGGGAGGGGCCGGCCTTGCAGGCGGCCTCCGAGGTGAAGCCGCTCGACAAGGAGCTGGCCGCCGAGATGGGCCAAAGCGCGCATGCCGCAGCGGCTGCACAGCACGCGCCGGAGCAGAAAGATCCGCGGCCGGCGAAAGCGGCGCTGGGCGAGCTGGATCGCGCTCGGGCGCTCGCGGCTTCGATTCCGGCGGGCGATGCGCTGGAGCCCGAGGCGCTCGAGGTCGAAGGCCTCGCGGCGCTGGCGGCCGGCGACGACGAGAGCGCCGTGAAGGAGTTCCTGGCGCTGGCCCAGCTTCCGGTGAAGCGCGGCGACGAGGCGGCCATCGAGCGCCGCGACCGCGCCTGGCTTCAGCTCGCACGCCTCGCCTACCAGAGCGGCGACGACGGCCGCGCCACCCAGCTCTATGAGCGCGTCGGCCGCTCCGGCCCCGAGTGGCTCGACGCGCTCTTCGAGGCGAGCTGGGCGCGCTTCCGCAAGGCCGAGGACGAGAAGGCGCTGGGGAACCTCCTCACGCTGCACGCGCCCTTCTTCCAGTCGCGCTTCTTTCCGGAGTCGTTCGTCCTCAAGGCGGTGGTGCTCTACCAGAACTGCCGCTACGCGGACGCGCGGGCCACGCTGGCCGACTTCACCAGGCGCTACCAGCCGATCCACGACGGCCTGGCGCTGGCGCTGGACAGGCTCGGCACGCCGCAGAGCGCCTACGAGTTCCTGGTGCGCGGCGCGGTCGAGGTGCAGCAGTCGGTGGCGGCGGCGGCCCGCGAGGAGGTGGCGCGCGTCGAGCAGGAGCCGGACGTGGTGGGCTCCGCGCAGGCGGCGTTGCAGCTGGCGCAGGAGATCGATTCGCTCGACCGCAGGCCCGTTGTGTTCCGCACCTCGGCGCTGATGACGCGCCTTGCGCCGCGGCTGCGGCAGGCGCGCATCGCGCTGCTCGAATCGGCGGGGCGCAAGCTGCTCTCGCGGCTTGGCCAGGAGCGCTCCGAGCTGCGCGAGCTGCTCGGTCAGACCCTGCGCCTCTCGTACGAGATCGCCGGCCGAGAAAAGGAGCTGGCGCAGAACCCGGATCAGGGCCTGGTCAGCACCCACCACGACCCCGCCCACGTCGCCGACGACGAGGAGCTGTGGCCCTTCCAGGGCGAGTACTGGCGCGACGAGCTGGGCAGCTACCAGTACCAGCTCGGGCAGCGCTGCAGGAAAGCGCGGACGCCTCCGCAGACCGCGGCGACGACGCAGGCCGCTCCGGCGAAGGTCGCCGCGGACCCCAAGGAGTAAGCCATGCTCGCGCTCTTGATCGCAGTTGCCCTCTCGCAGCAGCCTGGACGCGATCCGGCGCTGCTCCACCGCCACGTCGAGCAGGTCGTCGCCGAGAAGGAGCACGAGCAGGAGCAGTCGCTGCGCAGGCTGCTGGAGCTGGGCGGAACTCCAAAGGAGCAGGCCGAGGTGCTGGCTCGGCTTGCCGGTCTTTTGCGGGCGCGCGGGCTGACGCTGGCGATCCAGGCGCAGTCCGAAGCGGACTCGGGCGACGAGGCCGCCGCCGCGCGCGATCGCACCCACGCCGCCGACGCGCGCTCCGAGGCCATCGCGCGCTACCACGAGCTGCTCAAGAAGTATCCCAACGCCGGACGCACCGACGAGGCGCTCTTCTTCCTCGCCGACACGCTGCAGGACTCGGGGCGCGACCAGCAGGCCGTGCAGTCGGCGCGCGAGCTGACGCGGCGGTTCCCGCGCTCGCAGTGGGCGCCGGCGAGCCACGTCTTCATCGGCGAGCACCTCTTCGACGCGGCCAAGCTGGACGAGGCGCTCAGGGAGTACCGCGCCGCGGCCGAGGTGCCCTCCGACGAGGTGTATCCCTACGCGATCTACAAGGCGGCGTGGTGCCGCTTCAACCAGAGCGCCTTCGGCGACGCGATGAAGCTGCTCAAACGCGTGGTGGAGGTGTCGATCAAAGCGGGCGACGTCAACACCGTGCAGCTGGCCCGCGAGGCGCGGCGCGACTACGTGCTCGCCTACGGCCGCATCGGCGCTCCCGAGGGCGCGCACGACGACTTCGCGAAGAGCTTCGGCAAGGGGCCGGCGCTCACCATGCTCGAGCAGTACGGCAAGCTGCTCTTCGACACCGGACGCGATCCGGAGGCGCAGCTGATCGCGCGCCAGCTCCTCGCGCTGCACGGCGACGCGCCGGCGGCGGCGCTGGATCAGACGCGGCTCTTGGTGATCGCGCAGCGCACCGGCAAGCGGAAGGATCTCCTCACCCAGGCGAAATTGCTGGTCGACACCTTCCAGCGCGTCCGCAAGGACCCGGCCGGCGTCGCCGGCCGCGGAGCTCTCGAGGACGAAAAATTTGCGGAAGCGAATCGGCTCGGCGAGGAGACGCTGCGCAACCTCGCCATACAGATCCACAACGAGGCGCGCAAGACCGAGCTCGACGAGACCTGGGCTGCAGCGCGCGCTCTCTTCTCCGACTACCTGACGCTCTTCCCCGACGCGCCATCGCGCAACGAGGCGGTCTTCGGCGAGCAGAAGGAATCGAAGGACACCGGCGAACGCCGCGCGCAGCGGGCGCTGGCGCCCGAGGAGCAGAAGCTGGCCGCGGCCTGCCGGCTCTATCTGCAGGCGCTCCCCGGCGGCCCGCACGCCGTCGAGGTGGCCTTCAAGGTGGGGCGGCTCGAGTACATCTCGGGCGAGCTGGATGCGGCGCAGAAGCACCTCGCGTCGATCGCGCTGCAACATCCAGAGCACGAGCTGGCCGAGTATGCGGCGAACCTGGTGCTCGACATCGCCAACCTGCGCAAGGACTGGCCCGCCCTGCACGAGTGGGCGCTCAAGTTCGTGGGCGACAAGCGGCTCAGCGCGCACGGGACGCTGCTCCAGGACTTGAAGCGCATCGAGGAGCAGAGCGCCTATGCGCTGGCCGATGCCGCCAAGCCCGATGCCAGGAAGGCCGAGGCGCTGCTCTCCTTCGTCGCGGCGCACCCGCATGGGCTGCTCGCCGACAAGGCGCTCTTCGGCGCGGCGGCGGCGCTGTCGCGGGCGGGGCGCATCGACGAAGCGCTCGCCGCGCGGGCGCGCGTCTGGAAGGAGCAGCCGCAGTCGCCGCTGGTGCCGCGCGCGCTGGTGGCCTCGGCCCAGGACCTGTCGGCGGTGGGCGATCTCGGCGAGGCCGCCGGGCTGCTCGAGAAGTACGCGCAGGGCTACCAGAAGCAGGAGGCGCTGAAGAAATGGCGGCGCGAGCATCCCTCGAAGACGCCCAGGAGCGAGGGGCCCGTCTACGAAGAGGCGCGGGCGCGGAGCGGGCTGCACGACGCCGCGCTCCTGCGCGAGGCGCGGGGAGAGCTGAAGCAGGCGGTGCAGGATCGCTCGCTCTCCCTGCAGCTGTGGAAGACCGCCGCCGACCGCGAGGAGTCGCTCTTCGCGCAGTCGCAACTCCGGGCCCGGCTGGGCGAGACGGCGCGGGCGGCTCGCGAGCTGGCGAGCCTCGCGCGAGAGGCGAAGGGCAAGCCTTCGCTGCAGCTGCGGGCCTGGCAGGAGGCGGCCAGGCTCTTTGCCAAGGCGCATGAGACCGGCAATTCACTCTGGTCGTGGACCGAGGTCGAGCTCGTCTACAAGGCGCTGGGCCCCAAGGCGCGCGAGAAGCTGCCCTCCGAGGCGGTGGCGGCGGCGGCCGGCGCGCATTTCGCCCTGGGCGGCACCGGATTCGATCGCTTCAAGAAGGAGCAGATCAAGGCTCCGTTGATGACCACGCTGAACCGCAACCGGGGCTGAACGCGGAGCAGCGCAAGCTCTACCGCGCGGCGCTGGCGGAGAAGGCGCAGCCCATCTACGCCGATGCCAAGAACACGCTCAACGGCGCCGACGGCAAGGCGCTCGAACTGGGCGTCACCGGCGCGTGCGCGGCGCGCGTCGAGGCGCTCCTCGAGAAGCTGAACGCCAAGCCCGCAACGCGGCCAGAGCTTCCCTTTGCGCCCGCGCCGGTGGTTGCCGCGCCGGAGATGATGGATGCGCGCGACGTCGCGAGCGAGAGGGCGAAGCGGCTCCTCGCCGAAGCGCTGGCCGCCGACGGCAAGCTCCCGGCGGAGCAGTCCGTCGCCAAGTTCCACGCCGCCGCCGAGGCGGAGGGCGCGCCGGGGCCGGCGTTGTTCGATCTGGCCATCGCTCTCGACCGGGAGGGCCGCGCCGGCGAGGCGCAAAAGGCGTATCGCGCCGCCGCGCAGGTGAAAGGCGCGCTCGGCTACGACGCGGCCGCGCGGCTGGCTGCGCTCTCGGCCTCCCGCGGCGATGCGCAGGCGGCGCGCGAAGCCCTGTCGCTCGCCGAGGCCGCGTATCCGGGACTGGCGGCGCGCGTGCTGCGCGCGCAGGTCGAGCTGGCGTTGGGCCAGCCCGAAGCGGCGCAGGCCGCGGCGCGCATGGTGCTGGCGCAGGATCCCGCCGACGCGGGCGCGCTCTGCGCGATGGCGCGCGCCCAGCTCGCGCAGGGCAAGACCGGCGTGGCGAAGCTGCTCGCCTCGCGCGTGGAGCAGGCCGATGCGCACGACGCGGAACCAATCCTGATAAAAATGGAAGCGGCGCGGGCCGCTCACCAGCCGGCGGAGGAGCTGGCCGCGGCGCGGGCCGCGGCGGAGGCCGATCCCGAGTCGCCGCAGGCAGCGCTGGCCTTGGGCCGCGTGCTCTTCGAGCACGGCCAGCCCGGCGAGGCCATCGATCGGCTCGACGCGGCGGTCGAGCTGGACCTCGCCTCCTATCCCGCGCGGCTGGCGCAGGGCGAAGCGCTCGCCGCCACGGGCGATCGGCAGGAGGCGGAAGAGGCGCTGACGCAGGCTGTTGCGCTGGCCCCGAAAGCCGCCGAGCCGCACCTCGCGCTGGCGCGCCTCAAGCTCGATGGCGACGGCGATGCCCAGGCGGCGCTCGCGGAGGCAAAACTTTTCCTCACCCTGAGTACCCCGCCGCCGCCTCCAGGGCATCCGATCCACGCCCTCGTGCAGCGCTGCGAGGAAGCGCTCAAGCAGCGAGCTCAGGCATCGGTCGTGCAGTAGGGACAGCGTGATGGTGGACACCATGAAGTGGTGTCCCTGCAGGATGGGGTCGGGGGGAGGGGGCAATGATCAGGTTCTGGATCCTGGCCGCAGCCATGGCCGCGCTCGGCGCAACTGCCGTAGCAGCCAGCCAGCCGGCCGCTGAAGGGCCCGCAGGACAGCGGCAGCGCCGCACCATCCTGCACTTCGGTGAAGACGACATCCGCGGCGACATCACGCGGCCCGACGGCGAGCTGGTGCAGGCGCCGCGCAAAGTCGATGAGCAGAGCCTCCTCCGCGTCCGGCGGTCGTTCCTGGACCGCGCCCTCGCCGCGCCATTGCGTGGCCGCTGAACCAACTTTCGCATCTCTGGAGCCGCGATGATCCCGATCGTCCTCAAAGTGTACGACGGCGGCAAGCTGAAGCACTCGCGCGCCTTCAGCGCTGAACGAATCCGCCTGGGCAGTGCCTCGGCGGACCTGGTGCTGGACTCGGCCAGCGTCTCGCCCAGCCATGCCATCATCGAGGCGGG
>WNFI01095979.1_pt1 | contig 30590 bp, 23 predicted proteins | sample 5400471 | NCBI WGS metagenome assembly WNFI01 (sample SAMN13153348, study PRJNA577476) | soil metagenome | isolation source: 100 cm saprolite on Douglas fir-dominated hillslope | place: USA:California | collected 2013-09-17
TTGCCCACCAAGTCCATCCGCCACGCTTTTTGTCACTCCAGTCCAAGCCCGCCCGCGCCTTTGGGTATATACCTTTAAAAAAAATAAATAAAATCACCTTAATCTATTTTTATCAACGACTTGCGCGACTTTGATCTGGCAGATACCCGTCTAGATCTATGAATCGAAAGGAGTTGTGCGCAAAATATTGGAACGGAAGGGGTTAGGCGATTTCGGCTGCCGCTAAGTGCTTTAGAATCGGTGAAGCGCTTGTAAAATATTGCATTCACTGGAGTTATCTCGTTGCTGCCCGGATGTCAAAGTCAACCCGTCGTCATTAAGTTAGATGCATGTTTGGAGGTCGAACTTGGGAAAATTTAGGCCAGGTCAAGCAGTGATTACACCTTAAGCCCAATGCCGTCCGCAGCATCGATTCCCACTCGCCGAAAATCGCGGCGAGTGGGGCAGCCTCGTCGTAGTGGCGCTAAGAATGGGCCAGCCCGCCAACGCTCATGGGGTAGCGTGCCATCCACTCGTTTCGTTGTAGAAGATCGAACGAGTGAGCCAAGACCATACAAGTACCTCCATAAGAAGGGTTAATCTCCAAGAGAACCAGCCCCTCTTGCTGCGCCTTCCCAAGCAGTTGCATGCCTTGGCTCTGACCTGCGGGGCCATCCTGCAGATCATATAGGTCCGCAATATCGCGGAACACTATCTCTTCATGATGACGAGTGACAACCTCAAAGATGAGGTTCCCCTTCCGGAAACCGCTCGCAGCTAGCGCGACGACTCCATCAGCCACCGCAGTGAATCGTTCTTTGTTTAAAGTACTCAGATAGACATGGACAGTCGTACCGTCGATCCATAGTCCTTCAAGGCTACCATCGTGAAACTGGCTGTAATTCTTCATCTACCTGTCCTCTTTGCGTAGAAACCCCTGTTATGCGGGGTCCTACTTTTGTTCCTCTTGTGGTTGCTCCTGTTGTTGCTGCTGCTGATCCTGCTGTTGCGGCTGTTGCTGTTGCGGCTGCTCCTGCTGCTGCGGTTGCGGGTCCGTCGGCTCAACAGCTCTGCCAGGGCCTCGGTCGGCGGCGGTTGGAGGAGAACCATCGGAGGGCCGCCCAATGTCGTGTGCGTGCGGATCACCCTGCCCGTGGTCATGACCATGATCCACATCAGTCTGTGGGTAGCCATCTTGACCGTATGTCCGATCTTGTTTCGGACTCCCGTCCCCGTGTGTGGTATGGGCGGTCTCACCGGGTTTTCCCTGCCAAGGATTGGATTTTGGCTGATTCGGCCCAGTCGGATTTTGTGCTTTGCTCAAGAAATTGCGGATGGCTTCGACCGTGGAATGAGCTGCAGCACCCAGAGCAACCCCCGGATTCGCACCGGGATTCTGATCGTAGTAGTGAATCACGGCTGCGGTAAAAAGAACCGTCCCAGCGAGCAGCACGATAGTGGCATCGTCAACCCCCGCAACATGCCCGTCCGGGTCATTTCTTGCCAGCGGGTTATTCCGAACGTATCCGTAAAGGTTGAGGGTCTGCGGATCGAGGAAACTGGCGTAGGGAACGGCAATCGCCTTAGCCGACCAGTCGGGCGTCATGAAGCGGCCCATGGTCGAGGAGTAGTAGCGGGCTCCGAAGTCGTCTAATAGAGTTTCGCCGTCGCGTTCTTTGCCGGTAAACTTGTGGGTGGTGCCGGTGTCGCCGGACGATTGCTCGCCGTAAGGTTGGTAGTCTGCGGAGTCGTGTATGCCCTGATTCATCATGGACAGTACACGAGCCGTGCCCAGGTTGTCGTCATGCCGGAAATAAGTTGTGCCATCGCGATACTCGGCGATGAGCTTCCCGCCCATGTAGACGTAATCCCGGTTCCAGCAGTTACAGACATTGCCCGACTGCCATTCGCCGAGTACGTCGCCGGAGAAGTTGCGGATGTAGTCGATGGCCCCTACTGACGCCATGGTTTTCCGCAGGCGCTGGCCCTTTGCATCGTAGCTGTAGGTGGCGGTCGAGCCGCTATCGACCTGCGTGATGCGATTTTCCGCGTCGTAGGTGTAGCTATGGAAGGTGTCATTCATGACATTTCCAGCCGAGTCATAGGTATAGCCGCCGTTAAACTGGTTCTTCACATTCGGGACCGCCGAGAAGGGAAAACAGCTTCCGCCATTCTGGGTCTGAGCGCTCCGATTTCCCCACGCATCGTAGGTCCAGCTAAGCCCGGTGCAAGCGCCGCCGGTTCCCGTCATCGTCAGCAAGCGATTCAGCGGATCATAAGTGTAGCTGCGATTAAATGTTTGCGTGCTAGCTGTACCTGTCGCTATGAACGATGCGAGGTTGCCATTGTCGGAACTGCCCAGGTTGAAGCCGTAGGTGAAATCCTGCACGTTGCCGGAGGGTACGGGGTCATTGCAATTGGTGAAGGACGTGTTGCTTGAATTCACGTTGCTTTGGCACGGTTGCAAACGATTGTTGTAGACCGCCGTTTCGGTCAAGCCGTTGCCAAGAGCTACTTTCCGAATTGCTCCGTTGGGCCAATAGCCGACGGAAGGATCGACCGTGGCCAGCGTCGCGGGATGCTGAGCGTCGGAAAGAGTACTTGTCAGCTTGGTGACACGGGCGGCACTGTCAAAGGTCTGTGTAAAGGTATAGCCCTCCGATGCGTAGGAGGTCATGTCGCCCGCCAGGTCGTAGGCGTAGCTGATTGGGAAGGAGTTGTTGTTTATCCCTCCACAGTTGTATGGAGTGCACACCCAATCGTTGATTCTCCGGCCCATCGTATCGTAGCTGAAAATCGTGGCCGAAATTGTGTTGACGATCATGTGGGTTAAGTGTCCGATTGGGTTCGAAACAGCAGTCCCCCATACGGAGCTTTCATCGTAGCCAAACATGGCTGATTGAGTGCTGTTGTCGTTATAGCTCTTGGAGGTAAGGCGATTCAGCGCGTCGTAGTGGTAGGTTGTCGTGACCGTTGCCGTGCCAGTCTGGTTGGGCGCGGGAGCTACCTTTGTCAGAACGTTGCTATTGTTGTCATACGTGTAGGCAATCGTCCCCGCAGTGTATGTCCCAGTGTCGGTCGCGGGACAAGACGCTGGCGAGTTCACGCTGGAAGTCACCTCAGGGTTGGCTGCGCACTTGAGCCGCGATAACGAATCGTAGGTGAAAGATCGATTACGCCAACTGCTCGAAGCTGCGCCGCCCTGCTGGGTCACCCCCTTGAGATTGTCTAACGTGTCATAGGCATAGTCGGTTTCATACTTCAGGCTTGCGGGGTCTTCCAGAATCATCGTTAGACGGCCCAACGCATCTGTCTGACTTTCCCGTGCTTTGCCTCCCTCATCCGTCACGGTTGTCGTAAGCCCCACTGCGGTTCCCGAATATGCTGTCGTGAGAGTAGAGCCATCAGTCTGAGTGACGCTGGTGACGCGGTCCAGCGCGTCATGTTGGGTGGTCGCCATTAATCCGAAGTTGGAATTCGGCGTGTTGCAATACGGCGTCGAAACTTGGGCAAACTCTCCGACTCCAGCGGTATACCCGTATGCATGGTCTACCTTCACCAGCGCAGTTCCGCTTGTGCAGTCAGGGTCTTTGAGTTGAGTCTGCTGGAGACGGCCCAATCCGTCGAATACCGAAGTGGTTTGGATATTGACGCCCGCAGACATAAGCCTCTGCTGCATGGCGCTCAGAGGAGCGACATCCACGTAGCTCTTGGTTGTCTGTCCACCATCGGGATAGCTGACCGCTAGAGGCCGATTCAGAAGATCATAGGTAAACGTCGTTCCGCTCCGAGAACCGTTGATGTCGTTTTGATCCTTGGTGCTAGAGACCAGCCCGGTGCAGCGGAAATAGCTGTGCTTGGTCTGATGAGACAGGGCATCGGTGATCTGCGTGAGATAGGCAAAGGTGTTTGTACCAAGTGTGCAGTTTGTGTCAGTGCCCCAGTTGTCAGCGTAGCTGAAGCTGGTCTGGTTGAGGTTGGGGTCTTTTGTGGTGAGAACGTTCCCGAGATCATCGTAAGTGTGGGTTGTATTTAGCCACGTCCACGTCGAACCGACGAGTAACCCTTCACTTGTTTGCGTGAGGTTGCCACGAGTCGTAAAGCCACTGCCAAAGTTTACGTAATTGTGATTTGGCGCCGGAGTGCTGCCGGTCGAGGTGATCGTCCCGCTATCGTATGTGTATGTGGTTTGGGCTTTGATGTTGCTTGACCCGTCGTACACGATTTTGCTCATGGCCCGATTAAGAATATTCAGGCTGTTGTAGGAAGAGTTTGTGTTGTGAAGATAGGTGTAGTCTGTTCTACGAACTAATCCGCCTGCCGAGTTCGTACCGTAGGCAAATTCTCGTTTTTCTTTGAGATTGCGCACGTAGATCGGCATTGTCACCTGGTCAAACACTGTATTGACTGTGTCCCAATCAGTCTCAGTTTTGGTAACGAGGCTCTGCTGATTCCAGGTTGTTGTCTCACGGATGGGCAGGTAGAAGGTAGAGTGCCCGCTTGCGTGAGCATAGTCCGTCGCCACCGTCTTAAGCAGATTGGCTTGGGTGGCTGCCCCTTGGTAGTACTGTATCTTGGTGATGTAACACACTGGACTATTGATAGATTCTATGTTATCGAGAACCGTGCATGTCGGAACCGTGACATTGTTCGCAGGATCCGTTATCGACATTCCAGGACCGTAGGTCCATTGATAAGAATGCCCCCCCACCGTTTCCGTTCGCGTCGCCAAATTTTCTCCGCCTTGCGCGTTTGTCCAGGTATAGCTGATCTGGCCGCCGGCAGGCAGGATGATCGATGTCGGGTCACCGTATGACGCGGTCGTTGGATAGTTAATTGTATAGGTTAGATTGTTTCCTGGGAGTGTAACTTGGTGAACCTTGTTACCAGCGATGGTGTACTCGAAGCAAGCATCTGCCCCTGAGAATCCGCATTGGCTGGTCTGAATGGGTACGCTTTGATATGTGAGTTGTATAGTTTGCGTATTTCCCGACGAGTCTTGGTATGTTTGTCCGAGAACTGACAACGTGCGTCCCAAAGTATCAGTGAACGTCGGCGAAGATTCCACCAATTGATTCCCGTTTGCGTCTTGAACAACCACAGAAGAAAACGGGTTGACTACGGTACCACTTTGACTTACTGCGTAGCTGACCGACCAGCTTGAATTGAGGAAGAGCCTCCATCCGGACCCATCGTCTGCATACAGAGCCGACCCCAGCGGTGCCCAAGAAGTGCATTGTCCTTCTGGGCTGGGCTGGAAGCTGTGCTTCGTGCCGTTCGGTTCTTGCATAGTGTACGAGTAGGCAAGATCGTTGACGCCGGGAGCGCATTGCTGCGACACAATCGTCTCCTTGAATAGGTAGTTCAGCGGCCCCGCGACCGTCCAACTCATGTTGCTGCCGGGCTCTGGCCTTGTCGTATCCGTGCAGTAGCCGTACCTGTCGCAGTGCTCGGTAAAGTACCACCCTTTGTTGTCGAATATAAGCTTGAACCCAGGCGACAAACCTCGCCCCTTTATTGACCACAAAGGGATCTCAGCATGCAGGTTACCGTTGTTAAGTTGTACGGAGTCGAAGTCAGAGCCACTGAAGATTCCGTTTGGCGGCAACCCGATATTGAGCGGATTTGTGAGGTCTTGCCCGAGAGCCCAAACGGACATGAGTAAGGGCAGAAAGCAAAGAACAAGAACAGCCTTCGAGAGAGGTTTCAATTCGGTCATTTTGCTCCTAGCTGCCCTCATTGCGGAAGTGTGAACTCGGAATCAGACAGACCAACGTTGAAGGTGATGCCATTGATAACCAAGTCCGAGTACAGCGTTCCATCTGTATATGTGGTTTGATGAAAAGGAACATAAATGCCGTTCACGGTCTGGTAGCTGCTGAGGTAAACCTCTACCTTCTGATTGCTGTCGGAATTGTTCTCGTCGTAATTTGTATATTGAATCTTGTCGATCAGGCTTGTCGCTTGGTCAACGTAAAATAGAGTTTGCGTCATGGCAGCAAAGACTGGCCCTTGAACGGCATCAGTCGCAGGAATGTAGCTGACTACTATTACGGTTGCATTTTGTCCGTTGACTTGGGCGGCGCCTTGGTATTGCAGGCTCACGTTGGCGCTGAGATATTCGCCGAGGATCGAAAGAATCGGAATGTGACCGACGCGCTCGGCGATGGTGTTGTTCATCATGAGACGAACAACCGTGCCGTTGGACCTTTCGATTACTCCCTGACCCTGGTTCACAATCCGCACGTTGGTTCCAGTCGGCTTCTGGATCTCAACGCGGGTCTCTTGCGTCCCTTTGCACTTGAGAACAACGGGATACGTTGCCGCTGGATTCGCCGCATACACGGTGAGTGAGCCCGTTGCTTGTCCGTCCTGGTATCCAAAGAGTGCCGAAGTTCCACCCATTGCTCCTATGGCCGTCTGAGCAATGGTGACGGCTTGGGTGTCTTTGGCGATCACGAACTGCTTCGAAGTGTTTGCGCCCGTCGCTATCCCGGCGAACATAGCGAGGAAGAACACTACCGATATTGCCCCACGTCTCATAAGTTGACCTCCGCGAAGGATTCTTCCGACCACAACTGTTCGTTGGACAGTAAACTGCGGAGGCTGTGCATGTCAACAATAATCCGAGCTTTTGGGATGGGGTGGGAACCCTGTCAGGGTTGGGGTGTGGCTTTGCCTTGGGGGCGCGTTTTCCGAGGAGGCCGGGGACGCCTTTGTAGAAGATTCCCATCAAGCGGACGAACCTTTTCTCGGTCAGCACGCCCGCCAGAGTGACCGTTCGCTCATTGATTATTGACCAGTGCCTGACAATGCAGCGGTCTGAGCAGTGCCGCCGCCGGTGTCGGCGACGCTGAGTGCCGTGGTCACCAATCCCGTGAGCTGAGGGGTGAAGGTCACGCTGATGGTGCAACTCGCACTGGCTGCCAGAGTCGCAGAGCAGTTATTGGTCTCACTATAGCTGCTCACATGCGTCCCTACGATCGAGATCTTGCTGATCGTAACTGACGACGTTCCGAGATTCGTCAGAGTGAGATTCTGCGGCAGGCTGGAAGTGCCTTTCTTCTGGTTACCGAAATTCAGACTGGCCGGCGAAAAGCTCATCACCGTTCCGTTGCCCGTCAGGGCCAGCGTTTGGGGGCTGCCTTCTTCGTCGTCAGTAATGCTGACCTTGCCAGCCTGTGTCCCTATGGTGGTGGGCTTAAAGACAACATTAATAACGCAACTCGCGGTGGGCGCCAGGGTCGCGGCGCAATTATTGGTCTGAGTGTATTGGCCGCTGGCCACGATGCTAGCGATGTTGACTGTGGTTGAACCGGTGTTTGCCAGGGTCGATTTCTGGGGCACGCTGCTGGTCCCGATCAACTGGGTTCCAAACGACAGGCTGGCGGCCGTTAGGGTCATGCTGCTGGTGGTGCCGATACCGGTCAGTTTGACGAGTTGGGGGCTGTTGGTAGCGGCGTCCATTACGGTGAGGATCCCATAGCGTGTAGAGGCCGCGGTTGGGGTGAAGGTCACGCTGATATCGCATTTGGCGCCTGCTGCCAAGGATGTACCACACGTGTCGGTCAGGCTGTAGTCGCTGGCGTCCAAGCCGGTGAGGGTGATACTCCCGATCGACAAACTGGCAGTACCGCTATTGCTGAGGGTCGCGATAAGGGGAGTGCTGCTGGAAGCGATCTCGTGGCTGCCAAAGTTGAGACTCACGGGCCAGAGCTGATCTCCAGGAGCGAATTTCGTGATGAAGGCATCGGTGGCGCCTCCGCCGTTGATCGCCTGGAAAGGGTTGACGCTGACGGGAAAATCGGGGGAGGCGGTTCTGCCGACGACATACGGATTGTCGGAGGCGTCGACGGTTAATCCGTAGGAGACTTCCGTGCTCGATCCGCCCAGATAAGTCGAGTAGGCCAGGGCTGAACCTGCGGCATTCAGCTCGGTGACAAAGACATCACTAGGGCCGACCAGAGCTGACTGGAAAGTTCCGGGTGTGGTGGGAAAGTTTTTCGAATATGTGCTGCCGGAGACCCAGGCTTGTCCCTTCGAATCCACTCCAATCGCAAAGGCGGCGTCGTTACCGCTGCCCCCGAGGTAGGTCGAGTACAAGAGCGCCGATCCCGCGGCATTGATTTTAGAGACGAAGGCATCGCCTCCGGAATTCGAACACAGGGTAGCTCCACCGAAAACCGATTGAGCAGCGCCGGGCGTGGTGGGGAAATCGGTGGAGCAGGTGAAGCCGGTGACATAGGCATTGCCAGCGCTGTCAATGGAAACGGCGGTTCCGTCGTCGCTACTGCTGCCTCCGATAAAGGTGGAATAGACCAGCTTCGAACCATCGGGGGCGAGCTTGGCTACAAACGCATCGGCTGACGCGCAACTATTGGCGCAAGTAGTCTGGTAGGCGCCGGGTGTAGTCGGAAAATTCGAGGAAGCTGAGTTACCGGCCACATACGCGTTGCCCGCGGCATCGACATGGATGCCGATCGTAAGGTCTACGGCGCTGCCGCCTAGAAAAGTAGAGTAGACCAGCGCCGATCCGGTGGCATTGACCTTCGCAACAAAAGCATCCTGGTTGCCGCCAAAGGTAGTTTGGAAGGCGCCGGATGTGGTGGGAAAAGCTGCCGAACTAGTTCGGCCGGTTACGTAAGCCTCCCCGGCGCTGTCAAGGGAAATACCGAACGCAATGGCGGTATCGGCCGTGCTGCCTCCAATATAGGTGGAATAGAGGAGGGCCGACCCGGTGGAATTAAGCTCGCTGACGAAAACGGCGGACCCGCCAACGGACGAGCAACCGCCGCCGCAGGCCGTCTGGAACGCACCGGCCGTCACGGGAAAGTTGGACGAAGTGGTGGCACCGGTCACATAAGCGTTGCCCGTGGCCGGGTTAAACGCCACACCGAATCCGATATCACCCGATTGGCCGCCGATGTAGGTCGAGTAGATGAGCGCCGAACCGGCGGGATTTAACTTGGCCACAAAGGCGTCACTGCCGCCGCCGGACGTGGTCTGGTACGCTCCCGTGGTGGTAGGAAAGTTGATGGACTGCGCCCGGCCAGCTATGTATGCATTGCCAGCGGAATCGACCGCGACGCCGTTGCCGACATCGATGTCGGTGCCGCCGAGAAAACCGGAGTAACTCACGACCGGATCAATGACCAGGGCTTGGCGGGCATCATAGGCGCCCACTTCGAAGCCGACCTCGGTTGCGCTCTTCAGAACCCAGCGGCCATCCACAAAATGTTTGGCGGCGTTGCTGGCGAGATGACTGTCGCCTGATCCGGGATCAAACGATTCCTGATACACCATTGGTTTGTGGAAACTCAATTCCTCTTTTCCAGTGCCGACTTGCAGATCGCCGTTGGCGTCGATGCGCACGGTCTTCGCCGATTGCCTGGTCGAAGAGGGCGAACGTTGGTCTTGAGTTAAGGCCAAGGTGATGGCGTGCAGATCGGCTCCGGGCGCAACGATAAAATCGTATTCCAGTTGCTGCTGGTTCCCGTAATAGACGAGATCCACGCCAGGATAGGCGTTCCGATATTTCACCCTCGAATAATTCGGCACATCGGTTAGCCACTTCGTCCGATCGTTGCCGATGAAGTAGTTGCTTTTCCCCGGCAATTCCTCAACCCCAGAAATTGTCGCCGAGGGATTTGCCCCGACAAGCTTCACGTGAAGCGCCGAGGATTGGCCGGCCGCTCCCGACGTGAACACCGACTCATTGCGCCCCAGGAACAGCGTATAGGCTGAACCGCGCGAAACGAACTTGACTTGACCGTCGGTCTGTCCCCGATTGGCTTCAAAGCTCAGGGGCAGCTTGCCATAGGCCTGTGGCCGGAGCTCGCCGAAGGCCGGTTTGCCAGCGGATGAGAGCGCGGGTGCATGCGCGTGGCCTGGCTTAAAAAATCGAATGCCAGGGACGAAAACCACGGATAAGAATAGTACACATATCGCGAGAATAGGCCTTGAGGACAGCAGCCGGCTGAACATGCTTCGACGTAGAACCATCAGGTCACCTGTTTATTTTCGAGTGGGAAAACGGCAGTCAGGTCACCTAGTGGCGTTGAGGTGAAAAGTACGGCCAAAGCGCGATTAATTCTCCTTGACCGCTGAATTGTTGTCAAGATGCCAGATCTTGCAATTGGCGTTGTCTGAATATGGATGTGAGTTAGGTCTCGCTATCCTCGATCCTGGTTGGTCATCCTCACTCTTGTATCCACTATCCACGCACTTATCCGCGGAGGACGAAGCGCAGCGAGGCGGAGTTCATGCAATAACGGAGATGAGTAGGCGGAGGACCGTCGTCGAAGACGTGGCCGAGATGGGCATCGCACTGTTTGCAAGCGATGGCGGTGCGGACTTCGAGGAGACTCGTGTCGCGGATCTCGCGGACATTTTCGTTGGCGATTGGCGCCCAGAAGCTGGGCCATCCGGTGCCCGACTCGAATTTTGTCGAAGAGTCGAACAGGGCGTTGTCGCAGCAGATGCAGCGGTAGAGTCCCTTGTCGTGCAGGTTCCAATATTTTCCGGTGTAGGCGATTTCAGTATCGGCGTTGCGCGTGATGTCGAAGACGCCGGACGGCAACTGCTTCTGCCACTCGTCGATGGACTTGATCACTTTAGGTACGCTGACTTTTTTGAGGCGCTTGCCGGAGTCGTCGAACAGGACAATGGTAACTTCCTTCGGTTTATCGTTATCTTTATCCCTGGCGTTGGCCAAGGCCACGACGGAGGCCGGATTTTTCCACGACCATAGCGCGAATCCTCCGACTGCGGCAGCTGCGCTCGCGAGGAACAGGCGGCGGGTTGGGGCTTTTCGGTCGAGATCGGAATCGAACATATTGTTCTCCTGCCTGATGCTTTAGTACGTTCTGCAAATTCTTTCGCCCCGCTGGGGCTCGTCCATCATTTCCAATCGCTACCCACGGCTTGCGCCGTGGGCTGTATTCTTTCGCCGCTTTCGCGGCTTGAAACTCTCCGATTACTTTCCCGTGTACAGGTCGGGGAATTCCTGGCGCAGATGCTCTACCTTCGGGGCGTCGTTGTACATGATGTAGGGCTGATTCGGATGCAGCGTCGCGTAATTCTGGTGATAGGCCTCGGCGGGATAAAACGCTTGCAAAGGCACGACTTGCGTGACGATCGGCTTGCGGAAAACTTTGGCGCTGTCGAGCTGCGCGATATAGGCCTGAGCAATATTCTTCTGCTCGTCGCTGGTGTAGAAGATGACGGAACGGTATTGCGTGCCGGAGTCTGGACCTTGGCGGTTAAGTTCCGTGGGGTCGTGAGCGACAGAGAAGAAGATGCGCAGCAGGCCACCGTAAGTGATCTGCGAGGGATCGAAGACGATTTGAACGGACTCGGCGTGTCCGGTCTGGCCGGTGCTGACGATTTCATATTCCGCGTTTTTGGCGGAGCCGCCGGAGTATCCGGAGGTGGCGCTGATGACGCCCTTCACGTGTTGGAAGACGGCCTGAATTCCCCAGAAGCATCCGCCGGAAATGACGGTCGTCTCCTTCGTGGGAGCCGCGGCCTTCGCCTCATCAAGCACCGGAGCGGGCACAGGTACCGCACTGCGAGCCTGGCAGGCGAGCGTTCCCGCTAGCATCGTAACAATCATCGCGAACATCCTTGTGCTCGTGCAAACCCGAATCGAAACTTTGGACATAATTCCTCCGAACTCAATCACTACCATTCCCACGTAGTGGCTCACTTTGATGATAAAGAAGCGAGCCAGACGCGCGATTTTTGTGTCGCAAGAACGCGACACTTCGCGCGGCTCGCCCAGATCCTTCTCTGCGCCAAGAACGCTGGCTCAGGATGACAATCAAACTGACCCACTGCCATTCCCACCATTAGAGTTACGAAACCGCGGGAAGTTTCGGATGGCTCTCCCATACCCAGTTCCCACATCGGGCCTGTGGATTTCCGCCACTAAAAAACTTGCGAATGATAGTTCAACATGATGAGACCAAAGTGGAAAAATCTATCGTTTTCCCAGGTACCCCCCTCCCCCCCATACCTCTGAATGGCTTGCGGGGCGCGGGGTTCGCAAAAAGTGTCTGCAAAATCTTGATGGCAAAGGGCTTAGAGGTCAAAATCTAGACAACAAAGGAGTTATGGTCGTTGTCGTCGGATTTGCCTACACTGCCTCCGCCTTGACCATGATGAACCGATTCGGTGTGGGAGGCAAGGTTAGATGNNNNTGGTCGTTGTCGTCGGATTTGCCTACACTGCCTCCGCCTTGACCATGATGAACCGATTCGGTGTGGGAGGCAAGGTTAGATGTCACACGGTGGGTGTGGGAATCGGCAGGTTCAGCCCTGGAGGTCGGCGGCGATCCTACTGCGAATGACTACGCCGATAGCTCTGAATTTCGCGGTCGATCTCGCGCTCCGAAGCTTGTTTTGCCTTTCTTGCAGACTGTGGCACGAATCACAGCGAGAGTTTTCTTTCCGGCGCAATGGGGAGTTTACGCATTCCTCGGATGTGGGCGCGAGAGTGCTGGCCAGCGCCTTCAATTGAAATCTCGGAAATCTACAGCAACGCCGCAAGCGCGCCCGCAGCATCCAAGATCTGCAGTCCCACTGCCTCGCGGAGCCGGTTCCTGACGCCATCCGGTACGTCATGGAAGTCATGACAGGCCAGTGTCTTGTCATGGGAATTGAAAGCTACTTTTAGGAATGTGCGGTCGGGGCCTTTCGGAACCTGTTGGAGAATCTTCTTCGAGACGTTCTGCGGAACGCGCGGTGACACGTATTTAACTCGCAACGATTTCGCTAGGTGCGCTATCAGCGCATGGCCAACTGTGCCGAATCCCAAATGCTTTATGTATTCGCTTCCAATGACGCTCCGATTGTTCGCTTCGTTAAGGTCGAAACCTTCGTCGACGCACAAATGAGTCGCGCAAGTTGTCATCTCCTGAACAAGTTCCCGGCAAGTGTCATAACGGAGTTCTTTAGGATTGTGCGCGTGCATGAGGACGTTGGTGTCCAGAACGATGTCCACTAACATTCCTTTTCTCCGTCTTGCTTGACTCTCCGGCTCGATCTCATCTTGCGAGACTGCGAAGCGGCCAGCGCCAGGGACTCGCCCAGACTCTCTTCGAAGAAACCCTTGGGCCACGTCTCTGGAGGTATGTGCCCGTTTCCCTTCAAATCAATCGGACGAACCTTCGAAACCTCATCTATCTTCTCGACAAAGTAAATGGCGACCTTGTCGTGCTTGATCTTGCCATCAGCGACAAGTCGTCTGAGCCTAAGTAGCAGATGTTCACTGTGAGTTTCAACGATCACGCGATGATCACTGTTCCCCATTTCAACCAGGAGGTCTGCTAGCAGGTACTGAAGGCGAGGGTTGAGATGAATTTCAGGCTGCTCCGCGATTGTCAAACTATTTTCGCGTGCAGCTAGTGCCTGCACTATCAGCGGTAAGACTTGAGACGCGCCGAATCCGGCATCCGCGATGTTTGTCCGAGTCGACGCATCGGCACCCACAAACGACAGCGAAAAGAACTCGTCGGACAAAGGATCAACTTGCAATCCGTGCCCGAACTCGAAGCGGCGAATCCAGTCATTTAGCTTCTCTCTCATCTCAGGTAAACGGCGGCGCACGAGATTGGCCATATTCTCCCCGCGCGACCCTACGGAAATAGGCATCTCGCCTGAAATCGAATAGTAGCGACGGGGACGTTCTCTGAGGGGACCAACGTATGTCAGATCACGGAACAGGTCGTTGAGTTCGCCGAAAGCCGCGCTGAGGGCGTTGATATACATTACGAACCCGCGAGACGGCTCAACAAACGAAACTCGTTCCTCGTTCCGTTCACCCTGAGTCTGAAGCCGTCGAAGGACCGCAGACGGAGAAAACAAGAAATTGAAAGGCTTCGTCTCACGGACCGCCTTTCGCTCTCTTGGCCTTGTTAGTTTGAATGCCTCGCTCTCTAAGTTGTAGAACCCATCGGCGTCTCGCGACTGACGCAGGAACGGGCGATTGAGGACGTCAAAAAGGGCGAACTCGCGCAACACAATGTCTTCTGAGCGTTTTCCCTCCGCCATTGTAAGTTCCACCCCTCCGGGCGGATAGGCTCCTATCTTCCCGATTTTCCCCTTCGGCGGGTGGAGGTGATAACGCAGACCGAAGAAGAGTGTTTTCGATGTGTCATGGTTATGGACGATGTTCTTGAACGATCCCGCATCAACGAGTGGGCCGCGAGTTAGCAAGGGAGTGATTGCATCGCGGGACGCGATTGTTTGATCGAGCAATAACATTGGACTTGTAATGCTGGTCTTTCCTGAGTTGTTCGGCCCTATGAGGACTGTCACCGGGCGAATCTTTATCCATTCCGTGTCCTCGAAAGCTCGATAGTTCTTCCAGCGAAATTCATAGTCAGTATGCAGAGCCATAGCAGACCTCACCTGATCGACAGCGTTGCGTACTTTTCTTGGGGACCGGCCGACCAACAATGGAGGAAGCACAAAATATTAGCAGGTTGGCGGACATCAGGGAAGCCAGTAATCCCGACCGGAGAAAACGGCCACCAAGGCTGAAGCCCGATTGTTTTTCAAACCGCTTACGCGGCCCTAGAAGGGCCGCTCTTCCACGTGGTGACTGGTTTTGTTAGTTTTTTCGCAGCCCTCTGAAGTCGTGCCCTTCCCGGTTTGTTGAATAACATTGAGCGGCGTTGTTTTTCAGAAGGTTTAGGCAGCGCAGTGTCAGAGTCAAAATCCAAATCAGAGGCAAGGGCAGCGGACAGGAGTGTTCGTTTCTACATGAACTGTGGCGGCGCAACCTAATCCCTAAGAGGACATCACCGTGGAATCCCACGTTTCGCAAAGGACGCGAAACATGGGGCACCCGGCTTGAAATCTGACGTCTGGGATCGCTAACGTGGCGAGCTAGCGTCGGTCGAATAAGGGCGTTTGGCTACTCATTTCTGGGGCTGTTCTGGCCTGCTCGCGTACTCGGCATGTCCTTGGTGTGCACAGTCTCTTTGTTGCTCTGGCGTGATCTGGGTGGGGACTTCACCGGCTGCCACGGAATTGCACCGCATCGTATCCTCGAAGCCGGGAGCTGAGAAGATGAAAGTCAGACTGACCGGTTCGGTGCCAGTGTTCTTTAAACTCACCCATGTAACGGACGGAATAAACACCAGTCCCCCGGCATGGACATCTCTCTCCTGATCGCCGAGCCAAACATGAGCCGTTCCGCTCTGGATTAGCAGGATTTCATCCTGGACCAAGTGCCTGTGTTTCTGGATGGCTGCGCCTGGGGCAAGCTCCTCTGTTCCCAGCACGAGGTGTTGAGAGCCGTTGTTTTTTGGGCTGACTTTCAGCATGAATTGGTGCGCAGGCATGGCACTGTTATCAGTGTGGATGCGTCGAGTGCGCAACTCGCCCTCATTTTTTTCCAACAAGAGCGGCTTGGCGTCAGGCTCCGATCCTGGCATCGGGCTGGATTGGGTTGATCGAGAAAAGGAACAGAGACCAATCATCGTCAGCACAGCGGTTGCGAACACACCACAGACTGCTTTTGAGCTCACACCTTCACCTCGGCGAGTAGTCTACTCGTGTCAGTTACTGGTGGAGTGATGAAATTACGATGAAACCAGAGACGGCCGGACAAGGAATTCTGCCTTAAGTTAGCGCTTATTTTAAGTTAACGCTTATTTTGTTTGAATATCACTGAGCGGCGTTGTTTTTCGGAAGGTTCAGGCAGCGCAGTGTCAGAGTCAAAATCCAAATCAGAGTCAGAGGCAACGGACAGGAGTGTCCGTTCCACATGAACTGTGGCGACGGAATCCAATCCCCAAGGGAGACAGCGCCGTGGAATCCCACGTTTCGCAAAGGACGCGAAACATGGGGCACCCTTTTTCGTGGGTTGGCGAGTTCGAAATCCAAAACAAAATCGAAACAAAATCAAAGGCAGCGGACAGGAGTGTCCGCTCCACACGAACTGTGGCGGCGCAACCTACTCCCTAAGGGGACAGAGCCGTGGAATCCCACGTTTTGCAAAGGACGCGAAACATGGGGCACCCGGCCGTCTCTGCTTCGTCGGTTGACAACCGATAGTCGAATATCTACCATCGTTGTCAGATTGAGGGTAGAATGTCTTCTATGGCGAAGCAAACGCAGCAACGGGTCGGGCTCCTCCAGGGAACGCTTGACATGCTCATCTTGAGGACGCTTCTCTATGGACCTGCTCACGGTCACCAGATCGGGAAGCACATTCAACGAACCACGAATGAATTCCTGCAGATGCAGCACGGCTCGCTCTATCCCGCCTTGCATCGTCTGGAGAAGCGGGGATGGGTTGTCTCCAAATGGGAGACGGCTCCGGATCGCAATCGGGAATTCAAATATTACCGGTTAACTGCGAAAGGCAGGAAGCAGCTCCTGGCCGAAGAATCGCAATGGAAGCAGATGGCCGAAGCTGTAGCGCGCGTGATGTGGCCCGCCGCCGCCGAGCAGAGCTGACATGAAATGGTGGCAGATCAGGAAGAGAGATGCAGACCTGGAGCGCGAGCTGCGTTCCGACCTGGAATTGGAGGAAGAGGAGCAACGGGAAGGTGGTATTGCGGAAGAAGAGGCTCGCTACGCGGCCTTGCGCGCCTTTGGAAATCCTGTTCTTATTCGTGAACAGACTCTTGCCGTCTGGTCCTGGAATTGGCTTGAATCTCTCGCACGCGATCTGCGCTTTAGTCTGCGCACGCTTCGTCGCAGCCCCGGTTTTAGCGTCATCGCCATCCTGGTGATGGCGCTGGGCATTGGCGCCAATGTCGCGCTGTTCACGGTAGTGCGTGGCGTTTTGCTCAAGCCCTTGCCGTTCGACGATCCCGATCACCTCGTGATGCTCTACGAGGCCCGCCTTCATGAAGACGATACGGCAGGTTCCAACCCGGTCGCAGGCGGCATGTACGACGAGTGGAAGAAGCAGAACCGGAGCTACAGCGGTCTCGCGCTCGCGAAGAGTATCCGGGTCGGGCTTTCCGGTTCCGGCGGGCAATTGCCGGAGAAGCTGTATAGTGCGTTGTTTTCATGGGATATGCTGCGCACGCTAGGCGTGCAGCCCGCGTTGGGCCGCGATTTTACCCAGGCCGATGACAACCCCGCAGCCAGCGGCACAGTGTTGCTGAGCTGGGGCCTGTGGAAGCGCCGCTTCGGCGGTGACCCTGCCATCCTGAACCAGACGATCTTCCTAGACGCCCAGCCTTACACCGTGATCGGCGTCATGCCCGCCTGGTTCGATTTCCCCGACCCGTCCATCCAGCTATGGACACCGGTTTACCACGAAACGCCCGAAGACGAGATGACCTCGTTCAGCAATCACATGTTTCGCATTGTAGGGCGGCTGAAGCCGGGAGTAGGCGCATCGCAAGGCGTGGCCGATCTGAGCGTCATTTCCCAGCGCACCCACAACGCGCATCTCAACGACCCATTCATCTTTCAAAGCGCCAGGAGCCGTCCGCTGCTGGAGCACATCGTAGGCGAAATCAAGAAGCCGCTCTATGTGCTGCTGGAAGCGACCTGCTGCCTGCTGCTGATCGCCTGCCTCAATGTAGCCAATCTGCTGGTGGCACGTGCGGCGGCACGGCGCAAAGAGCTGGCTATCCGTACCGCACTGGGCGGGGGCTGGCTGCGTCTGATAGGCGAGCGGCTGATGGAGTGCCTGCTGCTTTCGGCCTCCGGCGGCGCGCTGGGACTTTTGCTCGCCTTCGCCGCTCTTCATTGGCTGATGCAAACTCGCCACGACATGAGCCGCGTCGAATCCATCCACGTCGACGCCGTGGTAGTGGCGTTTACGGTCGGCGTTATCGTGCTATGCGCGCTGTTTTCCGGACTCATCGCCGCGTTCAGCACCAGCGACAAGCGCATTCTCGGCGCGCTGCATGAGGCATCGCGCTCGGTGAGCGGGGGCAACGCGAGGCCCACGCTGCGCAAGGTGCTGCTTACGCTCGAAGTCGGACTGACTGTGATCTTGCTCATTGGCGCTGGACTGCTGCTCAAAAGCTATGAATGGCTGCGCTCCGCCGACATGGGTTGCCTCACGCAAGGCGTGATCACCATGCACCTGGGCATCCCTGATGCCCGATATCCCACACCCGCTCAACGAGCCAACTTCTACGACACTCTGCTCGATTCGCATGTATCGTTCCCGCGTGGCATGCATCACGCCTCGATCCAGTGCAAGCACTGAGAGCCGAATAGTGAGAGCCGAATAGGCTGATATTCCGGCGATCTCCCGGAGGCACGATCAGTAAACGAAATTGACGGCCTTGCGATACCACCGCTTCAAGTGTGGATTGGCAATCTTTCAACTCTTCCCTGACGGAAGCGAGGTTTCACGTCCGTCGTTCAGCTTGTGACTAATTGACTGGACGCGGGAGGGCGCGTAGGTCGATCTGTCCGGGGCGCAACGGGAGCTTGCGAAATCCTTTCTGCTTTACGACGAAACTGCCGAGTTCCACGATGGCGGATGTGTACTGAGTTACATACTTTTTTGCCCTGACGCCATGCGAGTCTTCTACGACAATATAGTCGTCACTTAATTCCGCGAAGTGATGTTCGATCCCTTTCTCGACCACGGTCCCGGAGTAAGGAAAGTAGGAATCTGTCAGACCCTTCCATATCGAGGGGCAAAACGGGAGGATGAGCAGGAAGAGGATCGTTGCTCCCACCCATGGGTGGTATCTCACCGATCTTATGATGATTACTCTAGGAGCCATTTCAGCGCGCTCATGTCGCAGGTTCTCGCGGTTCTTCCCTTATCATCTTTGTACAAAAATACGGGAAATGAAGCGCTAGCAGCGATTACTGGCGTAACATCGTCATTGCGCTCATTGACTGCGTCGAGACCAATTCGACCGCGCGGAGATTCGAATATGGATATGTCGAATCACCTACGGAGCCTTGAGAAACGGCTCCTCAACCCGGCAGTGAGAAAAGACTTGGAGCAGGTTTCGACGCTGCTTGCGGATGACTTCGTCGAGATTGGAAGCTCAGGACGCAGTTTCGATAAAGCTCAAGTCCTCGAATGCCTGCGGAACGAAATTCCACGAGGGAAATCTCTTCTCAGCAGCTTCGTAGCCAAGCCGCTGGGCTCCACGGCTTTTCTGGTGACGTATCGAGCGAGGCGTGAAGACGCGTCTGGAGAGCAACGAAACCAGTCATGGCGATGTTCAGTCTGGATCAAGCGCGATGGAAGGTGGCAATTGCAGTTTCACCAAGGAACAAACATCCCGTTGAGCGGTCGCAGATAGCCATTGCGAAGTCCCCGATAACAACAGTCACCGCGCAACCACCTGATGCAAGAAGCCGCCCAGACAGAAGCGCGGCTTTGGCCATTGTGTTCGTCAATGTGAGTTTTCCACAGTGAACGACGCTCTGAACAATCTCTCCGCCGAGGAGACCGTTAGCCATCGGCGGAGAGCATTTTGAAATTACGTCCCGCTAAGGACACTTTGTCCTGCTGAATCATGCCTTCGGCGGCCATGCATACTGCCCTCCATGCTGGTAGGCCAGGTTGCCGATATGGCCGGCACGGGCCGCGGCGACTCCGGTTTCTACGGGCGCAGTCGGCTCTTTGCGCGACTTGATGCAGTCGAAGAAATTCTCCATGTGTGAAATGGTGCCGTCGCGGAAGCTACGGTCTGTAAGCACTGGATTCTTCCCCTCTCCCTCGTCGATGTGTTCGCGATAAACTTCGAAGCCGCTGCGATTAATCTTCAGGGTCGCTTCTGTCCCGCGGAATTCAAGGCCGCCATCGTCGATGGAGGAATTCATCATGCCCTCGTACACCACATCAAAGCCGGGATAGCGGAAGGCGGCCTGAATGGTGTCGGGACAATCCCACTGCTCGAAAATATATTTGTCGGCGAGCATCTGAGCCTGATGCGGCTGATCGGATTTCATGGCCCAGTGCACGACATCGATCCAGTGGGTGAATAAGTCGGTCATAGCGCCGCCGCCAAAATTCCAGAACCAGCGCCAGTGATCATATTTTTCCTGGCTGAATGGCTGGTCGGGAGCGGACCCCAGCCAAAGCTTCCAATCGAGTGCCTGCGGGTCCATTGGTTTCGGCGGGCGGGTGCGGTGATAGTTTTGCCACCAATAAGTTCGCACCTGCACGACGCACCCGAGACTTCCGCCTTGAATCATATCGACGGCATCGCGAAAATGAGTCCAACTGCGCTGCTGCATACCGCACTGCAAAATCTGCTTGCTGGAACGAACCGCGCGGGTGAGGGTAGCGCCTTCATCGAGAGTGTGGGTGACTGGCTTTTCCAGATAAACGTCTTTGCCCGCCGCTAGGGCATCGACGGCCATGCGGACGTGCCAGTGGTCCGGGGATGCAATGATCACCGCGTCAATGTCCTTCTCCAGAACTTCACGGTAATCCAGGTGGGTCGTGGCGAGACCGAGGGACCGCTCCTGTATGGCGTCGCGGTGGGGCCCGTACACATCGCTCACGGCGACGATCTCGTAAGGGCCAACTTTGTCGGCGGCATCGAGAAGGCCTTTCATCCGGTGGCCTGCGCCAATGACTCCGACGCGAATCGTGTCGTTAGCACCGAATACGCGAGTTGAGGCGAGCGCGGTAATTCCGCTGGCGACGAGAAAGGTGCGGCGGCTAATCATCTTGGACAGGCCCTCCAGTCCGTTTTGGACGGAATGATCCTATCAAGTTTTGGTCTGTTCCAGTCTCTCTCAACGAGAATCTCCCGTGTTTTCGTCAGCTGGGTTTTGCGCTCATGTGGTATGCTTCCGTCGTTTTAAGTTTTCACCTCCCTCTTTTCACCGCACACCCCGTGCGGGCAGTGCCACTCAAGTCTTGTGCCTTAGGGCAATTTGCGTCTACTTCGCGTTAGCGGAGCAGCTCTTTGTTAAACCGACAAAACTCAGGGGAGCGCGCCTCTGCTCCTCACTAACAAGTTAAAACTTTTTTGCGGATAAGGGACACCATGAAGACTACAAAGCTTTCACAATTCCTCCATGCGGTGCGCCGCACCCGCATCTCTGCCTTTTGCACTTCATTGACCAGAACCGGTCCACGCTCCCCCACGGACCGTTGAGTACTGTCTGTGACCACTGACCAAGGGATCGAGGTCCGGAGTGCCCACTCGTCGAAATCCGCGACGAGTGGGGCAGCCTTTGACAGGATGGCGTCTGGGCCAGCCCCAATCGTTATGCCTCATCTTCTGCTAGAATGCATGCCGTGAAAAGACGAACACTCCTTCAAGCGCTTCCTGCGGCGGCATTGATTCCGGCATCTCTTTGGGCCGCTTCTCAGCAAGACAACCCCAGTTCCACGCAAGCCTCGGCCGGAGTCTACGAACTCCGTGTCTATCATGCAGCGCCTGGAAAATTGGGAGAACTGCTGGCACGCTTCCGCGAACACACCGTAAAACTTTTTGACCGGCATGGAATGAAAAGCGTCGCTTACTGGGCACCCGTTGATGAGCCGGAGAGGAGCAATACTCTGATCTACATCCTCCATCATCCCAGCCGCGAAGCGGCAACTGCTAACTGGAAATCCTTCCAGGACGACCCGGAGTGGAAGAGTGTCCACGACAAATCCGAAGCAAATGGCAAACTCGTCGAAAAAGTTGATTCGACCTTTATGATCTTGACTGACTTCTCCCCGTCGTTGCGCTAGGGGAAACGACCTACCGCTGCCAGAATCGGCCCGAGCAGACGCGGTAGTGCCAAGCCCACGGTCCTCTCCCAATCAAACCGGGTCAATGCGTGCTATTACAGCTGATTACAACAATTAGGGTTGCGGAACTTTGAGACGTCAATCGACGTACCTATCCCTGTGATCGATCGGCGCTATAGGTTCGCGTGGGCCCGTTGTTTTTGAGCCCCACGCCGTAAGTGGTGTGCAGACTTGGCACATTTTCAATTGATCTCGACAAGGGCATCCAACCCTCGTGATTCCTGCGGCATCGTTAAGGTATTGAGTGAAATAACCGTTCTCGTAAAGCAACTGTGCAGCTAGTATTGAAAAGTACGATGTGATTCGAATATGCGCACGGTTTCAGACATCTTCGCGCAAATCCTCCGCAATCTGTGGGCGCACAAGCTGCGCTCGTTCCTGACCATGTTCGGAATTGCCTGGGGCGTGGGATCGTTACTCCTGCTTGTGGGCGTAGGCGAGGGGTTCCGCTCGGGCAATAAGCGCGAATTGGCCGAGTTCGGCAAGGACATCATGTTTATCTTTCCCGGGCGCGCGCCTGCGGTACAGGGCAGCATGAACTCCGCCCGGCCCTATTTGCTTACTTATCAGGACTACGTCGATATCCGTCACGCTCCGCACGTCGGCAATGCCTGTCCTATGCTTTCCCGCACCAATCTGCATCAAGTGAGCGAATTCGCCACCGCGGGGGTCGAAATCCTTGGCGTCGAGCCTCAACTGAACCAGATAAGTTATCTTCCCCTCAAGGAGGGGCGTTGGTTCAATGAAATGGACGAAGCGCAGAGCCGCAATGTAATCGTCCTCGGAAGCGAATTGTTGAAGACTCTGTTTCCCGGCCGTCCGTCGCTGGGCTCATTCGTTCTGCTGAACGGCCTGAGGTTCGAAGTCGTGGGCAGCATGCCGCACCTGGGCCGGGGTGATAATACGTGGCTGAATATGCGGGGCTACATTCCCTTCACAGTGATGGCCACGAACTTCCCGCTCAAGGGAGAAAATCACCAGAACTCTATTTCGTTTGTGGAATATCAGCCGCGGGTAACGGCAGAACACAAGTTGGCACAGGAGGATGTGCACAAGATCGTTGCCCATAATCACGGATTCGATGCCGCCGATCCGAATGCGTATGACGAGTGGGATTCGATCCAGGAATCGAAAATGGTGGGAACCATTTTCGACGTTATGAACATGTTTCTGGGAGCGGTGGGAATGGTCACGCTGGCCCTGGGCGCCATCGGCGTCATCAACATTATGCTGGTTGCGGTCAGCGAACGCACGCGCGAGATCGGATTGCGAAAGGCCCTGGGCGCCACCAACCGCAGCATTCTATTTCATTTTTTTCTGGAAGGGCTGCTTCTAACACTGGGAAGCGGAGTGATCGGCATGGGGCTCGCCGGAGGCTTGATGGCGATGATGGGAACGGTGCAAGGACCGGGCGGATTTGATCCGCCAAAATTGGTGCCCATGTCGGCGGTGCTGGCAATTAGCAGCCTGACGCTGGCCGGAGTCTTCGCGGGTCTTTATCCCGCGCGCAAAGCGGCGATGCTGCAACCGGTGGAAGCCCTTCGGCAGGAGTGATGCCGAGGGCACTACTCAGCACGAACGAATACTAAGAGTGATGCGATATGTTCCGTGATCTGCTCCAGGAAGCCTACGGCGCCATGCGGCACAATCGCCGTCGCACCGCGCTCACCATGCTGGGCATGGCTTGGGGTATTGCCACGGTAGTCATGCTGCTCGCCTATGGCGATGGCTTTGGCCGGGCCTGCGCCAACATCTTTGCCAATTTTGGCACTAAGCTCGTCATTGTGGTGCCGGGCCGTACTTCGATGCAGGCCGGTGGGCAGAAGGCGGGAGCCCTCGTCCGCTTTACTCAGGACGATGTGGAGACCCTGACCACGAATCTTCCCCAAATCACTCGTATCACTCCCGAGGTCAGCAAGCAGGCCAGCATCCAATACGACACCCGGGTTTTCACCTGGGCTGTGACGGGAAATTATCCCAATGTTTATGATGTCCGCGCTCTCAAGCTGGAGCAGGGCCGCTTCTACAATCCGCAAGACGAGATCCAGCGCGCCCGCGTGGCGGTGATTGGTTCCGAGTCGAAGGAGAAACTATTTTCCGGACGTAACGCGCTGGGTGAGCACATACGCGTTGACGGTCTCAGCTTCGAAGTCGTCGGCGTCCTGAGCGCCAAGATGCAGGAGGGAAATGACGATATCAACCGCGTAATCTACGTGCCGTTCACCACCATGAGCGACCTGAAGAATACGCATTACCTGGACAGCATCTGGTTTACCTACCAGACGCCTGAATACGAGAGTCTGGAACAATCGGTTCGCACCATCATGGCGACACAGCACAAGTTCAACCAGACAGACCGGCAGGCCGTGGAAGTGTTCAACCTCATGATGCAGGTCCATCAGTTCGAGATTATTACGCTCGGGCTGAAGATTCTGATGGGTTTCATTGGTACGCTGACGCTGGGAATCGGCGGCGTCGGCCTGATGAATATCATGCTGGTATCGGTCACACAGCGCACGCGGGAGATTGGCGTGCAGAAGGCGTTGGGCGCGCAACGGCAGTACATCCTAATGCAGTTCCTCGCCGAAGCTCTAACCATTACCTTCATCGGTGGTGTGCTTGGGGTGATATTGGCCTATGCGGTCGCGCTCTCCGTGGGAAGACTCACCTTGTACAGTGCCTTTGCCAAGAACGGGGAGGCCGGCGATATCCGCCTGATCATCGCTCCTGCAACCCTGATCGCGTCTACACTCATTCTGGGCGCCGTGGGACTGGTCAGCGGGATGGTCCCGGCCTTCCGCGCTTCGCGCCTGGATCCGATCGAGGCTTTGCGGCACGAATAGCAAGAGCACTGTTAAAACATCGCCTTTACACTTCTTTACCTCCTCTGCAATTTTTCAGTGAATGCTTCTTCCGGCTCAATCCAGCATCAAACTTTGCAGCGCGGAATTCAAAAAAGAATAAAGGCCAGTACTCAACGCGTGGGACGCTACATCGTCGGATTCGGCTTTCCTAACGCGGCACTAGCTGCGTACGAAGGACGGTCGCGATACGGTTAAAATCATTCATGACCCTCCAGTTCAAGTCTAGATGCATAACTCTTGCGCTTATCACTATAGGATGGGCATCATTCTGCCTGGCGCAGATCGCTCCGCAGAATCCTGTTCCAACTTCGGAACGTAGTTTGGAAAATGGTGGGCGGCAAAGTGAGCCCGGAAGCATCAGTGGCACGGTCGTTGATCAGAGTGGAGCTGTCATCGCCGGAGCGCATGTAAGGCTAACTCGCACTGGCGAAAGTCAATCCCTAAACCTAGAGGTGCTATCAGGCGGCGACGGGCAATTTTCTTTTGCCAACATCTCTCCAGGGCCTTTCCAGCTCACAATTACGTCGGCGGGGTTCGCGACGCAAACATCCTCTGGAGTCCTGGGTTCGGGAGAGAAATATCTTATCCCACTGGTCGGGTTGGCGGTCGCCGCCCACGTCGATGAAATACGGGTCGGGCTATCGCCGGCGGAAGCGAAAGAAGAGCGGAGTAAGCTTGCCGAAGAGCAGATCAAGGTTGAAGAGAAGCAGCGGGTATTCGGAGTCCTGCCAAATTTCTATGTCAGCTATATCCCCGACGCAGTTCCACTCACCTCGAAGCAAAAGTTCAAGCTTGCCGGGAAGACAGTAATCGATCCATTCACTTTCGTATTTGTGGGAGGTGCTGCGGGAGTGGAACAGGCGCAGAATCACTTCCGCGAATATGGGCAAGGCGCACAAGGATATGGAAAACGCTTCGGCGCTGGCTACGCCGATACGGTGGCGGGAACGTTTATTGGCGCCGCCATCTTGCCGTCTCTGCTGAAACAAGATCCGCGTTATTTTTACAAAGGAGTCGGCAGCACACCATCGCGAGCGTTGTATGCGATCGGAAATTCGGTGATTTGCAAGGGAGACAACGGACGCTGGCAGGCGAATTACTCGAATATGCTCGGGAGCCTTGCTGCGGGCGGTATTTCGAATCTCTATTATCCAGCGCAGGATCGCAACGGAGCGGGCCTTACATTCGAGAACGCTGCCATCGGGATTGGTGGAACTGCTGTCGGAAATCTGTTTCAGGAATTTATAGTCAAGAAGTTGACACCGAAACTTCCCAAGAACGCCGGGCAAAAACCCTAGAACCATCATCGGCTCAAACATCGGATCGCGGTTATACTCGAAGCCACGGAGAGACTCATGCCTATTAGCGAATTACTGCTGCTGGAACTGGATGTAGAAATGAAGAAGACGCGCACAACTCTGGAGCGCGTTCCTGACGATAAGAAGGATTTTGCGCCTCATCCCAAGTCAATGCCTCTGGGTAAACTTGCGCCGCACGTGGCGCAACTGTCCGGCTTTGGGCTGACGATTTTGACCACGCCTGCGTATGACTTTTCCATGGGCAGCATCAAGCCGTTGCCGTTCGAGTCTACGGCGCAGCTAGTGCAGGCTCTCGATGAAGGTGCAGCCCAGGTTCGCGCCGCGCTGGAAGCGACTCCGGATGAAGCCTGGAAAGAAAACTGGAAGCTGAGCTTTCAGGGCAAGACCATTTTTGAGGGATCGCGATTTTTGGCTTACCGGGAAATGTTTCTGAATCATGTGGTGCATCATCGCGCCCAACTCGGCGTGTATTTGCGGTTGAACGAGAAGCCCGTGCCAGCTACTTACGGCCCCTCGGCGGATGACAAGATGGGGTTTTAAAAAGGGCGGAGGGCTTTTCACCACAGAGTCACAGAGAAAAGCGAAAACCTGCAAAAGCCCATCCCGCATGGGCCGACAAAGTTATCCGACTCGGTTACAGTCTAATGTTCAGATGTCGTAGTACAGCGCGAACTCATAGGGATGCGGACGCTGGCGGATCGCGTCTACCTCTTTTGCGCGTTTGTATTCGATATAGGTTCGCAGCAGTTCTTCGGTGAAGACATCGCCTTTGAGCAGAAAGGCGTAGTCACGCTGCAAGGCGTCCAGCGCATCTTCGAGCGAGCCGGGCATTGAAGGGATGCTCGGAACTTCTTCGGGCCCGAGTTCGTAGATGTCTTTGTCCAGGGGCAGGCCGGGATCCATCTTGTTCTCAATTCCGTCCAAGCCAGCCATCAGCATGGCGGCAAAGGCCATGTAGGGATTGCAACTCGGGTCGGGTGGTCGGAACTCCACACGCTTCGCCTTCGGAGAAGCCGAATACATGGGAATGCGGCAGGCTGCCGAGCGGTTGCGGCGCGAGTAGGCCAAATTAACGGGAGCCTCATATCCCGGGACCAAACGCTTATAGGAATTCGTGGTCGGCGCGATGATAGCCGAAAGCGCGGGTCCATGCTTCAGCAGTCCTCCTATGTACCACAGGGCAAGCTGCGAAAGGCCTCCATAGCCGTCGCCGGCGAAAAGCGGTTGCCCGTCTTTCCATAGGGACTGATGGGTGTGCATGCCGCTGCCGTTATCGCCAAAGAGCGGCTTGGGCATGAATGTGACTGTCTTGCCGTAGTGATTTGCGACATTTTTGACGATGTACTTGTACAGCAACATCTTATCGGCCGAGCGCAACAGAGAATCGAACTTCACGTCGATTTCGGTCTGGCCGCCCGTCGCCACTTCGTGGTGATGGGATTCGACTTCGATGCCGCAACTCTGCATGGTCAGGACCATCTCTGACCGCAGGTCCTGATAGTGATCGGTGGGCGGCACGGGAAAATATCCTTCGCGATAGCGCGGACGATACCCTAGATTGTTCTCTTCCCTGCCCGAATTCCACCGTCCCTCTTCGGCGTCGATGTAATAAAATCCGCACTGCTCGCGCTGATCGAAGCGCACGCTATCGAAAATAAAGAACTCGGCCTCGGCTCCGAAATAAGCCGTGTCGGCGATTCCAGTAGAGGCCAGGTACGTTTCGGCCTTCTTCGCGATGTAGCGGGGGTCGCGGTCATAGCGCTGCTTGGTCACGGGATCGACCACATTGCAGACCAGCACCAGCGTTGGTATCTCGGTGAAGGGATCGAGCACATGGAAGCTGGGATCAGGCATGAGCAACATATCGCTTTCGTGGATGGCCGCCCAGCCGCGAATCGACGAACCGTCGATACCGAATCCTTCTTCGAATGCCGCTTCAGTCAATTGCTCAATGGGATAGGAAACGTGGTGCCACAACCCGGGAAGGTCGGTAAATCGCAGGTCGAGAATCTTGGCGTCGTGCTTCCTCGCGAATTCAAGCACGGTCTTGGCATCGGCCATAAGGACTCCTCGACAGGCAGACATCGTGCTGCGGTATGCGGGATCGGTTGCGGAGAGTTCCCGCAGGCGGGCAGGCTGCTACAATCGGTCGCATTCAGCAGAACCGAAGAGTGTACGGCCTGTGGTTTATCAGTGGCAATTCGATTGTTCTTATAGCGGCGATAACTCGACTTTATACTGAAGCGGTCAGCATTCAGCAATCGGCATTCAGCCGGACACGGGTTGAGGTGGTCCACGATTGCACGATGGTGGACCTGGCTCAGTGCTGAGTGCCGACTGCTGAGTGCTTTTATGGACTTTGACCAACTAGAAACGTTTCTCGAAGTGGCGCGCCACACCTCGTTCTCACGAGCGGCGGAGAAACGTTTCCGCACCCAGCCTGCCATCTCTTCGCAGATACGATCGATCGAAGAGGAGGTCGGAGCGAAGCTTTTCGACCGTTCCGGCGGCAAAGTCTCGCTCACCGCGGCTGGCAAGGCATTTCAGAAGTATGTAGAAGAAACTCTCGACGCCCGCAAAGCCATGATGGTGGCCATCGCCGAAATGGAGCGAATTCCTCGCGGAGAGATCATTGTCGGGGCCAACGAGGGCACTTGTTTGCATATCCTGCCCATGGTCTTCGCCGATTTCAAGAAACAGTATCCCGACGTCTCGGTGAACATCAAACGCGCGGACTATGGCAAGATTCTGGAATCAGTCATTGATAATTCGGTCGACTTCGGCGTGATTTCGCTCCCGGTCACCGACAACCGTTTGACTGTCGTCCTCATCCATCGAGATGAGTTGATCGTGATCGCGCCACCTCAACATCCTTTGGGGAAGATGAAATCGGTAGCCGTTGCCGAAGTGGCGAAGTACCCTCTAGTTGTCCCCAAGGCAGGACACACGCGCGATGCCATCGAGGAACTTTTTCACGAGCGGCGATTGAAGCCTAACTACACGATGGAACTTGACTCCAGCGAGCTTCTGAAGCGCTTCGTGGCTGCCGATGTCGGTATCGGCTTCATCGCGCGTTCCAATGTCGAAGAAGATGTTCGGGCCAAGGTGCTCGCGGCAATCCCCCTGGCCGATGTACAAATGCGCCGCGATCTCGCGCTGGTCTTCCGCAAGGACAAAGCCCTTAGCCGGGCCGCGCTCGCCTTCATTGAAATCGCGGTAAAACATAAATCCACCGACGAACTGGTGCCGATCCCCAGATAGATAATGACTACGGCCTCCAGATCTCTATTTTTCTCTTTGTTACTCGTCGCCCTGCTGTGCGCGTCGGCCGCCTCTCAGACGGCACATGCCAGCGCGCCGCCGGGCCAGGCGCGGCAACTAATCGCGATCGCGGTAACGGGCACGAAGCGCTTCCCTCAAGAAGCAGTTGCCGCAGCAACCGGGCTGCAAATGAACACCACGGTAGGCGAGGACGATTTCAAGAAAGCTGCGCGCCGCCTGGGCGATACAGGCGCTTTTAGCGACATCGCCTATACCTATACGTTTTCTTCCGTTGGCACCAAGCTCGAATTTCATGTCACCGACGCGGACAAATTCCTGCCCGCCCGCTTCGAGGATTTTGTCTGGTTTACCGACGCCCAACTTCTGGCGCGAATCAAAGAGCACGTCTCCTTGTTCATCGGTGAACTACCCGCCAACGGACGCCTCGCCGACGAAGTTTCCGACGTGCTGCAGGCCATGCTGGTGGAAAACGGCATCCCCGGTCACGTGAACTATTTTCGCTACGCCAAGGCCAACGGACCCATCGAGTCGATCGACTACAGCGTCGCCGACGTGCTAATCCGTATCCGCAACTTCGAATTTACTGGGGCAAGCGACTCGGAATTGCCCGCCCTGCAAAACGCCGCACAGCGCTTGCCCGACCGCGAATACTCCCGCACTCGCCTAACGCTATTGGTCGAACACCAACTTCTGCCCGTCTACTACTCGCGAGGATACTTGAAGGCGTCGTTTGGTGAGCCTCACCCGACGGTCGTGTCAAAACCAGGGGCTGAGAGCGACGAAGGACCGCGCAATCAGACTGTAGTTGACGTTACTTTTGCAGCCACGCCCGGTCCGCAATACAAATTGAAAAGTCTGGAATGGTCGGGCAATCATGAATTTCCCACCGAGACGCTAAAAAAGATGATCCCGGTCGAGCCGGGTCAGGTGGCGAACACCATTCGCATTGCCGAAGACCTGAAGGAAGTCCAGAAGCTCTACGGAACCCGTGGCTTCGTGAATGCCTCAGCGAAGATAAATGCCGAATTTGACGACGCGGCCAATACGGTCGCTCTCCGCATCGATCTTAAGGAGGACTACGCCTATCACATGGGCGACCTGGAGTTTCGCGGTCTGGACAACAGCCTGATGGCGAAGCTGCGCAGCGCATGGAAGTTGCGGCAAGGCGAGGTCTACGACGCCAGCTACCTGGGTCAATATCTGCCAATTGCACAGAAACTCCTCCCCTCGGGCTTTGATTGGGACGTGTCCACGCACGCAACCGCCAACGTACGCGACAAAACGGTAGATGTGGACCTAATCTACAGCGTCAAAGTGCCCAAATAGGGATTCCGGCCGTTGGATTCTCTCTTTTCCCTTCGCTTTTTCCGGATTTTGTAACAAGATCGAAATAGGGCAAAAGGACATCTAGTCTTCGAGTAATCTCCCTGATACACTT
>WNFI01286213.1_pt1 | contig 30567 bp, 30 predicted proteins | sample 5400471 | NCBI WGS metagenome assembly WNFI01 (sample SAMN13153348, study PRJNA577476) | soil metagenome | isolation source: 100 cm saprolite on Douglas fir-dominated hillslope | place: USA:California | collected 2013-09-17
ACCTTTTTCTTTGAACAGTTGATTAGCTGGCGTCTTCTTTTTTACAGATCCAGCATTTGACGCCGATCTTGCCGTAAACGGTAAGGGCTTCGGAAAATCCGTAATCGATATTCTCACGGAGCGTATGAAGTGGGATGCGACCCTGACGCTGCCATTCGCGGCGGGCGATGTCGGCTCCACCGAGACGACCGGAGCATTGGATCTTGATACCATCGGCGCCGAGAGACATGGCCATCTGAACGGACTTCTTCATGGCGCGGCGGAAAGCGATACGACGCTCCAGTTGGAGCGCAACATTCTCAGCGACGAGCTGGGCCTCGATCTCGGGCTTCTTAACTTCCTGAATGTCGAGGAGGATTTCCTTACCAGTGAGCTTAGCGAGCTCTTCCTTGATCTTGTCGACTTCCTGACCCTTGCGGCCAATAACGACTCCGGGACGGGCGGTGAAGATCTTGACGCGAACGCGATTGGAGGCGCGCTCGATGAAGATACGCGGCACAGAAGCCTGCTTGAGCTTCTCCATGAGCTTCGTGCGGATGAGTTGGTCTTCAGCGAGAAGGAGACCAAACTCCTTCTTACGCGCGAACCAGCGGGACTGCCAGTTGCGGCGGACGGCAAGACGGAAACCTGTAGGATTGGTTTTTTGACCCATGGTAATTACTTAGTTTTGGCGTCCGACAGGACGATGCGGATGTGCGACATTTTCTTGCGGCGGGGCATGGCCGTGCCGCGGGCACCAGCCTTGAAACGCTTGAGGACAGGACCGTTCTCGACGAGGGCTCTGAGGACGATGAGGTTGTCAGCCGAGACATTGTTATTGTTCTCAGCATTTGCCACGGCGGACTTCAGAGTCTTGGCGATGAGACGGGCGGACTTGCGCGGAATGAGCGTAAGGAGCTCGGTCGCCTCGATGACGGGGCGGCCTTGGATTTCGCGGGCGACTTCGCGGACTTTCTTAGGCGACATGCGCGCGTAGCGAGTAAGAGCTTGGACTTCCATGAAAAGGATCGGTTAAATGAGAATCGAGTGATCGGAGGCGAGGTCGCCAGAACGTCAGCGTTAAATTTCCTTACGGGTCATGCCGCCGTGGGCCTTGAAGATACGAGTCGGGGCGAATTCACCGAGCTTATGGCCGACCATATTTTCGGTCACATAAACAGGAATGAACGCCTTGCCGTTGTGAACGTTGAACGTAAGACCGATGAAATCGGGCGTAATCGTCGAACGCCGGGACCAAGTCTGGATCGGCTTTTTTGTACCGGCGTTCTTGGTGGCCTTTTCGATTTTCTCGAGAAGGTGATAATCAACGAAGAAGCCTTTTTTGATGGAACGTGCCATGGCAGATAAATGAGGAAATTACTTCTTACCGCGTGGCTTGCGGCCATTAGCGCGGACCAGGATGAGGGAGTTGGATGGCTTGGAACGACGGCGGGTCGGGAAGCCTTTGGCGAGCTGGCCCCAAGGGGAGACAAGCTGCTGACGACCACCACCACCCTTGGACTTACCTTGACCACCACCGTTGGGGTGATCGACAGGGTTCATGGCCATACCACGAACGCGAGGACGGCGACCGAGCCAGCGATTGCGGCCAGCCTTGCCGAGAGATTCATTGCCGTGTTCAGCGTTCCCGACTTCACCGATCGTGGCACGGCACTTCGGATTGACGACGCGGATTTCGCCGGAAGGCATCTTAAGCTGAGCAGCGCCGTTTTCAACGGCTACGAGCTCGAGACCCACACCAGCCGAACCCGTGTCACCTACCTTGAGACCCTTGGGGGCCAAGATGTAGGTCTTTTCACCATCGGTGTAGCACAACAAAGCGAGATGGGCGGTACGATTAGGATCGTACTCAATCGCTTCAACCTTGGCCGTCATATCGAGCTTGGCGCGCTTGAAATCGATGATGCGGTAAAGTTGCTTGTGACCACCGCCGCGACGGCGGGAAGTCAGACGACCGTAGCAATTACGGCCACCGGACTTGTTCTTGTTCTCGACCAAGCCACGTTCAGGACGCTTATCGGAAAGCTCCTCGGGGCGGTTCAGCGTGGTAAAACGCTGGGACGGTGTAAGGGGACGGAAAGGTTTAAGAGCCATGACGGGATTCTCCTGTGGCGTTAGACGAGTTCGATCTTGTCGCCCTGTTTAAGGGTAACGATCGCCTTCTTGTAGTCGGACTGGACGATCGGGCGACCCGCGCGGGAACGCTTCGGTTTGCCGCCGACATTGATGATATTTACGCGGGTGACAGAGACCTTGAAGGTCTTCTCGACGGCGTCGCGCACATGGTGCTTGGTCGCTTCGGGATAAACCTCGAAGGTGTATTGGCCATAGGCGGAAGAAAGCTTGTTCGCTTTTTCCGTGAGGCGGACGAGTTTTAAAACTTTATCGGCGTTCATGGTCAGTTGCCCCCCTTGGCACGGGCCACGATCTTCTCGAGGGCCTTGGTGGAAACGATGATTTTCTGGTACTGAGAAAGATCGAGAGTGTTGAGCTTGGTGGCTTCCTGCAGGGAAACGCGCTCAATGTTGCGAGCGGCGCGAGCAGCGTCCGCAGAAAAAGGATCATCCACGATGAGCACTTTGCCCTTAGGGGCGATGCGGTTGAGAACGATGGCGAAAGCCTTGGTCTTAACCGGAGCGACTTGGAATGCCTCGATGGCAGCGAGATCGCCAGCGGATGCGCGATCAAACAACGCACGGCTGAAAGCGAGCGCTTTTACCTGCTTGTTGATCTTCTTTGAGTAGTCGCGGGGCTTTGGGCCGAATACGACACCACCACCGACCCACAAGGGGGAGCGGATGGAACCGGCGCGAGCGCGACCGGTGCCCTTTTGACGCCAGGGCTTCTTACCACCACCGCGAACTTCGCCGCGGGTTTTGGTGGAGTGTGTGCCAAGACGGGCGTTGGCCCGATGGGCAACAACGACTTCCTTAACAGCTTGAAGACCTTTGTCACCTTCGAACGTGGGAAGGTCGTTGATCTCGATTTCGCGGCTGCTAGAGCCGTCGGTGCTATAAACTTTAAGTTTCATGGCGCGGTATCTCCGGGTTACTTAGCGGCTTTCGGTTGGCCCTTGATGGCGGCGCGGACAATCACGTCATCGCCGTTGGCGCCGGGGATGCTACCCTTGACGAGAATAAGATTTTTTTCGGCGATGACCTTCACGACACGAAGGTTCTGGAGCGTAGCACGCTCGTTGCCGAGATGACCGGGCATCAACTGGTTCTTCCAGGTGCGGCCAGGAGTTTGGCGCATACCGATCGAACCAATGCGGCGGTGGAACATGGAACCGTGTGAAGCGGGACCGCCAGCGGCATGACCCTTTTTAACGACGCCTTGGAAGCCCTTACCTTTGCTGACGCCAATGACGTCAACGAGTTGGCCTTCAGTGAAGGTCGTAACAGTGATTACATCGCCTGCCTTGACAGTCGGAGCCTCGACAAGGCGAACTTCGCCAAGACGGCGGTGACCATCCAAGCCGGCCTTTTTCAAGTGGCCAAGGGCGGGCTTGGACAAGCGCTGCTCCTTCTGGACACCAAAGCCAAGTTGGACGGCATTGTAACCATCGGTCTCCACGGTCTTGACCTGGACGACCGGGCATGGGCCGGCTTCGACGACTGTGACCGGGACTAAGACGTTTTGCGCGTCGTAGACCTGCGTCATGCCGAGTTTTTTACCTAAAAGAGTCTGGATGCTCATAATCTAAGCGGTAGGTGGAAAGTTTCCGTTTCAGGGAACCTACATTAGGGACGCCCGGGTTGTTGTCGGGCGGCTAATCTGTGGGTCGCGTTTGCCGGGTTGGATTAGACGTTGATGGTGATGTCGACGCCGGAGGGAAGATTGAGCTTTTTCAGCTCATCAACCGTCTGTGCGGTGGGCTCGATAATATCGAGCAGACGTTTATGCGTGCGGCTCTCGAACTGCTCCATCGACTTCTTGTCGACGTGAGGGGAGCGATTCACCGAAAGCTTCTCGATGCGGGTGGGCAGCGGAATTGGGCCGGAGACACGGGCGCCCGAGCGCTTGGCGGTCTCGACGATCTCCAAGGCGGACTGATCGATGACGCGATAGTCGTAGCCCTGAAGTTTGATGCGGATGCGTTGACCTTTCATGACAGTATAAAGAACGAGGGTTTAAGTACGGGCGGGAGCCTTCGAAGAGGTCTCGACGATTTTGGCAAGCATGGATGCAGGCACCTGTTCGAAATGGGAAGGAGTGATCGATGCACTGGCACGGCCCTTGGAGAGGGAGCGAATATCGGTCACATAACCGAAGAGAGTTTCAAGCGGAACTTCAGAGGCGATAATGCAAGCGCCCGCCTTGTTTTCCATACCGTTGATACGGCCGCGACGACGATTGATGTCACCGATAAGATCACCTTGGAATTCTTCTGGCGTGGTCACTTCTACACCCATGATAGGCTCGAGAAGGATAGGACCCGCTTGCTTCATCGCATCCTTAAACGCGAAAATACCGGCCATCTTAAAGGCGAGTTCGGAGGAATCGACTTCGTGGAAAGAACCATCGACGATGCGGATGATCATGTCGACGACAGGGAAGCCAGCGATGACACCATTGTTCGCACCTTCGAGAATACCCTCGGTCGAAGGCTTGATAAATTCTTTCGGGATCGTACCGCCAACAATGTCGTTAACGACTTCGATGCCCTTACCTTTTCCGTTCGGCTCGACCGTGACGCAGACGTGGCCGTATTGACCTTTACCACCAGACTGACGGATAAATTTACCTTCGCCTTCGGCGTTCTTGGTGATCGTCTCGCGGTAAGCGATTTGTGGCTTACCAGCGGTAGCTTCCACCTTGAACTCACGTTTCATGCGATCGCGGATAATTTCGAGGTGAAGTTCACCCATGCCTGCAAGAATGGTCTGACCAGAATCGGGATCAGTCGAAACGCGGAGAGTCGGGTCTTCAGCAACTAAGCGCTGAAGCGCGGTGCCCATTTTCTCCTGATCAGCCTTCGAATTCGGCTCGATCGACATCGCGATAACGGGCTCAGGGAAGGACGGTGGCTCAAGACGGATATCGAAATCTTCGTCACACAGCGTGTCGCCGGTGATGACGTCCTTAACACCTACGAGCGCACAAATATCACCCGAGTAGGCCGTGTCGATTTCTTCGCGATCCATCGCCCGCATAAGTACGAGGCGGCTAACACGTTCGGAGCGACGGGTACGTGGGTTGTACATCGACATGCCGCGGTTAACGACACCGGTATAAACACGGTAGAAAACGATCTTACCAACAAAGGGGACGGTCCAGAGTTTGAACGCCAGACCTGCGAGCTTCGCCTTGTCGTCGACAATCGCGAGCACTTCATTGCCATCGCTGTCCTGACCCTTCATCGGGGGAACATCGATCGGGTTCGGAAGATAATTAACAACGCAATCGAGTAGGCGTTGGATACCTTTTTTCTTAAAGGCAGAACCAGGGACAACACCGCAGAATTGCAGCGAAATCGTGGCCTTACGAACAGCCAGCATGAACTCATCGACCGAAATTTCAGCTCCGCTCAAATATTTTTCCGCAATGACGTCGTCGAAATCGGAAACCGCCTCAAGCAGCTTGTCCCGGTATTCCTTCGCTTCGTCCAACAAGTCGGCAGGAACTTCGGTCGTGACCGGATTAAGGCCGAGGGGATCTTCCTTATCGGGAGGGAAAATGTAGGCGACCATCTGCACGAGGTCGATCAGGCCCGTGAATTTTTCTTCAGCGCCGATCGGGAGGAACAACGCGTGGGCATTGCCTCTCAGTTTCGTACGGATATCGTCGATAGCCCGGTGAAAATTGGCACCGACGCGGTCCATCTTGTTGATGAACGCGATACGTGGAACGCTATACTTGTTCGCCTGGCGCCAGACTGTCTCGGACTGAGGTTGAACACCAGCGACAGCGTCGAAAACAGCGATAGCACCGTCGAGCACGCGGAGGGAACGTTCGACTTCAGCGGTGAAGTCCACGTGTCCCGGGGTGTCGATGATGTTGATGCGTTGCTTGATGCCCTTCCACGGGCCACAAGAAGAATTCCATGCACAGGAAATAGCAGCAGCCGTGATTGTGATACCACGTTCGCGCTCTTGCTCCATCCAATCGGTAACCGTGGTACCTTCGTGGACTTCGCCCATCTTATGGACTGCGCCTGAGTAGAAAAGAATGCGTTCGGTCGTCGTCGTTTTACCCGCATCGATGTGCGCGGCGATACCGATGTTACGCGTCCACTCGAGGGGAAACGGACGCGCCGGGGAATTGACCGGAGCGATCTTAGATTTGTCGGTGACGACCTTGATGTCGATAGCGGGCATGATGAGTCCTTACCAGCGGAGGTGGGCGAAGGCGCGATTGGCCTGGGCCATCTTGTGGGTGTCTTCCTTCTTCTTAACGACGTTGCCCGTGTTATTATAAGCGTCGATGATTTCGGCCGCGAGGGCGTCTTTCATCGGGATACCCTTGCGACCAGAGGCAGCAGCCACGATCCAGCGAAGGGCGAGCGACTCTTGGCGTTCAAAAGAGATTTCAACCGGGACTTGATAGGTGGCACCACCGACGCGGCGGCTCTTCACTTCAAGGCGAGGACGGGCGTTTTCAAGCGCACCGATCAGGAGATCAACCGGATCGCCCTTTTCGAGCTTCTCGCTAACTTTCTCGAACGCACCGTAAACGATACGCTGGGCGAGGTTCTTCTTGCCATCCTTCATGATGACATTGACGAGATGCGCTACGAGCGGACTCTTGTAACGGATATCGGGCTCGGATTGACGCTTGGTAGCTCTGTGGCGGCGTGACATGGCAGAAGTGAGTTAAAAAGAACTAGGGCTTATTTCTTGGCGGCGTCCTTCTTAGGACGTTTGACGCCATACTTGGACCGGCTCCGACGACGTTTCTCAACGCCGGTGGCGTCAAGTGTACCGCGGACGATATGATAACGAACGCCGGGAAGATCCTTCACACGACCACCGCGAACGAGGACGATTGAGTGCTCTTGGAGGTTATGACCTTCGTCCGGGATGTAGGAAATGATTTCATTGCCATTCGTGAGACGGACCTTCGCAACCTTACGGATAGCGGAGTTCGGCTTCTTGGGGGTGCGGGTCATGACCTGCACGCAGACACCGCGGCGAAACGGGTTGCCCGCAAGGGCCGGCGATTTCGACTTGGCTCGAACAGCCCGGCGGCCTTTTCTCACAAGTTGGTTGATGGTTGGCATGGAAGATGTGAAGGATGGAAATTAGGGAAAAGAGGTGAACCGTACCATGCAGAGAAACCGCGGCAAGGATTTTTTTGAGAAAAATAGACTTGAACGCGAAATTTTGGGTTTCTCTGCCCAAACTCGCGGAGATTGCGTCCCTGTTGCTAGTTAGGTTCGCGGGTTCTGACTGGATGTGGGAGGGTCAGAAAATCATGCGTACCTCACCGAGGGCAAGAAGAAACCACCCGCTTGCACCGAAGAGGACCGCGGACGAGTACGATCTTCAGTCCATCTCGCCGCGATTCCTCTCGTATCCGAGCCCCGGTGATTCGTAATTTAAATCCATGCCGAGCCGGCAAAACACCTCCGATACCCTTCTGCGTCCGCGTCTCCGTATCACGCAGGGCACTAAGATTCCATTGGGTCCAGGGAAGGCCGATTTACTTGAGCACATTGAAAAAACCGGTTCGATCGCTTCCGCCGCCAAGCGCATGAAGATGTCTTATATGAAAGCATGGCTGCTCATCGAAGAGATGCACGCCACCTTTAAGTCCCCTGTTATAGCAAAAGTCCGCGGCGGAGCGGCTGGCGGTGGCGCACGTCTGACTACAACCGGCCAACGTATTCTTTCCCTTTACCGCGAGATGGAAGCCACCAGCGTCCAAGCTTCGAAGCCCGCGTTCGAAAAGCTCCGGTCTCTCTTGCGGTAATCCACCGTCTCAAGCCCCAAGGCATTAAAGAAGGCGGGGGCGGTTATTCTTAACGCCATTATTGGAACTGCGTCCACGCAATGAGGGCGGTTAAGGATAACCGCCCCTACCCCAACTTCCCATCAAGCTTCGGAGAATGAACCAAAGAGATTCGGACCGATATATTTGACAGAATATAATGCCTCGCAAAGCTTCAGAGCATGCTTCGCTTCGCCGCTCTTCTTGGCTCTCTTTTTCTTACGCTAACTTTGTCTGCGGCCGACGTGTTGCGCGTATCTGTTCCGGGGAGCCCGGCGCTCACGTTCGAGCTCAGCGATCTCCGCTCGATGCCGCACGTCCATGTCTCTGGCCGAGAGCACGATGGTCAGACGCACGATTATCAAGGCATCTCACTCCATGACATCCTAGTAAAAGCCGGCGCTCCTTCGGGCGAAAAACTTCGCGGGCCGGCTCTCCAGCTCGTGGTAGTCGCTTCTGCTCGCGACGGATACCGCGCCGCATTCTCGCTGGCGGAAACGGATCCTGCACTCACCGATAAGGCGATTCTAATCGCGGATCTGAAAGACGGCAGCGCATTGAATGAAGCCCAAGGTCCCCTCCGTCTCGTCGTGCCGGATGAAAAGCGTGAGGCACGCTGGGTTCGTCAACTCACGCGCATCGAGGTGATTTCGCCGAGCACACCAAAATCCGACTGAGAATTTCTCCATGCGCCGCTTTCTTTACGTCACGCTTCTTGCATTTTGCTGCACCTGCTCTACCCGCGCTGCAGATACGCTGCAGATTGCCGCGGCGGCTGATCTCGTTTTTTGCCTTGATGCGTTAAATGTGGAATTCAAAAAGACGCATCCCGGCGTCGAGCTGAAATTGTCGACAGGCTCGTCCGGAAATTTTTTCGCGCAAATTCAAAATGGAGCGCCGTTCGATGTACTTCTCTCCGCTGATGTGAAATATCCGCGCGAACTCGTAAAGGCCGGTCTCGCTCAGGAGTCATCGCTCTTCACTTACGCCGTCGGTCGGATTGTGTTGTGGACGACGCGACCTGATCTCGACGTCAAAGGCGGGCTCAATGTTGTACGCAGCGATGCCGTCAAAAAGTTCGCCAAAGTTAAAAGGCGTAGGCCGCTATTACGAGATTCCTTCGGCGCTGTATCCACGGCTGGAGCAAGCCGCCGTGATCACAAAAAAAGGTGCGAGCAATGCTGCAGCCGCGGAGTATCTCGCATTCTTGAAAAGTCCCGCCGCACGATCCGTCTTTGACGCGTACGGCTTCATTCTGCCAAAGTGAGCGGAATGGCCGACGCAGCGCGGATCTCTGATCATTTTTCGCCCGAATTGTGGCAGGCGCTGTGGCTCACGCTCAAACTCGCAGGCGTGACGACATTCCTGCTCTGCTTCATCGGACTCGCCGTCGCTCAATGGCTCAACACCACCCGCTTCCGCGCGGCGATCATCATCGAAACCGTCGTCAGTTTGCCGATCGTACTGCCGCCGACCGTGATCGGATTTTATCTTTTGGTCCTGATGGCACCGCAGCATGCGCCCGGCTCCTGGTGGCTCCAACTCACAGGCCATAGTCTTACGTTTAGTTTCATCGGACTCGTAATCGGTTCAGTGATTTACTGTTTGCCGTTCGCAGTTCAGCCCTTTCAAGCCGCACTGAAAGCCGTGCCCGAAAGTTGTATCGAAGCCGCCGCCACCGCCGGAGCGAATCCGTGGCGCGCGTTCTGGCGTATCCGCGTTCCTCTCGCCCGGCGCGGATTGGCGGTGGGAGCGACTCTCGTGTTTGCCCACACCATCGGCGAATTCGGCGTCGTCCTGATGCTCGGCGGCAACATTCCTGGCGAAACCAAGGTCGCCTCGATCGCACTCTACGACGAAGTGCAGAAGCTCAACTATTCCCAAGCCCATGCCTTCGCTCTTGTACTGTTGGTGCTCTCCTTCGCGCTTCTTCTTACGATGGCACTTCTGCAAAGATCCACTCGTCACTGAAAAAGCCGCGAGGTGGGCCGGCGCGTCCCCGCGACGGCATGCAAGAAGGATGGACGTTTGAAATCGCGAAATGCTGTCGCGGGGATGCGCCGGCCCACCTTCGTTCGTTAGCCTTCCCGTCGTTTAGTCTGCGAATTGAATAGCAGGTATAAACGGTCGCACTCGTAACCAAAAAAAACGCCCAACCGGTGAGGGCTGGGCGTTAAAAGTACCAGGAGCAAAGCTCTACTGGTACTTTGGCGGGAGGGATCTTTAGGATCACCAAACAATTCTCATTTTCAAGAAAAAAGTCACATAATTGACACAATAACTGCGGAGTCCAAGCGGAGCCATTTTTCCCTCCGAGAAGGCGAGCTTCTCGTTCTCCGCCTGTCTCCCTTAGGCCGGTGTCGTGACTGGCACGAAAGGGAGTGGAGGCGGAATTTCTTGGACGACCGGTGGTTCTGGAAGCTGCACCAACGCTGGCATAGGAACCGCCGCTTGAGGGATCGACGTCACTGCAGCCGCAGTGACAGGTGCGATTACGGGCGCTCCCGCCACAACGCAGGTGACTTTGACCGGCCCCGCCTGAAATCGCCCAAAAATCGTGGTAAGGGCGCAGTTGGCCGCGTCGCGTCCACGTGCGATCACGACAATCTTGTCCGGCGAGATCCCATCGCTCGGGTCAAAGAGGTACCATTGACCACCCAGATAGGCTTCAAAGCATGCATGAAAATCCATCGGCTCCAATCCCACCGCGTAACAGCCGACATACCGCGCAGGGATATTGAGCGCGCGGCATAGGGAGATGGCGAGGTGGGCATAATCACGACACACGCCCTTTTTCAGATTCCAAACATCCCATGCGGAAGTCCGGCTGTCCGTGCTACCCGGCTTGTACTCGATAATCGCATCAATCCAGCGACAAATTTCGCGCACCTGCTCAGCTCGACTTTCAATTTTTCCAAACAGTTCAAACGCGATTTGACCAAACCGATCTGACTCGCAGTAACGGCTCGGCAGCAGATAGGTCAGGATGCTCAACGGCAGTCGTCCGGGGACATCGGCCTTCACGTCGACCGGCAGAACCGGACGCTGGACAGCAATGGTCGCGGCGTAACGGATCTCAAACGCGCCCTGCGGAGCCTCCGCCCGAAAGACCCGATTCCCCTTCGACGTAGAAATCCGCTCCTGAGGTACCTCCGGGGTGCAGGCTACGGTTTCAGAGATCAAGCGTTGCTGGGCATCCCCGTTGGCCAGGATGTTAAATGTAAAGTGGGCCGTGGGCGCCAAGATTTGATATCCTAGCGTACAGCTGACAGAGATATCCATGTCACCAAAGTGTAACCGGGGTAGGAAAGGTTCAACGCGAATGTCCAGAACCCAAATTTCGACTTGGAATTTGAATCAATGACACAGGTATGCCTCAAACCTATCTCCAGAATTATCACCCTATAAGATTATAAATGCTCAATTTATAATCTTATAAGGTTATTTCCTAGGCACGCAGCGGTCGGTCCAACGCCCGCAACTCAGACCTTCTTTCGCCCGGACAGCCACAGTGCAACGGCACCAAAAAGGGCAAAAATAACGCCCCAACGCAGGTTCACGTTCTCGCCCAAGGAGTGTTGGACGTAGATCGAATGGTCGGCGGTCAGGCCATAACCGATCAGGATGATACCCAGAATTAGGAACAACAGACCCATCGGCTGGCGGACATCGAGTTGCATGGGGAAAACGGGTTAAGGGTTACCAAAAGATAATATTGAGCACCACGGTGGCCGCCAGGACGGCGGTACCGAGAAAGGCCGGACGTACGTACCAAGGCGCACCTTCTTCGCCGCGCAGTTTTTCGGTGAGCGAGTAGACCAAGCCGCGCAGTTCCGCATCACTGCGATTTGGTTTGGTCGCCAGCGAAATGACCGCCGTACCCACAAAGCAGGCGACGAAGGCAAAGATCGCCATCCAAAAGTTCTGAGCCATCGAGCTGATAAAGGTGTGCTGAACTGTCATCCAACCACCCTTGATTCCCGTGGGTTCGCCTATCGGAAGAGTCAACCCATGGAAAATCATCGCGGTAATCGTACCGAGCAACAGGCCAAAGAAGGCGCCATGGCCCGTACTACGCCGCCAGAACATGCCAAGAAGGAAAATCGCAAATAGCGGCGCATTCACAAAACCGAACACCAATTGGAGCATGTCCATGATGTTGTTGAACTGCCGCGCCAAATAGGCCGCCATCGCGCTGATCAGAAGGCCGAAAATCGTGGTGAGGCGTCCGACGCGGACCAAGTGAGCGTCCGTCGACTTCTTGTTAATATAACTGTGGTAAATGTCGTAGGTGAAGACCGTGTTGAACGCCGTGACGTTGCCGGCCATGCCGGACATGAACGACGCCATCAGCGCGGTAAGACCGATGCCGAGCATGCCGTTGGGGAAATATTTGGCGAGCAAGGCCGGGACAACCATGTTGTAATCGGGAGTGCCGTTAGCAGCGTTCGGGAGAGCCAGATCGGGCGTTCCTTTTTGGAGAAGCGCAATCGCGATCATGCCCGGCAAAATGACCAAGCCGGGAAACAGCATCTTAGGGATCGCTGCTATGATCGGCGTGCAACGAGCCGCGTTCATACTCTTGGCCGCCATGGCGCGCTGAATCACGAGGAAATCCGTGCACCAATAGCCGAAGGAGAGAACGAAACCCAGGCCCATCACCAAACCGAACCATTCAACGCCCATCGGATTGGCCGATGCATTGTTCATGTGCGACCACGAGGAACTCCACGCACCGGGCATACCTTGCTTCACCGAATAAAGATCGAGGTTGTGCATCAAACCGCTCCACCCACCGATATCCTTTAGCCCGAGCAATACGAGCGGCAGAAAGCCGAGCACGATCAGAAAGAATTGGAGCACTTCATTGTAGATCGCCGAGGTGAGCCCGCCTGTGTAGATATACACCAGCACGATCAAACCCGAAACCACGATGCACAAGTTGTAATTGAACCCTAGAATCGACTGGAGCAGCGTCGCCAACGCGTGCATCGAAATGCCGGATGAAAACACGGTCATCACTGCAAACGTCAGCGCATTGAAGGCCCGGGTCTTCTCATCGAAGCGGAGCTTCAAATATTCCGGGACCGAGCGCGCCTTCGAGCCGTAGTAGAACGGCATCATGAATACACCGACAAACACCATCGCGGGAATCGCACCTACCCAGTAAAAGTGGCTTGTGGCGATACCGTACTTCGCACCGGAAGCGGCCATACCGATGACCTCCTGGGCTCCGAGATTAGCGCCGATAAAACCGAGCGCACAGATCCACGCCGGGAGAGAACGGCCCGACTCAAAAAAGTCGGAGCTCGTCTTGAGGTGCTTTTTAAGCACCCAGCCAATGCCGATCACAAAGGCGAAATAAACCGTTAGGATCAGATAATCGACAGGAGCAAGTTTTAGTACGACAGAACCGAAGATAACCGACAGCGATGGGATAACCATTGGGGGAGAGCGTGATGGAACAGTCTAAACAGCACTTTCAGGAAAATGTTACTCAAGTCGAGAACTGAAACTGAAATTTTGTTTAATCTCCTAACTTTCGAAATCCCAAAAGCGCGGCCGGGGAAAAGCGGATCGCAGCCAACAAAAAAGCAGGGACGCTTTGCAACATCCCCGCCTGAAATGAGAGCGATTAACGGTCTGTTAGAACTTGAAGTCCACGCGGCCGTAGTAGAATCCGCCGTTGAATCCGAAGGGGGAAAAGCTGCTGTACTGATTGATGCCACTGATATTGTTCAGCGAGTTCAGCTTATCCGGATTGGTATTGAACACATTGTTCGCACCGACGCCCACCGACAATTTCTTGTTGTAGTGATAACTCACATCCACATCCGTCAGCCATTTGGCACCCAAGGTTTGGTCCAGGCTCCCGTTCGGAATCGTGCCGTAGCTCGTCACTTCACCATAGCGCACTTCGCGCACAAGGAAGGTGAACATCTTCCCGAGATCGTAGGTCGCTGAGAAGTTGAGCGTGGTGCGCGGCGTGCCCTTTTGGAAACGTCCGATCGATTGATAATCGAAAATCGGAGTGCCGCCAGTCAGAGCGAGAACATTGGCTGGAGTATCTGCAACCCGCGTGACCTTTGTGTTGTTCACGTTCGCCGCCGCGGTCAGCTTGAGACGATCGCCTGAAGGCAGCTTGAAGGTGTAGCTGGACGTGAAGTCTGCTCCCTGCGTCCGCGTATCGATACCGTTGGTGAAGTAACGACCTCCACCGATGCCGGGAACGCCGATGCTGGTGAGGAACGCGCTCACGGATGCACCCGTGAAGTTACTTGAAAGCACGACGCGGTCGTTGATCTTGATGTAGTAGTAATCGATCGAAGCGGTGAAGTTTTCGATTGGATTAAAGGTGAAACCACCACTGAAATTGGTCGACTTTTCGGGCTTGAGAGACTTCGCACCGAGGGCGATCGCCGCCGGATCCGTCACTTGGAACGTCTTAATATCGAACGGGAGGCCGTTGATGAAGTTCGTCGACGTGGTCGTGAAATACTGCTGCGCGAGCGAAGGAGCGCGGAAACCGGTGTTGGCCGAGGCGCGAGCCGCAAAGCCTTTCACGATTTCGTAACGGGTCGCGATCTTGCCGGTGAGGGTCGAACCCGCATCGGTGTAGTGTTCGCCGCGAGCGGCGAGATCGATGTTCCACTTGGAGGTAATGTTATTCTCGACGTCGACATAGCCCGCAATGTTGCTGCGGGTCGCATCAGTCACGTCACCCGGACGAAAACCGGGAAAACCTTGTGAGCCGTAGGACGGTTGAGCACCGGCGTTCGGACCATCGAGGACTTTGAAACCACCATTGGCCCAAGACGCGGTGTCACCGCTGCGGATAAGATAATCTTCCCAGCGGAATTCAGCACCCGCTGCGACTTTGAGCGGCGAAGCCAGACCCACATCGAACGGGCGGGATACATCAAAGTTTGTCGTGGCTTGCTTGAAGAGGAGACTGCCGTCGTAGAAATTCGTCGGGCTCGCCGCACCGTAGCTCACGTTAACCGAGTTGTCGGTCCAGTACTTGAGATCGTTTTCACCGTAGGTTTCGCTCAGGGACCACTTGATTTGCTCGACCGTGCCATCGATGCCGAAGCTGATGGAATAGTCCTGAATGCGCGTGACAATTTTCGGCAGGAATCCATCCGGATAAATAGCGCGAACGGTGTTGTTGTCACCGGAACGGCGCCAATTGGCCGCCGAGAGAGAGTCACGTGTGCTGGCTCCGCCAAAGGCGTAGAGATCGATGCCGTCTTTCACCGGATATTCGGCGTTGAAAAACACGCCGCGTTCGTGACTCGAGGGATCGCCCTGACGAGAGTCGTGACGAGCAACAGTCGTTTCGCGCGGATCAGGGGTGCCATTATAGACGCCCGCGGCACCTGTGCTCGAGAGAGTCGTCTGCGCACCTGTCGTCGCATTGGTACCGAAATATTGTTGCCGAAGATCGGGTCCCGAACGATCCGTGTAACCCCGGTTGCGGAAGAACGCGGTGGCGTTCACGAAACCGCCGTCCTTACCGAGAGCCGCACCGCCATTGGCCGCGCCTTCGACGATTGCGCCGTCACCCTTGTAGTACTGACCCACCGTACTGGTGAAATCCCAGCCGAGGTCCTTACGTAACGTTAGATTGATAACGCCAGCGATGGCATCGGAACCGTATTGGGCCGCCGCACCGTCGCGCAGAACTTCCGCACCGCTTAAGGCGAAAGAAGGAATAGCGTTCAAATCAACCGCGGACGAACCACGGCCAACGCTACCGTTCAAGTTTACCAGCGCACTGGTATGCCGACGCTTGCCGTTGATCAGCACCAAGGTCTGGTCGGGCGATAGGCCGCGCAACGTCGCCGGGCGGATGTGATCGGTCCCGTCCGTAATCGTCGGACGGGGAAAATCGAGCGAAGGCACCATGGCCGAGAGTGCTTGGCCGAGCTCGGTGTAACCGTTCTCGTGCAGATCGCGGTCTGTGATGACGTCGATCGGTACGGGAGAATCAACTACAGTGCGGTCGTTGAAGCGGGAACCGACGGAAACAAATTTTTCCATCTGCACCACGTCTTCCTTGTTTTCGTCCGCCGCAAAGACAGAAGAAACAGGACTATTTAGGACAAAAGCAGAAGCTGCCAGGGTTAAGGCTAGCGTCCGCCGAGCCGCAAAATGCGGCGAAGACTTCGAGACAACAGGGAGGTTCATCGGGTTTGTAGTTTTTAAAGACCGAGGGAAAACTATGCCATCGTAACCCAAATGTAACAAGGGCGAACTTCCTTTTTTCCCCGCGTTTGGTCTCGGTTTCTGCACCAGTCGAAGGCGGAAAAAAACTTCTGCAGCAGAAAGGATGAAAAACCAAAAAACATCGAACCCGTGAATTGCCACCGAGGTTTTTGAACACGAAGATAGAGATTGGGTTTAGTTGGGCAGTGACTCGGTTATCACCCGCGGATGAAGTAGGGTTCTCCGCCCTCGTGTTCACCGTGTTCAATCACTTTTTTGTTGCTCGCTCCTCAACTTTAAATCCGACCGCAGCGCCCTCCCTGTCCGCCGCGCGAAACTCTCTTCTTGTCTCGAAATCAGCGCAAAAGACATTGCGTCGCTTTCTGCGCAAATGCTGTCTCAGAGGAATGAAAATCTACGACATCACGGTTCCCCTATCGGCTGCCGTTGTGGAGTGGCCCGGAGATACGGCCTACAATTTTAGTCTAACGGCGCGGATTCGAGACGGGGCGTCGTGCAATGTCGGACGGATGGTGAGCAGTATGCATTTCGGCACGCACGCGGACGCCCCGTTCCATTACGGCGAGACCGGTTTGACGATGGATGCAGTACCACCGGAAATTTACGTCGGGCCAGCGCGGGTCCTCGCGGTTCCGGGGCGCGATCTGATCACCATTGAAAATTTGCACGAAGTCGATCCGACCGCAGTCACACGCGTCTTGCTGAAGACGGGCTCGCGGCTAGACCACACGATTTTCCCAAAAAAGATCCCGGTTCTCGCACCGGACGTGCCAGCATTTCTTGGCGCATGCGGCGTAAAATTGCTCGGCCTCGATCTGCCGTCAGTCGATCAGGTGGACAGCAAGGATCTCCCTATCCACCACGCGCTGGAGAAAGCAGACATCTATATTTTAGAAAACCTAGATCTCAGCGCTGTCCCTCCAGGCGATTACGAACTGATCGCGCTCCCGCTAAAAATTGTCGGCGGAGATGGCTCACCGGTTCGAGCCATCCTTCGAACATTGAAGTGAAGGTGGGCCGTCGCGTCCCTGCGAGGGCATGGCAAGCAGCACGCGCGGAAGATGCAGATCCAGTTTTTGATAGACGCAATCTGCTGACGTAGAATCCAACTTTTCTATCCTGATAACTCCAACGGCGGGCGCCCCTGCTTTGCTAGAGCTTCGTAGGGCCGCAGGCGGTCCGGCCCTACTTCAGAGCGTCGCGCGAGTGCTCGATATTCGTTCGCCGCTCCACTTCAGACCCTCCGCACCTTGTTGCCGGCATTTATTTCAAAAACGCACCCTAATTCACTGATCAGTGAACATCTAAATCCATTGGATTCTTCAAGAAGGCATTCTTTTCGTGCATTTTGTGTATTTCGTGGTGGCTTCCGTCTACAGCGTTACGGCTAAGCCCACTTAACGCGGCGACAAACCGTTGTAGTGGATCGTCACGCTTACGCTGCCTCCGTACGTGGCATTTACTTTGCCATAGGCAGTCACTTTATAGCGGCCAACCAAGATCGATTGGGCACCTTCTTTCAGCTGAAAATACCCAGGGGTCAAATTCGCGCCGGTGATCGTCGCATAACCCAACGAGCCGAGTTCGATGTAAATACCGGGTTGCGTCACATCGAGGTGGCGCTGAATCACTTGGGAGCCGTTAAAGAAGGCCGTGACCTTCCATTGATAACCCGGACGGTCCGAGATGAAATAGTTCTCAAAATCGACGTCGTCGAGCGAGGACGCTTCATCGATGATCATCGGCTCGCGGTCAGGTCCGATCGTGAGTCTTCGGGTGAGGTGGTTTCTACTGAGAGTGGTCACGGGCAGAGATAATCGATTTGGCTTTGGCTCGGGCTGGAAACGACCGAAGGGAGCCGGTTCTTTCAAAATTTGTAAAAAAAGTTCCGCTGGCCCCATTTTCCTGCAAGATCGGCGCGCATGCCGGCGTTTCATACGGCATGGTTTACATGAGTACCGACGAACCCGCCTCCACCCTCCGCACCCGCGCCAGCCTCTTGGGACGTCTCCAGGACTGGAAGGATGCGGGAAGTTGGGATGAATTTTACCGCCTGTATCGCAAACTTGTCTACGGTCTTGCCTGCCGCTCCGGCCTCACGCACGTCGAGGCGGAGGAAGTGACTCAGGATGTTTTCAAACGCGTCGCCGAGACAATTCACGATTTCGAATCGAATCCCAAACGCGGCTCCTTCCGTGGCTGGCTCATGAACCTCACGCGCTGGCGAATTTCGGATAAGTTTCGCGAGCGGAACAAAACATCGTGGCAAAACCAGGGTCGGCGCGACCCAGCCGACGACCGCACCGCAACCATCGAGCGGGTGCCGGACCAAACCAATATTGAAGACGGCTGGGACTTGGAATGGCAGCGCCACCTCCTCGACGCCGCCCTCACCCGCCTATCGCGTCGCGTGAAAGCCAAACATTTTCAGATCTTCGACCTCTACGCCCGCCAACAATGGCCCGTCCTCCGCGTCGCCAGCGAACTCGGGATAAATCCAGCTTCGGTGTATCTGATCAGCCATCGGCTGACGAAGCAGTTGAAGGCGGAGATCGAGACGCTGCGTACGCAACTTGGGTGATTTGGGATGTGACGTGTGATATGCGACATGTAACGTGCTTTTAGAAGAGCAGCGTCCAAGGATTTCTTCGGTCCCCGTCTCGCATCACTCAGCTTTCTGTGCGCGTTAGGATCACGTTACATGTCATACATCACACGTCACATCCTAAAATGCTGTCGACGCCCCCTCTCCTCTTTGACTTGTTGAGGCCGTGACGCCCGAGGCGCAGTTAGCTCCGCCGTTTATTCCTGATTATGAACTGATCCGTCTTGTCGGGCGGGGCAGCTACGGCGACGTCTGGCTGGCACGCGGACTCACTGGTGTATTTCGCGCGGTGAAAATTGTCTGGCGCGAGCGCTTCGCGGAGGCGCATCCCTTTGAACGCGAGTTCAACGGCCTCAAGGAGTTCGCAGCAGTTTCATTGATCGAATCGCGCCAGCTCGCCCTGCTTCACGTCGGCCGCAACGACCCCGCGGGGTTTTTTTATTACGTGATGGAGCTGGCCGATGACGCGGCGACCGGACGCGAAATCGAGCCGGACCGCTACGTGCCCCACACGCTCGCGGAAGTACGCACGCGCCGGGGGCGATTGCCCGCGGAGGAGTGCATCACACTCGCCGTCGAACTCTCCCGAGCGCTTGCAGGCCTGCATAACCGCGGTCTCATTCACCGTGACGTTAAACCCTCGAATGTCATTATTGTGGGCGGCGTGCCGAAGCTGGCGGACATCGGGCTCGTCACGGCCTCAACCGATGCGCGCACGTTTGTCGGCACCGAAGGTTTCGTTCCACCGGAGGGACCGGGCTCGCCCAGCGCAGATGTGTTTGGACTCGGAAAACTAATCTACGAGTTGGCCACGGGGATGAACCGCTATGAATACCCACGGCTGCCGACCGATTTTTCCACTCTGCCGGATCGCAAAGCTTTTCTCGAACTTAACGAGATTCTCATTCGCGCCTGCGACTCGGCACCGGAACGGCGATATCTCAACGCCGATAAAATCTTGGACGATCTGTTGCTGCTTCAAGCGGGCCGCTCGGTGCGACGCCTTCGCTACGCGGAGCGCAGCTTGCGCTACTCCCTGCGCGTGGCCGCGGCATTGTTGCTGATCGCGGGCGTCGCCGCAGTCGGCGCCTACGTCGAGCGCCAACGCGCGTCCGATGAAACCGCGCGGCGTCATCAAGCGGAAGCCGAGCGCGATGACCTCGCGCGCAAAACCGTCTACTCCGCCAGCTTGGCAAAAGCTCAACGCGCTCTTGAAACCGCGGACTTAGGGCGCGCACGGCGTTATCTCAAAGAATTGATTCCGGCAAAAGGAGAACCCGATTTGCGCGGTTTCGAGTGGCACGCCTTTTGGAACGAAGCCCAAGGTGACCCCGCGGATGTTTTGCGCGAGAGCGGCCCTGTAATGGAGAAGGTTCGCACCTCACCCGACGGAAAATTAATCGCCGGCCAGGACGCCGATAAAATTGTCACTATATGGGATGCCGCTTCCCTCAAAGTAGTGCGCACCGTATCAGGCGTACACCGACTCGCCGGGTTTTCAGAGGATGGAAAATGGCTGGCGGGCACGAACCCTCAATTCGCACTCCAACGTTGGTCAGTTGAAACGGGAGAACCGGACCCGCAACCCGAAGGCGGTGTCGGAAAACGCTGGGATTTTTATCGCGCGATCCTTTCATCTGATGGTTCGAAAGTTGCCGTGGTATTTATTACCGGACGCATTCTAGAAGCCCGCTGGAAACTCGAGGTTTTCGATTTGAACACCCTCGCTCGACTTAGCCAGCGGTTCTCTGAACATCGAATCACAGCTCTCGGATTTTCACCGGATAATCGGAAGTTGGCTTATGCATTTGGAGACACCGCGGAAATATTAGTCGAGGACTTGGTAAATCAGCGAGAGCTATGGAGAAAAACTATCGGAGTAAACGAAACGAACGGACTCATTTTTTCGCCAGAGGGCGATACCATCGCCATGACATGCCGCGACGCAACCATTCGGCTCATCAAAACTGATTCCGGAGAAGTTCTTAGTGAGCTTCACGGCCACGATGCCGGCGTCCAAGATATCGTTTGGACCTCGACTAATCGGCGCCTCTTATCGGTTGGAACAGGCGGGGATCTTCGCGAATGGTTCACGCCGAAAAAAAACTTACGACACGAAATCGACGGTTTTTGGGCACCCGCTGGAGGAAACAGGAATGTTGTGCTATCAGAAGATGGAGAGCTTTTCGCAGCTGGTATTGATGGCCAGAGCTTGCGAATTTTAAACACGGATAGCCTCTCAACCGAGCGCACGTTAAAGGGCGCAAGCGTTGCTTTGGGCTTTGAGCAGAACCATCACGAATTGTTGTCTCTAACTAAAAACGGAACGCTCCAACGTTGGAACATGGGATCCAATGCCCAACCGATTGATTTATTCTCCATGGTTTCGGCCAATTTAACGATAGGCTACACGAGCCTTTCGGCCAAACATGATCTGCTCGTAGTGAGTGATGCCACTGGGCAGATTGAATTTTGGAATTTGAAAATGGGCCAGTTGATCGCAAAACAAAAGGCACACAAAGGGGCCTTTTTCTGGTCTACCATTTCGGCCGATGGTCAAATCGTGGTTACAGGTGAGGAAGACGATCTTGTAAAGATTTGGGACGGTCGATCGGGTAGGCTTCAAGGAGAATTGAAGTTAAATTCGCGCCCATCGAACGCAGCAATTTCCAACGATAACAAATACTTAGTAGTGTCGTACTATAACGGCGAAGTAGAAATCCGCGAACTGAAGACGCGTGTGGTCTTACGCAGAATTCAAACAGAAACTTCACGGATCACGGGATTAGTTTTTCTACCGGATAACAGTCGTCTTATCTGTGGAGGTGCAAATAGCACGGTCTACGTCTACAATACCGCCGACTGGCGAGAAATCATCACGTTTAACATAAAAAACCAATTGCAAACGCATGGAGACTCAACAATCGAAAAGTTGGCGGTGAGCGATCAGGGAAACGCCTTGATCGCCTATCGCGGCGATGGATTCTTGAGAGTTTGGCGGACTTCAAAAAAACCCTGAAACTCAGGCTGGATACGGCGGTGGCGGGGAACCATCGTTACTATCCATCGGCATCATCGTCCCGATGCCCGGTTCGGGTATTCCGACACGCTGCGGAACTGCTTTGATGGTGCAAGAGTCGCCGTCGAATATGAGGGTGTACGGATTGTCGAGCTGACCGTCGATGAACACCGCGATCGGTACGGTGAACGGAACCGTGGGACTGCCTGGCGTCTTGTTGCCGTTTTTGTCCACGAACTGCGCGGACGGATTGTTTAAGACGTAGATATTGATCGTATGCTTGGTCGACTGCGCACCGATATCTAAAAGCGGATAGCCGTCGGCGTCGGACGGCAGCTTGCTGATGTAGTACGCCGGGATTTTTGCTCCAACGACGTCGGAATAACCATCCCAACTGATGGTATACTCTTCGATCGATTTAAATATCACCGAAGTGATCGCGTCGGGCTTCGGTTTGGGCGTAACGACTGTGGCCGGCTTGCTCGGCTTTGTGGGCCTGGCTGGCTTGGACTTGGCAACAACTTTAGCCTTGGGCTTAGGCTTGGTTGGTTTTGCGGGCTTTTTGGCTTTAACGGGCTTTTTCTTTGAGCTCATAAGTGATGTGGAGTCGGTGACTTAGGAGAATATAACTCGGCTCAAACGTGAAATATTTCAGAAGGATTTTAATTTCGATGAAATAAACCTCAAATCCTGGATTTAACGCATTCCCGAAATTCGAACCTGGTCAGTCGCCCCCAAAAAAAGACAGTGCTCCCACGAAACACACCGAAAACACAGAACAAGGGACCACCACGTACCGAGCGACGGCGACATCAGCCTATACACCAAGGCCCGTGAGGATTTTAAGACCGATCTACTGCGAAGGCACGAAGTTCACGAAGAGCTCTCGATATTGTTTTCTTCGCGAACTTCGTGCCTTCGCGGTGAACCTATGATCTGAGTCGCTACGCTCCGATCATTAATTATTTAACCCAATACCGTCTGCAATTCCCGCAGTCGGCTAGTGATTTCAGGCGATTCCTTGAGCAGGGCCAAAGGTTCTAACTGCGAATAAATATAGTCCCATTGCTGCTTGCTACGCTGCCGAATGATCACCGATTTCACATCCTCCCAGTCGAGTGGACGATCCGCGAACACTTTCATGACAATGAGATCTTCGGGCGCACAAAGATGCAGCGTGGTTCCCGGCAGTAACTCGACGTCAATCGCACGCTTCACCGCTTCTACTTCAAAATCCAACGCACCAGGAGCGATATCGATTCCGAAGCCTTCCACTGTCTTGAGCAACAAGACCCGATTCCGTAAAGCGAACTCCGCAACGTCGGCGCGGCCGGGGGTACAGCGTCAACAACTCTTGGATAAAGCGTTCTTCCTGGCCAAAGCCCGTCAACAGGGTGATGTCGATATCGTCCGTAACGCGTGGACGCCCCCAGCATTGCACTGCTAAGCCGTCAAAAAAGCTCCGCTTGCAAGCCGGCAGTCACGGAAAATAAATCATCGGCCATGAAGCTTGCGAAACCAGCTTTGCTGTTCGACCAAACCGGACCACGGCTCGTTCTGGATTTGCCGCCGGGCCTGCTCGAAAGCCGGGGCCAGATGTCGCAACGCCACCGCGGTGGACAAAGCAGGCAACTCTTCCTTCTGGAGTTCGACTAACGCCGCGTTCACACGCCGCCACGCGTCCGCCCGATCCTGGATGAGTTGTTTGTTCGAAACCACTGGGAACTTAAGGGTAACGCAATGAAACTTTGCGGCAAGTTCTTAGAAAACGGCAAGAGGGTCACAGAGAATTTCAGGCGCCTCTGTAACCTCCCGTCCTCTCTCAACTCCTGCAAGCTGCCTGGCCCATATCACATGTAACATGTCACATTTTCGTCGTCAGCTCGTCGTACGCTACGCCCAAATTCGAACCTAACCGGTTCGGCAGCGGGCTGTGGAAGTCAGGGAAGCCCGGTAGATTTTCCAAAACGATGATCTCTTCCTTCGTTTTGCCGGCGGAGATTTGTTTCTGAGTGTAGTCGAGGACTCCAGTGAGGTAATCGCGCAAAACCATCAGTTCGCCGAGGTCTCCGGTCACGCCAAACTTCGGGTTGCCGTGGCCGAAGATGTAGATCGCATCTTTCGGATACGCTTTCGTGATTTCCTCAAGACGCTTGATCCAACCCTGGATGCTCGCCCCGCCCGGACGATCGATCACTGGATAAAGGCGATTAAACATCAGGTCGCCGAGGTGCACTACGTTTGCTTTTTCAAAAGTGACAGCAATGTCACCCTTGGTATGGGCCGGGCCGAAATATTGGGCGCTGATCACTTCACTACCGAGGTCGTGACGCCAAGCGTCGGTGAACGTTGTGTCGGCGTAGACTTGCTTATCGAGCGTCGCCGCTTTTTCGGCGGCGGCGAACTGCAGCTTCGGTACGTTGGCATGCGCGACGATTGTCTTCGTCGCCGGCTTGAAGACGATATTGCCCGAGGTGTGATCAGCATGGTGGTGCGTGTTGACCACGAGATCGACCGAGCGATTGCCGCGTCCGGGTAAGCCTGCCAGGCAGAGAGCGCCCGTGTCAGGAAATTGTGTGTCGACGACCAACAAAGCGTCCTTGCTGGCGAGCCAACCGATCGTGCCGCCGCGTCCCGTGAAATAACCGACATCCCCGCGGAGCACCTTGAACTCGGTAACCGGCGGCGTCTGCGCGGCCGGAGAGTTGGGTGCCGAGGGTGCGGCCTGGGAGAAAAGCGGAGCGCGGGAGACCAGACCCAGCGCCGCTGCAGCAGACGATTTTTTGAAGAAGTCGCGACGGTTCATTCAAATAAGATTATAGAAGACTGCGCGAAATAAGCGAGAATCGAGTGCTAAAGGACGGGGGCGCAGATAAATTGGAACCACAGAGCACAGAGGCAGATTTTTGGACAGAATGCATAAAATAAACTCAATTGAATCTGTCGGATCAAAGCGTGCTTTCCGGTTTTGCCCTTCTCTGTGATCTCTATGCCTCTGTGGTTCCAATATCATTTCCGAACAGCGGCTTAACGGAGTCGTGCTAATTCGTGCCCTGGATGTCCATTCGTGGTTCTTACCAGGAATCCCGGACAAAAGACGGAGGTCCGGAAGATCAATCTGCCGCGTCCCAGGGGTCTCGGCCTAAGATTGTTTCGGCGAGTTTTACGGCGCTCGTGAATGCGTCTTCGTGAAACCCATATTTGAAATACGATCCACAAAAGTACGTCGATTGACTGCGCGAAATTTGGTTGAGGCTCGGAAGCTGCACTTGCGCGCGGACCGCGCCGAGCGAGAAGAACGGGTGACTGTAATTGATCGTTTTCAGCACCTTCGCGGGATCGATTTTGTGCTCGCCGTTGATGCTCACGAAATAATTTTCGCGATCGGAAACACCCTGGAGGGAGTTCATCCAGTAGTGCGTGGCGGCGGAAACGGAACCGTCGGCGCCGCGTTGCAGCGAGTAGTTCCACGAGCTCCAGGCGAGGCGCGTGCGCGGCATCACGGAAGCGTCCGTGTGCAGGGTGGCAACGTTGGGCTGGTATTGGAATTCGGCGAGGAGCCGCGATTCGTCAAACGACGGGTTGACCAAAAGTCGCAAGGCTTGGTTTCCGTGGCAGGCCATGATCACTTTGTCGAAGTGATGCGCATTGCCATCGGAGGTAATGATCGTGACGCCACCGGGCGTGCGCAGAACACGCGTCGCTTTGCAGCCGACGTGGATACGGTCACGAAACGGCGCAGTAATTTTTTCCACGTATGTTTTCGAACCGCCGTCGACCGTGAGCCATGGATGCTGCGTGTGCAGTCCGAGAAAGCCGTGATTGTGGAAAAACCGCAGCAGCGAGGCCGCGGGAAATGACAGCATTTTTTGCGGAGGCGTGTTCCACACCGCGGAGCCCATCGGAACGAGATAGAGCTCGAAGAAATCGTCGCCGTAATCTCGGCGGCGGACGTATTCGCCGAGGGTAAGATCATTAATGGCAGGCTGATCAAGCGCGGCGATGGCTTCTTTGTTAAAGCGCTTGATCGCCATCAGCATTCGCCAAAAACGGACGTTCAGCAGGTTTTTGCGCTGGGCAAAAATATGGTTGAGCGAGGATCCGCAGAACTCGAGACCGGTGTCCGCGTGACGCACGCTAAACGACATGTCGGTGGACTTCACCGGCACCCGCAGTTGCGAAAAAAGCTTCGTGAGGTTCGGGTAAGTGACCTCGTTGTAAACCATGAACCCCGTATCGATCGGAATAGGACGGCCGCTGCCTGTTTCCGGAACGGTGACGGTGTGGGTGTGGCCGCCTACGTAATCGTTTTGCTCAAAGAGGGTGAGGTCGAAGTCTCGCTGGAGAAAGTGAGCCGCACCGAGACCGGCGACACCTGTACCTATGATTGCAATGGAAGCCATGTAGCAAATGAAGCGAGTGGAAGATTTAAAAATACAGAATAATTAGCGAGCTTAAGCTGCTTCTTCTGTATACGGACACTTCCCCTCCTTTAGATGCGAGACTCCTTAAATCAGGACGCGTTCGGCGACGAAGGCGGTGTCGCTGGCGCCGCGGCGGGACTCGAAATCGAAGGTACTTTTCCGTGATGCATATCAGCCACCGAGGAGGGTGAATTGAGCGCCTGGCCTTCAACACTGGCCATCGCCATCGCGGCGGCCGCGGGCACCATGCGCCTCAAGGTGGCTACGTCGGGATGCGGCAGCGAAACGTGCGGCATATGGGCTTTGATTTCCTCGACAGTCGGGATCTTCGCCTTGAGCTCTTCGTATTTGTGATGGGCGGAAGCAAGCATGCCACCGTGCGCATGAGCAGCCGCCGGAGCGACAGGTTTAGGCGCAGCAGGAGCAGGTACGGAAGGAACAAACGCGGCGGGTTTCGGCGTCGCGTAGCCAAGCTGTCCTTCGCGGAGAACCGATTCCGGCACCGGCTTGAAGTCCCAGATAAAGCCGGTCCACGAAAGGAATTTCAGTCCGTAGTAAGTGATATCGATTTCCCACCAGTAGAAACCATTGCGCGTGGACGATTGGTAGCGGTGGTGGTTATTGTGCCAGCCCTCGCCGAGCGTGATGAGGGCAAGGATGAAACTGTTGCGCGAGTCGTCTTCCGTCTTGAAGCGGCGACGGCCCATCAGGTGTGCGAGCGAGTTAATGCAGGACGTGCCGTGGAAAAGAAGCGTCGTGCTGATGAAGAAGCCCCAGACAAGGAGCTGCGCACCGCTGGTGTGAAGGCCCGGGGTGACGTGCTCAAGGAGCCGGCCGAGGAAAAACAGACCCAACGCAAATAAGACCGGAACGACGATATCGAACCGGTTCAGGAACACGAGTTCAGGGAACTTCGCTAGGTCGCGAACCTTGGTGTAGTCGGTCGGAAAGTTGCGCTTGCTGGTGATCCACCCGATGTGCGACCAGATGAAACCGTGGACGTGAGGGGAATGCGCGTCCTCCGGATCGTCGGAATGCTGGTGGTGATGGCGATGATGGTAGGCCCACCAGAGAGCACCACGTTGGACGGTAGTGCCGCCCCATACCGCCAGGAGGAATTGGCCAAAGCGGGACGTGCTATAGGTCTTGTGGGAAAAGTATCGGTGATAGATACCCGTCACCGCGAACATGCGCACAAAATACAGCACGGCGCAAAGGACCACGGCAAAGGGACTCACTCCGACCCAGAAGGCAGCAAAGCAACCCAAGTGGAGAATGATAAAGGGGATACAACGGATGAGGTCAGCCTTGTCGGGCTGGGCCCTTATGACTTCAGCCGGCTCCGAGGTGTAATCGGAATCGATCCATTGAACAAGAGAACCACCGAGGCGGCGGAATGTGTTGGAGAGGGAGTTAAGAACGGACACGGGACAGATTGAATTTGTGAAGGAAGCAACTAGGGGTCTTTTCCTCAAAAGGATCAAGAGAGTTTATAAAGTATGGCACATTAGCGTGCCTCCTTATCTTTTATTACGGTTGTGTCATAAAGTCGGATACAGGGCATGTTTTTACATGGTTGTAACGGCATAAATATTGCTTTTTGGAATTTCGGGTACCATTAGACGTACATTGCTTTCAAGGAACCTCGAAGGAGTTCTTTGATATTTGCGAAGCCCCACGGGGATTTTTCGCGCAAATTTTCCGGCAACCTCTTTGCGAGCGGACGGTGCCGGTCCCCCCAAGACTGAAGCTTTTGACCCGGCGGTTTATGCCGTTGGGTCAAGAACACCGCACGCGCAACCCGCCTTTCCGGCGTTTGTGGCGACGGTGCTATAACCAGAACCAGAAACTAAACTCTCCGCTTCGGCGGAGTTTATAAGCCAATGAAAAAAATAATGATGCTCGCAAGCGTGGCCTCGGTTGGCCTCCTGCTCACGGCATCCGCGGCGTTTGCTGCGACTTCGGTCACGGCCGAACAACAGTACATTGAGTCCTACAAGGGACGTACTGATGTTCCCGTACCGCTGGTCGTTGTAAGCCCGAAGGTGAACTCCAGCTACGCAGGTCGCGTGGTTGAGCTCTCCTTCACCGTGGAGCCCGATGGTAAACCGCGCGGTCTCAAGGCGACGTCGTCAGTCGACGCCGAACTTGAGCACAACGTAATGGTTGCCGTCGAAAAGTGGGAATTCGCGCCTGTCCTGCGCAATGGTGAAGCCGTACCGATGAAGGTCGTCCTCCCCGTTCGCATTACCGAAGCGAAGTAATCGAACCACGTTCGGTTAACTAAGAAATAAACTGGGCCGCTCCTATTAGCCAGGGGCGGCCCTTTTAATTTCCAAAGCGTCCTCAAAGCCAGCCGCAATGCTGCGCCGGTTCCCGCTCACTGAATGAGACACTAAGGCACGGAAGTGCGGGCAGTTCGGCCGGGGTGTCCAATATTAACCACCTAAACGCACTTAAGAAACGTGGTGTTCGGCAGTATTTGTGATACGGCCCTTTCGCCATTCGGTTCGCCGCCGAACCATCCGGATGTTTGTGGTCTATTGCCGTAATTTTGTATATCCAATTGATAATAAACATTTAACATACGATTCCATCGCTCTTTTTCTTACTGTAAGGCCGCAATCCCTGCCATTAGCCCATAAGTTCTTGTAACGTTGAACGTAAAATAGCCGTAATAGACGGTGTCAGCAGTTCAATTAGCTAGCTACGGGCATACCGGCTGCTAAAAGAAGAATGTCCGACGTGTTCTTTGATTTTTCGGTCTGTCTCCTGCGAGCGGATAAGACCGACCCCCAAGACTAAATCTTTTGGCGTAGAGGTTCTGCCTTTATTGCCAGAACACCCGAAGCCTGCCGTTCAATCGAACGGCGTGCGGAAGGTGCTAACGTAAGATAGAACATAAAACTCTCCGCCTCGGCGGAGTTTAATACCATGATTAAAGTCAAGATGCTCGCAACAGTGGCCGCTCTCAGCCTGATCTCGCTGCCTGCCGCCGTAATCGCCAAGTCGCCTTCCGAAACCTACGTGGAGTCCTACAAGGGCCGCACGGACGTTCCGGTTCCAGTACAAGTGGTTACGCCCTCGGTCGATTCCCGCTACGCTGGTAGCGTCGTCGAAATCGAGTTTACGGTAGACAAAGACGGTAAGCCTCACGACCTCGCCTCGAAATCGCTCGTCGATTTCGAACTCGAGCAAGAAGTGAAGCAAGCCGTTGAGAAATGGCAGTTCTCCCCTGCGATGCGTAACGGTCAGCCGGTGTCCATGAAGGTCATCCTCCCCGTTCGTATTGTAGACTCCGAGAGCTAAGCTACATTAACTAGTAAGAAATCAACGGGCCGCTCTCTTAACCGAGAGCGGCCCTTTTATTTTAATAAAATCCAGCTGCGCGGCCGTCCTAGGTGGGCCGACGCGTCCCTGCGACGGCCGTTTCGAAGAGGGACATTGAAAGCGCGTGCCGTCGCGGGTGACGCGTCGGCCCACCTTCTCAACTCACCTTAAAATAGCGCGGTGCTTCAGCCCGCGCCTCGACGGCGTCGGTACAAAACGCACCCCGCGCCCGCCCCTACCGCGAAAACCGCCGCACCACCCAGGCGATCGGCAGCCCCACGCACAGAAAATGCGCGATCAAGATCGGCTCCCACCCCGGCGGCGGAAACGACGTCTTGGGTACAGCGGTAAACGGGAGCACCACCAAATTCATCAGCAAATAAAACAACCCGCCATAAACCAAACCCGACAGCACCGGTCGCTCGATCATCACTTTCAATTTGCGGCTCAGCGCGTAGTAAAGTCCCGCCGCGCCCAGCGCTATGACGAAATGCGAAACAAAGCCCACCAGCGCAACGCCGAGCCCGCCTTGATAGGCCGCGCGACCGTACCAGCCCGTCGCAATCGATTGCAAAATTCTCAGCGGAGGCACGCCCCGTAGTCCAAAAAGAATGACAACGTACGAGAGATCGAGCGTGCCCGCCACCAGCGCGGCCCAGAGCACGGCATAAAATCCATTCCCCTTCGTTTCGTCGCAGAGCGAATCAACAGATGATGATGTTTCCATGCTGTTCGTGGTAGCGCGCGCGATCGGTTGCATCAACTGGGCTTCGTTGAATGGTGCAATACTCGGGACCAACGGCGGTTTTTCGCCCGTTTCCGTTTCTCGCAACGCGTGCACCACTCACTCTCCGACGACCGCAGCGCCATTTTGACATTTAATCAGTGACCGCTTCGTTGCTCAGTCCGCTATTTCGCGCGGCGCTATCCCCCCATGCCAAAGCCCACTATTTTAAAAACCATCCTCTTCGACACCGTCCGCTGCGTTCTCGATCCATCCGCCAAGCCAGATCCTACCAAATGGTCCG